>Ga0210401_10001198_pt1 | contig 30488 bp, 27 predicted proteins | sample IncBWH32MmetaG_FD_150866 | JGI IMG/M metagenome (GOLD analysis project Ga0210401, IMG submission 150866) | Forest soil microbial communities from Barre Woods Harvard Forest LTER site, Petersham, Massachusetts, United States - Inc-BW-H-32-M | ecosystem: Environmental > Terrestrial > Soil >...
GAGGGCGGCAAACTGATCTTTGTTCGCCAGATGTTTCAGGGACGTACCGCTGCGGACGTTTCGTTTCAGGGCGATGGTCCGTGGATTGCATCATTCCAGGCCGGAGCGTTTCGCGCGGATCTCGCAGCAAAGAACGCCAGTGGCAAGGGTCCGGTGAAATCGCAAGCCGTGGAGCTCAAGCCCGAACAGATTCGCACCAAGCCGCTCGAGCTTTTTCGTGAGGCAAAGCAAGCCGTCGATCTTACACAGGCGCCCGTACTGGTTTCGGTCGGACGCGGAATCAAAGGGCCCGAAAATCTTCCGATGGCGGAAAAGCTGGCAAAATTGCTGGGCGGAGAAGTGGCAGGTTCGCGTCCTGTTTGTGACGAAGGCTGGCTGCCGATGGACCGTCAGGTAGGTAGCTCGGGACAAACGGTTGCGCCGAAGCTTTATCTTGCGCTCGGAATCAGCGGCGCGATCCAACACGTGGTTGGCATGAAGGGTTCGCGCACGGTCGCCGCGATCAACAAAGACCAGAATGCGCCTATCTTTGAAATCGCGGACTACGGTATTGTCGGCGATCTATTCGAAATCGTTCCCGCGCTGATCGAGCTACTCGAACAAGCCAAATGATTCCGGGAGACGACAGGCTTTGTACGTCTCAACGCTTGTGCCGGACAGTCGTGTCGATCGTGCCTTTCGCGAGCCGCACCGAAACGTCGTCGCCGGTCGCGACCTGATCCGCGGATCGCAACACTTTTCCGCTCGCGTCATAAGCAATCGCGTATCCGCGCTCGAGAATTTGCAGCGGGCTCCGCTCGTTTAGCCGGAGATCGGCCGCCTCGGCGCGCCTTCTTTTCGCAACCAGCACGCGATCGATGCGCACAAGCAGCTCGTTCGAACGTTGCTCGATCTGATTGCGCAACCGGGCGACGCGCGCTCGCAAATCAAACTGTGCAAATCGCACTTGAGCACCCGCAAAACGCCGCCGGTTCCGTGCTGCAACGCGGTCCAAGGCAGCCGCCAGTTCTCCCTCGCGTTGCTCGACGCGGCGACGCAACACCACCGCCCGCCCGCGCAAATCGAAGGCGAGCACCCGTGCTCCGGCCTTCGCAAATCGCTGCTGGGACGCAGCCAGCCGTCGCTCGAGGAGTTTCGCGAGTGCGCCCGACATTTCGTCCACCTGCTGCCGGCGCCGCCGCACCAGAATCTCCAGTTGCCGGAAGCCGCGATGCGTCTCAAGATCGCGCGCGCGATGCTTCCATTCGGAAAGCAGATAGCGCACGCGATGGATAAGACGCCGCTGCGCTTCGGCGATATGCCGGTCGAATTCCTGACGAGAACGCACGACAATCTCGGCCGCGGCAGAGGGAGTGGGCGCGCGCAGGTCTGCCGCAAAATCGGCGATCGTGAAATCGGTCTCGTGCCCGACGCCGGTAATTACCGGAATTTCCGAGCCGGCAATCGCTCGTGCTACGGCCTCTTCGTTAAACGCCCAAAGATCTTCGATCGACCCGCCGCCGCGGGCGACGATCAGTACTTCGGCGATTTTTGCGCGGTTGAAATACTTGATGGCTGCCGAGATCTCGGCGGCCGCGCCGTCGCCCTGCACTTTTACCGGAAAAATCTGTACGCGCGCGTTCGCAAATCTCCGCCCGAGCACACGCAAGATATCTCGAATCGCCGCGCCGGTCGGCGAAGTCACTACGCCAATGCAGCACGGCAGCACCGGCAGCGGTTTCTTGCGCGATTGGTCAAACAGCCCTTCTTCTTGCAACTTCTTCTTCAGCTGCTCGAACGCCAGTTGCAGCGCGCCCGCGCCGACCGGCTCGATGTGGCTTACGTAAACCTGGTATTCGCCGCGCGGCTCGTAGACGCCGATCGATCCTCGCACGGTGACTTGCAATCCATCCTCGGGACGGAACTTCAGCGTGCGCGCATGGTCGCGAAAGCACACGCAGCGAATCTGCGAGCGAGCGTCCTTCAGCGTGAAATAGAGATGCCCCGATTGCGCCGGCCGGAAATTCGAGACCTCACCCTCGATCCACACGTCGCGAAAGGCGCTTTCCAGAATCGTGGCGATGGCGCCGGTGACTTCACTGACTTTCCAGATTTGCCGCGTCGGTTGAACGTCGAAAAGGGAGGCCTGGCTCATCGATCAGCGCCTGAAATAGTTGATGATCCACATGATCAGCGTGAACGCGACGCTCAGCACGATGCATGTGACCACGGGAAAGTAGAAGCTGCCGTGGCGACCCTGATAGGAAATATCGCCGGGCAAGCGTCCAAGCCGGAAGGGAAGCCGTCCGCCAACAAGCAGCAGCATTCCGACCGCCGCGATGGCGATGCCTCCAAACACCAGGACCTTGCCGAGATCACCCCATGGATTTGCGGGATTCATCTCCATCGATGTTACTTCCGCGCGCAGAAAGAGGGAAGCCGCGGGGGTCGGAAACAGATCCGTTCGCGGCGGCTACTGGGCATCGCGATGAACGGTGCCCGGCGAAAATGCCGGCAGGCAGACGGCGATATACTCGGCGCCGTCGGGCGTCGAGTATTTTATCCATTCGCGGCGGCTACTGGGCATCGCGATGAACGGTGCCCGGCGAAAATGCCGGCAGGCAGACGGCGATATACTCGGCGCCGTCGGGCGTCGAGTATTTTATCCATTCGCCCGCACGGGCGATGACGGCTTGTCCGGCGCGCACGTCGATCTCTCCTGACTGGTGCGTCACGCGCAGCATTCCTTTGAGCACGATCGTGTATTCGTCGAATTCCGGCGTTTGGCCCGGCTCAATCCAGCCTGCCGGGCTCGTCATGTGCGCCACGCTCACGGGTTCGGTTTTCGAATTCACGCGGCCGACGAATTCCTGAATGATTTTCGGCTTGTTGCCCGCAGCTTCGATGCGGGTCGGAGCGGCGATCAGCGTCGGCATGGCGCGCTAGATCAGCTCCAAGCCGGAAAAGAAGTAGCCGATTTCAAACGCGGCCGTTTCCGGCGCGTCCGAACCGTGCGTGCAGTTGTATTGAATGCTCGTCCCGAGTTCGCGGCGGATGGTGCCCGGCGCAGCTTTCGCAGGATCAGTGGCGCCCATCGTCTCGCGCCATTTGGCTATCGCGCCATCCGCTTCGAGCACCATGAGGAAGGCCTTGCCGGAGCTCATGAAGTCGGTGAGCTCGCCAAAGAACGGGCGCGCGCGATGCACCGCATAAAACCCTTCGGCTTCGGTTTTGGTGAGCCGCACGGATTTGATCGCAACGATCTGAAACTTCGCGGCATGAATGCGTGCAAGAATGTCCGCGGCGAGTCCGCGCTCGACTGCGTCCGGCTTGATGATTGCAAACGTACGTTCGATGGCCAAGAAAGCCTTCCTCTCAAAAGGTCTTCGGGCCAGGCGGCCCGAGCTAAATTACCTTTTCTTGCTCTTCTTTTTTGGTTTTGCTTTCGGCGTTGTCTTTGTTTTTGCGCCGCTGGTTTTCTTTCCAATCGCCTTGGCAAGCGTGCTGCCGATATCGGCGGGGCTTTGGACAGTGTGAATGCCCGCAGCGCGCATGGCTTTGTATTTTTCCGCCGCAGTGCCCTGTCCGCCGCTGATGATGGCGCCCGCGTGGCCCATGCGGCGCCCGGGAGGCGCCGTCTGTCCGCAAATGAATCCGACGACCGGCTTCTTCACGTTTCGCTTGATGTACTCGGCAGCAGTCTCCTCCGCATTGCCGCCGATTTCGCCGATCATGACGATTGCGCGCGTTTCCGGGTCCTCATTGAACATGCGAATCGCATCGAGAAAAGTGGTGCCGATAATCGGATCGCCGCCAATCCCGATGCAGGTCGACTGCCCGATACCGAGCCGCGTGAGCTGATCGACGGCTTCGTAGGTAAGCGTTCCGCTGCGGCTCACGACGCCGACGTTGCCCTGCTTGTGAATTATCCCCGGCATGATTCCGATCTTGCACTTACCGGGCGAGATCACGCCCGGGCAGTTCGGGCCGACCAGCCGCGTCTGGGAGCCGCGCATCGCCGCTGCCACGCGCACCATATCGAGCGTCGGAATTCCTTCCGTGATGCAGATCACCAGCGGAAGTCCAGCGTCAACACCCTCAAGAATCGCGTCTGCCGCGTAAGGAGGCGGAACAAAGATCACCGATGCATTTGCTCCTGTTTCACCGACTGCTTCGGCCACCGTATTGAAAACCGGGGCGCCCAGATGCTCGGTGCCGCCTTTGCCCGGCGTGACGCCGCCGACCACTTTCGTGCCGTAGTCGATCATCTGCTGGGCATGGAAACTTCCTTCGCGGCCGGTGAAGCCTTGCACGATGACGCGAGTGCTCTTATCGATCAGAACGCTCATCGCGCACCCCCGGCCAGCGCCACGACTTTTTGCGCTCCATCTTTCATCCCTTCGGCGACGGTGAAGTTCAGTCCTGAATTTTTCAGGATCGCCTGGCCCTGGTCGACGTTTGTGCCTTCCATTCTGACCACCACCGGCACTTTGAATTTCAATTCCTTTGCTGCGTTCACCACGCCGCTCGCGAGCACATCGCAGCGCAAAATGCCGCCGAAAATATTCACGAAGACGGCTTTCACGTTCGGATCGCTCAGCAAGATGCGAAATGCGTTCTTCACCTGCTCTTCGGACGCGCCACCGCCCACATCAAGAAAGTTGGCGGGGTTCCCGCCACTCAGCTTGATGATATCCATCGTGGCCATGGCAAGTCCGGCGCCGTTCACCATGCAGGCGATCGTGCCGTCGAGTTTGATGTAATTGAGCTTGAATTTCGAAGCCTCGACTTCGAGCGGCGTCTCTTCTTCGAGATCGCGCAGATCCTTGTAATCGGGATGGCGGTAGAGCGCGTTGTCGTCAAGCTGCACTTTCGCATCAAGCGCGACGAGCTTGCCGTCTCCGGTGACGATCAGCGGATTTATTTCGAGCAGTGAGGCATCGGTTTCAAGGAACGCGCGATAAACCGACTGGAAAAACGCAAGCGCCACCGGCATCATCTCGGCGGGCAAGCCCAGTCCAAAAGCGAGCTTCCGCGCGTGATACGCCTGGAATCCTGTCGCAGGATCGATCTTTTGGCGAATGATTGCGTCGGGATTTTCCTTGGCGACTTCTTCGATCTCCATACCGCCCGCGGCGCTCGCCATAAAAATTGGAGCACCCACCGACCGGTCGACCATCACGCTTAGATAGAGTTCGCGCTTGATGTCGAGCCCTTCCTCGATCAAAAGCCGGCGGACGATGCGGCCTTCTTCGCCCGTCTGCGGCGTGACCAGTTTCATGCCCAGCATGTGCTCGGCAAGGGATGCGGCCTCCTCGGGAGATTTCGCAAGCTTGACGCCACCGGCCTTTCCGCGTCCCCCGGCATGAATCTGCGCTTTCACGACCACGACTTTTGTCCCAAGTTGTTGCGCGGCGACGCGGGCTTTGTCCTTGTCGAAAGCCACGTGCCCGCGCGGCACAGGAACGCCAAACTTTGAGAGCAGCGCCTTGGCTTGATACTCATGAATCTTCATCGCATGTCCAATAGTGCTAGAATTTTGCTGCGCGCAAACGAAGAAGTTTAATGGCAAAAGCCTGTGCGAGCAAGCGCCGCCGCGTCATCAAAAAAACGTCCCCATGATCCAGGAAGCGATTGGAAAAGCCGCCGCTGGAGAAGATCTTTCGCGCAAGGAGGCCGAACGCGCGATGGAACAGATTCTTTCCGGGGGCGCCGACACGCCGCAGATCGCGGCTCTGCTTACGGCGCTGCACAATAAGGGGGAGACGGTCGAGGAGCTGGTCGGGTTTGCTTCCGCCATGCGCCGCCACGCGACGCCGATCTTTCCTCATGGCCACTGGCCCGCGCAGCAATCCCTGGTCGATACCTGCGGCACGGGCGGCGACGCGCGCGGTACTTTCAATATTTCGACGGCGTCCGCCTTCGTTGTGGCCGGTGCCGGTGTGCACGTCGCCAAGCACGGCAATCGCTCGATCAGTTCGCGTTGCGGTTCGGCAGACGTGCTCGAACAGCTCGGCGTGCACATCGACATCGCGCCCGAGCGCGTCGCGCAGGCCATCGAACAGGTTGGCGTGGGATTTCTTTTTGCGCCCGCCGTTCATTCCGCCACGCGCCACGCGATGGCGGCGCGTCGCGAACTGAAAATCCGCACGGTTTTCAATTTGCTCGGGCCGCTTACCAATCCTGCCGGTGCGACAGCGCAGATCGTGGGCGTTTACAGCGCCGACCTCACCGAGATGATGGCTCGCGCGCTTGGCGAACTGGGCGTCGAACGCGCATTCGTGGTTCACGGCGCCGACGGCCTTGACGAAATTTCGATCTCCGGCGAAACGACCGTGGCCGAATTGCGCGACGGCATCGTTCGCAGCTACGTTGTGACGCCGGAAGACTTCGGTCTCCACCGTGCGCCGCTTGAGCAGATTCAAGGCGGAGACGCAAAGGCCAATGCCGAAATCATCCACAAAATTCTCGGCCGTTCACTGCTTTATCGGGCGCACGGACCGCACCGCGAGATTGTTCTCGCCAACGCTGCGGCGGCGCTTGTTGCCTCCGGTCGCGCATCGGACTTTCTCGATGGGGTGCAGTTAGCCGCAAAGTCGATCGACACGGGCGCCGCACGCGAACGCCTCGAGGCGCTCGTGGCGTTTTCGCAGTCAGCACACGGCCAAGCCGCTTTCTAATTTTGCATTAAATCGACAGGAAGTTTTCGAGCAGGCGGAAGCCTGCGTTCGTGAGGACCGATTCGGGGTGGAACTGCACGCCTTCAACTTTCGCTTTGCGGTGGCGAAGGCCCATGATGATGCCGTCGGAAGTTTCCGCGGAAATTTCCAGGGATCGAGGCAGCGTCTTGCGCTCCACGATCAACGAGTGATAGCGCGTTGCTGGAAAATCCTGCGGCAGCTTCCTGAACACGCCTTTGCCGTCATGATGAATTTCGCTGGTCTTGCCGTGCATGACCTTCGGCGCACGAATCACCTTTCCGCCAAATGCCTGCCCGATCGCCTGATGGCCGAGACAAACGCCGAGAATCGGGATCTTTCCTGCGAACCTTTCGATCAGCGGCACGCTTATGCCGGCTTCGGTGGGCGTGCACGGCCCGGGCGAGATGACGATGCGCTCGGGCTCGAGGATTTCGATCTCGTCGAGCGTGATCTTGTCGTTGCGGCGCACTTCAAGCGTTTGCCCCATCTGGCCCAGATACTGCGCCAGGTTGTAGGTAAACGAATCGTAGTTATCGAGCAGCAAGATCATCGTTTTTCATTTACCAGAATAGCGCGTCGCACTATTCTCCGCGAGTGCCGTTGTGCGCCGTCTCGAGTGCCTTGATCACGGCGCGCGCTTTGTTCACACTCTCCTGGTATTCGGTCGCCGGCACCGAGTCGGCCACGATTCCGGCTCCGGCCTGCACATAGGCGCGGCCGTCCTTTGCCACCAGCGTGCGCAGTCCGATGCACGAATCCAGATTGCCCGAAAAATCCAGATAGAGAATGGCGCCGGCATAAATGCCGCGGCGAGTCGGCTCGAGCTCGTCAATGATTTCCATCGCACGAACCTTCGGTGCGCCCGAAAGCGTTCCGGCAGGGAAGCAGGCCATCAGTGCATCGAAGCAGTCGACGCCTTCGCGCAACCTTCCGCGCAAGCTCGAAACGATGTGCATCACGTGCGAAAAGCGCTCGACAAACATCAGCCGCTCGACTTTCACCGTACCGTATTCGCAGACGCGCCCAAGGTCGTTGCGTCCCAGGTCGACCAGCATGACGTGTTCGGCGCGCTCTTTCGGATCGGCGAGCAGGTCTGACTCGAGTTGGGCATCTTCCTTTTCGTCGCGACCGCGCGGACGAGTACCCGCCAGAGGCTTGTAGAAGGCGTCGCGCCCCTGCACTTTCACCAGCATCTCGGGCGAGCTGCCGGCCACCGAGACATCGTCGATTTTGAGGAAATAGAGGTAGGGCGACGGATTAATCACGCGGAGCGCGCGATAGATCTCAAAAGGATCGGCGCTGGTTTTCGCCGAGAATCTCTGGCTCACCACGATCTGAAAGGCATCGCCCGCGCGAATGTATTCTTTCGCTTTGGCAACGGCACGGGAGAACTGCGCCTTGGTCATGTTCGATTCGATCTCGAGCGGGCCAGCACGCCTTGATGTTTTGGTCTTCGGCAGCTGCGCTTCGAGAGTCCTGCGAGTGCGGCGGATTTCCTCGACCGCCGCGTCGTATTTCGCGCGCAAGCTGCCGGGCCCGTCGGTGAACACATTGCGAAGGATCCACACGCGGTGCCGCACGTGGTCGAACGCTACCAGGCCCAGATAAAACATCATGACGCAGTCATCGAGGCCGAGGTCGTCGCGACCGGTCGCGGGAATATTTTCGACCAGGCGCACCGCGTCATAGGCGAAATAGCCGATGGCGCCCGCCGTCAGCGGTGGTAAACCCGGAACACGGACAGCGCGATAACGCGCGGTGAGCCGCCGCAATTGCTCGACGGGATCTTCGTCAAAATGGACGTTCTTCCCGCCCGTTTCGAGCGTGCAGGCGCGTCCGCGGGCACGAAAAACTTCAGCAGGATTCGCGCCGACAAACGTATAACGCGCAATGTTTTCTCCGCCCTCGACGCTCTCGAGCAGAAACGCATATTTTGCTTCGGACGCGATGCGCAAATATGCGCCAACCGGCGTGAGCAGGTCAGCCGTGTAAGTGTCGTAGACCGGCACGAGGTTTCCCTCGCGCGCCAGCTTTTCAAACATCTTGAAGTCGGGGCCAATCATCGTTTTTCCTGAAGTTTCTCTTCTCGCTTGAGCGCGGCCAGCACGGCGCGGCGCATCGCTTCAACCGGGGCGCGCTCTCCGGTCCAGATTTCCCACTGCGCCACGCCCTGCGCCACGAACATTTCAACGCCCGATACGGTTTCGATGCCTTTGCGCTCGGCAAGTTGCAGGAGCTTGGTCTTTTGCGGACGATAAATGGTGTCAAATACCAGCCGGCAATTCAAATCTCGGGCTTCGAGCGGCGATTCGTTTGTGAAAGGATGCATGCCCACCGGCGTCGCGTTGACGATCGCATCGAAGAACTCGCTTTTCAGCCGGTTCCAATCGACCAGCGTGCCCTTCACGGCTTCGGCGATCGATTGCGCCTTTTTTTGCCGTCGGGCGCAAATGCAGACCGCAGCACCCGCCTCGGTCAGTGCGAAAGCCACGGCGCGCGCGGCTCCGCCCGCTCCTACAATCAACACGCGCGCGCCTGCCAGCTTCATGCGTTTTTCGAGCGCTTGCAGCACACCGACGTAGTCGGTGTTGTAGCCGTAGAGTTTGCCGCCCGTGCGAACGACCACGGTGTTCACCGCCCCGATGGCCCGGGCGAGCGGGTCGCAATCGGCCAGATACGTGAGAATCCGTTCCTTGTGCGGAATCGTTACGCTGAATCCTTTGATCTTGAGCGGCGCAATCGACGAAACGAAATCGGGCAGGCTTTCCGCCAGAAAGGGGAGGTAGATGGCGTTCATTCGACGCGCAGCGAAACCCGCGTTTTGCAGGTGCGGCGAGAGAGTGTGTCCAATCGGGTTGCCGATTACACCATATACGCTCGTCTTCCGACTGATCTTTCCGGCGCGATAGATCGAATTGATGTCCTCGAGGCTCACTTGACCGGAGGCCGTCGGGTTCTCAACCGGCGCGTAAGCGAAGCCATTCGGCTCTCGCAACAAGAGAATTCGAGTGGGAAGAGCCACCTCCCCCATGGGGATGACGATCAGATTCCGCTTTCCGCGTGCAAAATCAGCCAGGCGTCGACACTCGGCGAGCGATTCGCATCGCGCGGCGATCTTCATACAGTCTGACTTGTTCTTTCCGAGCGCCGCCTCGACTTTCGGCAATCTTCGCGGCATGGCCTTGAAGAAGTGCGCGGAAATCAGTTGCTTCCCCTGTCCTAAAAGCACTTCGACCAGTGCGGGCGGGCAGAGGGATGTCGTTTCGACTTCAAGGTCGTACCAGGCGCACCCTGCGCGGATTGCGTCAGCCAGGTGAATGAGCTGTTTGGCGATCGAACCCCGGTACCGCCCCCCGGCGCTTCTCCTGCGGCAGGTGGCCAGCAGAGTAGCCTTCGGCCGGCGGGCGGCGAGGCGAGCCAGGAACCGGCTGATCTCGCGGTCATCGGCAAGCCAATCCAACCGGAGTTCAATAGTACTGGTCATTCGAACGGCAAGCGAGAGTTGCCGCCACATGGTTGAGGCGTCTGCCGCGGCGACCACGGCACAAATTTTATCCTTACCTATCATGTTTATTTAGAGCTAGTTGCGGGAGCTCCGGCGCCGGACCCTGCCCGGTAAGAGAGGGTGCCAATGCTTCTATCATGCAGGTACACAATATGTAAAGCCTGCCCGACCTTTGTCTTGATACGCCAAAGGGCGGATGCTACGGTCGGGTCATGGGGCGCCTAATCCCAGGCGTCAAGACTCCATAGGAGCGAGTACTATGCGTGGCAAAATTGTCCTTGCTGGTCTGATCCTCAGCCTTTGCAGCTTCTCGGCGAAGGCCCAAGCCCAAAGCTCTCTGTTTAGGAACGAGGTCTATTGCTCGGGCATAATCACCACGGACGACGTACCGCGCCAAACCTTCGTCATTACGGGCGAAGAGTCCAATGTCCACGTGACCTACACGGTCGGACAGATGATCTACATCAACAAGGGCGCCGACGACGGCGTCAAGGCCGGCGACGAATTCTCCGTCGTCCGCCCGGTCGTCGATTCCCTGCGCGAGCAGTGGACCAAATGGCAATTCGATATTCTGAAGCGTATGGGAACCGAATGGGCCGATGAAGGCCGCGTGAAGGTTGTCGAACTCCAACCCAAGACGTCGGTCGCTGTCATCGAGTACATGTGCGACATGATTCAGCGCGGCGACATCGCGCTTCCGTTCACTGAACAGCCCACGCTTCCGCTCAAGCCCCTCGGCCAGTTTGATCGGTTCGCGCCGCCCGACGGTAAGGCGCTCGCGATGGTCATGGTAGGCAAGAACCATCGCAACCAGCTCGGCGACAACGATGTTGTCTACGTGAACCTTGGCAACGCGCAGGGCATTCACGTGGGAGAATACTTCCGGATCTTCCGCTATACCGGCACCGAGCACGAGACCGCTTTCCAGACGCCGCGCTACGCGTTCGACCTGCAATACGGCGGTACGCCCTCTTACGGATTCGGGTCGGCTCCGGCAAAATACGACTGGAGCAACACGCCGCGCGAAGTGATTGGTGAAGGAATCGTGCTGCGAACCGGTCCGAATGCATCGACCGTGCTCATCACCTTCGCCACGCGGGAGATCTATTCGGGCGATTACGTCGAGCTTGAGTAGCCGGATCCCGGGTCAGGTCGGAATTCAGCTTCGCTAAAGACCTCTGCCGTGAAGGCCTGCACCCGCGTTTGGCGGGCCTTCCACGCATCCTTTGCAAGACCTGCCTTTTCGCACGTCGCTTCCAGAAATCGAATTCCGTTCCAGTGAAACTGCGTTGCCACCTGCGGCAGTAATACGCCGCATCGCGCGCCATTGCTTACGAGCAGGCCGTGTTTGCCGGGCTCGATCTGGTCTGGCCGGACATCGCTCAGCGGTGACAGGACCGAAAGCTCGATCTCGATGCCCTCAAGTTCCTCGGGCACCACGCGAGCGAAGCGCGGATCTTCGGAAGACACCGCTTCTGCGCAGCGCGCCACTACGTCGACCAGTGGGGTCTTTGAAGGAAGCCGGCCGATGCATCCGCGCAGACGGTTCGACAGAAAAAGCGTCACGAACGCGCCGCCCGGGCAGGACAGCGCGCCTTCGCGGGGCAAATCGCCGTTCCGTTGGTGGTGCCGGACAGTTGCAACGAGCGCGCAGCGCGCGACTTCGAGAAGAGCTTTTTTCTCGCTATCAGCGAGTGAGGCCATCCAGATTTTTTTCTTTGCGTTCGACGAAAATCGTCTTGCGGCGGCGTTCTTCCACGCGGAAGCGGATCTGACCCCAGAAGTTCATAAAGTAGTGAACCGCCGAACCCACCGCCATCACCACCACGAGCCAAAGCAGCGCCGTGCCCAGGGGCCGCAGCGCCGGGTGATTGGCCGTCAGAATCACGGCGCAACCGGCGATCACTTGCAGAAACATTTTTGTCTTGCCAAGGACGCCCGCCGGTATCACCAGTCCTTCGACCGACGCGATCTCGCGTAGCCCCTGCACGATGAATTCGCGGCCGAGAATCAAGACGGCCATCCACGCCCGCATCAGCCCCATCTGCACCAGTGGCACGAACGTCGCGAGAATCAGCAGTTTGTCTGCGATCGGGTCGAGCAGGATCCCCAGAGTTGTCACTTCGCGGCGTTTCCGCGCGAAATAACCGTCCATCAGGTCGGTCGCCGCCGCCAACAGCAAAATGAGCACGCCCCAGACCTCAAAGTGGATCGGCCAGTTGGGCTGCTTGGTAAGCAGCACAACCGCCATCACCGGGACCAGGAAGATCCGCAGAATCGTTAGGCTGTTTGGAAGATTCGGCAGGGTCATAAATTCGACTCAGCGAGAGCGTTTGCGACGCGTCGTCCGACGGCGATCGGCTAGTCGAATATAGTCCGGCGCATTTATGGAGTCAACGCCGCAGTCGGACGACTTGCGAGGAAATCGCAAGGAATTGTGAATGGATTGTGACGCCATGCGCTGCGCTCACGAGGCTGCCTCAAAATTGTGCAAATCTCTGTAGCCGTGTTCCGCTTCGGGATAGCTGTCGACTGGAAGTTGCCGGAGAAGTAAGACTACAATAAGTCTCATTAGATCAATAACTTACGCGGTTGGTCAGAGGGAAGTTCACCCGGAATCGAATCCCGGATTGCGACAGGCGCCAAACGACTTAGTCCCATTATCCACAGCGATTTCCACAGCTGACCTGGGCGCGATTAGACCACGAATGGCTCAAGGCGGCGGGCCAGAAGCGACTGGGGCACCTCAGCGTCAAGCAACATGTGTTCACCGGAAAGCTCAGAATGCAGCACTCGCCCGAACCCGTGAACCAGCGACAGGTGGCGTCCGTCGGAAACAGGAATGCGCAGCCGGGAGCGCACCACCGGGTCGACCGGCATCTCGGAATCGATCATTTTCAGCAGGTCCGGCAAACCAGCCCCGGTCGCGGCTGAAACAAGGACGCGCGGATGGCCGTTGCCGTTCGGATTTTCAAAGATTTTTTGTTCCGCCTCGGATAGTCGGTCGGACTTGTTGAGCACATGAAGGCGTGGACGATCCTCGACGCCGAGATCTTTGAGCACTTTCAGAACTTCCGCGTCGTGCTCGGTATGGCGCGAGTCAGAAATGTCGGTCACTTGAAGAATCAGAGCGGCTTCCTGAACTTCCTCGAGCGTGGCGCGAAACGCCGCGATCAAATCCGGCGGCAGGTCGCGAAGAAATCCTACGGTGTCTGAAAGCAGCACGCGCCGCCGCGAGGGGAGGCGCACCCCTCGAATCGTCGGATCGAGCGTTGCAAACATCGCCGAAGACGTGAGCACGCCCGCCGAAGTGAGCGCGTTGAAGAGAGTGGATTTTCCCGCGTTCGTGTAACCGACCAGGGCCACCGTCGCGAGGGGCACGGCCTGTCGCGAGCGTCGCCGCGTGGCTCGCTGGCGGCGTACGACTTCAATCGCGTCCTTGATTTTGCGCACACGGTCGCGAATCCGTCTCCGATCGGTTTCCAATTTCTGTTCGCCAGGACCGCGCGTTCCGATTCCGCCGCCGAGCCGCGAGAGTTCTTCGCCGCGTCCGGTAAGCCGCGGCAGCAAATAATTCAATTGCGCGAGTTCCACTTGCAACTGGCCCTCGCGCGTCCGCGCGTGCGCCGCAAAAATATCCAGAATAAGCTGCGTGCGGTCGATGACGCGACAGTCGGTCACCTTTTCCATGTTGCGCAACTGCACCGGTGAGAGGTTTTGGTCGACGATAACCAGGGGCGCCTTGTGAAGGCGCGCTTCGTCGCGAATCTCTTCCAGTTTTCCGCGCCCGACAAGCGTCGCCGGATCGATCGCATCACGCACCTGCAGCATGGTCGCGGCAATCTGGGCTCCCGCGCTGATGGCGAGTTCTTCGAGCTCTGCCAGACCTTCACGCCCGAGCAACGCAGCGTCAACCGTGCGCCCTTTGGAGGACTTTTTCAGGCTTATGCCGACAAGCAACACGCGCTCTCGGCGTTCTACAGGTCGGGGGCCCTTCATCGGGACTGCGCGACAATCTTCGGAATGCTCGACGGGAATACCTTCATCGCCATTTGATTATACGCCTGTTGGGTTCGGCGAGTCTCGGATTGCCTGCCGGGGGTTGTTATCGTAGGCTTGCGGGGTGCATTTCGGCCCCATGCACCCTATAACTAGCTCCAACACCGCAAGTGCGCCAAAATCGGCGCCGGCGGAAACCTCACGTTCATGACCTTGTTCGAGCCAGATCGGCCGCACCGGTCCACCGTTCCGCGCCTGCTCGGCTACGGCCTGTCGATTATTTTCCTTGTTTGGGTTCTTCGCGACTTTCACGTCGTGCGCGCATTGCGCGACATGGCCAACGCGAATTGGAAATGGGTCCTGGTCGGCATGTCCTGCGATGTGATGAGTTACGTTTTTCAGTCGCTGCGTTGGAAGCTCTTGCTCAGCCCGTTCGGCAAGGTTCGCATAACCAAAGCGATTCGTGCCGTGTTCTCGGGTCTTTTCGCCAACCTTGTTTTACCCCTGCGGCCGGGTGAGTTTCTGCGGGGCTACATCCTGTCGGGTTCCGAGGACATCAAGCTCGGGCTGACGCTCGGTTCGATTGGCGTCGAGCGGCTGGTGGACCTGGTGATCGCGACCGCGTCGCTCGGTGTTGCTTCACTGCTGGTGGACTTTCCGGCCGCGGGCGTCGCCGGCGCACGGTTCCGGCGCGTCGCCGACATTTTGGGCATCGGCGTCCTGGTGCTGGTGACGATTATCGTCGCGCTGATTCTGTACCTGGAAATCAAGCTTGGAAGCAACGAACCTCCCAGCGAAGAAGACGGCGGTCTCAAGGGCAAGTTGATGGGCGCGCTTTCGGCGTTGCACGCGATGGGCACGGCGCCAAGTTTCTATCCGGCAGTGCTTTTCTCGTTGGGGGTGCCGGGATTTCAGATTCTGGCGATGTGGGCGATGATGAAATCTTACAGCTTGCAATTGCCATTTCTGGTCGCTGTCGTGGTAGTGCTGGTGATCAACCTCGGAATTTCTCTTCCGAATGCGCCCGCCAATGTCGGCTCTTACCAATTCTTTTGTGTGCTCGGTTTGAGCGTCTTTCAGGTGGAAAAGACCACCGCGACGGGGTTTTCGATCTTCGCTTTTATTGCGCTTACGCTGCCCCTGCTGTTTCTGGGGATGGCGGCTCTGGTGCGAAGCGGACTCTCGCTAAGAACCATGCGGGAGCGGGTTTCCGATCCGAACAAGGCCTGATCCGGCCGAGGTTCGCCCGAACGACGGCGGCCGCCAGGCGGTGGCAAAATGCCACTTAAAACCGCCTTTTGGGCCGGTTTTGCCGCTCAAACGACTCCGTTGTGGGAATTGCACGCGTCGGAACATCGGTCTCATTTCGTTCAGCGGGCGGCGGTCGCTCCGGTATATATTGAATTTTAGCCCCGTGCGCCCATTGGACTCTGCGGCTCCCGGCTCTGGGTAGCTTGGCCCAGACCGGGCGGCTGCCGACTGCCTGCCGCAGTTCGCGCTCGAGGGGCCCCAAAGCGAATGGCTCCGGATACTCAAAAGCGCCTCGAACGCGCACGTCGTAGCCTCGAAAAGAACAAGCTGCGCGAAGCCGTCGCAGAATACCAAGGCGTTCTTGAGGAAGTCCCCAACCATTCGGAAGCTGCGCAAGCTCTGGCCGATATTTACACCCGCCTCAACGAACCGGGCCTAGCGGCTCCCTACTACGGGCTGCAATTTGACCGGTTGCTTGAGGTCAGCGACGCTGCAAAAGCCACCGCGATCTTTGCGCGTTTTCTCCGCCAGTTCCCCCAGCCTCCTGACCGGCTCATGCGCTACGCGTCGCTGCTGCAAAGGCAGAACCGCCCGAGCGAAGCGATCGAGCAGTATTCGGCCGCGGCGACCGGCTTTCAGGAGCAGAAGCGCGACATCGAAGCACTCGCTTGCTACGAAAGCATGGCGCTGCTTGACCCGGAAAATCCGTCGCGCCACGTCGCACTCGGCGAGCTGGCGGAAAAGTTGCGCCATTCGGATCTGGCCGCGCGCAGTTTCGTTCGCGCCGGCCAACTGACGCAGGCCTCAGGCACTCTCGATCAAGCCATCGAATATTTCGAACACGCGCACCAGCTCGCGCCGACCGATCGCACCGGAGCCCTGCTTCTGGCCGAGGCGCGCCTGCGCAAAGGCGACGCCGAAGGCGCCGTCCAGCTGCTCGATCCTTTCTCGCCGAGCGAGAAAGACACGGCGTTTCTCGCGCTGTTTGGCGAAGGCCTCCTGCGCACCGGGCATCTCGATCGCGCCTGCGAATGCTTCGTCGGGTATTACCGGCAGAAGCCGGAAAACTTCGGCAAGCTTTTTGAGACGGCCGCGGCTTATCTCAAGGAGAAGCAGGAAGACAAGGCCATTTCGCTCGTCGAGCAGACAAAAGACTGGATGCGGGGCTTGCGCAAGGAAAACGAACTTTGCGCGAACGTGGACCGGCTGGCCGCCTCTTATCCCGCGTCGCTGCGGCTTGCCGAAGTCGTGGCGCACCTTTACGAGGAACTCAACCGCGAGACGAAATATTTCGACGCGTTGGTGAAGCTTTTCGACCTCTACCTGATCGCCGGAAAAATGCGCGAAGCCTGCGACGCGCTCGACCGGCTCGTTGATATCGATCCGTACGACTACCGCAACCAGGAGCGGATCGCGCAGCTTGAAGGAAAGGTCGATCCGGCATTCCTGCAGAGCGTGCTTTCACGTGCCGCAAAGGCCGCAACGGTTTCGACGCGGACCGAGGGATTCTCCGGAGCCGGTTCGAGCGGGGGAGCGAACGCGCCGGTTTCCGAAGAGATGCGGGCGCAGCAGGCCCTCGAAGACCTGATCGTGCAGGTCGAAATCTTTTTGCAATATTCGTTGCAATCAAAAGCCGTCGAACGGCTCGAGCGTATCGCCCAGCTTTTCCCGGGAGAAGAAGACAAGAACGAACGTCTGCGCTCGCTTTATGAACGTGCGAACTGGTGGCCGGCGGGGTCGGGCGGACCAAAGAGCGCGCCTCCCAAGCCTGCGACTGCTGCGCCACCGGCAGCGCCTCCGGTTGCGGCTGCTCCCCCTCCGCCTGTTGCTGAAGCGGCTCCGCCTCCCGCGGCAGCCGTTGCACCTTCGCCTGCCGATACGCATCGCGATTTGGCGGCGATCGCCGAAATCAACCGCCTCATGTACAGGCAGGGAACCCCTCGAGAAGTGCTGGCAACAACCGCCGCGCAAGTCGGAAAACATCTCGGCGTTGCACGCTGTCTGGTTTCGGTTGGGGGCTCGCTCGACGGGGGGCATCTGACGGCGGAATATTGTGCGCCCGGACTTCCACACGCTTCGGTGGCGCACGTGCCGGCCGTGATGGTGCTGGTTTCAAACGCGCCAGCCGATTCACTCGGCGGCGTCGAGCTGAACGGCGCGAGCGCGCCCGTGCTGCGCGAACTGGGAATCGAATCGGCGCTGGGAGTTGTCCTGCAGGATAAAGAGACACAAGCGGCCGCGGGCACACTGCTGGTTGGCGACACCGTCGCGAGAAAATGGAAGCCGAACGAGAGCTTCTTCCTCCAGGCCGTCGGCGATCAACTGGTGCTCTCGGTTAACCACACCCGGCTTCGTTCGCTGGTGCGCTCGCTGGCTGTGGCGGACGAAAAGACCGGTTTGCTCAGCCGCGGCGCCTACGTTGACTGCCTGCTGGTTGAATCAAACCGCTCCCGGGCGCAGAATACGCCTCTGTCATTGGTTATTTTGCATCTCGATCACGGCAATGAATACTTGCGGCAGCATGGCGACCTGCCGGTCGACCGCTACATGGAGCAACTGGCGCGAACTCTTTCTTCGACGATCCGGCAGACAGACATTGCGGTGAAGTACACGGCCTGGTCGCTGGCGTTCATCCTGCCTGACACCTCGCTTGAAAACGCGCGCATTCTCGCCGACAAGTTGCAGAAGGCTGCCGCTGGCGTCACTCCTTCCTGGGGCGGAAAAGACTTGACGATGACTGCGATTGTCGCAGAAGCTTCTTCGCGGCCGGGCGACGAGTCCGAAGACCGCGTAACCGAATGGATCAATCGCGCCGAGCACGGGCTCGACGAGGTGCGTCAGGCTGGCGGCGGCCAGCTGGTCGCGTTGGCGACGCCGTAACTGCCTGGAATCCACAGATGAAGACAAATGGGCGCGGAGTGCGCGCGTTTGTGTGTGATCATGAGTTGGTCGGCCGCAACCGCGCGGCGATAAACTCGCAAAAACACGAAAGCCGATAGGGAAGGCGAATGACCGAGCGAGGTTTGAAGCCGGGAGTGATACGCGGCAAGTGGAACGCCGCCGGCCTGCGTTTTGCAATTGTCGTGAGCGACTTCAATCGGTTCATCACCGACCGCCTGCTTGCTGGCGCGCTCGACGCGCTGGGGCGCGCGGGTGCGGCCGACGAACAGGTTGAAATCGTGCGCGTCCCCGGTTCATTCGAAATTCCCGTGACGGCGAAAAAGCTCGGCGGCACCGGTAAATTCGATTCGATCGTTTGCATTGGTTGCATTTTGCGCGGAGAGACTTCGCACTACGACTACGTCGCGTCGGAAACTTCCCGAGGAATTCAGCTGGCGCAACTTGATACGGGCGTGCCGATGATTTTTTGCGTCCTCACGTGCGACACGCTCGAACAAGCCATCGACCGAGCCGGACTTAAGGGCGGCAACAAAGGCTACGACGCGGGCGTTGCGGCGGTCGAAATGGCTCACCTTTCGCGCAAGATTTCGGGCAAAGCGGCTTCCTCGGGAAAATCCCCTGTTTCTTCTTCGGGCGGCGGCAGCCGCAAGCGGCCCCGGTAGATGACTCTTCGCCGGAAATCGCGAGAATTTGCCCTACAAATGCTTTTCGAATGGGATATGACGCACAAAAAACCAGCGCGCGTCCGGCAGAGTTTCTGGAAGTCGGCCAAAGCCGCCCAATCGACGCGCGAATTTGCCGACCAGCTGTTCGAGGGTGCCGTTGCCGAGGCCGATGCGGCAGACCAGCTCGTCGCGAAGCTCTCTGAGCACTGGAAACTTGAGCGGCTGGCAGCAGTCGATCGAAATATCTTGCGGCTGGCGATCTACGAGATCCGGTTCGGGACGGCGCCGGTGAAAGTTGTGATCGACGAGGCGCTTGAGCTCGCCAAGAAGTTTTCCTCCGAAGAAGCGCCGGCATTTTTGAACGGCATTCTCGACGCGGCGCGCAAGTCGCTCGAGCCTAAAGAGAAGGGCGCTTCGAGCGGCTCTTAAATATTTCCCTCAGCGTATGGCCTTGAATGCCCACAGGAAATTCAAGCCGTGAAGGATCATGGTGGGCAGCAGGCTCCTGGTACGAAACATCACGTAACCCCACAAAAGGCCCTCAGGGAGAATTCCAAGACAGCCGTACAGGGAGCCGTACATGGGATAGTGCAACAGGCTCCACATCACGGCCGCGATGAACCAAGCGGCGGCGCTGTTGCCGAGCGCCTCGGCCAACCGCGTCTGCCAGGTGAAACGAAGAAACTCCTCGGAAAACGCAGCGAATAAACCAGCGGAAATAAAAGAGGCAACCGACCCGCCGAAGTCGGTTTCGAGCAACTGTGAAACCTGCGTCCATGTGTGCGTGGGCGTTGCCAGAGCCGCAAAGCAGAGAAGAATTGGCACGGCAAGCCCCAAACCCTGAACGCGGAAACCAAGGTCACCGAAGCGATATTTCAACACCGCAACGTCAAAGAGCAGAATCGGAACGCTCGAAACGAAAAACAGCAGGCTGAAATTCAACGCGACGCCAACGCCGGGCACTCCGAAATGCCACACGAAGTGGTTCTCGAGGAGCGCTGCCGCGGCGAGGTAGCAAAAGGCTGCGAAGGACAGTTCCAGGCCCGGCCGGCGGACCGGAATCACGTCGGCCGGTAGATCTGTGTTCCGCCTGGTATAGACGTCCGTGATCACAATGCCGCAACCCATTGCCACCATATACGTGACGCGACGAACCAGTTCACCCGACCAGAAAGCCTCCGCACACACCGCGGCCAACGAGAGGAAAACCAGGACCGCAACCACCGGGTGGCGGCCGATCATGGCGGGATATCTATCGAACGCACCCAGTAACCAGGCGGCATTCGCCGGGCGTGTTTGTGGGGGGCTTTGCGTCACACTTTTAGGCTGTGCAGATAGTCGTAGCTCACCTTGATGGCGTCGATGGCCGGCATTTCGCTGAAGGGCGGCTCCTGTTCGACGAAGTAGTGCTTGATCTTCGCTGACTTGGCCGCCTGGAAGACGGCTTTCCAGTCGACGATGCCTTTGCCGACTTCCGTCGTTGGCGCGCCTCCGAATCCAATGGTCGGCGGATAGCCCGACTTTTGATCCTTCACGTGGAGCATCTTGATGCGCTCTGCGTATTTCTTGAGCAACGCGACCGGATCCTGGCCCGCATAGGTGCACCAGCCGCAATCGAGCTCGTAGTTCACCACGCTCTTATCCGAACTTTGGACGAGCACATCGAAACCCGTTGAGCCGTCGGCGAACGCTTTAAACTCCATCGCGTGATTGTGATACGCAAAGTTTATCCCCGCCTTGGTGACCTGGGTTCCGATGGCGTTGAACTGGTCTGCAACCTTCTTGAAATCGTCCGCTGTCAGTTTGTCGAGCCGGGCAGCGGCTGCGCTGCGCCTTTGATCGGACGTCATGTTCGGATCGGGTGGGCCTGCCGGTGGTCCGAACTGTGCAGTGGCGCAGACCATGAAATCGAGGCCGAGGCCGTGGCAGAACTCGATGAGCTTGGCCAATTCGTCTGTGGACATCGTCGTCTGCACAACATGTGCACTCGAGCATTTCAAACCCACCGCTGAAAATGACTTCGCCAGATCGGCAGCCGACTTGTTCTGGAAGCTCGCAAGGCTCGCGCCTTCGACCGCCTTGTAGCCGATATCGGCGATCTTCTTGAGCGTGCCGTCAAAGTCTTTCTGCATATCCGGCCCCACCGTATAGAGCTGCAGGCCGATCGGCATGTTGAGCGGATCGGCTCGGAGGGTCATGAGATCTCCGGCCAGGCTACTGGCGGCAGCGGCCCCGGCCGTGGTTTGCATGAAACGGCGCCTTGTGACGAATGTCATCGGATCACCTCGCTCTGAGTGGTGCACGCCTGGCTCATTTGGCCGGCGGACAGATGCCGATGGTGTACGTTAAGCAGGGCCCATGGGGCAAGGGAAAAGTAAGTGCCCGAAGAGGGGGCGCCGGCCCGCCCCGGGGCCCCTAGTTTGTCGCTAGTTCCGCGCCAGCGCGGCCAGGGAATCGCGATGGTCGGCCCGTGTGCCAATCTTTATGAAATCTTTATAAGTAGCTTATCTCTTGTTTAGCGGTTGCGATCTACCCTGGGACCATCGAATCACGACGGACCGTTCGCACGCCTCCCCTACTCCACGACTTGGCGGGCGAACGGTTCGCTTTGGATTCGCATCGCGAATGAGCGAGATTCCTCTCTTGCGCGAAGTGCCGGACGCGATATCTTCCTCTCGAGAAGCGTCCTGCCGAAACGCGCGCGCATGATTTCTCCCCCTAAGGTTGGCGACACGCTCGACCGGTTTCGCATTCAGGCACTTGTTGCGCGCAGCGGCATGGCCACGATTTACCGTGCTCAGGATCTTTCGAACGGTATGACCGTAGCGATCAAAGTGCCGCACCTTGAGATGGAAGCCGATCCGCTTTTTTACGATCGCTTTCACCGCGAGATGGAAATCGGCATGAAGCTCTATCATCCCGGCGTCGTGAGGATGCTGAAGGTAGACGATCCGAGCCGCGTCTACATGGCGATGGAGTGGGCTGAAGGAAGGCCATTGCGCGAAATTCTGGACGAGCGGAAGAAACTCCCGCTTTCGGAAGCCATGCCGGTCGCGCTTGCGACCCTGGACGCACTTGGATATATCCACGCGAACGGCGTCGTGCATCGCGATCTGAAGCCGGACAACATCATGGTCGATGGCGACCGCATCAAGTTGATCGATTTCGGCATCGCTCGAGAAGCGGGCGCACGGCGGCTCACGTTCGGCAAATTGACAAAGGTGATGGGCACTCCCGACTACGTTTCGCCCGAACAGGTGAAAGGGAAGCGCGGCGACGCCCAGAGCGATTTGTACGCGTTTGGCGTGATGCTTTTTGAGATGCTCACCGGCGAGTTGCCATTCCAGGGCGAGAATCCGCTCGCAGCGATGAACCAGCGGCTGTTGCGCGATCCGATCGCAGCGCGCTCGATTGACCGAAGCATTCCGCCGGAGATCGAAGAGGTGCTGAATCGGGCGCTGGAGCGCGATCCACAGTATCGTTACGCGACCGCCGCCGATTTCGCGAACGATTTGGAGCACCAGGAACAGGTGAGCGTCGCCGAGCGCGCAGCGGCGCGGGCGGCGTTGCGAATGCGCGCGCCGAAGATGAAGTGGTCGTGGAGTTATCTGGCCCTGGCCCTCATTCCCGTAGTGATCATTGCGCTGCTGCTGATCGTGGCCCACTCGAAGTAGCTGCTCCACCGGAAACCGCACAATTATTTCCCCGCTCTATCTAAAGGAAAAAGCTAAGATTTGCTTAGGGAGCAGCCGGCACAAAGCAGGCTCTACACCATGGATTTTCAGCTTTCCGACGAACAACTGCAGCTGAAAAAGACGGTCCGCGAATTCGCGGAGCGCGAAATTGCGCCCCACGTGATGGAGTGGGACGAAGCCAGCGAGTTTCCGCTTGCGACCATCAAGGAACTCGGCAAGCTTGGCCTGATGGGCACGATCTTCCCGCCGGAGTCGGGCGGCGCGGGCATGGGGTACGCCGAGTACGCGACGGCGATCGAAGAGCTTTCGCGCATCGACGGCTCGGTTGGAATCATCGTCGCGGCCCACACGTCGCTCTGTTCGAACCACATTTTCGTTGCGGGAAACCAAGCGCAGCGGAAGCGCTTTTTGCCCAAGCTCGCCTCGGGCGACTTCATCGGCGCATGGGCACTGACTGAACCGGGATCAGGATCGGATGCCGCCGCGGCGATCTGTTCGGCCGTGCGCAAGGGCGATTCTTGGGTGCTCAACGGCACGAAGACTTTCTGCACGAACGGGCACTATGCGGATGTGGTCGTCGTGATTGCCGTGACGAACCGAGAAGCGGGAACGCATGGGATGTCGGCGTTTCTGGTCGAGAAGGGGACCAAAGGGTTTCGTCCCGGCAAAAAAGAAAACAAACTGGGACTGCGCGCGAGCGATACAGCCGAGCTGATTTTCGAAGACTGCGAAGTGCCGGCGGCGAATCTGATTGGAAAAGAGGGCGAGGGATTCGTTGATGCCCTGCGCATTCTCGATGGAGGGCGCATCTCGATCGCTGCGCTCGGATTGGGAATGGCCCAGGGCGCTTTTGACGTGGCGCTCAAGTACGCCCAGGAACGTAAGCAGTTTGGCAAGCCGATCTCCGATTTCCAGGCGATTCAGTGGAAGCTCGCGGATATGAGCGTCGAGATTGAGGCCGCGCGGGCGCTCATCTGGCGCGCGGCGACGATGAAGGACGCGGGTAAGAATACGACGCTGGCTTCGTCGATGGCGAAACTGTACGCCGGGGAAGTGGCCGTCCGCTGCGCCAACGAATGCGTGCAGATTCACGGCGGCTACGGCTTCATCAAGGATTATCCGGCCGAGAAGTTTTACCGCGATGTGAAGCTCTGCACGATCGGCGAGGGCACCAGCGAGATTCAGCGCATGGTGATCGCCCGCGAAATCCTGAAGAAATGACCTAATCCCGCGGCTCGCCTGTAAGCAGGCGAGGCGGATCGCCTTTGCGCGGAATTCTGCGATCGACAGGCATAGAATACGTCGCTATGCCTGTCGCCGAATTGCTCGACGCCGCGCCCCTCACCGCGCGCCATTGGCGGATCACCCTGGTCATCGGCCTCGGTCTGTTTTTCGATATCTTCGACGTTTTCCTTGCGGGCACCCTCAGCACGGTACTCACGAAATCTTTCGGGCTCGGTCAAGCGACGCTTCCGCTGGTGCTCGGGTCGAGTTTCCTCGGCATGTTTTTCGGCGCGATGTTCATGGGAATCGTAGCCGATCGCGTCGGGCGCCGGCCGGCATTTCTCATGAATCTCGGGATCTATTCACTTTTTACGCTGGCGGGAAGTTTCAGTCCGAATGCGATCGTGCTGATCGCGACGCGGTTTCTTGCGGGCATCGGTATTGGTGCGCAGATGCCGCTCTCGGATGCCTACCTTAGCGAAATCCTGCCGGCTCGAGTTCGCGGGAGGCTGATATCGCTGGCTTACAACGTTGGCTTTTGCGGAGTCCCGGCGATCGGCTTGAGTGCCCGTATGCTCGTGCCATTGCATGTCCTCGGCGTCGAGGGATGGCGTTGGTTGTTTGTTGCAGGTTCGCTCGGCGGAATTGTTGTCTGGGGGTTCCAGCGGGACCTGATTGAATCTCCGCGATGGCTCGAAGCAGCGGGAAGAGCCGGCCAGGCTCGCCATGCCGCTGCTCTACTTCTTGGTATGGCGGTGGAATCGATTCCGGCAATTTCGTTGCCGGCAAAAAACGAGCAGGCCCCGCCCGAGCGGTATGGGGCGCTTTTCGCGCCAGGAAATCGCCGGAGGACGCTCATGCTCTACGTGTTCCAGATTTTTCAGAGCATCGGCTACTACGGATTTGGAACAATGGCGCCGCTGGTGCTTGCCGCCAAAGGCTTTTCCGTCCTGACGTCACTCACCTACACGACGATCGCGTTCCTCGGTTATCCGATTGGATCGTCGCTTTCTCTTCTTGTGATCGAAAGGATGGACCGACGGCTCCTGATCATGACTTCGGCGCTGGCTATGGCGGTCCTTGGATTGGGGTTGGGTTTTGCCACGGTGCCTTTTCTGATCGGTACGCTCGGGATACTGTACACGCTGGTCAGCAATATCTTTTCCAATGCGTTCCATGTTCTGCAAGGCGAAATATTTCCGACCGCAATCCGAGGGCGCGCGGCCGGGTCTGCTTACGGTTTGAGCCGGCTGTCGAGCGCGGCCATTCCGTTCGTTCTTTTGCCTGTCCTTGATCGTTATGGAGCGGGAGTGATGTTCGCTATCGGAGCCGCGGCGATGCTGATTGTGATCGCGGATATCGGTTTGTTCGCGCCCCGCACGACAGGCAGAAAACTCGAGCAGATCGCGGCAAACGGCTGAGACGTCCTTTGGCCGGGCGGAATCCGCGGCAACTTCCAGAGCATTTTTCTGCCTTCGATGGTGACGCAAGCCACACTGGTTTCGCCGATCGGCGCAACCCATTTGAGCTCCCTGAATCGCTTGCACCTCGATTCTTGCGCGCGAAGCGTTCGGATTCCGATTCCATCTGCACGCGCAAAATTCCATTGCAAAATTTCGTACGGGGAATAAGCTAGAGGTCTGCACTAAGAGGGAGTTATGGGGGATACTTCTGCGGCTCGAGTGAGCCGCTTCGGAAGCACTCTGCGTCAGGATGCATGGTGGGCTGATAATCTACCGTTCCTGATCATCTTCACAGGGTTCAGCATTTACGTTACCTGGCGGGCTCTCACAGGGAAATTCTACGAGGCGGGTCCGTATCTCTCGCCTTTCTATTCGCCGCTGATCGATCCGGATCATCACTGGTGGCCGTTTTCGCCCGCGATCCTGATTCTCGGCGGGCCGCTCGGATTCCGGCTGACGTGCTATTACTACCGCAAAGCCTACTACCGCGCCTACTTCCTGGACCCGCCCGGATGCGCAGTAGGCGAAGGCCGCAAGTCCTATAAGGGCGAGACGGCGTTTCCGTTCATCCTGCAAAACATTCACCGATACTTTTTTTATCTGGCGGTCCTGTTCATCGTGTTCCTTTGGTATGACGCCATCATGGCGTTCGATTTCGATGGCCACTTCGGTATCGGCGTCGGCACATTGGTCATGCTGGCGAATATCCTGCTCCTGACGACCTACACGTTCTCGTGCCACTCACTGCGTCACCTGATCGGCGGCAAGATGGATTGCTTCTCGTGCACGGCGTCGGGCGGGCCGCGCTACGCGGGCTGGAAGGGCGTAACCAAGCTGAACGAGCACCACATGTTTTGGGCGTGGGCCAGCATGATCTCGGTCGGGCTCACGGATTTTTATATCTATCTTGTGGCCATCGGCGTGGTGAAGGACATTCGAATTCTGTGACTGCCTCCTACGAAACTCACGAATATGACGTTTTGATCATCGGCGCGGGCGGCGCCGGTCTGCGAGCTGCAATCGAAGCGCTCGCGCACGGCGCGACGGTCGGCGTGGTCTGCAAATCGCTGCTCGGCAAGGCGCATACCGTGATGGCCGAAGGCGGCGTGGCCGCGGCGATGGCCAACGTCGATCCGAAGGATAACTGGCAGGTCCATTTCCGCGACACGATGCTGGGCGGAAAAAAGCTCAATAACTGGCGCATGGCGCAGCTGCACGCGATGGAAGCGCCAGACCGCATTCGCGAACTCGAGCAATGGGGTGCGCTCTTTGACCGCACCGACAAGGGCGAAATTCTGCAGCGCGCTTTCGGCGGACATACCTACAAGCGTCTTTGCCACGTCGGCGACCGCACCGGCCTTGAAATGATCCGCACGCTGCAGGATCGCGGCGTGCAGATGGGCTTCGACGTTTTCATGGAGTGCACCGTCACGAAGTTGCTGCGTGACGGCGACCGCGTAGCCGGCGCCTTTGCCTACTGGCGCGAGAGCGGACGCTTCGTCGTCTTCAAGGCGAAGTCGATCGTGATCGCGACGGGCGGCATCGGCAAAGCCTGGAAAGTTACGTCGAACTCCTGGGAATGTACCGGCGACGGCATGGCGCTCGCCTATGAAGCCGGCGCCGAACTGATGGATATGGAGTGCATCCAATTCCATCCGACCGGGATGGTCTGGCCGCCGGGCGTGCGCGGAATTCTGGTAACCGAAGCGGTGCGCGGTGAAGGCGGCATCCTGCGCAACAAGAACGGCGAGCGCTTCATGGAGAAGTACGATCCCAAGCGCCTCGAGCTTTCGACGCGGGACGTCGTGGCGCGCTCGATCTATACCGAAGTGCGCGAAGGCCGCGGCAGCGAACACGGCGGCGCCTATCTCGACATTTCGCACAAGCCGGCTGAGTACGTGAAGCGCAAGCTGCCGAGCATGTATCACCAGTTTAAAGAGCTCGCCGACGTCGATATCACCGCCGGACCGATGGAAGTCGGTCCAACGTGCCATTACGTGATGGGTGGTATCAAAGTCGACGGCGAGACGACGGCGACTTCGTTGCCCGGGCTTTTTGCGGCCGGTGAAGCGGCTGCCGGAATGCACGGCGCCAATCGCCTCGGCGGAAATTCGCTCTCCGACTTGCTCGTGTTCGGACGACGTGCCGGTTTGGCAGCGGCCGCGAACGCGAAGAAAGTCGGCATGCCGACGATCGATCCGGCGCAGATCGAACAGGCCGAGCGTGAAGCGCTAGCGCCGTTCCAACTGACGGGCGGCGAGAATCCGTACACGATCCACCAGGATTTGCAGGACACGATGCAAAACCTTGTCGGAATATTTCGCAACGAGGAAGATCTGAACAAGGCGCTGATCGAATTGGCGAAACTGAGAGAGCGTGCCGCGCACGCAAAGGTCGAAGGCTCGCGCCTTTTCAATCCGGGCTGGCACCTGGCGTTTGATCTGCGCGCGATGCTGGCCGTGTCCGAGGCGGTGACAAAGAGCGCGATCGCTCGAAAGGAAAGCCGCGGCGGACACGCGCGCATCGACTATCCGAATTACGATCCGGTCTGGGAAAAGAAGCACAACGTGATCGTGAAGCAGGGAAACCAGATGGCGCGCAACGAGTGGCCATCTCCGGAAATTCCCGAAGAATTGCAGGGGATTTTGGCGGAAGATAGCAAGTGACGGCTGCTTCTTGGGCCGTCATCCTGCGCGATGGCGCGAATGATTTCGCCGCGCCGGAGTCGTGGGATCTGGTGAGCAGCGCGGAGGAGTTGGATGGCTGAAGCGACATTGCGGGTGTTTCGCGGCGGACCTGAGGGCGGCGGCGCCACCGATTACAAGGTGGAAGTCACTCCCGGCATGGTCGTGCTCGACGCGATTCACTCTATCCAGGCGCATCAGGCGCCGGACCTGGCCGTCCGCTGGAACTGCAAAGCCGCAAAGTGCGGTTCGTGCTCGGCCGAAGTGAACGGAAAGCCGCGGCTGATGTGCAAAACGCGCATGGATTCGCTGCCGCTCGATCAGCCGATCACGGTTTATCCGATCAAGAGCTTCCCGCTGCTGAAGGACCTTGTGACCGACGTTTCGTGGAACTACAAGGTGAACAAAAAAATTCAGCCGTTCACGCCGAAGCCCAATGTCGAATGGAAGATGTATCAGAAGGACATTGACCGCGCGCAGGAATTCCGCAAGTGCATCGAGTGCTTCCTCTGCCAGAACGTGTGCCACGTGCTGCGCGAACACGATCTGCACGATCACTTTGGCGGCCCGAGATTTTTCGTGCGCTCGGCGGGACTGGAGATGCATCCGCTCGATGGGGCAGACCGCATTCCCATGCTGCGCGAAGAACTCGGCATCGGCTATTGCAACATCACCAAGTGCTGCACCGAAGTTTGCCCCGAAGACATCCACATCACAGACAACGCGATCATTCCGCTCAAGGAACGCGTCGTTGATCGCTTCTACGATCCGCTCACGATGCTTTTCCGCAAGTTCAGCGGAAAGTAAGCGTCCAATCAGGCCGTCGAAGTCCAAACAAATGTGTCCGTAACGTCTGGGAAACCGTGAGGCGCAGTCACCGCCGGCCTGCCGACGAATTAGTCAGCTACCTTGTGCGCTTGCAAAAGCAAAACGACTTATCGTAGAACGCGACTTCGATGAAGTAATCAGGCTCGGGGAACGAGCCGGTGACCAGCGCGTTCAGCGACGCCGCTGACGAAGGGGGCGTGGCCGCGGCCGTCAATTCCATAGGCGAGAGCATCCAGAAGGGATCGCCGGCGCCGTGGTGTTGGCCGGCGGCGGTCATGTCAGATTCAGGAATAATGAGACTGCGCGCTTCGGGCGTCCACGGCAGCGGGATGCTGAAGACCGTGACGTGCTCGGAAAGAATCGCGGGAACCGGATCCATCGGGCGGATGCTCCACGGACAGTCGTTTCCCTGCGTGCACGAAATTTTGCCAGGATCTTTTTGTAGGTCGAGCAGCAAACCTTCAAACTGCACTTTCCGACCATTTGCCAGGGTGTAAGAGCGATTCGCCTCCAGCAATATGGCTCGAGCCGTGATGGACTTCGCTTTCTTAGCGTCAACGCTGGCTTCGCTGATGTCGGTCAGCGTAGGGGCGCTCGTGGCGATCAGGATATGAGCGTCAGAGCTTTCGGGAACTTGAAATGTGCCGTCAGGAAGAACCGAGATTTTCGCGACGCGGACATAGTCGTTCGTGAGGATCGGGTCGCCAAGGAAAGTAGCCCGGTCCTGCGCGGTGGAAATCGACCCGGTCAGTGCGGCCAGTGCGATGAATATGAGGCAAGCCGTTGTCCGCATGTGAGCCTCCCATCCGTTGTTGGGTGAATTAGCCATTTTGCCTTTTCCAAGCGCGCGGATGGAAGGTGTGTCGGGGAGATGTTCCAAGACAAACGGGTCTGGCAAAAGAAGGACCGCACTCCTCGTCAGGAGGAGGACCAGGAGTGCGGCCGAGCGGCGCTCGGAGGGGACTAAGCGGAACTCCCTTTGCAATACGGCTTATTTCACATCCCAAATGTCGAGCGCATTGATGCCGTCGTCGACGGCGGCGAAGCGAAAGCCGTCGCCAGACGGCACGATGGCCAGTCCAAACGCAGATCCCACCGTCGAATCGATCGAAAACTCGGCGACGAATTTTCCGCGAGCGGAGTACTCGACGATCTCACTTATTTGATTCGGATCGAAGTTTACGGCGTCACCTTGCGCGGAGATAAGGTCGCCATTGGGAGCAATGGCCAGGCCAAGAGGACCATGCAGGTGAGTGGCGTCACTGATAAAGACGTTGCCGGTGCCATTGGAGCCTTCGCGAAGGCTGGCGCCGGTGACGGCAAAAAGTTCGTTATCACCGGATGACGCGACGTACAAAGTGTCGTTGAACGGGTTCAACGCCAAGCCGGTCGGACCGACGAGGAATGCTGCAGAATCGCAGCGATGTGTGTAACCGGAAGCGATCTCGGTTTGGCGAACAATGGTGAAATCATCTGCGTCCCGGTCGCCATCTTTGCCGATTACTACGTCGAGGCGCGATACCGTGCCCGATAGTGCGTTGGAGACGAAAATCTGAGCGAAGTTGCCATAGTCGCTGACCGCTAAATCCCACG
>Ga0210401_10001199_pt1 | contig 30467 bp, 28 predicted proteins | sample IncBWH32MmetaG_FD_150866 | JGI IMG/M metagenome (GOLD analysis project Ga0210401, IMG submission 150866) | Forest soil microbial communities from Barre Woods Harvard Forest LTER site, Petersham, Massachusetts, United States - Inc-BW-H-32-M | ecosystem: Environmental > Terrestrial > Soil >...
GACCGGCCTCTCCGCCGTTAGTGACCCACGATTTCGTCCCATTCAAGAGATACGCGCCGCCGTGACGGGCCGCGGACGTAGCGATCGCGGCGGCGTCGGACCCCGCTTGCGGTTCGGTCAGGCAGAACGCGCCGAGGGTTTCTCCGTGCGCCAGACTCGACAGGTATTTTTGCTTTTGCTGCTCGCTTCCATATTTAAAGACCGGCAATACGGCGAGCGAATTGGTGACACTCAAAGCCACGGCCATCGCGGCGTCCACGCGAGCGACTTCCTCGAGCATCAGGACGTACGAAATGGTGTCCGCGCCCAAGCCTCCCCAGGATTCGGGAATCAACATGCAGCAGCAGCCGAGTTCGCCGAGCTTGCGAAGTTCGTCGGCGGCAAATTTCTCTTCGCGGTCGCGCGCGCGGATCGACGGGCGCACCTCGGCTTCCATGAATTTGCGGATGGTAGTTCGGATCAGGCGTTGATCGTCGTTGAGGGAAAAGTCCATCGTGTCGCGGGCAAAAGCGATGCTAGCACAAGTAGGACGGGCTTCAGCCTGTCTTCTTTTGACTTCTGCCAACTCCGCAGAAAACAAAACCAGAGAGACTAAAGTCTATCCTACAAAATCTACATCTTCAGCAATTCGCGGAGATGCCGCGTCTGCGCGCGGCTGACGGGGACTTCGGAGGCGCGCTTGTCGTCCATTTTGAGCATGTAGCTGGACTTGAACCACGGGACAACTTCCTTGATGTGGTTGATGTTAACGAGGTAGGAGCGGTGCGCGCGCCAGAAAATGTCCGACTCGAGCGTGGATTGCAATTCCTCAATGGTGCGGTAATTCGAGGTGCCTTCGACCTCCCGCGTCACCACTGTAATGGAGCCGTCCTCGATGGAAGCGAAGATCACATCCTCGGCGTCCACCAGAAACAGGCGCTGCTGCGTTTTCACCAGCAATTTTACCGGAGGCGCTTTCGCCGAGCCCATTTGATTGACGAGCGTCTCCAGGCGCTCGCTCGGCGAAGCTTCCGCCTCCAGCGCTTTCTTGGCGCGCTGTATGGCGCGCGCTAGCCGGTTCTTCTCAATCGGCTTGAGGACGTAATCGATGGCGTTCACTTCGAAGGCCTGCACGGCATAGTTGTCGTAGGCCGTCGCGAAAACGATTTGAGGAAGTTTTCCTTTGCGATCCATCAATCTTTTGATCACGCCGAAGCCGTTGAGGCCCGGCATCTGCACGTCGAGAAACACAAGGTCCGGCGAATGTTCCTTGATGAGAGCCAGCGCTTCGACGCCGTTCTTGCCCTGGCCGACGAGGTGCACGTCGGGAAAACTTTTCAGCAGGAAAGCCAATTCGTCACGCGCGGGCTTCTCGTCGTCGACGATGAGCGTGTTGATTGGCATGAAGGAGCGCCCAAGGACGCGGACAGAGTATATGCGACCCCTCCCTCGTGTACAACCAGCGGAGAGGGCGCTTCCCTGCTAGAATTTCAAACGCTGGCGCGCCGGCCGCGGTGGACGCACGCTACACGGTTCAAACCATGCCAGCGGGAGCTGAGTTGCCAACCAAACGCGCACAAATTGTCAAGAGTGAAGTTCTGTATCAAGGGAAAGTATTTAGCCTGCAGCGCGACACGGTGATCGAACCGGGCGGCGTGCAAGTTGAGCGCGATATCATCGAGCATCCGGGATCCGTCGTGGTCCTTCCTATTTTCAAGGATGGACGCATCCTTCTCATCCGCCAGTACCGGCACTCGGTCGGAGAATTTCTGTGGGAACTGGTGGCCGGGCGCAAGGAACCGGACGAAAGCCCGGCCGCCGCTGCGCGACGGGAACTCATCGAAGAAACCGGATACACGGCCGCCCGCCTTCGCAAATTGATGCGCATTGTTCCCACGCCCGGATTTGTGAACGAGTGGATGTGGATCTTCGCGGCGGAAGGGCTCACGGAGGGAGAGGCGCAGCCGGAAGAAGACGAAAAGATCACGCCGCGAATCTTCACCTTGAAGCAAGCGGAAAAGATGATCGAGCGGGGAACATTGCACGATGCAAAATCCATTTGCGGAATTCTGTACTACGCGTGGTTTCTGAGGCGCACCCGCTGACTGTGAGCTGGCTGGGGAGGGGGAGGATTTGAGATTTGAGATTTGAGATTTGAGATTTGAGATTTGAGATTTGAGATTTGAGATTTGAGATTTGAGATTTGAGATTTGAGATTTGAGATTTGAGATTTTAAATACAATGTTGGATTTTCGGGATCTGAACGCTTTTCTTTTTGCGTTCCGCGGACCACATCCTTTCATGTTTTCTTTCCTGCGCCGCCTATTGACAATTCACTTCGGAAAAAATATTTTTGGGAATTGATGTTCTTCGCTTGAAACATGGGCGCGTGTAGCATAGGATTTGCGCAAGTATGTTCTCCGAGAAAATATTTCGGAGAGAAAGGCGGACATGAGCGTACGAGATTTCGTCAAGCACCAATTCCGGCATTTCAATGCGGCGGTGGTCGTGGACGCTTCGGAGGCGTACATCGCGCATCTTGCGCGCGGCGGGAAAATGTTCCTGACGATGGCGGGAGCGATGAGCACCGCGGAACTGGGCATCTCGCTCGCGGAAATGATCCGGCAGGGCAAGGTGCACGGCATCTGCACGACAGGAGCGAACCTGGAAGAGGATATTTTTAATCTTGTCGCGCACGACCATTACAAACGCGTGCCAAATTATCGCAACTTGAGCGACGCCGAAGAAGTGGCCCTGCGCGATCACGGAATGAACCGCGTCACCGACACCTGCATCCCGGAAGAAGAGGCCATGCGCCGGATCGAGCGCCAGGTGCTGAAGCTGTGGCAAAAAGCAGACAAAGAAAAGCAGCGTCACTTCCCCTACGAATATATGTACCAGCTCATCCGTTGCGGTCTCATCAAGGAGTCCTATCAGATTGATCCCAAGGATTCCTGGGTGATCGCGGCCTGCGAGAAGAATCTTCCGATTTTTACTCCGGGCTGGGAGGACTCCACGCTGGGAAATATTTTTGTGGCCAACGTGGTTCGCGGGGACGTTTCCACGTTTCAAGTGGTCAAGTCGGGCGTCGAGCAGATGGCCTGTCTGATCGAGTGGTACCGACAGAATTCCGCAGCGGATTCGATCGGCTTCTTTCAGATTGGCGGCGGCATCGCGGGAGACTTTCCCATTTGCGTCGTCCCGCTGATCACCCAGGACCTGCGCGAGAAATGCCGCCTGTGGGGCTACTTTTGCCAGATTTCCGACAGCACCACATCGTACGGCTCGTACAGCGGCGCGGTGCCCAATGAAAAAATCACATGGGGAAAACTGGAAGCGGCCACGCCGCGATTCGTCATCGAATCCGACGCTTCGATCGTTGCGCCGCTGATGTTCGCTTACATCCTGGACCAGTAAGACCCACGGCAGGGTATTTGATTTGCTGCTGTTGTAGCGCCCGCCTTCAGGAGGGCGCTACACAAGCCGAAACCGAGTTCTCGCACCGACTCAATTAGCCTGGGACACGCACATGGAAAATCGTGAAGTCGCCCGCATCCTGCGGGAAACGGCGCAACTCCTGGAAATCGACGGCGCCATGATTGGGCGCTACCGCAGCTACGAGCGCGTCGCGGAACTTCTGAGCAGCCTCCCCGAATCCATCGAAGAGCTGGCGAAAGACCGCGCCAAGCTGATGGAATTGCCCGGCGTCGGCGACGGCATGGCTGATCACATTCAGGAAATTTTAAAGACCGGCCACTATTCCCTGCGCACCAAGCTGCTTAAAAAATATCCGGAAACGATTCTCCGTCTACTTGATTTGCAGTCGCTCGGGCCGAAGAAAGTCGCGTTTCTCTGGAAAACATTCAAGGCCGGATCAGTGGAGCAAGTGGAAAAACTGGCGCGCGAAGGCAAGTTGCGCGATCTGGCCGGGTTCGGAGAAAAAAGCGAAGAGAATATTTTGAAGGCGATTGAGGTGCACAAGAAATCCGCAGGGCGATTCCACATCGATGTGGCCGCGGAGGAAGCCGAGAAGATCGCTACTTACATCGGCGCATTCGGCAAGCCCATCGAGGCTGTTACGCCCGCGGGATCACTGCGGCGCGGCAAGGAAACCGTTGGCGACCTCGACCTCCTGGTCACCATCTCTCCGGGAAAGCACACACCGAGATCAGTGGAATCGATCGCGCAGCACATTCTCAAATTCCCTGAAATCGATCAGAAGCTGGCGCACGGGGAGAATAAGGTCAGTTTCCTTTTGAAGAGCGGGATGCAGGTCGATGTTCGGATTCTTGAAAAGGAAAGCTTTGGCGCCGCGCTTCTTTATTTTACGGGGTCCAAGGAGCACAACGTCGCATTGCGGGGACGCGCGAACAAGATGGGCCTTACGCTGAACGAATACGCGCTGGCGACGCTGAAGGGCGAGCGGCCCGTGGCTCGCGCGACCGAGGAAGAAATCTATGCCAAGTTGGATCTCGATTACATTCCACCCGAACTGCGCGAAAATACCGGCGAAATCGACGCCGCCGCCGAGCATCGCCTGCCCGACCTCGTTGAACTATCCGACATGCGCGGCGATCTGCAAATGCACACGACGGCGAGCGACGGCAGGAACTCGATCGAAGAGATGGCGCTCGCTGCGAAAGGGCTTGGCTACGAATATATATCGCTGACCGATCACAGCAAGGCGGTAACCGTCGCGAACGGCCTGGACGAAAAGCGCACGCTTGAGCAGATCAAAAAAATCCAGGCCGCCAACGCCAAGCGCCTGGGGATACGCATCCTTGCGAGCAGTGAAGTGGATGTTTTGAAGAACGGGAAACTCGATCTGGACGACGAGGTGCTTGCGCAGCTCGATGTCGTGCTCGTGTCCATCCACTCGTACATGAATATGGATCGCGCGGAGATGACGGAGCGAATTCTGGCGGCCATCGAAAATCCTTACACGCAGATCGTCGCGCATCCCACGGGCCGCCTGGTTCTTCGCCGGGAGGCGTACCCTTACGACATGGAGCGCGTCCTGGACGCGGCGCACAAACATGGCGTGGTGATGGAATGTAACGCCTCTCCGGAACGCCTCGATATTAAGGACACGCACCTGCGCATGGCCAAAGAACGCGGAGTAAAAATAGTGATCTCGACCGACGCCCACACGACGCGCGGCCTGCAGGCCATGCGCTACGGAGTTCAAATGGCGCGGCGCGGATGGATTGAAAAGAAGGACGTCATCAACACGCAAAGCCTCGAAAAATTGCTGGCAGGGCTGAAGAAAAAACCTGGCGCCGCCATCCATGGAAACCATCGCGCCGCCGCTGCCTCGGCGCGGTCATCGTCCAAACCTCGCAAAGCCAACTGAACGATTCGAGGTTCCGCGTTGCAAATGTTGGCGCGTTCGCGCATGATAACTTGTTTGCGCAAAGGGGAGCGCGGCTATTGTGTTGGGGGAAGCCGCGCGCTGCTTCAGGGTTCCATACACTTTGAAATCTAAGGGAGAAATGAGAATGCGGAAGTCCGCGGGCATTGCCCTGCCGAAGGGAAAACTCGGAGTCCTCACCGTCGGCATGGGTGCGGTCGCCACAACTTTCATGGCCGGGGTGGATCTGGTCCGGCGAAAGAAATCGCTGCCCATCGGGTCCCTGACGCAATTGGGAACCATCCGGCTCGGAAAGCGGACCGAAGCGCGCGCCCCGGCGATCAAGGATTTCGTGCCACTGGCCACGCTCGAAGACATTGTATTTGGCGGATGGGACATTTTTCCGGACAGCGCGTATGAAGCCGCCAGAAATGCCGCAGTCCTCGGCCCGGAACATCTGGCCGAAGTGAAGAAGTTTTTGAGCAAGATTCGCCCGATGAAAGCCGCCTTTGACCAGAACTACGTGAAGAAGCTTTCCGGAACGCACGTAAAGAAGGGCCGCAACAAATACGAGCTCGCGCTGCAAATTCGCGACGACATTCAGAAATTCCAAAAGAAAAATAAGGTCTCGCGAACCGTGGTGATCTGGTGCGGCTCCACGGAGATATTCCTCAAGCCGCACTCCGTCCACGAGACGCCCGAATCATTTGTTGCCGCAATGAAGGAAAATCATCCGGCGATCGCCCCGTCCATGCTCTACGCCTGGGCCGCGATTACCAGCGGCGTGCCGTTCGCCAACGGCGCGCCCAATTTGACCGTGGACATCCCCGCGATCGTCGCTCTCGCCAAGCAGCACGGCGTGCCCATCTGCGGAAAGGATTTCAAGACCGGCCAAACGCTAATGAAGACGATCCTCGCGCCGGGTTTCAAGGCTCGCCTCCTGGGAATGAACGGCTGGTTCTCGACCAACATCCTCGGCAATCGCGACGGCGAAGTGCTGGACGATCCCGAATCTTTCAAGACCAAGGAAGAATCCAAGCTCGGCGTGCTGGAATACATTCTCCAGCCCAAACTGTATCCCGACCTGTACGGCAAGATTCACCACAAGATCCGCATCGTCTACTATCCGCCGCGCGGCGACAACAAAGAAGGATGGGACAACATCGACATCTTCGGCTGGCTGGGCTACCCGATGCAGATCAAAGTCGATTTCCTGTGCCGCGACTCGATTTTGGCCGCGCCGATTGTGCTCGATCTGATTCTCTTCCTCGATCTGGCCAAGCGCGCCGGGATGCGCGGCATTCAGGAATGGCTGAGCTTTTATTTCAAATCCCCCATGTGCGCGCCGGAACTCTATCCCGAGCACGATCTCTTTATCCAGTCGATGAAATTGAAAAACACCCTGCGCTGGATGATGGGCGAGGACCTCATCACTCACTTGGGTCAGGAATACTACGATTAGCGCATGTTGTTCCCCGGAATCGGTTTGCCGCCAATTTGGCCGCGGGATGACATAAATTATTCATAAAGATTCCGAATTTGGGTCATTCAATTTTTGACTCCCAGACGGCTTGACTACCCCTCCGCCCTTCCGGTAGATTCGCCATTCCGATTCAGGGTTCCATGCCTTGGAGGATCATTAACCGATCAACTTCGTCTTAAGGAGAGCGAATGGACGCAAAAGGTGTACTGGAATTTGCGAAAAAGCATGGCGCGAAGATTTTGGATCTTCGTTTCATAGATGTTCCGGGTGTCTGGCAGCACGTCAGCTACCCTATTGGCGAGCTATCGGAGGACTCCTTCGAGGAAGGATTCGGATTTGACGCCAGTTCCATTCGTGGGTGGGCGTCGATTCACGAATCCGACATGCTCTTGATTCCCGATCCGAATACGGCATTCATCGATCCATTTCTCACCATTCCGACGCTCGTGATGATTGGCGACGCTACCGATCCGCCGTCGCAAAAGCCCTATCACCGCGATCCGCGCCACGTGGCCAAGCGCGCCGAGGCCTACCTGAAATCCACGGGCATTGCCGACAAGGCCTTCTTCGGCGCCGAAGCGGAATTCTTCATTTTTGACAGCGTTCGGTTCGACTCGGCCCCGCAGCACAGCTTTTATTATGTCGATTCCGACGAAGGCCGCTGGAACACGGGGCGTGAGAATAGCGGCGATTACAAAAATCTAGGTTATCGTCCTCGCTACAAAGAGGGCTATTTCCCGGTTCCGCCCGCCGACCACAACCAGAATCTTCGCTCCGAAATGATCGTCAGAATGATGGAAATTGGCATGGACGTCGAGTGCCAGCACCATGAAGTGGCTACAGCCGGCCAGGCGGAAATCGACTTGCGCTTCAACACGCTGCTGAATTCCGCCGACAACATGATGAAGTACAAGTACATCATCAAAAACACGGCAGCAAAGGCAGGAAAGACGGTGACTTTTATGCCCAAGCCGATTTTCTCGGACAACGGCTCAGGCATGCACACGCACCAATCGCTGTGGAAGGGTGGCAAGCCGCTGTTCGCGGGCGACGGCTACGCGGGGCTCTCGCAGATGGCATTGTGGTACGCGGGGGGGTTGCTCAAACACGCCCGGGCGCTTTCCGCCATCATCGCTCCCGGCACGAACTCGTATAAACGCCTTGTGCCCGGCTATGAAGCCCCCGTCAACCTGGCGTACTCGCGCCGCAACCGCTCGGCGGCGGTCCGCATCCCGGTCTATTCGGAAAGCCCGAAGGCCAAGCGCCTCGAGTTCCGTCCTCCGGATCCGTCGTGCAATCCCTATCTGGCCTTCGCGGCCATGCTGATGGCAGGGCTCGACGGCATCAAGCACAAGATCGATCCCGGCAAACCACTGGACAAGGACATCTTCGAACTCGATGCAGAGGAAGCCGCCAAGATTCCATCGATGCCCGGGTCACTCGAAGAAGCCCTCGGCGAACTCAGCAAGGACCACAAGTTCATGCTCGAAGGAGACGTGTTCACCGCCGAATTCGTCGAGCTATGGATCAACTACAAGAAAAAAACCGAAGCGGATCCCGTCCGGATGCGCCCGCACCCTTACGAGTTCCACCTCTACTACGACATCTGAGGATTGAACTGCCAACGAGCGGTCAGCAAGCACAGACTGTCCTGGATTTACAAGAACGCCTCCGGCTATACCGGGGGCGTTTTTTATTCGATTTTCGATCTAAAGGGTGGAGATACCTTCACATTTATCGCATCAGGAACGCGGCTCCGGCCCGGCTCGACTAATGTCAAAGCTTGAAATCAACTAGGTCTCCCAGTGTTCTTCGAATTGGTGTGGACGAGGAGGCCGACAAGAACCATGGACCAGATGAACGTATCGGTAACAGACGACCTCGCAGGCAACATCCGCAAAAAGGTGAAGAGCGGCAGATACATTAACGCGAGCGAAGTCGTTCGCGAGGCATTGCGGCGCATGGACCAGCAAGACGCGCGGGCCCTGCGTCTGGCAAAACCCACGGCGGAGGATCTGCTTGCGGATTTGACCGAACAACAATTGGATGGTATCCGCCGGAGAGTCTAAAGTGGGATCGTCGCCATCGAAACAGGCAAATTCGGGGAGTACGAAGGACGTGAAGGCTTAAACGGACTCGCAGATCGCGTAAAGACCAGAGGACGCAAGCTGCTGGCCGCGCGAACTGCTCGGCTCCAGTCCAGCGGCCGGTAAGGTATTGCGCTACCGAATCTCGGACGATGCGGAACGTGATCTGGACGAAATCTTTCTATATTGGGCAGAACGGGCCAGCCTGACCATCGCAGACCGCGTGATCGACGAGATCGTTGAACGGTTTCGGTTGCTCGGCGAATTTCCCGAAGCCGGCAGGTCGTCGCAAGACATCGCCACGGGGGTTAAGTGCTTTCCCGCAGGGAGTTACCTCATCTACTAGCGCAAGGCGCGCAAATACACCGACATTCTGCATATTTTTCTCGGCGCAAGAGAACAGGAGCCAGCATTCAAGAGGAGCGGGAAACCCAGGCGATGAAACACGGGTACGGACGGAACGCCCTGCGGAATAACTTAGCAAATTTTTGAGCGCTTCGGCAGTGTCTTGGACAGCCGGGTGTGATATTCTTTCCCATTCGCGTCACTGCAGTGAAAATCCACAGAGGAACATAGACATGAAGCAATCCTATAACGGCAGGGCCATTCCGTCCGACGGGCAGGCAATCCAGTATGTTGGGGGCAAGTTTGTCATTCCCGACAAGCCCATCATTCCTTTCATCGAAGGAGATGGAACGGGGAGGGACATCTGGAAGGCGTCCCAGCGCGTTTTTGACGCCGCTGTCGAACGTGTGTACGGCGGGAAGCGGAAAATTGCGTGGTTTGAAGTGTTCGCGGGGGAAAAAGCGTTCAACGAATTCAAGCAGTGGCTGCCCGATGAAACGGTCGAGGCCGTGCGCGATTTTCGAATTTCGATCAAGGGGCCGCTAACAACTCCTGTGGGCGGGGGAATTCGTTCGTTGAACGTCGCGCTGCGGCAGATCCTTGATCTCTACGCCTGCGTGCGCCCGGTGCGCTATTTCCAGGGAGTCGCCTCTCCCGTGAAGCACCCCGAGCGGATGGATGTAATCGTATTCCGGGAAAATACCGAAGATGTCTATATCGGGATCGAGTGGCGTTCCGGGACGCCGGAAGTGAAGAAGCTCCTCGAATTTCTGAACAAGGACATGCTCGGCGGGGGGCCCAAACAGATTCGCGCCGATTCCGCCGTGGCCATCAAGCCCATCTCGCCCTTTGGCACGAAGCGGCTGATGCGCCGCGCCATTCAGTACGCGCTCGAAAATAAAAAGCGCGTCGTGACCATCATGCACAAAGGCAACATCCAGAAATTTACCGAAGGAGCGTTCCGCGACTGGGGCTACGAACTGGCGATCGATGAATTTCGCGCCCAGACCGTTACCGAACGCGAGACCTGGATCCTTGGAAATCGCGATAAAGATCCAAAAATCACGATCGAGCAAAACGCCGCGCTGGTGGAACCGGGACTCGAACAGGCCACGGAAGCTTTCAAGAAATCCGTGTACGACGAAGTGAAATCGGTGCTCGACAAGATTTACGCCTCACACGGCCAGGGCAAGTGGAAACAGAAGCTGCTGATCAACGACCGCATCGCCGATTCGATTTTCCAGCAGGTGATCACGCGCGCCGACGAATATCAAGTCATCGCCGCGCCAAACTTGAACGGCGATTACATTTCGGACGCCTGCGCCGCTCAGGTGGGCGGGCTCGGAATGGCCCCCGGCGCCAACATCGGCGACGGGTACGGCTGCTTTGAAGCCACGCATGGCACCGCGCCTAAATATGCCGACAAGGACGTCATCAACCCAAGCTCCGTGCTGCTCTCCGGCGTGATGATGTTTGAATTCATGGGCTGGAGTGAAGTCGGCAAATTGATCGAAACGGGGATCGAACGCACGATTGGGCAGAAGCGGGTCACCTACGACCTCGAACGGATGATGGAAGGCGCCACCAAGCTGGGTACTTCGCAATTCGCCAGCGCCATCATCGAGAACATGCAGTCGCTGGCGGTCGCAAAGTAAAAATCGCAATCGCGGCGGTGGCAGGCTCTTCCGCCGCATTTCACTTCCATTCTGACCACTACAGGAGAACGCGCTCATGCGGAAGAAAGTCACGGTTGTTGGCGGTGGGTTTGTGGGGTCGACGACGGCGCAGCGTATTGTGGATCTGGAACTGGCCGACGTGGTGCTGACCGATATCCTCGATGGTCCGCCTGCGGGCAAAGCGCTCGATATGGTGGAGTCCACATCCATCACTGGATCGGATGCGCGCGTTACTGGAATTTGCACGGCGTCGGGAGATTACAAGGAGACGGCCAACAGCGATGTAGTTGTCGTCACGGCCGGCTTTCCGCGCAAGCCGGGAATGAGCCGGGATGATCTTTTGAAGGCGAACTTCGACGTCATCAAAGCCGTTGTGGAACAGGTCGTGAAGTATTCGCCGCATGCGATCCTCATCATGGTGACGAACCCGCTCGATGCCATGGTGCAGGCGGCGTTCAGGGTAAGCGGCTTCTCGAAGAACCGCGTTATGGGCATGGCCGGCGTTCTCGATTCGGCGCGCATGAGCGCATTCGTGGCCATGGAGTTGGGCGTCTCCATCGAGAACGTGAATTCATTTGTCCTGGGCGGGCACGGCGATGACATGGTCCCGCTCGCGCGTTATTCGACGGTCGCCGGCATTCCCCTGCCCGACCTGCTCCCGCCCGACCGCATCGCAGCGATCGTGGATCGCACGCGTAAGGGCGGCGCTGAAATTGTGAATCTTCTGAAAACCGGTTCCGCGTATTACGCGCCTTCAGCAGCCGTTGTGGAAATGGTTGAAGCCATTCTGAAGGACAAGAAGAAAATTCTTCCGTGCGCCGCCTATCTGGAGGGTGAGTACGGCATTCAGGGATTATATGTCGGCGTTCCAGTGAAACTCGGGGCGCGGGGTGTGGAGCAAATTATCGAGATTAAACTCACCGCGGAAGAAAAAGCCGCGCTCGACAAGTCCGCGGCTTCCGTGCGCGAACTGGTCACGATCCTCGGAGTGGCTTAGCCTTTAGTCGAACAGGCTTCAGCCTGTTTGGTTTACTGCAGGCGAGGAACAAACCAAACAGGCTGAAGCCTGTTCTACTCAAACCCTACCCATAAAATTTCAGGCGCGGCCAGGCTTGCTGCAACGTCATTTTCGGCTTCCTACAGATATAGACCGGCAGACTATTTTCTTCGGGAATCGCGTACTCATAATTGATCGTGGCGGCGAGTTCGATCTGATCGAATAGCGGTTTCAAATCATCGAGCGGCATTCCTACCACGATTACCACTTCCCCAGTGTATTGCTGCGGACCCCACAAATAATAATTGTTGTGGCCGCTGATGGCATGAGGCAACCCCAGCGAGGGGCCGAAATAATCCACAGCGCCGGCCTGACCGTAGTTCTTGGTGAAGATCGCCACCCGCGACTGCTCTCCTGGGGAGAGCGCGTGAAATACGCCGGCGACTGCCTCCGCTTGTTGCGGCCAGCCCATCATGTCGGCGTACATCTGGGGCAGTTTTCCGCTCGGCTCTTTTTCCACCTGCACGCGTTCCACATCCCAGAACTTGGCGTATTCCGCGGCGGCATCGAGCGGAAGAATCGGCAGAGCCAGGGGCGCCGCGACGATTCCTCCAACCACGAGCGGAGTAAGGACTGCCACCTTGACCCAATATCTTCCGTAGTTCCCGATCCACCCCTCGATCGCAACGGCGCCGGACGCAAATAGCATGGGATAGATTGGCGCCAGGTAATAGATGCGCCCCCGGAAAATCAAGAACTCGGCGAGGAGAAAAAAATATGTCCATCCGAGAAAGCGAAAGGCCGCGCCCTCGCGGCTGCGCAGGAAAAACCACAGGCCGGCGATGCAAATCGGCGCGCCCAGTGGATGCACAAGGAAGGCCTGCTGGGCTATGAATTGCAACGAGGTCACGTGCGCATTCTTCACGCGATCGACGTTCCGCAGAATCTCGATCGTAGGCCAGTGGTTCGCGACCTCCCATAGCAAATTCGGCAGAAAAATCAGCAGCGAAATGAATGCGCCGAGCCAGATCCACGGCGTTCGCAGCATGGCACGCTGGCGTGATACGGCCAAAGCCAGGACAAATGCCAGTCCAAAAATAAGCATCGAATGCTTATTCAAAATTCCGATTCCCGCCACGAGTCCAAACCAGGGCCACAAGCGGACATTCCCGGTCCGAACGATCCGCAGCGAAATCGCTACGCACAGCATCCAAAACACGGGTTCAAATGCGTTCATGGACAGAAAATTGTCCATCGTCAGGTAAATCGGGCAAAGCAACATCGCGGTCCCGGCGAGAATTTGCGCGTAACGCCTCCCGCCGAGTTCGCGCACAATCCACGCGGTAATCAGTATTTTTGCGCCGGAGGACAACGCGGGGAAAAATCGCAGCGCGTGCAGAGAGTCCCCGAAGAGTATTCGCGACAATCGAGCAATCACGGCGATCAGCGGAGCGTGGTCTACGTATCCCCAGGCAAGGTGTTGCCCGCAGGCCGCGTAGTACAGCTCATCCCGAAAATAGCCGTATCGGCCGTTCCACAGGAAATGCACGAGACACGCCGCGAGGGTAAAGCACACGGCAATCGCCTCATCGGTTTCGAGCCATTTTCCTCGATCCAGGCCGACTGCGCGCACTGCTTCGAGTGCGCCAGTTTCTTCCTGGACGACGGCTCCCCTCTTTCCTAAACGAAGGAAATCCATGATTTGAGCTTGCTCGGACTAAGGATGAAACCGATTTTTGCAGCCTGACCCAACCGAACGCAAAAATCGCCCCTCAGAAATGCCGCCCCTAATGATTTACTTAGACGGAGCGGGCGCTGCGGCTGCGGGCACAAGCGCTGCGGAGCGAATGCTATCCAACTTTGGAAAACTCTTCTCCAAATATGCGCGCCCGCGGCTGGTGATCAGGCCCTGGTTCGGCCCGTGGCCGTCAGGGGCTCCCTCACCATAGCCGTTATACAGCTTGTCCACCACTTCCATCCCGTCGGAAACCACGGCAAACGCCGAAAATCCGCTCTTGTCGAGAGCCTCGTTATTTCCATAGTTGATGAATACCTGGGTGGTTCGTGTGTTTGGCCCCGCTGTGGCAAACGAGACAAATCCGCGATGATTGCTCTGCACGATGGGATCGTCCTTGATGTTTGCGGTTTCCCAGACTTTGGAAACCTCAGGGTACGCGCTGATCCCAAATTGCGCCATGAATCCCGGCAGCACGCGGAAGAAAGCCGCGCCATCGTAGAAATGATGGCGGACGAGATTGTAGAAGCGGTCCGCTCCATTCGGCGCCCAGGCGCGCGTGACCTTGATGGTGAAGTCTCCAGCCGTGGTCGCAAACTTGACCTCGTACTCGGCAGGAGCTTTGGCCTTCAGCGTGGCGGGCTGCAACAATGCAGGGTCAAAGGCCTGCGCTGAGGCGGAGGGAGCTTTTGCGGGAGCCTCCGCTTTCTTGGCCGGCGCCGGAGTTGGCGCCTGAGCCGCCGCCGGCATGGAAATGATTGAACAAGCGTAAGCCAGGACTGCAATTTTAAGAAAGCAGCGCATCTTAGGTTCTCCCTGGAAACAAGCGGCGCATATTATGCCGCGATTCCCGAGATCTGACTAGGGATTCTCTGGAGCCGGCATTTCGCCAATCCGCTGCGCATCGTACATCACTCGAAGCGTATTCTCTCCGAGAATTTTCCTGATGTCAGCATCCGCGTATCCGCGCCCGAGCAGGCCCTCCGTAAGGGAGGGAAATTTTGACGCGTCTTCCATTCCGGCCGGCATAAACGCTCCGTCAAAATCCGAACCGATGCCCACGTGGTCCGCGCCCGCAATGCTGGCAGCGTGATCGAGGTGATCGACGATTTTCTCCCAACTTACCTGCGGCAGTTTTCCGGCGCGAATCGATTCATCGCTGAGCCGCTGCAACGCCATTAGATTCTGCGCCTCGTTCTCCCCAACCTTTTCGCTGACCGCTTGTTCCCGGGACGCGATTTCAGATGCCAGGGCGCGCTTCGCATTCGCGTATTCCTGGCTGAGGAAGCTGTCGTGAAAAGTGATATGTATCACGCCGCCGCGGGAGGCCAGCGCTTTGATCATGGCGTCATCGAGATTTCGGGGCGCATCGCAAAGCGCGCGGCAGCAGGAATGGGATGCGATCACCGGCGCGCGCGAAGTCTCCAGAACATCGTAAAAGGTCTGGTCGGAGACATGGGAAACATCGACCAGCATTCCGAGCCGATTCATTTCCCGGATTACTTGTTTGCCGAAATCCGTCAGCCCGTTGTGGCGCGGGGCGTCGTTGGAGGAGTCCGCCCATTCCGTGGCCGCGTTGTGGGTCAGCGTCATGTAGCGCACGCCGCGCGCGCCGAATTCACGCAAAATCGCAAAGTCGCTGTCGATGGCGTGCCCGCCCTCCACTCCCAACAACACGGCGATTTTGTTTTCCGCTCGCGCCGCCCGGACTTCTTTGGACGAGGTACAAAGCGCCAAATCAGCACCATGAATTTTGATTTGTTTCAGCGTGACATCTAGTAAGCTCCGCGCACGCAACGTAGCCGCCGCGCCCGTAATTTCGACAGGCACCCACAAAGCAAGGAAGATCGCTCCAACACCGCCTTCGCGCAGCCTGGGGATATCGACACAGCCTTCGGCGTCGCGCCGCCCCAAATCAAATTGATCGAAGAACAGTCGTTGCGGCGTATCCGCGTGGGCGTCCAATACGAGGCTTGAAAAATGGATGGCGCGCGCCCGAGCAGAAAGTTCATCAGCACGCATGGAAGTAAGATTCCACAGTCGTCGGCATTACTCTCCGCGGCGATGCAGCGTGGCATGGATCAGGTCGCGGTTCATCCGTCCGATAAACTCGATCGGAATCTTCTTCGGGCACACGGCCTCGCACTCGCCGTGATTCGTGCAGCTTCCGAACAGTTCCCCAGACATAGCCGCGACCATATCCGACGTTCGCTGGTATCGCTGCGGCTGTCCCTGGGGAAGCGAATTGAGATGCGTGATCTTCGCGGCGGTGAACAGCATGGCGGCTGCATTGGGGCACGCGGCAACGCAAGCGCCGCATCCGATGCAAGCGGCCGCGTCCATGGCCCGGTCAGCGTCCTCCTTAGGAACGAGGATCGCTCTCGCCTCCGGCGCAACGCCCGTGGGCGCCGTGATAAACCCGCCGGCTTGAATGATCCGGTCAAACGCGGAACGATCGACGGCCAGATCGCGCAGCACGGGAAATGCCTTCGCGCGCCATGGCTCGAGCGTCAGCGAGTCTCCGTCCTTGAAAAAACGCATCGAAAGCTGGCACACAGTCGTGCCCCGGTGACCCCCGTGCGCCACGCCATTGATCAGGAATCCGCACATCCCGCAGATTCCTTCGCGGCAATCATGTTCAAAAGCGACGGGAGCTTCGCCCTGGGCCTGAAGATTCTCGTTGAGCAGGTCGAGCATCTCGAGAAACGACATGTCCGGCGTCACACCTTGCACCTGATAGGTCACAAATTTCCCGGCGGATTTGTTGTCCTGCTGCCGCCAAACTTTTAGTGTGAGGTTCATGGGCTACTTGTAACTCCTCTGCGCTAGATGAACGTGCTCGAAGGTAAGGGGCTCCCTATGCAATTCCCACTGGTCGCCTTCGCCCTTCCATTCCCATGCCGACACGAACGAGAATCTATCATCATCGCGCAGGGCTTCGCCGTCCGGGGTCTGGCTCTCGACGCGGAAATGCCCGCCGCAGGATTCTTCCCGCTCGAGCGCGTCCAGGCACATCAACTCGGCCAGCTCCAGGAAATCCGCAACCCGCCCGGCCTTTTCGAGCGACTGGTTGAGTTCCGCCCCCGTCCCAATGATCCGCAAGTTGTTCCAGAATTCCTCACGTAACATAGGGATTTTTTCAAGGTTGGTGCGCAAACCGTCCGCGGACCGGGCCATCCCGCAATTTTCCCACACCAGTTTGCCAAGCTCCTTGTGGAATGAGTCCACGGTTCGCTTGCCTTGAATCCCGATCAACCGGGCAATGCGCTTGTTCACTTCTTCTTTTACGGCCGCGAACTCAGGCTGAGACGTGTCCACTTTTTCCAGCGGATTGGACGCAATGTAGTTCGGAATCGTGTAGGGCAGAATGAAGTATCCATCCGCGAGGCCCTGCATCAGCGCGCTCGCTCCGAGGCGATTGGCGCCGTGGTCGGAGAAATTAGCTTCCCCAGCGACAAAAAGCCCGGGAATCGTCGACATCAGCCGGTAATCGACCCACAGGCCGCCCATCGTGTAATGGACGGCAGGGTAAATCCTCATCGGAACTTTGTACGCGTTTTCGCCGGTGATCTCTTCATACATGTCGAAGAGATTTCCATATTTTTCGCGGACCACCGATTCTCCCATGCGGCGAATGGCGTCCGCGAAGTCCAGGTACACGCCCTGGCCGCCGGGGCCGACTCCAAGCCCGGCGTCGCAAACTTCTTTCGCGGCGCGCGAGGCCACGTCGCGGGGAACCAGATTTCCGAAACTCGGGTAGCGCCGCTCGAGATAGTAATCGCGTTCGGCCTCGGGAATCTGCGCTGGGGGCCGGGTGTCTCCCTTTTTCTTCGGAACCCAAACGCGCCCATCGTTGCGGAGCGATTCCGACATGAGCGTCAACTTGGATTGATTTTCGTTGCTCACCGGAATGCACGTGGGGTGAATTTGCGTGAAGCAGGGATTGCCGAAAAATGCGCCGCGGCGATGCGCGCGCCAGATGGCCGTGGTGTTGCACCCCTTGGCGTTGGTGGAAAGATAAAAAACGTTTCCGTAGCCGCCCGTCGCCAGGACCACCACGTCGGCCGCGAAAGATTCGATCGCGCCGGTCAAGAGATCGCGCGTGACGACGCCGCGCGCCCTTCCATTCACAACGACAATATCCAGCATTTCGCTGCGCGTGTGCATCTTCACGCTGCCGGTGGCGACCTGCTCCTCGAGCGCCTGGTATGCGCCCAGCAGCAACTGCTGCCCCGTCTGTCCTCGAGCATAGAACGTGCGTGAAACCTGCACGCCACCAAACGAGCGCGTATCGAGCAATCCTCCGTATTCGCGAGCGAAAGGAACGCCCTGCGCCACGCACTGGTCGATGATGTTGACGCTGATCTGCGCGAGGCGGAATACGTTGGCCTCGCGCGAGCGGAAGTCTCCGCCCTTCACCGTGTCATAGAACAGGCGGTGGATGCTGTCGCCGTCATTCCGGTAGTTCTTGGCGGCGTTGATGCCGCCCTGCGCGGCGATGGAGTGCGCGCGGCGCGGGCTGTCCTGGAAACAAAAACAATGCACGTTGTAGCCCTGCTGGCCGAGCGAAGCGGCCGCCGATGCCCCCGCGAGTCCCGACCCGACGATGATCACCGTGTGCTTGCGGCGATTGGCGGGATTGACCAGCTTCATCTCAAAGCGGGCTCTTTCCCACTTTTCTTCGATTGGACCGGATGGAATATTCGATTCGAGCATTTCTCTCCCCTCAGCGCACCCAGCCCCCCAGCACCGCAATCGGCACCGAGATAAAACCAGCGAAAATAAGCAGAGCCACAATCCGGGAAACGGCCCTCAAACTTTTTGTATTGTCCAGGTTGACCCAGCCCAGCGTCTGCAGCATGCTCCAAACCCCGTGATCCAGATGCAGGCACAAGGCGCCCATGGCGATGATGTAGAACAATGCGATCGGCACATTGGAAAATCCGGCCACTACATTTTGATACACCATCAAATGTTCAAATTGACCCGGCTGAAATCCCACCATCCCGCCGGTGAAGTGAAACAAGTGGAACACGATAAAAATGGCCAGCAGCAGGCCGCCCCAGCGCATAGTCATCGCGCCCCAGGTGGTCTCCACATTTTTCCTGGAGTCGTACCCGACCGGCCGCGCCTGCCAGTTCATACGCGTCAATTGCACGGCCGCGGTAATATGCAGAATTACAGAGACGAACAGCAGGCTGCGAACGATCCACAGAAGCTGGCCGTAACCGAGCTCCGGCCAGCCCACTTCCCGCAGAAAGCGCGAATAGGCGTTGATCTCTTCCTGGCCGGAAAATATTTTCAAATTGCCAACCATGTGTGCGATCACAAAAAGGATGAGCACGGCTCCGGTCACCGCCATGACCACCTTTTTGCCGATCACGCTGCTCCAAAGAGCCAAGAGGCGGTTCGGCGCAGCTTTGGTTCCCGCCGTCGTTTCTGTCATTCCTGTGCTCCTGAATTCATTTCCATGGCATCAAACCGGAACCCTTCTGGGGCGCCTCGCGCGTACTGGCACACCCTATTCCTCCCAACTTGGAACACACTGGCGCATTATGGCAATTTCTTAATCTTCTGGTATGGAATTGTCCGCGGGGAAAATTGGCTAAACTGTCGAGAATCCACTTCTGTCGCAGGCATCCCGGCTCCGCTGAATTTGAAGTTTCAGTATAGGTAATTTCCGGTGTTTTTTCAATGGCGATATGAGCAAGAATATTGCAAATTCCCGCCCCTTGCTTGGATATAATGCATCGCTGGAAATATTGGAGAATATTCATGCCCGATCAGCAAGTCGCCGATTTGGTATCGCTCGTCAACGCCATGGAAAGCAGTGGCGTCGCTCCCGATTCCGACACGCTCGGCCAGGTGGGAATAACCCTGGCAAAATTGTTCGGCGTGGAGACGGATGAAGTGGCGATTCTGAAATTGGCGCCCAAGCACAAGAGCTTGAAGTTCCTGATTCCGGTGCAACTTTCTCAGGTGGGCACGATTCCGCTCACCAGCACCACGGCCCTGGCCGCGAAAACAGCTCGCGAGGGCAAGCCGGATCTCCTGAACAATTTCAGCTCGGCGCGACATGCCAGCGTTTTTGAAGCCGTTCCCCTCGGGCGAGATGCAGGGGAGTTGATCCAAAAGATCATGAGCGCCCCGATCCTAGACGGTGCGCGGGTTCGCGGGGTGGTGCAAATTTCAAGGAAAGCCCGGTCACTCGCGCTGGCCGGCGCCGATTTCACGCAAAAAGATTTGCGCACTCTTGCATCGCTTTCGCCCACCCTGGAGCGCTTCCTGAAGCTTTGCAAGCCCGATTGAGAAACGGCTCGCCGCCGAAGTCTGTCGTGAGCCGCTTTTCCCCTGGTTCGCAATTTCTTTTCCAAAATAGGCCTTCAGCGCCGCGCGAATGTCAAAATTTGAATACATTCTTGCCGTTTGGACCGGAAAGTAATTGACACAGTAGTGTGTTCTTGTTACTTTTCCGCACGCCTTAAAAGTTTGCGCAAATTTTAGGCGATCATCTAGCAGCAGGAGGCACCGTACTCCGGCACCCCTCATGGCGTTCGTCGCGAAAAAGATCTACCTGACAAAAGGCGTGGGAAAGCATCGCGAGAGGCTCTCAAGTTTTGAGCTGGCTTTGCGCAGCGCGGGCATTGCCGCGTGCAACATCGTGCGCGTCTCTTCGATCTTCCCTCCCAATTGCAAACTCATCTCGCGCGCCGAGGGTCTGAAGCACCTCAAGCCCGGGCAAGTCGCCTTCACCGTCATCAGCGAAAATTCCACGCGCGAAGCGCACCGTCTGATCGCTGCAGGCATCGGCCTCGCTCTTCCCGCCGACAAATCCATGTACGGCTACCTCTCCGAACACCACTCGTTCGGCGAAACCGAAGAGGTGGCCGGCGAATACACCGAAGAGTTGGCCGCCGAAATGCTGGCCACCACGCTCAACGTCGAATTCGACCCGGATTTGTCCTGGGATGAGAAAAAAGAGGTCTACCGGATTTCCAACAAGATCGTGCGTACCATGAACATCACACAGTCCGCCGTTGGGGACAAGCGCGGCCTGTGGACCACCGTCCTGGCAGCCGCCATCATGATCGGCGAAGACGACTGATCGCGTTTCAGTTTTTCTTCGTTCCCTTGGAAAATTTTGGGGCATCGATCGTCCCGTCAACGCGGAACGGAAACGATAGCTTGCCGTCCTCCAATTTCGCTCCCTCCAACCGGCCGAACATGTTGGTTAAAAATCCCTGCTTGGTTGTAATTGCCGCCACGCCTTGATAATTCAGATCATCGGAGCCCGAGACGCTCACACTCCCGGACCCATCCACATCGACTCCATAGCCATCAATGTCGATCGCCTTGCTCGTAATCCGCAGATTGGCAAGCTCCAGATCCGCGGAAATTGACTTAAACGAGGAGGGATTCTCCTTGGCGGGCCCAAGATCGTTGAAGTGCGCCAGCTTCATCAGATTTGAATTAAGCATCAGGCTCGGCACCTGGCCGTCGGTCACCTTGAGGTGCCCCGTTCCATGAATTCCCGCCAGCGGACTCACGGTGTGCTCTATATCTCCCGCAAGTTTCAGGTCTCCTTCGAGTTTCCCGGAGATTCTCCCCCGTGTTTCATTGAACCCGGCAAGCAGTTGGGTCAGATTAATTCCGCTTATTCGACCGTCCGCTTTAAAGCTCGCGGTTTTTTTCGTTAGATTCACGGAGAATTCCCCGGTCGTCTTTCCGCTGTACGCCTGAGCGCTCAAATTCGTGAAAAAAATCTCCTTCGACTCCAGCCGGACTTTGCAATTCACGTTCGTCGTCTCCACCGCGCCAAAACGCAAACGGCCTGCCTTCCATACGCCTTGACCGTTCAGAGATGGAGATGTGGGATTGACGATCGCCGCCAGGTTCACGGTATCGAGTTCACTCGTGATGTCGTGAGCTTCAAAGACTACGGGGCCGGCCGCATCGGAAGGCAACAGATTGGACACAATCAAACTCCCTCGATGCATCACCACTTTGTCGATGATGCCCAGGGGAAAGGTGTTCTTGGAATTCTCCGTTTCAGGGTTCTCGAAGTTCCAGGGGCCATCGGGATCCGACACCAGGTTGATCTCCGGGTCCTCCATCACGACCGATCTGATCACTACATTTCGACGCAGCAGCGGCCAAAAATACAACACCGCGTCGGTTCGCGCCACCTTCACGATGTAGCTGGGAGGAAATAGCGGAGGGCTTTTCACGCCAAAGCCGTCCATGTGAACCGTAATCTGCGGAAAAAAGGTCAACGACAAACGCCCGATTTCCACTTTCTTTCCGGTATTCTGCTCGAAGTAAGAGATTACTTCAGGCCGGTAGTGATCCAGGTTAAGAAAAATAGGGGCGAGGAAAACCACACCGGCGAGGAGACAGACGGCGATCGCACCTAACCAAATAGCGATTTTGCGGCGTGAAGCCATGAATTTTCAGGAAAGCATGTTCGCTGTCGCCTCGGGCAGAGTGCGAACCGATGTTTAGAAACCATATTCCATCTGGATGATCGACCAGCAAACCTTATCTTAATCACGGCGGGAATCCAAGTCTGTTCACTTCTGATCACTTTTGGCAACTGCGACCGACTGCCTCATACTCTCTCCTTCAAATCTAAATGGATAATGCTATGATTCGACCGTGGCGGAAAAATTCACGATTGGCTTGATTCAAATGAGTTGCTCCCTCGATCCAAGAGAGAATTTTGCCAAGGCAGAGGATCGCATTCGCGAGGCTGCGGCGCGTGGGGCGCAGATCGTTTGCCTGCAGGAGCTGTTTCGCTCGCAATATTTTTGCCGCGAGGAAAATGCCGATTTATTCGAGCTGGCCGAGCCGATTCCGGGCCCTTCGTCGGAAGCGCTCGCGAAACTCGCGCGCGAACTGAAAGTCGTGATCGTCGGCTCGCTCTTCGAGAGACGCGCCGCGGGCATTTATCACAATACTGCCGTGATACTAGATGCTGACGGATCGCTCCTCGGAAAATATCGCAAGATGCACATTCCGGACGATCCGCTCTATTACGAAAAATTTTATTTCACTCCGGGGGACCTGGGCTTTCCCAATTTCGACACGAAATTCGGCCGCATCGGCGTGCTGGTATGCTGGGACCAGTGGTATCCCGAAGGTGCGCGCCTTGCAAGCCTCGGCGGCGCCAATATAATTTTCTATCCGACGGCGATCGGCTGGCATCCCTCCGAGAAGCAGGAATTCGGCGCCGCGCAACTCGACGCCTGGCGCACCATTCAGCGCTCCCACGCCATCGCCAACGGCGTGTTCGTCGCCGCCGTGAATCGCGTCGGCTTCGAGGGCACCCCTGAGAGCGGCCTCGAATTTTGGGGACATTCCTTCGTCTCCGATCCGTTTGGCCGCGTCCTCGCCGAAGGTTCCGCCGACAAGGAAGAAATCCTGATCGTCGAATGCGATCCCGCGCGCGTCGAGGACACTCGCCGCAACTGGCCGTTCCTGCGCGACCGCCGCATCGATGCCTACTCCCCAATCCTGGAGCGATGGCACGAGTGAAACCTGCCCGCCGAGCACCATCCACTCCGTTTTCGCCCGGCTTCCGAATGCCCGCCGAATGGGAACCGCACGCGGCCACCTGGCTCGCCTGGCCGCACGAAAAAACCGACTGGCCGGGAAAATTCGCTCCAATCCCCTGGGTTTACGCGGATATCGTGCGCCACCTCTCACAAGTCGAGCGCGTACGAATTCTCGTCGAGAACGCGCAGATGGAACGCGCAGCTCGCCGCGTCTTGAAATCGGCCGGCGCAAGCCTCTCCGCCGTGGATTTTTTTCACGTCCCCACCAACCGCGGGTGGATTCGCGATTTCGGCCCGATTTTCGTGCGTAATAACAAAGGCGAGACCGCGGCCACGAACTGGCAGTTCAACGCGTGGGCCAAATACGATGACTGGAAAAAAGACGACGCCGCGAACGACAAGCTGGCGACCAAGCTAAAATGGAACATGTGCTCACCCACGCATGGCGGCCGCCGCGTCGTTTTGGAGGGCGGAAGCATCGACGTGAACGGACTGGGAACCCTGCTCACCACGGAAGAGTGCCTGCTGAGCCCGATCCAGGCGCGCAATCCCGGCGTAACACGCAAGGAATTGGCAGCCATCTTCAGCGATTACTTCGGCGTGACAAATATTCTCTGGCTGAAAAACGGTATCGCCGGCGACGATACTCACGGCCACGTGGACGACCTCGCGCGCTTCGTCAATCCAACGACCGTTGTGACCGTCGTGGAGGATGATCCATCGGAAGCAAACTTCCAGCCCTTGCAGGAAAATCTGGCCCTGCTCCGCGAAATGAAAGACCAGGACCTCCGCTTGCTCCGCGTGGAGACTCTGCCGATGCCGGACCCGGTTTTTTTCGATGGCCAGCGGCTCCCGGCCAGCTACGCGAATTTCTATATGGCGAATAAATTGGTTCTGGTGCCAACATTCAACGATCCCAGCGACGCGACAGCTCTAATCAAGCTAGCCGCCTTGTTCCCCGGTCGCAAAGTCGTGGGAATCGCGTGCCTCGATCTTGTTCTCGGCCTGGGTACGTTACACTGCATGACGCAGCAGGAGCCCCAGTAGGACAGGCTTCAGCCTGTGAGTTTTTGTAGCGCAGGCTTCAGCCTGTGGTTTTTTGCCTGTGATTTTCAAAAAGCAGACAGGCTGAAGCCCGTCCTACTGAATCTGTGACGCGAATGGAGACCTAATGCACATCTTATCCGTATACATTCCGCAATCCGTGATCGCCTGGGTGATTATCGGACTGATCGCCGGCTGGCTGGCGGGAACCGTTTCGCGCGGCCGCGGCTTCGGTTGCATCGCCGATATCATTCTAGGCATGGTGGGCGCGGTGCTCGGCGGCTGGATTTTTTCAAAGCTCAATATTCAGGGTGGCGGGCTGCTCTACAGCATTGCCGCGGCAACCGTGGGAGCTGTCATCCTGGTCGCCGTGGCAAGAATATTTTCCGGCGGGAAAGGCTGATCGGATCCGCTTGCGGTCAACTCTTCCGATGGCAAACTCGTTGTATCAAGACACGGACAAGCGTACGATGCAGTAAATGTCGGCTCAAATTAATCTGCGAGGTGCCGGATGAGAGGGAGATTCATAGCGTTTATCGCATTGGCATGCGGCCTTCTTGCATTTTGCGGCCCCGTCGTGGCACACCACGGATCCCAAGGGTACGACTTTACAAAACGGATCACCTTGAAGGGAGTCGTTTCGCAATTCGTGTGGGCCAATCCCCATTGCCAAATTTATCTTGACGCCAAGGATGAAACCGGGAAGGTCGTAAACTGGGCCATCGAACTGAATAATCCCGGTAATCTGATCCGCTTGGGCTGGACTCACACGGCTCTAAAGACCGGCGACCAAGTTTCTCTTGAGTTCCACCCCGGCAAAGACGGCAAGCCGGTCGGGATTTGCGCAGACGTATTCTTCCCGGACGGCCGCAAATTACATTCGACTCAGGGATGCGGCTTGCCACAAGAACCAGAATTATGACCCGATATAACGTCTGGAATGTTGGGGTTTCAACTTGCAAAATCGCCTGATCGGTTCAGCCGCCATGCTGGCGGCCGTTGTCTTCGTGTCCTTGCCGTGTATTGCCTTCGCCCAAACTACTCAGCCTTCGAGCGCGCCCAAGGACCAGACGACGAAGCCGCTGCCCTTTGACCCGCATGATCTGTCTGGAATTTGGGTCAGGGGAAAAGTTCCGAGAGGAAATGCGCCTCTAAGCGGCGATCGTCCTCCCATGACAGCTTGGGGGCTGGCAAAGTTCAATGCCGTGAGAGGCTCGTTCACGTACAGCCGGGCCCCGGGAATCGCGCCCCCCATTGCTCCGGAAAACGAATGGAATGATCCGATGCTGCAGTGCGAGCCGGCGGGTTACCCACGCGTGATGCTGCAAATTTTTGCGCCGTTGATGAGGTTCATCCAAACTCGCAACGAAGTGGTGGAATTTTTCGAGTGGGGCCACACCTTTCGCGACATTTGGACGGACGGCCGAAAGCCGCTCGTTGATCCCGAGCCGACGTATTACGGCTACTCCGTCGGCCGGTGGGACGGCGACAATTTTGTAGTGGACTCCAACGGTTTCAACGACAGAACCTGGACTGACCCGCTAGGTTCTCCGCACAGCGACCAGATGACTCTCCACGAAGTCTTCCACCGCTTGGACCATGACCACCTGGAGTTGGTCATTACCCTCACCGACCCGAAGACCTACACGCGGCCCTGGGTTAGCGACAAGATGGACTTCAACTGGGCTTCGAAATCCCCGCGATCCGAGAACGAGGAATTTCGCGAAGACTTCTGCATCTATTCCGACCAAGCCTCTTTTTTCAAGAAGGTTGATCCGGTCGGCGCGAGCGATGCGCCCGTGAAAAATAAAGTTCAGTAGCCGCTTCTCTGGGCGTCACTGTCGCGCGTTTTTTCCGATCTCAGAGCAGATCCAGACGCCGCTCCTCCGTATCCCATCCTCCCATGTGATACGATGTTGAGTCTTACTTAAGGACGTGAGCTACATTGGATAAACCCTCTCTCTTAGCAATTCCCCTCGGCGGCCTCGGCGAATTCGGCATGAACATGCTGGTTCTCCGTTCGGGCGACGACATGATTTTGATCGACGCGGGCATGATGTTCCCCGAGGCCGAACTCCTCGGCGTGGACATCGTCATTCCCGACATCAGTTACCTCAAGCAAAACCGGCAATACCTGCGGGCCATCCTGCTGACCCACGGCCATGAAGATCACATCGGCGCAATCCCCTACATCCTGCGCGACCTGCAAGTGCCCATCTACGGCACGCGCTTCACGCTCGCCCTGGTGCACAAGCGCCTGGAAGAACACGGCCTGCTCGAGAAAACAGATCTGCGCGAAGTCATCCCGGGACGCAAGCTGGAAGTCGGCGTGTTCGAGGTCGAGTTCATCAGCGTCACGCACAGCACGATTGACTGCGTCGCGCTAGCCATCCGCACTCCAGTCGGAGTCGTGATTCACACCGGCGATTTCAAGATGGACCCCACCCCGATTGACGGTCAGCCGTTTGATCTGCACGCGTTCGCGCGCTACGGCGCGGAAGGCGTGCTCGCGCTGTTCAGTGACAGCACCAACGTCGAGCGCCCCGGCTACACGCCTTCGGAGCGCAATGTCCGCCCGCGCATCGAGGAACTTACGCGCGCGGCGACGCGCAAAGTGATTGTCTCCTGTTTCGCATCGTCCATCCCGCGCATCCAGCAAATCGTGGACATCGCCGCCGCGGCAGGCCGCAAAGTCGCATTTATAGGCCGCAGCATGGTCGATAATGTCGAGATCGCGCATGGCATGAACCGCCTCAGAATTCCCGACGGCCTCGTGGTACGTTCGCAGGACATCAATGCGTACCCGGCGGAAAAACTCGTTGTCCTCGTCGCCGGCAGTCAGGCCGAACCCATGTCCTCTCTCTCGCGCGTCGCGGTCGATAACCACCGCCTGCTCACGCTCGATGAACGCGACACCGTGATCCTCTCCGCGCGCATCATTCCCGGCAATGAAAAAGCCATCTTCCGCATGCTGGATCACATGTTCCGCAAGCGCGCCCTCGTGTATTACGACAATGACGGAGGCACGATCCACGTCTCCGGCCACGCCAGCCAGGAAGAGCAGAAAATGCTCCTCAATCTCGTTCGCCCGCGCTATTTCATTCCCATCCACGGAGAATACCGCCAACTTTTCCGCCACTCCGCCCTCGCGCACGCAGTCGGTGCGGTGTCCGAGGAAATCATGCTGATCGAAGACGGCCAGCCGATCGAATTCACCGACGACCGTGCCTATCGCCGCGAGCCGGTGACCGCCGGCCGCGTTTGCGTCGATTCCGGGTCACTCGAGGAAATCGAGGAAGTCGTCATTCGCGACAGGAAACACTTGTCCGAGGACGGCGTCGTGGTGCCCATCATCGCCATCAACAAGCACACCGGGCAAATTGAATCGCAACCGGAAATCGTCACGCGCGGGTTCATGCCTTCCGATAACGGCCTGGAATTGCTCAACGGCGCGCGCGAAGTCGTGCTCCGCACCGTCGAGCAATCGAATGCCGAGGAAAAAACCGATTGGAGCGTCATCAAGGAAAAAATCCGTGTGGACCTCAGGCGCTACCTGAAAAAGCAGACGTCCAAGCGCCCGCTGATTCTCCCCGTGATCCTCGAATTGTGAGCCGGCGCCGTGCCCGTTCCCGGATTGATTCTTCGCCCCTACCAGACGTCCGATTTCGATGCCCTCGTCGCAATGGATCAACTTTGCTTCCCGAAAACAATCGCCTACGGGCGGCGTGAGATGAAAGGTTATCTGCAATCGGAAGGTTCCTACTGCATCGTCGCGGAAATTACCGCTCCGGCCAATCCAAAAATGCTTGCCGGCTTCATTTTAACGGAGCGCTCCGGCGAGTTCGCCCACGTCATCACGCTCGATGTTCTCGAACCGTTCCGCCGCCAATCCATCGGTTCCCTGCTCCTCCAGTCCGCCGAACAGGAAGCCGACTCCCACGGCGTTGCCTGCATGTATCTTGAAACGGCAACAACCAACAAAGCTGCGATTGCATTGTGGAGGAAGCATGGCTATCGTGAGTCTGGAACGATCGAAAATTATTACGGCCGCGGCCAAAACGCCATTGAAATGATGAAACCCATTCGCCTGTTGCCGGAGGGCAATTGAACGATTACGTCCTGTCCGTAATACTGGGAATCGTGGAAGGACTCACAGAGTTTCTTCCCGTGAGTTCCACCGCGCACTTGCGCCTCGCCGAAGCCCTGATGCACATCAGCCTGTCGGACGGCTACTGGAAAATGTATACGATCGTCATCCAGTTGGGCGCCATCGCCTGCCTCCCCGTTTACTTTCGGGAGCGCATTGCGAAATTCCTGTCCACTTTCCCACGAGGCGAGCGCGGCGACCGCACCCTATTGACTCACCCTTTGAGTTTGACCGCCGTCGCCTTCGTGGTCACGGCGATTCCTGCTTTTCTCCTCACCAAGGTGATCGGCAAGCATCTGGAGAGTCTCGAAATCATGGGCCTGGCGCTGCTGATCGGCGGAGTCGCCATGTGGATCATCGACGCGATGAACGCCAAATCGGAAGTCGCCGGCCCGGGCGCGCCCGGCAGCCGCATTCGAGTCTGGCACATGGAGGACATGAGCCTCGGCCAGGCCATCTGGATCGGAGCGTGCCAGATTCTTTCGGCTGTTTTCCCGGGAACTTCCCGCTCCATGTCCACGATCGCTGCGGGGCAACTGGCTGGAATGTCGCGCGCGTCGGCGCTGGAGTTTTCGTTCTTTCTATCCATCCCCACAATGGTCGTGGCCACTTGTTACGATTTGCTGAAATCGCTTCTCGGAAAAACAGAAAACCCCATTGGCGTTTCTCAAATTGACGCGCATGGATGGGTCGTTCTCGCCATCGGCTTCGTGATTTCTTTCATCGTCGCCTACGCCTCGGTGGCCTGGTTCATGGCCTACGTGCGCAAGCACGGCTTCGTGCCCTTTGCCGTTTACCGGATCATTGTGGGGAGCATCGTATTAGTTTGGATTTCGGAGCTCGGCGGATAAGAAGCTGGTCGCGCCGGGGCAATCTTCGGCACCTTCCGTAACAACTTTTGAATTTAAGCTAAATTGAACAGCAACCAGACCCCCTAGAATCGCCTCTTACCCTCCCAAAAGTCTGACCTAAGTTCCACGATTGCTATAACTTCCGCTTCTTGTGTCGAATCAGTTACGTGGCGAGGCCTCGATGGCATCCGAGTTGCCTCCTATATGTTTGGGGACTGGCCAAAGCAGTTCGTCAAGACCCGCCGGATTTGCTAAGTTGTTAGGAGAAGGACATTGATTCGCAAACTTATCATCACAATCTTCGCATTCCTGAGCGCCGTTCCGGCGTTTTCCCATACTTCTCAATTCACCACACCACAAGCTCCTCGGGCCCTGCGCCTTATGAACGATAATGAATTTGCCATTTTCATGGGCCGCCTGGATTCGGCTATGCTCCGCTCTCAGGTGCAATTGAAAAAGATGGATGTGCAGTCCTTGAGTCTGGACGTTCAGGAAAAAGAAGAACTGGTGAGAAGCCACGAGCGGTGCCTGCAATCGCTGGAAAACGCCCGGCAAGAGATCCAAAAGCTGCTGCAGAAGCAAACGCTCAAACTTGATTTATTTCTTCTGATTGACATGAACGAATTGGCCCGCAACCTGGATTCGCTGGACCAGGGTTTGGTAAACACGGTGGGCGCCAACGCAAGCAGCAAAACCAAAAAATCGCTGGCTTATGCGAGAGAAGTCCTGGACATGGATGTGGCGCTGACTACGGATGTCTCCATATTCCAACACCACTTCCTTGCCTTCACCGGAGTCATCGACGCGACCCTTGACCAGGGCGATCGCGACGCGTCCCTGCCTCAAACTGAAAAGTAACTTTGACCTGGTTTCTTTTTTCAAAGTGAAATTGGATTCACAGCTTTCCTTCGCGTAGGAATACTTTCCTTGATAATTCCGCTTTTCAGCAAGTGAAAGAATTTCTTCCTGAAATTGGCATTCCTCTGTATCCACGAAACAGGCCGGCGCAAATCGGCTCACCGATCATTAGATTTTCTTGCTTCCCTCAGTCGCGGCCAACACGATTGGGTCTTATTTGGGGGCGAAGAAAACATAATCGGCAGAATAGGGAACGCGATCTTCCTGGCCGGCATGCGCGGCATCACACGCGGATTCGTGCGGTTTGCCGCCCTTGGTGTTGATGCGCTGGATGGATGTGACATGCGCGAGCACGCCCTCT
>Ga0210401_10001200_pt1 | contig 30452 bp, 31 predicted proteins | sample IncBWH32MmetaG_FD_150866 | JGI IMG/M metagenome (GOLD analysis project Ga0210401, IMG submission 150866) | Forest soil microbial communities from Barre Woods Harvard Forest LTER site, Petersham, Massachusetts, United States - Inc-BW-H-32-M | ecosystem: Environmental > Terrestrial > Soil >...
CGGCGGATGCGGTGCCGAACGTTACCGCGACGCGGGTTGTCGATCCCGCACTGATCGAAGTGGTGCCGGCCGTTCCGGGGTCAGCAGTGTGTAGCTGAACGTAGACGCTGCCTGAGGTGGCGTATGCGTTTGCCGCCACTGCGGTGCCGGCGAAGATTCCTAGCGCGGCGTTAGCGACCGTGCTTGAGAAGCTGTAGGTGGCCATTAGTTGTTTTCCTTTTCATCGTTGTTTTCTTCGGTGGTGATGACGACGGCGGTGGCTGTGACTTCGGCGTTGATGAGAAACGGTTGCAACGGAGGGCCTTTCGGTGGGCATGAAAAAACCCCGCCCGACATATGCGGGTGGGGCTGGATGGGGTTGGGGGTTTAGCCGGTGTACAGGGAGGCGAAAGATGCTTCGGGGCAGATGGTGACGATGGAGTTGTTGGTTAGGATGACGTAGTCGCCAATTTTCGCGGTCGCGCTGGTATTCGACTGCGTGTTGTTAACCAGCAGCGTCCAGGAGGCGGTACCGGATGCGTTCTGCGAGTTGATCGTTCCGCCGTAGGCGGTCGAGTTGAGGCCGCCGCCGGGTGAAATGTATTGGAGGGCGGTGAGCATGTCTGCGGGGGCTTGGATTTGGAAGCCTTGGATGGTTGCGGTGATCGGAGTGAGGGTTGTCAGTGTTGACATGCTTTCCTTTGCGTTGGTTAGATGACGACGGCGATCCCGGTGTAGGGGACGCCGCCAGTAGCGGTGAAGGTGGTCGATGCGGTCGCATCGCTGATGGTCAGGACGCCCGCGCCGGACGTCCCTAGCCAGTTGACAAGTGAGCGGTTGGTGCCCCCGCTGGCCGAGGTGATGTTGGTCTGCCAGTCCATGAATCCCTGGACGATCATTTGGCCGGTTGTGCATGTCACCGACTGCGTCAAGCTGCCGGAAGTGACACTAACCGTTTGCGGGGTGCCCACCGATCCAACCCCGGTGTAGGAGACGGAGTTGCCTGCAAGGTAGGCGCTGGAAGAAGACCCCGTTACCGTTACCGTCTGAGCGCCCCCCGGCGCACTAGCGAGGCTGTAAAGGTATTCGATGTTTCCGTTGTTGTCGGTTTTCGACGTGAGTTGCGTCATTGCGGTGCCGCCGTATGTCACCGACGACACCGTTCCGGTGCCGGCCGGCACCGCGGCGAATACGAACACATAGGCGCCGCTGGCCGCTGTGTGCGCCCACGAAATCGACGCCACCGATCTGCCGGAACTGCCCGCGCCGGTCGCGTTGTAGCCCAGCGACGCCGATACGGTACCAGCAACCGACACCGACGGGGTGGCTGTGACGGCTACGTTGCCGGGTTTGACGGGCACCATTGCTGCCGTCACTGCTGGGGTTACCGAGAGGGTGACGGTGTCGCGCCAAACGGTTGCCCCGTTGACAGCCATAGTCGGGGTTGCGGTGACGGTGACGGTGACGGGTTTGATCACTGCCGCCACCACACTCACCGACGGCGAAACCGACACGGACACAGCCGCAGCGGTGCTTGCGGCAACCGAAACAGACGGTGTCACAGACACAGTGGCTGCGGCAGACTCGGTGATACCCCCTGCGGCAGACACGCCCGGGGTGGCCGACAGCGCCGCCGCAATATTGAGGACAGTGTCACCCACCACGCCAACCGACGGGGTGACCGTTACGGTCGCGGACGCGAACTCGGTCACCACCCCAGACACCGACACCCCCGGTGTCACCGTTGCGGCAACTGCGGCTTCGCGGTACACGACCGCCGCCACCGACACACTCGGGGTGACCGTGGCATACACGCTGGTGTCGTCGCTTGTCGCGGACGCCACCGACGGGGTGACCGTGATCGCCGAGGAGATCTCGGCCGTGGCGGACGTTGAAACCGCCGGTGTGACTGTGATGGCTGCCGTCGCGAATTCCGTCAACCCCGCCGACACGGTCACCGCAGGGGTGACTGTGACAGGGACCGCGCCGGCCCGGGTAACCACGGCTGTCGCCGACACGCTTGGGGTGACCGTCGTGGCGGCAGAATTGACCACGGTGGACGCCCCCATCGACACCGACACCGTCGGTGTGACCGTAATTGCGACGGGGAGGGGGGAGAACAGTGCTACATCGATACCGGCCCAGTAGGTGGAAGCGGTGCTGCCGGTGAATGTTTGAGTGGTCGTGGCATGGTTGATTGTTAACGCCGCAGAGGAGGTCGAATCGTAGTAGCTGTAGTCTGCGGTGCCGCCCGACGTGGTAACGGAACCGGCCGGCTGGTGGAATCCGAAGCCCTGCAGAATCAACGTGCCGGGGAGGGCCAGAGTCGCGCTCTGCGTGGGCGTCGACTCGGAGCCACTGTCCTGCGCGTAGCCCGGGGTCCCCACTGCAGCAACGTTATTGAACGAGATGGAGTTACAGACCGCGTAAAACGGGTTATTCCCCCATGTGGCGACGACATTCTCCGACGAACCGGTCCCGGCATGTGCTAGGTGATAAAGGAACAGATAGCCAGCATGCGAGGTATCGTTGGCGGCGATTTGGGTCATCGCTACCCCGTTATACGTCACCGCAGTAGGCAGGTAGCCGGTGGTGGTTGTCGGGTTGGCGATGTACACGAATAGGTCGGCGCCCGAAGCCGCGGTGTGAGCCCATGTCACCGAGCTGGCGTCCGCATCGTTGTTTGCGCCTGGCCCGACCGCGTCGAGGGTCGGCCCCAGAATAATCAGACTGCCCGACACCGACACCGTCGGTGTGACCGACACCGCCGCCGACCCGACCGCGTTAACAGCCGACGAAACGCTCGGCGTCACCACGCCAGCCACCGCGGCCGGCTTCAACACCGTCGCCGCAGACACGACAGACGGGGTGACCGACACCGACGCATTGGCGATCGCGATATTGGTGACTTCCGCAGCCACGCTCACCGACGGGGAAACCGTCACAGTGACAGCAACGTCCTTGACGACACCCGCCGCCACCGACACCGACGGGGTAACCGTCTGCGCCACACCAGCCGACACCAACAGCGCGGCCGTAACCGTGACGGACGGCGTCACCAACTGGCTTATCAAACCGAACTCGTGCGCGTTCGCCGACACCGAAACCAAAGGCGTCACAGTCAAAGCCAACGCCGCCCCAATGTGGCCGGTGCTGGCCGACACCGTGGGCGTAACCACGATGTTGCAGGAGACGTTGAGCTCAGCCCACCAGCCCGTCACCGGCGCCGGTGGCACAGCGACCGGGAATGGCTCGACCCCCCAGCCGCTGTTGTTGCCGTAGTCCGGCATCGGAATCTGCACGGGCCGCGTATAGGACTGCTCGATCTGGATGCGGAGCTGTTGATCGGTCTGCGGGAATGTTCCGCCAGTCCCCAACATCGGCACCGGGTAGGTTGGGCTCCAGACCCAGGTGATGTTCCCGTCAGGCAAAGACAGGTTCACCGGGTCGGAAGGGGTGACGGACATGTATCCGGTCCCCGCGACACCGAGCCCGGTGTGGATCAGCGCCAGGCCGGCCAGGACGTTGGTCATGGTGTTCGAATACGCCGTGCTGGCCAGCACATTCGAGACGCTCTGAAAGGCGCCCGAAATGTAGTTGGCGTCACTGCCGACATATGACAGGTCGACCAGCGCGTTGACAATCGCTGTCGCCGTCGGGAAGTCGCCGATGGGGTCGTACTGGCGGACGAAATCGACCACGGTGAACGGGGTGTTGTCGGGCTTGCCCCCGTTGTAGCCGACACTGCTGAAAACGCTGCGGTTGTAGGCGAACCCGCCGTATTTCCGGTTGGCGTTTCCGATCAGCAGGAACGACACATTGGCAGGGCTCACGGTGGTGGTGGGGCCGTAATTCGTCAGCCAATAGTCGGCGATCTGGCAGCCCTCGGAGTATCCGAAGACCAGGATCTGCCCGGATGTGCCGTTCAGTTTTGTGTCCAGCAGGCCGGCGCCGCTGACTATGTTCGCCGTCGTCGAAACGTTGTTGTTGTACGGCAACGTGTAAACGGTGTCGGTGGTGGCGGCGACGGTGCCGTTCAACAGCTGCGAATACCCCGACGTGTGAGAGATGTACGGAGTGACGTCGGTGCCGTACGGGTTGAGCAGGATGACGGTCTTGCTCACAACAGAATCTCCGGAAGGATCATTAGTTGTTCCCTCCGTTAGTTAGTGTTGGAGCGGTCAGGGTTACAGCAAGCTTGCGGCCCGCGCCCCCAGGGCGAGGATTTGAGCGATCAGGGTTGCAAGCGACACATCGCCAGCCGTTATCTCGGCGTTGAGTGCAGCGATAGCGGCCTGTAACCAGGCCGGATCGTCGGCGTTGGTCGGAATGGTCGGAATAACTGGGATAGCAGACATTTATGTTGTCCCTTCTGTCATTTATTTGTGTTACCGGTCACGCTTGCCTCGCGAGAAGCCAGACGCCGCCAGCAGCGCCAGCCCCCGGCGAGTATTGGGCATTAGGGGCACCCCCGGCGCCCACCGTGACAGAGACCGTGGCGGAAGTCGGTTGGTAGGTAGCGGCATTGAACGACCCCGGATGACCGCCGTAGCCGTAGAAGTCGAAATATTGGGCGCCCCCACCACCGCCGCCGGCTGGCGATCCGGCGGTTCCCCAGTTCGCGGTGCCGCCGCCGTAAGCGTTGATGCTGTTCCAGTTGTAGTTGCCTGGGCTACCGCCGTAGTAGGCGGTAGAGCCTTCAGCGACATCGCCCGATGCGCCGCCTGCCCCAGCAGCGCCAGTCAGCGTCTGCGAACCACTCGCCGTGGTCACCGTGATGGTCGTGCCACCTCCAGCGCTGCCGCCTCCAGCCGCGCCAGCACCACCGCCACCGCCACCACCGAGCACGATCGCATCGAGGTAGTCGGTCCCCAGCCGGAACCAAGGAGGCAGCGTGTATGTCTGCGTTCCCGCGCTCCCGTAGTAGCTTTGGATCGGCTGCTGGTACAACGGAGGAATGCTTGGCGCACCAACACCCAACCCGACATAAGGGGCCTTGCCGGTCCAGCCAACACTGGCTGCGGGAATCGTGGAAGCCGCTGAAGACCAACTCTGGGTGAAGCCAATATTTTGAATGTTCGCGGTGGGATGATTGTTGGTGGCGGACGATGCCAGCCCGGCCAACGTATAGGTACCCGCTGTTCCCGTGACCTGAAACTCAACGGCGATAACGTCGCCCGCATTGACCGAAATTAGATCGGCGGTGGGAAAGTCGTAGATGTTCCACTGTGCAGTACTTGCCAGGGCGGTGACCAGGTTCGCTGACGTGAACAGTAGATCCAGGTTCCCGCTGCTGTCCATCTTGTAGAAGTTGATGTAGAGACCTGTCGGCGGGTGGCCCGCGGTGTAAAACCCAACCCACTGAACAAAGCCCAGCGTTTTGGCCTGGGTCATGCGCACGCAGGTGCCGGCAGAGGAGGTGAACGGTGTAATGCCAGCAGTGGTGGAAGCGGTTGCGTAGTCGAAGTTCGATGTGACCGTTTCTTCAAGCCCAGCCGACACCGGGTTATTGTTCACCGCGCCGAGGATGTTTTGGTTCGCGAGGCTTGTCGCCGCCGCCGTGGAGGCATTCTGCGCAACCGTCGCCGCCGCCGCCGCTACCGAGGCGGGCGTAGAGGTTCCCGCGGTCACCGTGGTGGTAATGCCAAGCGCCGCCTCGAGCGAATCCCAACCGTTCTGCAGGATCGCGCCCAAGCTCGTGCCGCTCTGGATACCCGTCACCGCCGCCGAGGGAACCTGCGTCGTCGGAGTATTCCCCGACAGATTTGACGTCTGAATTCCCAACAGACCCATCAGCCCGTTCCACGAATCCTGCCAAGCGGTCGTTGACGTCAAACCGTTGACCGACTCGAATGGCGTGAAGACGGCGTTGATGTCCGCCTGCAAATTGGCCGCGCCCGTGCTGGATTGCACGTTCGTCGCCGACATCTGCCCCGTGGTGGGGCTGATCCCCAGCAGCGAGTTGATCAGCTGCTGGATAGTGAAGATCTCGTTCGACGCCAAGCCGGAAACGGTGGTGGTGTAGGTGTTCCACGCGGACTCCACCGCGGTGATGAACGTCGACCACGACGTATAGCCGGTGATGTCGGACAGGACCGACTGCAGAAACGTTGAGAACGCCGCATTGCTCGCGTTGCTGTCAGACTGCAACGTCGACAGATCATTCTGAATCGACGCGATCAAACCGCCCGAGAGGGTGGCCGACACCGCGCCGAACCACACACTCCCCGCTGTCGCGGTCGAATCCAACGCCAGCCGGACCTTGACCCCGTCAACCCCGCTGCTGGGAACCGTGTAGTTCCCCGACAGCGTGCCGGCGACAGAACCCGATGGCGGGTTAACCCACGACGTGGTCGCACCCGTGGGGGCGGCCGAGGTTACGACCGGCGTCACCGCGACCTGAGTGTTCCCAAGGAACGTAATGACATCCAGCTCGATCGGGGTACCGGTATAGGTCAGACCGGAGGTGAGGATGTTCGCCGACAGCGCTAAAACCTGGCCGCCCGACACACTGATCGGGTTGGACCTCAACCCCTGCGCGGTGCCGTTGGCAACGACCTTCGCCGCGCCTGGCGCCGTGTCCCCACTCGGCGGGGTGTAGTACACCGTGGAATCCCACGACCACTGCCCGCCCGGAGACAGCGAGATCGCCGCCTGAAAATCCGGGTTGGTCAACAGGTTTGGCGTTGTGCTGTTCACCGCGGTCGCCGCAACCGCGCCTACCGACTTGGTGGGGATCAGGCCCCACAGGTTGGAAGCGTTGAGGGGAGAGTTTGGCTCGAGCAGGGTCTGCAGCCAGGACACCAGGCCAGTCGCGGTCTGTTGCGACAGGCCCAGGTCTTCGAGGACTGTTGTCCAGTTCGCGTACGCATTACTAGCGTTCGAGTCGATTGCAGTAATGAAGTCCGTGAAATCCTTGACCGTCGCCTTATCGAGGTTGTCGAGAGTGGCAACCCAGTTGTTCCAGGCGTTGGTGATTTCGGTCGTCAACGACGTTAAAAGGTTTGTGCTGCCGGAGAATAAGCTCTCAAGTTCCTGCGCCCAGGCGAGCAGATTCAACCCAGTCGCATTATCGACCTGAGTCAAAAAATTGTTGACAGCCTGATCAATCAGCTGCGCCTCAACCTCGGCCAGATTAGGAGTCGGCTGGGCAATAATCTTCGCCAACGACCCGGCGCCGATTGTGTTGAGCGGATTGTTTTGGACCTGCGCCAGCTTGCGGAACAGGTCAAGTTCGCGAGGCAACTTAGGACGCGGTCGCTAAAGGCGTGATCGTGATCGTCGTCTGCCCCGACGCAACCTGCGGACTGATGGCACACCAGTCCACCATCGTGTTACCCGTCGACGCCGAGCACATGATCATGTAGTTGTAGGTTCCGGCCGGAACATTCAACGTCACCGACCCACCAATCGCCGTCGCACCCGACACAGTCCACGACGTTTCCTGACGGGCATATGCGGGGCTGCCACCGGTAGCTTCATTAGCGGGGGCATTCGTACTACCGGGCGCGCCGGTGCACAAACCGATCCAGCTGCCGAGCGCACTGTAATCGGTGATCATCGTCTGCGCGGTTGGTGTCACATTAGTCACTACGTTTTTCCTCCATGAGAAAAGCCACCAGACTTCTGGTGGCTTGCGGGTTTATTCGGTTATGCAGGAACGGGTTTAGCTGCCTAGGGTTACGGTCCACGCCTCCAGCGTCACCTTCGTGCCCAGTGAACCGTAAATCGCCGCATTCACAGCACCTTCCGTCGTCACCGGCGTCGCCATCACAAACAACTGAGAGTTCGCCGACGTGTAGTTATAAACCGCCGCAAGCCCCTGGTTCACCAAATTCACATACAAGGTGCCCTGGTTCCCGGTGTGGTTCGCAGGCACCAAAGCTGTTGCGTTCGTTGGTGTCATCGCCGTATTCGCCGACGCGGACGACGAGGTTTGCGGGACGATGGTCACCACCCCACTGAAACCATTCCCATACCCCGTCGCCACCAACGTCCCATTCGACGGATCGCCCAGCAAAACCTCGACACCGATCAGCAGCGGGTTGGTCGACAGTTCGATACCGGTCACCTCGAGCTGCCCGAACACGATCGGTTTCCACGCCCACGGATTCGGCGGCACCGAAAACGTACACACAGTCTGATTACTGGTGCTAATACCGTTGTAGGAGGTGAACGCCGACTCCGGAACCGTATACGGCAACGGCGACATCGCCCCCACCGTCATCGGCTGCCACACCGGCAAACCATCATTATATTGACCGTTAAACCCGAGCACCTGGCCTGCGGTCGGCTGCGTCGACTCATTCACATCCGGGCACGCCGCCAACGACGCCGCCGGCCCCTGCGGACCCCTAGGTACAGCCAAATAATACGTCCACGACGGGTTTGAAACCGTGCCCGCGTTCACCACATACGACGTTTCATTCGGGTCGATCAAAATCACATTCGGCGTAATCAGCGGAACCGGGCCGATCGGACCCTGCGTGCCGAACGGCAACACCCGATAGTACGAACCCCACGCGATGTAGGCGGCCGACGACACCACATTGCCGTTATCGTCCGTCTGCTCCACCAGCCAGTAATCGCCAATCGTCTGCTCCGCGACAGCCGGTAAAGCTGACGGGCTCGAGAACACATCCAGCTGCAGATTCAACACGAACTCCGGTGACCCGGCAGGTCCCTGCGGACCCACCAACGCGGGCACTACCGCCGTCGCCTCATCCGCCGACACCTCTATCGTGATTGTATTCAGGTTCGGTGTCGTACCATCTGTCACAACCGCGTAGATGTGGACGTTCGATTGCACCGATTGCAGATAAACCACAGTGCCGAGTGGAGTGGTCACGTCAGCGTTCTCCCTTGAATCTCATTAAGTCCCGACACTCCTTTAGGCTTTCCGCGCGACAATCCACGCAGCACCCGACGCGCCACGACCACCCGCGGCGAACACTTGATCCGCGCCGGCACCACCACCACCGGGCCAGCCACCCGCAGCACCACCCGACGTGGCTTGCAGGCCGCCGTAATACGTTTGACCCTCAAAGGTTTCATTACCAGGTGACGGCCCATACCAGCCCGTACCCCCGTAGCTACCGCCACCCGTATAGGTGCCCCCAGCGCCCGCGGCCGCTGAAAGTTTCGCGGTAGTACCGTCTTTAATTTCGACGGCGGTGCTGCTGCTGCCCCCGGCAGTCGTCGTCGAACCTGCACCACCCTCACTGATAATGACCGTCAGAGAGCCAGAGGACAGGGATTGAATGGTCGTGGTGGCCCATGCCCCGGCAGCGCCAGGTCCGCCAGCGTCAAAATCGTTCGCTGTGCTACCGCCACCACCAGGACCGACAGCGATCAAGTCCAGATAGTCGGTGCCATTGGTCCACCACGACGGCGGCGTATAGGTGTAGGTGCCGTTCGACCGGAATGCCTGTGTCACCGGCGAGAACTCCACGCCGCTAACCGACAATGTGCCACTGCCTTTGAATTCTGCCTGCACATCGACAGCAAGGCGGGCGCTGAGCGTCACCTTGATGCCAAGCGACCCGTACACGGTCAAATCCAGGGCGGCCTGCGAGGTCGCCGGGCACGCCATCACAAACAACTCCGCACCCTGCGGGTTGTAATCATAAATCGCGGCGATACCGTCATTCAACAAATTCACATACAAGGTGCCTGCTGCGCCGCCGTGGCCGCCCTCAACCAAACCGACCGAGTTCCACGGCGTCATCGCAGTAGACGGCGACGACGACGACGACGTGTGCGGAAAAATCGATACCACACCGCCGGGGGTGTTGCCGAAGCCGCGTGCCACCAACGTCCCCACACTAGGATTCGGGGAACCCAAATAAACCTCGACACCGATCAGCAGCGGGTTGAGCGACAACTCCGCCTCAAACATTTGGATCTGCCCAAACACAATCGGTTTCCAGTTCCACGCGTTCGGCGGAACACTGAACGTTGCGATCGTCACATACGAGGCGAACGTGATACCGAACGCTGCCGTGAACGCCGACTGCGGCACCGTATAGCACTGCGGGACAATGTCCCCCACATTCTGCGGAGCCCACAACGGAAGCGATTGCCCACCGTACTCGACATGCTCACCAGTGCACGTCACAAACTGGCCGACAGTCGGGGGGGATGACTGGTCGAAGTCGGCCATCGACGCCAACGGCGCACACGGCCCCTGCGGACCCGGCGGAACCGACAACTCCATCGTCGCCAAATACGGTGACGCAGATGTCCCCTCACCGGTCACAACAAGCTGCGACGTTTCATCGGCCCCGATCAGCGACACATACGGAGAAATCACCCCATACGGTCCCGGAGGACCCTGCGTGCCGAACGGCAACACCCGAAACTCAGTACCAAACCAAATGTAGGCGCCAGACGAAATCACCGCCCCACCAGGACCCGTCACATCAATCAGCCAATACCGGCCGATATCCGCGTTGGTGTTCGTCAAATCTGTTGGTAGTTGGCTTGGGTCGCCGAACACTTCGGGCTGCAGCATCAACGGGAACTGCGATTCGCCGGCCGGCCCAGTCGGACCTACGAGCGGGCCAATCGACACATCCGAAATACCGGGGCCGACCTCAGCCGAAATCGTCAACGCACCCGACGTGGACTGCGTGACAACCGCGTACGTATCGTTTTTGGCTAGCGCGGACTGGAGGTAGTCGAGCGTCTCAAGCTGTGGGGACGTCACTTCTCAAACGTCACTTTCGGTTTCACACTCCACAACTCCTCAAACAGGGGGGCCGTCATCTCCGACGGCATCGGTGCCTGCACAACCTCGAGGCGTGGGGAGAACTTCGGCAGCATCGCCGCGAACATTGTTCCCGCAGCCCGCTGCATCGCCATGAGGTCGGCTTCGCGGTTCTTCACTTCACGCACAGCGCCGACCGCGCCATCACGCAGGGCAGATTCTTTCTCGCTCTCGCTGAGGGGGCGATACATACCCGATTTTCGTTGTGCGCCTTGATATTTGGTCATCCGAAGATGGTCCCTTCTCCGAGGAACGCACTGAAGCCTTGGTAGACGGCTTGCATCGCGCGCACAGCCCGTGCTACCGGGTCATGCTTATCCCGGTCATCCCCGATCGACATGGACACAATCTGGGCTGTCTTGCGGTCGTATTTGTGGCGTACCGCGGTGATCTGGTCGACGTAGATGACGCCGCCCATCTCAAAACCGGCCCGCTCCCCTAGCAGCACGTCCTGGCCGACGATCCACGGGGCACCGTTGCGGATGTCGGTGGTGAAGCCGTAAAACGGGCGGGTTTTATAGTTGGCTTCCGCCAGCGTCAGCCAGCCTGCCAACGTGTACGCCGTACTCGAGCCGCGGTCGAAATACTCTTGGAACTGTAGGTCGCCGGCCCACACCGCGCGCACGGGGTCGGTGTAGCGTTCCCACGCAAACAGGGTGTTGTCCAGCTGGCCCTGATACAGGTTGTCGAGGCCCATGGTCAACGGTGTCTGCCATGAGAATGTGGCTGGGCCGCCCCACGTTTCGCCGGCAGACAGGATGATCACATCCGCCAACTGCGACAACGCATACTTGATCAGAAAATCCTGAGTTTGGTTGACAATCGCCGGGCTACGCCCACCAGTCATCACCGTCAAAACGGGCGCCTTGTGGATGTTGACCTCACTCTTGACCATCCCGTTGAACGTGCCCTCACGCCAAATCACCTTCGGCACAGAGGGCGCCTCACCCAACAACGTTTGAATCAAAGGCACGTCCGGTGCCGCAACATCAATGACCGGCTCCCCGTCAAGGGTTTCGCCGGTGTCCACGTTGAACAGGGTCGCGGTGATCAAATCGTCTCCGGTGACGGAGATCAGATTCAACAATCCATCGAGGGCCGTACCTGTCGGACCCGTCTGACCCGACTGGTCTTCTAGACTGAACACCACGCAGTTGCGGGTCGGTGCCGCCAGCGAAGCAACATCATTACCAATCAGGTTGACCAAGTCCGCGGCCGAATTCAGCCCCAGCAAGTCCAGGACGTCGGCGCCGATCTCGGCGGCGCCGGTGATCAAATCAGCCAGCTCTGTCTGCGGCGAATCCGGGTCGGTCGTCAAATACGTGTACGCCCGGCACACCACACCCGCATCAGACAGCATGTCGTTCATGGTGGAATGCCAGTCCGTCCACGTCGCCCCCAACACAGTCCAACGCGACTGATCCAAAATCGGATTGACGAACGCCACCTGAATCGGCCACGACAACGGGTCCAGGTTCTCGCCAGAGGTAAGCCACGCAGCGGGGTTGAACGCGTTCGTGATGGTGTTCAACCCCGGCACGAAGATGCGGGCCAGGTTGATGAACATCGAAAGCATCAGGATCGACCTGGTTGGTCCTGGTAGCACCCACATCTGCGGCAGCTGAATCTCCGGCGCAAACACGGGGTTCGCAGCGAACAACAGCTTCTTACAATGCTCTCGCATCGCAATCGCCTGCAACTCGAGGGTTGCAGTGCCGTCCTCGTTATTGCAGATGTTGATCTCGGTGATCTTGCCGCCCCACCGGGTACGCCAATCCGGCGCCGTCGGAATCGGATCCACCAACAAATGCAGATCCTCATAGATACTGTTTTCGTTGATGATCCAGTTCGTCAACCAGTTAGAGAACTGGATAACACACTTCCCCTTACCGGAGTCGGCCATCAACTCCTCAACCTCGCAAGAGATTTCGGAGCCGCCGCCGATGTCGCCGATCGTGGCAACAATGTTCAAGTTCTTGTCCGCAATCCGCACCAACGGGGCTTGGTTCGCGGACGCCACCTTCAAGTTTCGCTTGTTGTTGAGGTACTGGTAGCACTCCATAGGATCAGTCGACAGATCCGGGGCACCTGTGTATCCGACCGGCTGGAACACGGACTCGAGCCACTGTGAGAAGTCAAGCGCCAACGGCCCCAGCGGGGTGTTGGCTATGGTGGAATTCTCGGGGATACCAAACAGCGACTGTGTCATCGGCTTCTCTTGTAGCGCTGAGAAAGCATCACCGTGATCACCGCATCCGGATTGGTGTGCTGCACATTAAATGTCGTCACACTGTTCGGGGGCACCGTGTACAGGAACCGGACGTAGCCGCGTTGCCACCACGGCTCACTGCTCGTGTCCAAAAACGTCAGAAAATAGTTCAGGATCTCCGAGGACTGCAGAAAGTCATACAGCACATTGTCTGCAGGGTCGTTCGCCGCCGACAGCGTCTGATTCGCCGGGTCTGTGTCACACAAACCCGGACCATCCGAGGTGACCATCGGCGGCAACGCCACCATCGTCGTCGAGTTATTGTCTTGGACGGTTGCAATCCCAACCCCGTCAATCATGTACTCCACGTAGGTTGGTAGGTCGCCGCGGTTCGCCAACGTCACCTGCCCGCCGTACACACCAGAAGCGCTAGGCTGACCCGACTGCGCGGCATACCACGTTTTGTAGACCGCCGGCTTCGTGTAGTAAGGGCGTTGGGCGATCCAGTTGATGTCCCACATGGCCATGTTGTTGCCGAATGCAACCGGGTCCATCTTCTGCGCAGTATCCACAGTTTTGAACGGGCGCACTGGAATCCAACGCCAACCGGTGAACCGTGTTTTGACGCCGAGCCAGCCGTCTTGGGTTTCGTCTTGGCCGTTCCACCATCGGTTGTCGCACATCTGGTGTTGGTAGGTGGAGAAGTTTTCGCCGCCGATCACCACCCGAAGGTTGATCAACCGCTTCAAATAGTTTTGCCGTTGAATGGTCGCCCCGAACTGGTACGCACCCTCCTGGATGACCTGCTCGAACGGGAACTGCTGCTCCCCCTGTAACTGCTGACCCAACGTGACGCCCTCCGAGCCCGCGCCCGGGCCGGCGAGGTGAAAGATGTTGCCATTCGGGTCGATATAGATAACCTGCGTCGTCAACGCCTGCAACTGCTGCGGGATGCTGTAGAAGTCGCTGTAGGTCGCCAGGATGCTGGGCGGAATGTATCCCGCGGTGTTGTTCAACGGTACGGGGTCGATGGGGGCAGTCACTTGTTATCCGCCTCCCGGCCCGACCGCATACGGTAGACCACCGAACGACGCACGCGAATACGTGGTCGCATTCATGCGCTCCTGCATCGGCCCTACCAGTTGGTCGGCGTCAGCTAGATGATTGCCTTGCACGATGATTCGGTTGTCATACGTCACCGGTGCGTGATGGTTAACCGACATGCTCGTACCGGAATTGGCTGTCGGAACACTACTTACCGAGGACGGGCTGAGTGGGACGACACCACCAGTGGCGAACTTCCCCGCATTCACCGAGGCCATAAAATTGGCGCCGTACTTGTTCACAGCCGCCGTCTTCATCACGAACTCGCCCGGCGACAACCACGCCGGAACAGTGTCCGTACCAGATGGTCCACCGGTGGCGAAATGCCCGAACACGAGTTGACCTGAGCGGCCATCAATAAGATTATCGCCCCTCCAAACAAACGGATTATCCTTCGTCGCGTACATCGACTCATTTGAGAACGTGGTGTCGTACGGAGTTTTGAAGGTGTCCGGAAAATGAGTGCCGGGGCCGGCCCACTTCTCGGCGCTGCCGCTCGTCATCGCGCGCCAGTACCCGCGCATATCATAGTCTTGGATCTTGGCGTTCGGGTCAGTCGGAACGTTGTTTGTCTTTACCCAATCACGAAACTTCTGTTCCTGATCAGCCGTTAGCCCCGTGGTGTAATTCGTTCCAGAAGGCTTAGCGAATGAACGATTATGCAAATACGCACTTGCGTAATTGTCGGGTCCTTCCGCCTGAAATAACGCGCCCTTGTCCATGCCGGGCTGAAAACCGAATGGAGACGGAGGTACTGGGCCGCCGCCGGCGTATTTGGCTGTCATTCCCGGTATCCACGGCGTCCCGGCATCCGGCTTAAACCCGGGAAGTATCTGCGCGCCAGCCGACGGCAAAGGCGTATATCCCGCACCCGGGGGCGCACCTAGCGTCGGCATCTGCCCCGCACCCGGAGCCGTACGCGTCCAGCCCGAAACGTCAGGCGGCTTCAACCCACCCTGTGGCGCGAGAGGCTGGCCATGCGGCTCGAGCCCCGCAGCAGCCGCACCCATTTTCACGATGCTCGGCATGTTCGCCGCAAGAGCACTACCTATACCCTGGCCGCCACCTCCGCCGCTGCCACCGTTGGGTGCACTGTCCGGAGTACCGCCCAGCCCGCTGGGAACGTCGCTCAAGCCGCTACCTGTGGGGGCGCCACCGAGGGCACTCATACCGCTACCAAGCCCCGCAGCAAGACCACCAGCACCAGGTGCGCCGCCGGCCATCTTCGAATCAGTCCAAGCATTGGCCATACCAATGCCCATCGACGCCAAACCCGTAGCCATCTTCACAATCCCCCAATCCAGGGGACTCTTACCGCCCAACACATTCCCAAACCCAAGATCAGACATCAGGCCCGTGAGAGCGCCGCTGGCGAACTGCTGCGCCTGACTCTCAGTGCTGCCCTGACCACCCCGGCCACCACTACCGCCGGTGCCGGCGTGGAAGTCGCCGCGCTGAGCATCATTCAGCTTTCCCTGCGCCTCATCACGCTCACGATGGGCCTTCTGAAGCTCCGCGTCGAGCTTGTCCCGCTCCGACTGCTTCGCATCAGACTTCAGTTCGCTCTTACGTTCCTCAAGGACATGAATTTGGTTGTCCAGATCGGTAACGCGGCCCTGCGCAGCCGTAACCTTCTCGGGGTTAGGCGTGTAGAAGCCGCCCCCACCGCCGCCACGACCCCCAACGCCGCCACCGCCAAATGCGCCGCCGCCCATACCGCCCATGGCGCCCATGGCGCCGCCACCACCAGAGCCGCCGACACCTTCGCCATACAGGTTCGGCAAATACATGTGGTGATCAAACTGCGAACTCGACGCCCCAACACCCCCGCCGATAAGGAAATTACCGTGCGAGCCACCGGCTTCGGCGTTCTCGCCATCCGACAACGTCATCGCGGCGTGGCCATCATTCGGCGCATTGCCGTGGTTATACCAACCCACCGAAATAGTGCCAGGACCACCGATACCAGACACAAAGCCCCGCGCAGCCAACCATTGGCCCATGTTCTGGGTCGACGGCAAACCACCACCCATCCCAGTGGCAGCCTCAACCACACGCCCAACCATGCCGCTACAATCCGTGCGCGTGTGTTGGTTGTAGGGAGTGCCAGACATCGACATCGCGGCCTGAACATCCGGGCCGACCTCACCACCATCTACGCGGCGAATAGCCTTACGGAAAGCGTAAACCGCTGACTGGCCGCCCAAAGCGTCCACCTCATCAGCAGTCAAAACATGCTCACCCGGCGCCAACCAAGCCGGAACAGAATCCTTACCCTTAGGACCAGACCCATCAATCGCGCCACCATCAGCATGCGTCAGCTGATTAAAAAGCCCCACACCGCCAGCGATACCGCCGCCGACAACCGCGCCCAAACCCGTACCAACAATCGGCACAACAGAACCGATGGTCCCACCAACAACGGCACCCTTCGCAACATCCGTACCGACAACAGCGGCGCCATGCAAAAAGCCGGACGGCCCAGCCGCGGACTGCGCCGCATCACCCGCCATGTCGGCACCCGCAAACGCAAGCCCACCTTTAGCGAGCTTGCCCAACGCGCCCCGCAGGAGATCACCCTTCGTTGCGGCAGCCTCCTCCGCGGCACCAACTCGCCCATAGCCTTCGTCGCCGGATTCAACACCGACTCAACAAGGTTAATTGTCTTGAGCCCCACCCACGCCGCACCAAGAGCACCAACAGCTAGGGTGACGTCCTTGAGAATCGCGGGATGCTTGGCCATCGCATCGCCAACCGTCTTAGCGACATTCGCCACCTGAGTCATCACCGGAACAAACACGGTCCCAATTTCGATCGCCGCAGCGCCGAACGCCGCCTTCGCGTCAGCCATCTTCGCATTCAACGTCGACTGAGTCTCGTTGAAACCCTTAACCGTCCCATCATGCTCACGGGTCGTCTGGTCGATCTGCCTGATCTTCTCGTTGGTGGCATCCGTGGCAGTGCCTGTGAGCTGCATCGCGATCCGGGCAGTCTCCTGATTACCAGTCGCCAACGCCAACGCCTGCATAAAAGTCTGGATGTCGCCCTGCCCAGTTTTCAACGCAGTCGAGTAACCCGTGACCTTGTTATTCAACCCAACCCACTGCTGCAACTCGTTGGCCTGCTCAACATCCAAACCGCCGCGCGTCTTACGGAAATCCTTATACGACAGGGTGCCCGCTTTGATGGCCTCGGCGACACTCTTCACTGCGGGAGGCATCGCGTCGAACATCTTGTTCGCGGCGGCAGTTGCCTGCTCGCTCTTGTAGAACGTGTCTATCATGACCTGCTGCTGCGGGTTCATGTGTTCACGAATCGTGTTCGCGATCAACTGCAGCGTGCCCGCCAGCCCGCGCTGCCCGAGCTTCTCTTTCACGTCGTTGGCGTTGAGGCCGAGTTGTCCCATCTCATCACGCATCTTCGCGCTCGGGTTCGACAGCGTCGAGTACGCGCGGGCCATGTTCTGCGCGGCTTGCGCTGCGCCAGTACCCGACTGGGTGATCTGCGCCAGCGAACCATACACGTCAGACAGGCTCGCCCCCACCGCGGAAGCAAAAGGTTCGACCGAGTGCAGTGCACCCGAGAAATCTTGGAAGTTCGTCTTGGCCATACCGACCGCCGCAACCATCTTCGACATAACGTCAGCGGCTTTTTCCTGCCCGAAACCAAAGTCGCTCATCGACGTCGTCAAACCACCAAGAACCTCTTTAAGGTCCGCGTTCTCCGACTTCGCGCCCTGCGCCGCAGCTTTCAACACATTCACACCGTCAGCGCCGCGATACCCGGCCTTCTCCACCGTGTACATCGCGTTGGAAAGATCCCCCGCCGAATACCCCACCTGGCCGGCTAACTGCAAGATACCGTCAGAGACGGCCTGCATACCCTTCGCCGTCTCACCCGCAGAAGCAACGAGACGCACCTGAGACGCCTGAAAATCACCGGCCTTCTTCGTGGTTTCCACCAACGCCGCACCGAAACCGGCCACCGCTGCAACACCAGCAGTGTTGAAAACCTGCATCGCCCTACTGGCGCCATCAGCGCTACCAGTGATAGCGCCCGTCAACGCCTTCCAGCGCGTCGCCAGCACATCGAGAGAACGACCACCACCAAACGCGCCAGAGAGATCCGCGGCAGACTTGAACGCTGCCGTGAAAGCCGCCGCACCCTCAGCACCAGCCTTAGCCAGCTGGCCTTTGACCTGGCTGGTTTCGGCCATGACCGGAACCCACAACGCAGCAAGGTTAATATCCCCGTCAGCCATGGTCACCCCCTCCAGTCATCAAACAATCTGCTTCTCAGTAGCAGCCAACTCAGCAGCCCGCGCCCGATCCCGGGCACGACGCGCCTCAAATTCCTCACGCGTCTGCGGAGTCAACCGCGGCGACCCATCCGACTTAATCGGACCCGGGTCAGCCTCAACCGCAACACCAGGACGCATATAGCGTTGCGGCAACTCCGTCAAACCAGCCTGCTGCTCAGCCCAATTCGCGATCAGATGATCAGTCTGCGACCAACCACCCTCAACCGCATAACGCACAGCACTCCCCGGCGGGGAAGCAATCACAATCGACACAAAATCGCCGAACTCAATCGGCGCAGCACCGTGATAACCAAGAGAATTCAGGTCGCGGACAACAGCGTGCCGGTATTTGCACACAATGTCGACGACCGTCAGGATTCCCCCACCGATGCCCCACCAATATCCTTGGCCCAGGCGTTCACCAACTCCAACGCCTCATCATCACCCAACTCGAACACACGCTCCTGCACCGCATCCGGCACACCAGCACACTCCAACGCGAACATGATCTGTCCAACGAAGTTGCGTTTGTTCATCTGGTAGGCGAACCAAAAATGCTTGTCCTTCGGCACAGCCTTCGAACCGTGCGGCAACACAATCGGCTCGCCGCCGGCCTTCGGCTCCCACGTGAACACGTCCGCGTCAACCCCGGCCTCATCAAGGACCGGGGCTTCCACAGATTCAGTTTCAGAAGCGGCTTTCGGGGTGGCTGGTTTAGTAGCCACGTCTAGCTGCCACCCAAACCGGAACCACCAGTGGTGACACCGTCATTCACGTACAAGTAGCCGTGGTTCCCGCTGCTGTCCGGGAACGCCTTCAACGTGGCGTCAACCGAAGTAAGGGCCTTGTTCGTCAAGTCCACATCACCAAGCTGGGTGATACGGCCGATCGGAATAACCACGCGGATCAAAGCCTCAAAGCCAGCGGCAGTGAAGTAGTAGCCGTCAAACACCCACGACAGGGTGTCCAGGATTTGCGAGTTCATCTGAACCGCAACCTCAGTGCCGTTCACGTTCGTCGCAGGCGTCACCGTCAAGTTACTGTTCCGGTACGCAGCCGCCAAAACGTTGGAGTCCAGGAACTGGTACAGCTTGAACGACATGGTGCGCGAGTACTTTTCCTGCAGAGTGGAGATCAGGTCGCCACCCCACACAAACACGTCAGTGTTGGAGCGGTCTTCCTTCTGCTTCAAACCGTTCTCGTCGACATAGCCGAGGTCGGTGAACCCAGAGTTCAGCGCCACATACGAAGAGGTCGGAAGTGCGGTACCGACTGGTGCGTACAGCACGGAACCGGTGATTCGTGGTGAGGGTGCAATTGTTTGCTTGACATTGTCGGCGGAGGCAGTAGCCACAACAGCCGTCCTTTCATGAGAAAAGCCACGAACCCCCCGGGCCGCGGCTTTCGATTTGGTATTCAGTTATATATTCGGTTGTTATCCAGTTGGATTCGGGCTAAGAGCCCCCCACTAGTCCAGGAACACGCCAAGTCACCGCGGCGCGATAACGGGTCAAACTAATCACGTTCGGATCCGACAGCCTGTGCGGCGGAATCGAATTCACCACCCGCGACACGTAATAACCAGACACCGACTGGCCAGTCGCCGCCTTCGCCCACTTATACGCTGTGCGGCAAATCTGCGACGCCTGAACCTCATTCGGCGAATACCCATGAAGCAACAACGTCATGTCGTACTCGAACACGTTCGGGCACGCCCCACCCGCAGCCTCAAGCCGCAGAAAACCGTTGATCGTGTCCGCCTGCTGCCCAGGATTCGGCAGGCGGGTGGCGATCGGCGTCGTCCCCATATACGGGGTCAAGTAGTACAAGCCCAGCCATTCGATGTCGGCGGGCTCGAGGACCGGGTCGATAAACCCAGACGGAAACCCGGGATTCGTCACCGGCCATCCATCGCCACAGCAGCCTTCAACAACACCGAGTCAGCCAGCTCCAAGTGGATACCGCCCCCATTAGCCGGCGCCACATAAGCACGGGCACGAGACTCACCGCCCGTAGACAAGATCACCCGGAAGTCATCCGACTTCTCAATCAAGTCCTTGCACTCATTGGCCTTCGCCACCAAATGATTGACGACGATCGGCATGTGGCGGATCGCCCGGTCAATCTCGATCATGTCACCCGGGTCATACCCGCCAGCCAACGAGGCAGCCGCAACAAACCCGCCACCGCCCGCAGCCGCGGTGAAGATAACGTTGACACCACCACCAGGCATTAGGTGACCCTCCGAACCCTGATAACGCCGCCAAGAATCTTGTTCAACAACGGAAACGGACCCAACCGGTTATCATCCGGATACGACTCAACATGAAACGCGGTACCCCCGACAGGATTACCGTCACCATCAACACCCGTAGCGCCGATGAGGACCAGGTCCCTCTCTGAATACACCGTCACGTCCGCGACGCCGATCTCCAACACAGTCTCAACCCGCGCAAGATAATCCACATCCACAATCTCGTGGCTGGAACCGCGCCGACCGAACTGGGCGACCCCCTGCACCTTCCGCGCAACCCACGCCGCATAAGACTCAGTCGGGTTACCGTGGGCATCATTCACACCCTCAGTCCACGCCGCATGATAAATCGTGATCGGCGTCGGAATCGTGCTCATGACAGCGCCATCACGGTCGCTTCGACCTGACCCTCACTAATCCAGCCCAGATCCAACAACATATCGGCAACGACAGGAGCTAAAAGGCGACTCCACGCAGCACTATCGTCGAGGTCAGGGATCACGGGCGAACCAAACCACCAAAAGAACGCAACCTGTACCGGCCCAACCGCTCCTTCTGCTGCGGCGACAACGCCACACCCACAGAATCCTTCAAATTAAACCGGTACTGCACCGTCTCAACCATCGACGCATTCGACGCCGGCAACTCCATCGCCGTCGCCAACACCTCAAAAATCACAGCCTTCACATCCGGCGGAGTCTCCTCGTAGCCGTGCGTGAAAGACACACACGCAGACGGGTCAGGTGCCCGACCCCACGCAGTCGGCAGCGAGTGAGGGTGCATGCGCAGCCAACCCTTCGGCTCTTGCCACGTGTAATCACAGCCCTCAGTGAGCGTCTGCCCTTCAACGCTGACATCCGTCACCGCGGTAACAAACGTTGAACCGAGCAGCACCAAACCCTGCTGTCCCAACCAACACCGCTTACCCACCACAGAGACAGTCGGCGCGATGTGCCAGCCGCAAAAACGGCGCACCTCAGCACACACCATCTCCAAAAACGTCGCCTGATCCCCCGCCTGCCAACCAGCAAGGTCAGTGTCGGCGTCAGCTACCAGCGGCGCTATCGACATCCGAAACCTTCCGAGGACGACCAGGCTTGCGCGGAACAGCCGTCTCAGCGGCGGGCTCTAGGTCTTTACGCTCCAGCTCAGGCTCAACATGCGCGGCAACATCCACCACCGCAGCAGGTTTCGTGAGACCAAGCGCGGCCTCTAACTCGGCCTTCTGCTCAAGCAGATACGGAGTCGTCCCCGCACCAACAGCCTCACGTTCAGCGAGCTGATCGTTCACCGCTTTAAGGTGATCCCTCAGGGGATCGCGGAACTTCGGCTCAGACACTAAATTCTTCTTTCCCTTGAAATGAGTGTGGGGCCAGCCAAAAGGCTGACCCCACAACACATCTAGCTACTAGCTACCCCAGGTAGGAGGCGTGAAGCCGGTGATCTGGACCACAGAGTTCGGGTACCGCGACAGGAAGGCGCAGTAACTCGAAACCTGCAGCAGCACACTCAATTGAGCGGCCAGCGGCTCGCGGAACGCCTCAGCGCGAAGACCCGACTCGTACAGCACGAGGTCACTCGAGCGGACCACGTAGATCGCGTCCTGGTTCGACCCGGTGCCGCCCGTGGTTGAAATGTTCGGGTCGGCGATCACGGGAATGCCTTGGATACGGCCGACGACAGCCTCCGGTGCGACCCGGTCCAAAACGCCAGCCACGTTCATGGGGCTGTTAGCGTCAGGCAGGAACAGCGGACGGTCCGTGGTGTCCAGCAGCGACAGGAACCAGCCCCATCGACGCGGGTGCATCAAGATCGCGTCCGGTGGTGCGAAACGGCTCGTGTAGACGGACTGGATCGCGTTCGCGATAGCCGCATACGTGTACTGGATTGTCAGACCACCAGTAGCAACCGTCTGGATACCAGAGAGGGTGTTCAGACCCTGGATCTGGCCGCTGGAACCGGAACCGGCGTACAGCGCCGCGTCCAAGAACTGGGCGTGTGCAGCCGTCAGGTCACCGAAGACGACGGTGTCGATGGGGATGCCGGCCTGGTCGAGCAGCTGGCGAGCGACCGTCTGGTTTCCACCGATGGTGCACACGTTGGCGGTCACGTAGCTGTCAGTCAGGTCAGTCTCACCAAGCGCGCTGTTCTGAGTGGCCTGCCAGCCAACAGCGGTACCGGTGCTGATCTTAGGAACGTTGACCTGCATCGTGCCGTGCGGCAGCGCCTCGTTCGGGATGATGTCAGCGAACGGACGACCCGGACGGGCGTACTTGATCCACTCGGCCAGCAGGTACGCGGGCGGAGTGAAAGTGCCACCATCACCGGCACCGGACGTGGTGTTCAGACCGAGGCGGTACTCCTGGTACTCAGGCAGCGTACGAACGTCCTGCTGGTGACGACGCAGACGGTCCTGCGCTTCGCCGGCAAGGTCGCGTCCCATAGCGATGTCAGCCAGATCCTTGAAGAAGGACCGCTGTGAACCCTTGGTGTAAACGGCCTGCTCGGTGACGGACTCCAGCTTGGAGGTGGCGCGCTGAGCGATGGCCGCACCGGTGCGCAGATCGGCCCGACGCTGGTTTTCCTCGTCGAGATCCTGGATCAGCTCGTCCTTGGCCTTCATCTCAGCGTCAATGCGCTTGATGTCGGTGACGTGGCCACGGAATTCACGGTCCTCGTCGTCGTTCAGGACTTCGCGGTTCTCAGTCTTGGCGACCTTGACGATAGCGTCGCGCTTCGACACAACAACTTCGCGCTCTTTGGCGAGGTCATTGCGGGTGGTGATAAGTCGTGACAGATAGGACGACTCTTGTTCCTGTTCCACTTCGGGAACCTTTCTGTGTAGGCGCCCGATATGGAAAGACCTGCTGGGCGCGGTTAATTGGCTGCGCTCACCAGCAGGTCGGGTGTCCGTTGCGTGCTAGTCGCTAGATAATTTGCAGGTCGGGTGTCCGTTGCATGCAGAACTATCTCTAAGCGCATTATGGCACTCGGTGCCAAAATGTGTCAACACCGGCTAGCGGCCGACGTGTTGGACGTTCAGTACTGGCAGAAACTTGCGAATTAGAGCCACCTCTAATTCGTCCATATGTTCTTTGGATTTGCACCGGTAGGTGCGTATCCCCTTTATCAAGTGCTTGCGGTCACGGTTCCGCAAGTGGTCGCCCAATCGCCCGTAGATGTTCTCGGACTGACCGACGTAGATTGGCACGTCCTCGTCGTCGCCGAGCAGCATGTAAACAAAGCAGCCTTTGGGATCGCTTGGGCCACCATGTCGCGTGTCACTACGAAGCCACCCGGCCAACTTGCGCTCTGCCTTATTGCGTTCGTCTCGAACAGCGCAAGGAACCGCCTCTATGCCTAACCGCTCACGCTCATCGGCTATTCGGTCGCGCAATCCTTCGATAGCTGCTGATAGCGCCCGGAACTCATCGCCGACCGATGCAGCGTATTCTTCGGAAGATCCGTTGGGCAGTAGCCGACGCCTAGCCTTACGCAGTTCATCTATCTGCCGTTCTAATATCGTCAACTGTGGGGCGACAGACCCGTTAGACATCTTTTCTCCAGGGTTGACGAAGGCCCCCACCCTGGAGAATGGGGGCCTTCTAGCCGCGGGTAATTAAGCCGCGGTTGCTTATCTTGGGGGTATCAGCTAGCGAGGCGTTCAGCGTCCGCGAGCGACAGCGGCTCTGGCGAATCCTCCGGTCGGCACATCCGCACAGCGTCAGCCACGCTGATGTTGCCCGGCGTCGCCGACTCACGTACAGCGTCAACCAAGGTGAGGTTCCGCAACGGGTTATCTGAGTCGGCGGGAACGTCGGTGGTTCCGGCCGGCGGCGCACAACCAGCAGCATCCGCAACCAGATCGTGGACGGCGCGGGCGAGCGAGTCACCTCCACCGTCGTTGTCGGCGTCGAGGGCGTCGTCTTGCCAGCCGGGTCCGTCGACTGCGCGGCGAACTATCTCGATGATTTCCTGCGCGTTCTTCTCATCGTCGCTGATTTCGATGCCGAACTTCTTCGCCGCGGCACGGATGCGGGCCTTGATCTCGATCAGCTCGGCGGCGTCATATTCCTTCTGATTCTTCGGCATATTGATGTACGACCAAGCAGCCTGGACATGCTCTTTGGTGTTGATCGGGTACTTGCCGTTTTTTGGGTCCGCGTAAGCCACATCGCCGTAAGGCTTGTCGTCGGCGCGGGCCTGCTCGAGCGCAGCCATCGCGCGGTCGACCTGGTCCGCCATGCCCCGCAGTTCGGCCATCTCTTCGTCGCTGAACTCTTCACGTGCCAACAGTTTTACGGCGGAGCGCAACCCCACGGAGGTGAAGGGGTTGGCGCCGAAGTTGACGATGCTGACATCGCCTTTGTGGAGAGAGACCTCATCGAGTGAACGGACGGTGTCGTTTTCAGTCCACGTGTTCTTTCTGACCCGGAACGCGAACGACATTTCGTCGTAGTCCTTGCGGTCCAACTTGATGAACACAGATTTCGCCTGCGGGTCGCGCAGATCCAGATCGAATCGAGGAATCAGACCCGTGCTGTCGGTCGCCAATGCGAGTGTGCCACTCTTTGTTCGGGCTAGTGGTCCACCGACGTGGTTCTCTAAGACCACAACATCTGGATTTTCTGATAACGTCCGCTTGAACGCACCCCGATCGACGAACTCGGTCCAGCCAACACCAGAGTCCGGTCCGCCGAGGATGTCGTATCCCTTGTCGAAGACAGATGCATAGCCCTCGACGTGCGCGGTGCCATTCTTCTCTTTGACATCGAACTCCGCTATGGGAACGGACCTGCGTTCCGGGATGTCGATTAGTTCGTCGCGGCCGGTCATGATTCCTCCATTGGTTCACCGTCTTCGGTGGGGAAGTCGTAGTATTCAGTTCGTCCGTCCCTGTCGAGTCGGCACAACTTTTCGACTAGGTTGCGGCTGGCGCCGATTCCTGGCGCCTCGGGCTCCTGCCCGCCGCCCCCACCGGGGGTTGTGCCGCCTTCAACAACTTTCGGCATCGGCGTCACAGCCGGATCAAAACCGAGGGGTGCGAAGTTCATCGGCTGGATATAGCCGTCACCGTTCTTGATCGGCGGCAGGTTAAGGCGTTGACGTCCCTCGTCTGCGCTGAACAAGCTCGCTTCGCGGGCAAGTTTGATCGCCTCAACCTGGGACTTGAAGTCACCACGCAGCAAGGCGGACGGGTCGAACTGGACGACACGCCCACGAGGGAGGAAGGCGCTGATCGCGGATTCGATGCAGGTTGTCCAGCCCATCAGCGAATAGGTGTGGAAGCCGAGGTTCATGGATTCGATGCCGGTGCCCCACGAGGTGGCTTTTTCCTGGTCGCCGATCAGGTGTGGTGGCACACCGTAAAGGCGTGCGATGTCGGAGATTTGGAACTGCCTGGTCTCGAGGAACTGGGACTCTTCGGGGCTGATGCTGATCGGTTTGAAATCGAACCCACCCGACAGCACCGCGGGGTGACGTCGGCCGGCGTGGCTGTTCAGCCACTCAGCCTGGACTTGTTCGACTTCTTCATCGGTCAACGTTTGGTCGGTGCGCAAAAGTCCTGACGGGTTCGCGGAGTCTTTGAAGTAGCGGTGGCCGTATTCTTCAGCGGCTAGGGTGATTCCGATAGCGCGGGCGCCCTGCGAGATGGGTGACAGGCCCCACGGTTCGCCGGGCAGTGTGAATCGGCGGATGTGGATGATGTCCTCACGCGGGACACGCTCCCCCAACACCCGATAGATCGGGTCGTACCACTCGAGAACATTCACCCGGCGTTCGAGGAACACGTAGTCCGGGTGGATGGGCAGCAGGCCTGTCGGGTTGCCTTCGTTGTCGCGGCCGGTGACGAGGTGGTAGGAGTTGCCGCGCAACGCCAGCGAGGCGACGACCATCCATTTCCACTCAAACAAGTCCATGTCCGCGCACGGCTGCCGAATAACCGTGGGTGTCGGATAAACCCGGTGTGAAATGTTGTCTTTGTCGCGTTTGCACACATACCAGGGCATCGCGGCGATCGTGTCCGCAAGGACACGCACACAGGCGAACACAGCCATCGACTGCATCGCGCGCAACTCACCGAAGGTGTCGGGGTACATGCCGTCGTAGCCGCCGGGCGCGAACGCCGAAGGCAGACCCAGCACCCGCTGCTCAGGCGTAGCCCGTTGCTCCCGGAGCTGTGGTAGAAGTCGCGCGAACAAACTCACCGCTTCTCAGGCTCCCTGTACGGCAGGCGCGGTATGCCTGCAACGAAACTGAGCGCCACAAGACCCACACCGCCGGCGATCAAACCGATTCCGGGCGAGTACCAGGCAGCACCGGCCGAAATCGCTGAAATACCGGCGATTTCACCCGTTGTGGACAGGATTTCACGCCAATTCCAGCCAGAATCGGTGGTTTCGGGCGTGTTTTTGGTGCGCGGAAACGGTACGGGGCCTTTCGGCCAGTTCGCGCGCTGACCAGTCGGCTCATTTTCGACGGCGTGCAGCCGTCCAGCTGTGCCGATCCCGTTGTCAGCGCTCACGAGCCCGATTCTCCAATTTGTTCATGTCCCATCCATGCACCCGCGGCACAGCCGGCAGATGATTCAAACCCCACACCGCCCCGATCGCAGCCAACAAAGGCGCAACATCGGTCGGTGACTTACTATGATCAACAACCCAGCCCCCGCCAGGCTGATTACGTTCCACCGCCGATGTGGCGGCAGCATCCAAACCGCTGTGCGGCAGATGCAACACGGTGGAATCCCGCAACCTGTCAAACATCTGACCGTGACCGGCCGATATTTCGGTGCCTTTCCACTCCACAATCGGCAGACGCGCGTCCTGCAAATCCTTCAACAGCGCACCCACTGGGGATGCTGCACCGGAGCGAACCACGACAGCCGTGTAGGTTTTGCGTTGCTCTTTCAGATAGTCGACAACCCAGTCGGTGCCGGCCCGGTCTTGGGCGACACCAACGACAGCCACACCATCAGTGGTTAAACCGGCGCGGGTAACGTATGTTTGTTCGCGTCGGTTTGAAACTTCAACGCATACACAGATTTTCGCGCCCACACCCGGTTTGGCGGTTTCGTCGCGGGTTGTTTCCCACGACCCCTCCGGAAACGGGCCACCAACACCAAGCGTGGTTTCACGGCAACAAATCTCAGCCTCAGCGATATGCGCCGGCGACGTCCTAAGACCGGAAATCAGAGCACGATAAGTGATGCAATTCTCCGTGACCTCCGTGTGGTTACACGACGGATTGGCCTGCATCAACCCCTCAGGGTCATTCCGCGGCAAGCCCGGTGGCATCGACCACTCAAAAAAACCGGTGTCGAACTCAACCTCAGGCATGTCCTCAAACTCGGGCAGTGCGGCGATCTCGCCGAGGATCTCGCCCTGGACATCCTCGTCGCCATCCGGCCAGCCAAGTTCACGGTGCGCGAGTGCCCGCAGATACCGCAGCACCACGCCGAAAGCGTCTGGGGCGTTAGAGAACGCCCAACACTGCGCCCGCGGCCGGGCGTTCATCGTGTTGGTGACAGCCGCCCACGAATCCCACGACTGATGCTCCCGCAACTCGTCCATCAAAATCAGATCACCGGAGAAACCACGACCACCGCGGCGGGTAGCCGCAGCAATCCGATACTCCGACGTCAACTCACGCCCAAGCTCGTTGTGGATGATCTGGAACTGCTTCGGATGACCAAGATAAATCCCATCAGCCGGGATCATCTCCGCCAACTCTTCATCCGCCTGGGCGAGTGATACGGCTTCTTTCCAAACCTTCTCAGCGTTGGAGAGATCCTGCGCCGTACCGATGACCGTCCGCGACTTCAACGCATACATGTGCCACAACGCCAGGACGATCAAGACCATCGTTTTGCCCGACTGCCGGGCCACCTCAACGACGACCACACGCCACCTATAGGTGGCGTCTGGGTTCAACTCCAGGGCGTGTTTCAGCAGCCACTCTTGCCAGGGGAAAAGCCGCATGTGCAGCATCTCTTCGGCGAAGGCGATCGCGGCGAACCCATGCGAAGTCTCAGGGGTTAGTTCACGCCGCGGTGGCGTGAAGACGCGTGGCTCGGTTTTACCGAGCAGGGTTGATGTTGTCATTTTCTAAGGAAATTCTTGGCGAGGAAGTCTTGCGGCAGACCCTGCTGTAGGTACAGCCTGTAGGTACAGCTAGTAGAGAGGTCAACGTGCCCCCCACACCGCTCCGCAACATCCGCATAGACGACGACCTATGGAACGCTGCGCTAGCCAAAGCCGAAAACGAAGGAAGCAACCTCTCCGAAGTCATCCGCGAATGGCTCGAAACTTGGGTCAAGAAAGGAGATCCCCAATGACCATCACCGAACTAGACTTCCCACACATGGACGACGAGGACACAACCCTCGCACCATCAGAAGACAAAACCGAAGCCGTCCACGCCTGGTCCCTCACAGAAACCACCGACCTCGACGCACCCACCGAGCGCTACAGCTGGGGCACAACCTGGCTCAACGCCGGCGCATTCATCGCAGCCTCAACCATCGTCGCGGTCATAATCGGCGTACTCGGATGGACAATGCTCAACCATTCAGATCCGGCGCCACAACCAACAGCAGCCGAACCAATCCCCACCGCACCCGACGTAATCGTCCCAACCCCGCCAGCACCAACGCCAATACCAACGCCAGCGCCCCAAACACCCGACGAGAAATTCATCGCCTGGCTCAAAGCCGACAACCTCTACCCCGACAACCCCACCAAAAGCATCTACAACGCACACGCCACCTGCGACGACTTCAGCCGAAACATCGAATACCCACGAATCCTAGAAGACCAAAAGAAAAACTCAGGACTCCCAGCATTCGCGGCAGCCGACCTCATCAGCATCGCAGTCAACGCCTACTGCCCCCAATACGCACAAAACCTCTTAACGAAATGAGACCAGCAATGATCAAACTACTCGCAGCCCTAGCTACCGCCGCCATACTCACCGCAGCCACAGCCCACGCCGACGGCCCCGACGACCAATACATCAGCGCCCTCAAAAACCACGGCGTCACCACCGCCGACCGAGGACAGTTAATCGCCGACGCCCACCAAACCTGTGATGCATTCAACCAAGGCGGCATCGGCCTCGGAATAAGCCCCCGAGGATTCGCCCTACTCCAACTCAACAACGCACTATCCGCACAAGGATTAAACCCGCACGACGCCCAACAAGTCATGATGGACGCAACCAGGGCATACTGCCCCCAATTCGCGCCACCGCAATAAGGCCGCTAGGCTCCCGAAGCCTTCGACGTCATCGCCTGCACAGAAGCCAGCCGGCCCTTACGCCGAGCCGAACCCTTACGCAAATCCTCAAGAATCGCCGTCAACCGGGCAGCTGCTTGAGGCTGTTGCGCCAATGCCAACGGATTATCCAAAATCCTGGCCATCGCCAACGCAGCCTGCGCAGCACCCTTACGAGTCTCCGCAGAAGTCAACGTGGCCAGCTCCTCGAGCACAGCCTGCACAGCAGAACCATCCGAAGGTGCCTCAGCCACAACCAACGGAGCCGGCCCCGCCACACCCTTCGGCCGACGCCCAGGCGCACCAATCGACGTCACGGTTGCACCAGCCGCACGCGCCTTATGTGCACGCCGATACTCGGACTGGGCAGCCTTACAACCAGCGCACCGGCAACCATCGGCATACGACTGCCGAGTACCATGATCCGCCATTGACGTCCTCTATCGCATCTTTATGCAGCCCTACGCAAATGCGCGCCACAATAAAGTACCTGTTACCCGTAACCGGCACCCTCAGTTTTACAACGTTACCGCAAAATCGCCCGCGGGATAAAGTTTGGAGCG
>Ga0210401_10001201_pt1 | contig 30435 bp, 26 predicted proteins | sample IncBWH32MmetaG_FD_150866 | JGI IMG/M metagenome (GOLD analysis project Ga0210401, IMG submission 150866) | Forest soil microbial communities from Barre Woods Harvard Forest LTER site, Petersham, Massachusetts, United States - Inc-BW-H-32-M | ecosystem: Environmental > Terrestrial > Soil >...
CGCAACCTGCTGAAGGCGGTGCGACCGATTGCGAACCGCGTCGCGCCGTTCGAGCTGCCCACCGACAGCTACTTCCTCAACATTCGCGATCTCTTCGAGAAACTCGAGGGTGTGGACGAAATTATGGGGGACCCGAAGGTCACCAGCGTGCGGTTGGTTACTAATCCCGAGAAGATGGTGCTGCGCGAAACGCAGCGCGCGTTTGTATATTTCTCCCTTCACGGGTTGACTGTGGATACTGTAATCGTCAATCGCCTGCTACCCGCAAATGTCAGGGATGAGTGGTTTAAAGAGTGGCACACGTCACAGGAGAAAGTCCTGACTGAGATCGAAGAGTATTTTGCGCCCGTCCCCGTGAAGCGCGTGCCCCTATTCCAACACGAGGTGTTGGGAAAACAGCGGCTCGAAGATCTTGCGCAGGTGCTGTATCCTGGACAACAAGATCCGTCGGCGGTGACTCGAACGGAGAAATCCTACACGTTTGCGAAACGTGACGGAGAGTACGAAGTGCAGGTGCTGCTGCCGTTTACCTCAAAAGGCGAGATTGGGCTGTTCAAGAAGGGCGACGAACTGGTCGTTGAGATTGGCACCTTGCGTCGGCACATTGGCCTCCCAAGGTCGATGGCAGCGCTACAGCCGGGCAGGGCGAGGTTGGAAAATCAAGTCCTCACGATTGAAATGAAGGAGACCCAATGAGCGAGCAAAATCCAAACCAGCAAACAGCGGGCGAACGCGTCAGTCATGAACCCTGTCTGTGCCGGGAGGTCTTGGATCGTCTACACGAATGCTTTGACGTTCCGCCTTCAGTGCGACAACACTTGGCGAATTCGCGGATTGAATTCCTCAAGGCGATTCGCGAAGTAATTGACCACCGTATTGAGCGCTTGTCGAACTCTGGTCAACGAGGCGCCAAGATTGCGATCGATTAATGGGTTTGTCGCCAAATTGCTAGAGACCGGCTTCGCGTTTCTTGGCCCTTGTGCTGCCTGACGCCCTCGATAGCCCTTCGGTCAGGCGCGCGCGAATCGTGTGCCGCCAGCGACCACGTGAGATCAATTCACGATGCTTTATCCGCCCAAGTCTGATTAACGCTGCCACCTCAACCGGTCGATGCAACACCATCTAATATAAAATTTCTGTTCAAAGGTGGTGTCTATGGCCCACCCGAAATTCGTGGAACTCTCTGGGGAGCAGCGGACTGAGCCGTGGCGCCGCTGGAAAGCGGGAGAATCGCTTGAACCCGCAGCGTCAATCAGGCATGTGAATTGCTTCCCGTCAGCCCGCAATCCATCCGCATATCCGCCCAGGCAGCAGGAAGAGTGTTCGGGGCTATAATCGGCCAATGCCATTATCAGGGGATGGTCCCTCACGGTCTGAACAGTCGCTGGCAATTCGCGTGGTCGTTGACAGAATTCCCGCATTTACATGGTCAGCTCATCCGGACGGCTCCGTCGAATTCGTAAATCAACGATGGCGCGAATACGCCGGTCTTTCTCTGGGAGAATCACAGGGCTGGGGCTGGCAGGTTGCAATTCATCAGGACGACTTGCCGTCATTAATGCACAAATGGCGGCAACTGTTGACCTCCGGTGAAGCAGGCGACATTGAAGTGCGCATGCGCCGCCATGATGGCGTCTTTCGTTGGTTTCTCATTCGCTTCGAACCATTCCGCGACGAAACCCGCAAGATCGCCATGTGGTACGGGGTAAGTACCGACATCGAAAACCTCAAGCAGACGGAGGAGAAACTGCGTGAGGATGAACGCGAACTTCGCCAAATTACGGACGCAATACCGCAGGCAGTAGTCGTCCAAAACCCGTTGGGCCTACCGATCTACGCCAATCGGGCCGCTCTCGACTATACGGGACTTACTGCCGACGATGTGATTGCGCCAAATTTTCGAGAGAGAATCTTTCATCCGGAGGACCTCGAAAAATTCCGAAATGAGCGAAAGGCTGCTCTGGCGCGGGGTGTTCCGTTCGAATTCGAGCATCGAGCACTTGGGAAGGACGGTCGATACCGCTGGTACCTGATTCAGTACAACCCTTTTCGCAACGAGCGCGGACAAGTCACTCGATGGTATGCGACCGGTACAGACATTGATGACCGCGTCCGAGCGGAAGAGAGAACGCGAAACGAAAACGTGGCGTTGCGAGAGCAAATCGATCGTGATTCGATGTTCGAGGACATCGTCGGTTCTTCGGAAGCACTCCGTAATGTCCTTCGCCAAGTGAACAAGGTGGCCGCTTCCGATTCCACCGTTTTGCTTCTGGGCGAAACTGGCACCGGCAAGGAATTGATAGCTCGCGCCATCCACAAGCGATCCAAGCGTGCAGAACGAGCATTCATCGGCGTGAATTGCGCCGCCATCCCGCCTTCTTTAATTGCGTCGGAACTATTCGGTCACGAAAAAGGCGCTTTTACTGGTGCGACCCAACGACGCATGGGGCGCTTTGAATCGGCCAATGGCGGCACGATCTTTCTCGACGAAGTCGGCGACTTACCTGCGGAAATCCAGATTGCATTGTTGCGAGTTCTGCAAGAACGTGAAATCGAGCGCGTTGGCAGCAGCCGGCCAATTCCGATTGACGTGAGAGCGGTTGCAGCCACGCATCGCGATTTGAACGCTCTTGTTGCCCAAGGCAAGTTTCGCCAGGATCTACTGTACCGGCTGAACGTGGTGCCTATTCAGATGCCGCCGTTGCGCGAGCGAGTAGCTGATATTCCCTTGCTGGTTGAGTACTTCATCGATCGCTTTGGAAAGAGGGCTGGAAAGAAGTTCAGAACCATCGACAAGAAATTCCTAAAAGCGTTTCAGGTATATGGATGGCCAGGCAACGTCCGTGAACTACAAAATGTAGTCGAGCGCGCCGTAATCCTCAGCGAGGATGACACCTTAGCCGTGGACCAAACATGGCTGAAGTGGGAACCAGCCCAAAATCCAGTGCGGCCCCGCACGCTGGATGGCGCCCTCGCAAGACAGGAGAAGGAAATGATTGAAGCCGCCTTGGCGGAAAGCCATGGCCGAATTTCAGGGCCCGCAGGTGCGGCGGCTAAACTAGGGCTGCCCGCAAGGACCCTCGAATCGAAGATCCAGCGTTTGAAAATTAACAAGTATAGATTCAAAGCCCCACCGGCTGACTGATTCGCTGCGGAGGCCTATTAACTGAGTCCCGTGGGGTTACAATGCTTACCGTCTTCGAAGCCAAAGAAGGCACTCTCGGGTCAGATGAAGGGGGACAATCATGCACCGGCGCGAATTCCTGAAGCTGGGAGCCGTAGCAGGCGGAACGTTCCTAGTGGGCGGCACGGGCCGCTTCGGAAGTTTCCTCGATGCTCCTAAGGAAATCCCCACCACTGACCGCCTCGTTCTCACCAACCTGGTGGACAACATTTACGACGTTTACGCAAAAGGCGGAAAAATCGGCAACCTCACGATCACTCGGAATACTTTGCCCCATCCCTATGGCTCAGAGATCTCCTTGCTGTCCGAACATGGGCTGGCCTTTCACCTGGAGTCCTTCCGGGGAGCAGAGGAAAAGCAAATCCTGCTGGACTTCGCGCTCTCACCCCGCACGCTGACAAACAATTTCAAAGGGTTGAAAGTCGATCCCGCCACGGCCGATGCTCTGATCATCAGCCACGGGCACGAGGATCATTACGGTGGCTTGCCCGACTTGGCCCAGGGCCTCCAGGGACAAGCCAAACCGGGCCTCACTCTCTATGCCGGAGGGCGCGACACGTTCTGCCATCGCTGGGTGGTGCAACCCGACGGCAATAAACTCGACTACGGTGAGCTCAAGCGGGATGACCTGGAAGCGCGAGGATTGAAAGTCGTGATCGCGGAGGAGCCCACCGTTGTGGCTGGCCACGCCTTTACCTCAGGTCACATCGCACGAATCACCGATTTCGAGATGTCTCCTCCGGCAGCTCGCCTCGAAGCCGGCGCGCCCGGCTCCGCCTGCGACGCCACCTTCCACTTCCCTCCCGGCACAGTCAAGATGGAAGCCAAGCCGGGCGAGTTGGTGAAAGACATCTTCTGGGGCGAGCACGCCACCGCTTACAACGTGAAAGACCGGGGACTCGTCGTGATCTCATCGTGCGGGCACGCCGGCATCATCAACTCCGTCCGCCAGATTCAGAAGTCCACCGAGGTCGAGAAGGTGCACGCCGTGGTCGGCGGGTGGCACTTGGCTCCCTATCCTGATGAACTCATCGCCAAGACCGTGGAAGCCATGAAGGAAATCAACCCGGACTACTTGATTCCCATGCATTGCACCGGCTTCCGCACCATGATGGCAATCCAGCGCGAGATGCCCGAGAAGCTAATCATGCCTTCCACAGGCACGCGCGTCGTCTTCGGCACCTAGCCCCGATTCCGCTCCTGATCTACGCGATGCCGCCCTCGAGTCCGCCGAGGCTTGCGGCCTTTGCCCTTGTCTTTTCCACTTTCAAGTCTCAAATTTCCAATTTGAGATTCCTCCTCGCGCGAGTGCATGCATTCTGCTTTAATGGGATTAAGCCAATCCGCCGTTTTCCTCATCCGACAGGAATTCCTGAAAATTAAGGACTGCTCATGACTCTAACTGTCATTCCTGCAAGGAATTGCGAATGGCTCGGCTATTGCATTCGTTCGACTGTTCTTCAGAGCACAGATCCATGACGCTGAAGATCAAGCGAATTGCCGGTAAGCGCAACACACGCATTTGTTTGAGCGGGCAGCTTCGCTGCGAGAACGTTGGCCAGGTGAAGTCTGAGGTCGAACGTGGCGGACCGCGGATTGTCTTGGACCTGGGCGAGGTTGATCTCGTGGATATCGAAGGTGTTCGTTTTCTGAACGCGTGTGAGTCAGCGGGTCTAGCAATCCTTCACTGTTCGCCCTACATCAGGGAATGGATGCTGCAGGAGCGAAGCTGGCCGAACGGCCATCCGGAACTTGGATGATTCATAGAGAAAAAAACTGGGGAGGAGAATAATGATGAAGAAGATTTACGGGGTTGTAGCGCTCGCTGCATTGCTGATGGGCGCGAGTCTCGCGCTGCAGCGGACTGTGAAAGTTGCCGTGGCGGCACCGGCGCCGCCGGCCAGTATCAAGAACGTCGTGCTGGTCCACGGTGCATTCGCGGATGGCTCCGGCTGGGAAGCCGTCGCCAAGATCCTCGAGAAGGATGGTTACACAGTGTCTGTGCCGCAGCCCCCCGAAACCTCCTACGCCGAGGACGTCAAGTTCGCTAAAGCGGCCGTTGACGCCATGAACGGGCCGGTGGTCATCGTCGGCCACAGTTATGGCGGGTCCATCATCACCGAGGCTGGCAACGATCCGAAGGTTTCAGCACTGGTCTACATCGCCGCCTTTGCGCTCGATGACGGCGAGAGCTGTGCGTCGATCGAACAGGCCCTGCCGCAAGCCTCCAAAGCTTTCAAGCCGGACAGCAACGGCAACTGGTGGATTGAACAGGAGCATTTCGCGGCCGACTTCGCGGCGGATGTTCCGCCGGCCGTGTCCCAGTTCATGGCCGTGTCGCAGGTGCCGATCTCGACCGACTCGTTCACCCATAAGGTCACGTCGCCCGCCTGGAAGACCAAGCCCACTTGGTACATGGTGGCCACCGCAGACCGGTCAATCAATCCGGACCAGGAGCGCATGATGGCGAAGCGCGCCAACGCCAAGACGGTCGAAGTGAATGCCAGCCATGTGGCCTACATGTCTCACCCGAAGGAAACAGCCAAGCTCATCGAAGAGGCCGCAACCGCCGCGACATCCAATAAATAATCGGCAACCAAAGGAGAATTAAATGAAGCCTACGCAAACTAAACCAAGCATCGTGTTCTGCCACGGGATCTGGGCCGACGGTTCGTGTTTCAACAAGTTGATTCCCACACTTAGAGCCGAAGGGCACGAGGTGATCGCTGTCCAATATGGCCTCGACTCGCAGGCAGCCGACGTCGCCGCAACCAAGCGAACGCTGGGACGTGTGAGCAGTCCGGCCATCCTTGTCGGCCACTCCTATGGCGGGGCGGTCATCACCGCTGCCGGAACCGATGATCGGGTTGTCGGGCTGGTTTACGTCGCCGCGGTCGCTCCCGACGCCGGTGAAACCGTGCAGGGCCAGCTCAACAAGTACCCCACACCAATCTTCGGCCACATCCAAGTTGCCGACGGACGGGTCTGGATGCTCCCGGAAGGCGTCAAGGATTTCGCCGGCGACCTTCCGGAGCAAGAGCAGCAGGTCGTCTGGGCCACCCACTTCGCGCCCGACGTGGACCTGTTCAACCAGAAAGTTGACGGCACCGCGTGGAAGTCAAAGCCGAGCTGGTCCATCGTTGCCACCGAGGATCGCACCGTCCATCCCGACCTGGAACGTTTCCTCGCCAAGCGCATGGGCGCCGCGACCGTCGAGGTGAAGAGCAGCCACGTGGCCATGCTGTCGCAGCCGCAAGTCGTGATCGATGTGATCCGCAAAGCGGCAAAAGCCGCTCAGGGTGCCACGGCAACAGCGTAAAGTGCCTCTTTGTTAGCCGAGCGCATGCCCGCCGGCTGAACCTGGCTCGCTCGCTAGTGTGCCTCGGCCGATCCTGACGCCATCGGCGGAGGCACAGATGAATGTAGTCTGAGGAGAAGACATTGAACGATCGCATCACCATCGAAGGCCGCGACGGCGCGTTTGGCGCCTATGTCGCGCGGCCGAAGGCCTTGCCGGCTCCCGCCGTCGTCGTTCTGCAGGAATTGTTCGGGGTGAACGCCGACATCCGCAAGACCTGCGACGAACTCGCCGAGCAAGGTTTCATTGCGGTCGCACCCGACCTGTTCTGGCGTCAGGAGCCGGGCGCTGACCTCAGCGTTACCTCCGAACCCGACTGGCAACACGGCCTTCGTCTCTATCAGGCCTATGACCGAGACGCAGGCGTGGGGGACGTTAACGACACCGTCAACGCCGTGGCTAAGCTGCCGGAATGCAGCGGCAAAGTTGCCGTCCTCGGCTATTGCCTCGGCGCGCTGATGGTATTTCTGACGGCCGTGCGCTACGGCGTTGACGCCGCGGTCGCTTATCACGGCGGGGACACTGAGAAATATCTGGGCGAGGTCAACGGGCTCAATGCGCCGCTGCTGATGCACCTGGCCGAAGAAGACGAGTTCATTTCCAAAGCTGCGCAAGCTGAGATCAAAGCGGCCCTTGCTAGCAAACCGAACGCGACGGTTTACAGCTATCCGGGTCAAAATCACGCCTTCTCCCGGCACAATGGCGCGCACTACAACGCCGCGGCGGCAGCGCTCGCCCACGAGCGCACATACGAATTTCTGCATCAAAAATTGCGGTGACCGTTGATACGGCTACTGGCCGAAAAGCCAGCCAATCGTTCCCCTGGCCACGCCGCCAAACCAGAAGCCGTTCCTATCAACGAAACACGACAACATCTACCCGTGCGTCGTGTAATCGTAAACTGGCCCGCTACCAAAGTTTGGCGCTTCTTGACTTGTACGTAACCATATGGTAAACTTCTTTTTGTGGGTATGCGCTGTCCAATTCGTTTGGTTGCAGCCGCGCCAAGGCACCAGGCGGCGCGGTAGTCGCGAGCCGCCAACCCTCCTCTGGCACCCTCCATTTTTTTAATCGCCAATTCCTGGAATTAAAACCTCTTCCAAGTTGTTCAAAACAAAGCACCGGTATCCGCTCCAATCGACGAAAAAAGCATGGTTGCGTTTTTCGGTGCGGGCGCACGCCTCGCGTGCGAATCGCGGCGCGGCCGAGGTCAGCGGTCAATTGCTTTCATGGCGGGTGTTGCATAACGTTCGCCGGCGATTTCAGTCTGCGGGACGGCGGCTTCCAGCTCAACCACTTCGGCGGGAGTCAGTTTGATATCCGCAGCGGCCGCGTTCTCTTCCAGATATTTGCGGCGCTTGGTTCCGGGGATCGGCACCAGATCCTCGCCCTTTGCCAGCACCCATGCGAGCGCCAGCTGCCCAGGTTTCACGCCCTTGCGCTCGGCAATGGCGCGCACGCGCGCGACCAGGACCAGGTTTTTATCGAGGTTTTCGCCGGCGAACCGCGGCATGCGCGTCGCGCGCGAATCCTCCTCGATCAAGTCACTTTTTTTGGTGATTGTGCCGGTGAGGAAACCGCGTCCCAGCGGGCTGTAGGGCACAAAGCCAATTCCCAACTCGCGCACCGTCGGCAAAATGTGCGCCTCCACGTGCCGCTCCCACAGCGAATATTCCGTCTGCAGCGCCGTAATCGGATGCACTTTGTGCGCGCGCCGAATTGTCGCCGGCGACGCTTCCGACAGTCCCAGATACTTTATCTTTCCCGCTTTCACCAGCTCCGCCATCGCGCCCACGGTTTCTTCGATCGGAGTCTGCGGATCAACGCGATGCTGATAGTACAAATCAATATGGTCCACGCCCAGCCGCTTCAGCGAAGCGTCGCAAGCCTGGCGCACGTACTCCGGCTTGCCGCTGAGGGACCAGCGATTCGGCTCCGCCTTGGTGCGAATGTTAGCAAACTTCGTCGCGAGAAATACTTCGTCGCGGCGCCCGCGGATGGTCTTGCCGATCAGCTCTTCGTTGTCGCCGATTCCGTAAGTGTCCGCCGTATCCAGAAAGTTGATGCCCAGATCAAGCGCGCGCAGAATCGTTGCGGCGGATTCTTGGTCGTTCCGCTCGCCGTAGAAATCGCTCATGCCCATGCAGCCGAGCCCCATGCGGGAGACAGCCGCGCCCTGCGAACCAAGGGTTACCTTTTTCATAGTCATAAACCTTCAGATGATCTTCCCCCGCCCCTGGTTTCGTTTTTTTGTGGAGGCTGCGTTCGATGCAGTCAGATACCGTGCGCGAGAATTGCGGGTGGGATTCGGATTGATTTGCGCGGAGGCCGAATTCTATTCGTAACGCAAGGCGGCCATGGGCTCGACGCGCATCGCTCGGCGCGCCGGCAGATAACTTGCGGCGAGCGAAACGATCATCAGTAGCGCCGCCACCGTGATGAAAGTTATCGGATCGGTCGGCCGGACGCCGTACAACTGGCTGGCCATCAGCCGCGAGAGCGATAGTGCGCCGGCAATGCCGATGGCCAAACCGATCAGCGCCAGCAACATTGCTTGCCGCACCACCAACAGCAGCACATCGCCGCGGCTGGCACCGAGCGCAACGCGAATTCCGATCTCGTTCGTGCGCCGCGAAACTGAATAACTCATCACGCTGTAAATTCCCATCACCGCGAGCAGCAGCGCCAGGCCGGCGAACGCCCCCAGCAGCAGCATGCTGAATCGTTCCGGCGACAACGACGCGGACACCGAATCATCCATCGTGCGAATATTCAGCAGCGGAACATCCGCGTCGGTTTCGCGGATCGCGCCGGTGATTGCCGGAAGCACGCTGAGCGTTGCCGCGTTTGTGCGCACCGCAAGGCTCATCGGGATTGATCGCCAGGCTGCGCCTCTCACTGGCGACAGTTGGGCCAACGGGAAGTACAGGGTGGGCACGGGCTGCGTTTCGTTCATGGCGGTCATTTTCACGTCGGCCACCACGCCCACCACCACGCGCGGCACATCTGGAAAGAAGTACAGCGTGAGATGCTTGCCGACCGCATCCTCATTTGGCCAGAAGGATTTGGCCATGGATTCGCTGATCAGCACGGTGCCTGGCCGTCCGGCAACATCGGAGTCATCCACGTCACGTCCGCTCAGGAGCGGAATATGCATGGCGCTCATATATCCGGGGCTGATGAGGCGTACATCCACTTCGGGCAGGTCGGCCATGGGCGCCGGCGGCCGGCCCTCGACGGAAATCGGCTGGTGTGAGCCGTCACCGCTCAGCGGCAGACTGTCAATCAGGCCGGCGGATTGCATACCGGGCAAGATGCGAACGCGCTCGAGAACCCGGCCGAAGTAACCTATCTGCTGCTGCGGTTCCGCGAACTTGCCCGGCGGAACTGCGACCGCCATGGTGACGACGTGACTGGGGTCGAAACCGGGATTTACGTGCTGCAGTACCCACAAGCTGCGAATCAGCAGACCGGCGCCAATCAGCAGCATCAGCGATAGCGCCACTTCGGATACGACCAACACGTTGCGCGTGCGGCTGCCACCTGAATCCACGGCGGTGCGGCCCAGGCCTTGTTTCAGTGCCTCATTCAAATCTGCTTTGGCCATGCGCAGCGCCGGCAGCAGACCGGCGGCAAATCCGGTGAGCAGTGAAATGCCCAGCGTGAACGCCAGGACCGAACCGTCGAGCGCTATGTCGTTGGATCGCGGAAGCCGCTGCGCCAGGAATTTCACAATCAAGATCACGCCGTAGTGCGCGAACAACAAGCCCAGCGTGCCTCCGGCGACCGCCAGCAGGAGCGTCTCCGAAAGCGCTTGCTGCAACAAGCGGCGGCCGGAGGCGCCCAGCGCAGTGCGGACCGCGACTTCCTTCCGCCGCGAAAGCGCACGGGCCAGCATCAGATTCGCGACGTTCGCGCACGCAATGAGTAATACCAATGCAACGGCACCGAGCAGTATCAGTAATGCCGGCCGCACGTCGCTCACCAGATCATCGCGCATGGGGATGGCAATCGCGCCCCAACCTTTGTTGTCGTCGGGATAATCCTGGGCCAGCCGGTTCGAAATAGCATCCAGCTCCGCCTGCGCTTGCTGCAAACTCACGCCGTTCTTGAGGCGAGCGATCACTGCGTAGTTATGATTGTCGCGAACCGTGCGCTCTTGATCGGTCCAGGCCATAGGCTTCCACATCTGAGCGCGTGCGTCCGGATCGCTGGAGATTGGAAAGTCGAATCCCGTTCCCATGACGCCTACCACCGTGAACGTTTGCCCGTTGAGCTGAATGTTTTGGCCGACGACGTCGGGATTTCCCGCGAAGTAGCTGCGCCACAGTCCATAGCTCAGCAGAACTTCGTGTTCGTGGCCCGCCTCATATTCGCCGTCAAGAAATCCGCGGCCCAGCAGCGGCTGTGCGCGCAGGATCGAAAGCAAACCGTTCGTCGCGGCAACCATGCGAAGTGTTTCCGGATGGCCGCTGCCGGTAACGGTGTAGCGGCCGAATCCATAGGCCGCCATGTCTTCGAACGAATGATTTTGCGTGCGCCAGTCGAGGAAATTGGCCGGTGAGACGGTGAAAATCGGCATGCCGGGAAAACTTTTTTGCGGTGGAGTATGCCAGACCTGCATCAGGCGGTCGGGCTGGTCATACGGCAACGGCCGCAGCAGCACTGCATTTACCACGCTGAATATCGCGGTATTTGCTCCGATGCCCAGCGCCAGTGCGAGCACGGCGGTCGCCGTGAATCCCGGCGCGCGGAGCATCGTGCGCACGCCGTAGCGCAAATCCTGCAGCAAAGTTTCGGCGAAATGCACGCCACGCGCTTCGCGGCACTCTTCCTTGGCGTTTTCGATCCCGCCAAATTCCAGCCGCGCGCGCCGCAGCGCTTCTTCCCGCGGCACGCCGCCGCGGACCAAGTCCTCGGCGTACGTTTCCATGTGGAACCGCAACTCTGCATCCATGTCGCTCTCCATGCGAGAACGCTGCAGGATTGTCTGCAGCCAGGAACGCAGGCGGCTCCACAGCGTCATACTTCCTCCCACTTCGCACGTGCGCTTCCAGCAAAAGGATACGCGATCATTCGTACTTCAGCGCCACCATGGGATCAACGCGCGTCGCACGCCGCGCCGGCAAGTAGCACGCCAGCAGCGCGATCCCCAGCAACAGCAGCGATACGCCGACAAACGTAAGCGGGTCGGTGGGGCGCACGCCATACAAGAACTTTGCCAGCAAGTGGGTCACGCCGAGAGCGGCGACCAGGCCAATCGCAATCCCCAAGCCCGCCAGCCGCGCGCCCTGGCCCAGCACCATGCCAAAAACGTTGCGCCGCTGCGCGCCCAGCGCCATGCGGATGCCAATCTCCTGCGTGCGCTGCAGCACCGAATACGAAATCACTCCGTACATTCCAATTGAAGCGAGCAGCAGCGCCAGCACTCCGAACAATCCCAGCAGGAACACGGAAAATCGCGGCTGCGACATCGAATCGTCCACCAGCGTCGCTAATGTTGCGACTTTCGCCAGCGGTAAATCCGGATCGATTGCGTGAATATTTTCGCGCACACTTTCGGTGATGCTCGCGGGATCGGCCTTGGTCCGAAGCGCCACCCGCATATCCAGCATCGAAGGCCAGGGCTTCTGGTTGTACAGCACATACATCTCCGGGGCCGTCTCTTCGCGTAGGGAGGTGTGCTTCACGTCTGGAACAACTCCTACAATCGTCAGCAGCGGATAGCGCGTGGTGCCGGGTCCCACCTGTTTGCCGATAGCGCCCTGGTTCGGCCAGTATTTTTTCTCCATCGTCGCATTCACAATCGCCACCGGCATGGCGTCCGTGGTGTCCGTCTCTTGAAAGTCGCGGCCGCGTAGCAGCGGCGTTCCAATCGCCGAAAAATATCCGGGCGAAATAACCGTGAAGTTGGCGAAAGGCAATTCTTTTTGGTTAGCGGCCGGATGGTCCGGCATGCGAATCACGGTGCTCTCCCCTTCGCCGCCCAGCGGAACCGTTTCGCCGATTCCCGCGGACTGTACGCCGGGGATCGCGCGCAAGCGTTCCAGCAGGTTTCCGAAGAGCGTGACGATGTGGTTCTGGTCCGCATATTTCAAAGATGGCAGCGGCAATTGAAGCGTCAAAACCCGCTCCGCATCGAATCCGCCATCCGCGCCGAGCAACTGGAAAAATGTCCGTGTCAGCAGCCCGGCCGAGACGACCAGCACCAAAGCCAACGCCACCTGCGACACCAGCAGCGCATTTCGCAGCCTCGGGCTAATCCGGCTGCCCCCAGACTTCTGGCTGCCTTCTTTCAGAGAGTCCACCAGGTTCTCGCGCGCGGCTGCAATCGCCGGAACGAGGCCAAAGAGAATCCCTGTAGCCAGCGAAATTCCCAACGCAAACGCCAGCACCGGCAAGTCCAGTGTCACTTCGCGCAAGCGCGGAATATTTGACGGTCCCAGAGTTTTTACGAAATAAATTCCCGCGTTCGATATCAGAATTCCCATCGCTCCCGCCGCGAGGGAAATCAGCAGGCTTTCCGTCAGCAGCTGGCGAACCAATCGCGCGCGCCCGGCGCCGAGCGCGGTGCGCACCGTGAATTCGCGGCGCCGCGCCAGCGAACGCGTGAGCAGCAAATTCGCCACGTTGGAGCAAGCGATCAGCAGCACAATGCACACGGCGCCTAGCATTAGCTGCAAGGGGCGCCGCGTATCGCCCACCACTTGCCGCTGCAGTGGCACTACGCGCATGTTGAACCAGCCTTCATATCGGTGATCCTGCGCCTCCACATGTTTGGTGATCAGATTTACCGCGGCCTGGGCTTGCGGAATCGTCACACCCGGTTTCAGGCGTGCGATCACCGCGAGTTCCGACGGGCCGGGTTTCGGCTCCGCGGGGACTGCCAGCGGAACCCACAACTGCGGCTCTCTCGGGAAATTAAAGGTGCTGGGCATTTCTTCGCCGCGTGGAAATGCGAAACCCGCCGGCATTACGCCCACGACGGTGTAAGCGGATCCGTTCAACTCTACAGTTCGCCCCAAAATATTGCGGTCTGCTGCAAATCGCTCGCGCCACAACCGGTCACTGAGAATTACTTCGAATTCATGGCCCGGTCGATCTTCTTCGGCTATGAACGCGCGCCCCAAGGCGGGCGCGACGCCCAACGAAGGGAAAAATTCCTGAGACGCGCGAAAGCCGTCCAGGGAAGAAGGTTCGCCCGCTCCCGTTAGATTGAACGAATCGTTCTGGAAAGCGCTCACCGCTTGAAAAGGATGCGCGTCCCGCGTCAGTGCGCGGAATTGCAGTTGGCCCCAGGGCATATATTCGGAGCCAAGATTCACACCCGCCGGAGCAACGAGCTCGGGCAATACGATTCTGCCGGATTCCGGATAGGGAAGCGGTTTTAAGAGGATGGCGTTCACCAGGCTGAAAACTGCCGCGCTAGCGCCGATGCCCACCGCGAGCGTAAGGACCGCCACCGCCGTGAAGCCGGGACTCTTGCGCAGCAGGCGCGTGGCGAAGCGCATGTCCTGAGTCAGAGTTTCGATGAAACTTGCGCCGCGCGCTTCTCGACATTCTTCCTTGGCGGTTTCGATCCCGCCAAACTCCAGCCGCGCGCGCCGCAACGCTTCTTGCCGCGGCACACCGTTGCGCGCCAAATCCTCGGCGCGAGCTTCCATGTGGAACCGCAGCTCCGCGTCCATTTCGCTCTCCAGGCGAGAACGCCGCAGAATTGTCTGCAGCCAGGAACGCAGCCGGCTCCCAAGCGTCATACTTCCTCCGGCGTCGTGCTCAGGATTCCCGCGATTACGTCCGCCATGCGATTCCATTTTTCGGTTTCCGCCTGGAACCGGCGCTTGCCCGCGGCAGTGAGCCGGTAATATTTCGCCTTGCGCTTGTTTTCGGATTCACCCCATTCACTCGCGATCCAGCCTTGGTGTTCCAGCCGATACAACGCCGGGTACAGCGAGCCTTGCTGAATTTCCAGGCGCTCTTTTGAAATTTGCTGGATGCGCAGCAGAACGCCGTAGCCATGCAAAGGGCCCAGCGAGACGGCCTTGAGGATTAGCATGTCCAGCGTGCCTTGCAGTAGATCGATCGGTTTCGCCACAGACTCTCCTTGTGTGTCTAGGAGAGAAGATAGCAGCACTCTCCTTGACTGTCAAGGAGAGCCTGGCCGCGCTTCCGGAAATTATCGCAGCTCAGAAATCCAGACGCAGAGCCAATTGTCCCGTTCGCGGACCTGCGTTGGCCGAAGTTTGATTAGATTGCAGCGCGCCAAAAGTCTGCGGGCTGCTGACGTCCACCGCAGGCGGCGCATAGTTGGTGTGATTCAACACGTTGGTGAAAGTGGATTCAAACCGCAGCTTGGCCTTCTCGCCCAGCAAAAATGTTTTTCCCAACCCAGCGGAAACTCCGATCGTTCCCGGACCTTCCAAAATCCCCACTCCGCAGTTTCCGATCCTCCCCGCACCGGTCGGCGTCGGAGCAAAAGCGTTCAGGCTGAAATACTGCGCGGCGGTGCGATTCGCAGGAATCGGATTTCCCACGCAGTCCGGCCGCAGCAACGTGCCGCGATTGGCGATGTCCGTATTGGATTGGTCCAGCGTCGGACTGATGATCGGAGTGAGCCACGGACCACTCTGCAGCAGAGTAACGGTGCTAGCTTCCCAGCCGCCGATCAGCAGATTCTGCCAGCCGGAATTGTTGAGCCATTTGCGTCCTTTACCCAACGGAAGTTGGTAGATCCCATTCGTCTGAAAGCGCTGGCGAGGCGTTCCGGCCACGTTGCCCCGGTTCGCGTGCAGATCGAAGCGATTCGAAACTGCGAGCCCATACGCCACTTCACTGGTGAAGCCACTCGGCGCATCACCTTGCGCGTCGCCAAGATTCTTCGCGACGGTGTAATTCGTCTGGAAGAAAAGCCCGTTCGACATTCTGTGGCTGGCGTCCAGCTGAAACGCTTGATAATTCGCGAAACCCGCATTCTCGGTGGAAAGCAGTGTAAACCAATTCGGATAGGGCGTACTCGCGGGCGAATACGGCGTCGTGCTGGGATGGACCTGATTCAAGTCCTCGGTGACCGGCAGCCGGTACGAATTCATTCCCACGTAGCTCGCGCGCAGCAGCGTGGTCGCGGAGATTTGCCGTTCGACGGTGAAATTCCATTGCGTCGCTTGCGGATCGCGGAACAGCGGATCGTTGGCTTGATCGAGCGTGCCTCCGCCATAGATGATCACGCTGGTCGGCGGCGCCGTCGCCGGGAATTGAAATTGCGGCTGGCCTGCGACGTTGTTTGCATAGGTGTGCACCACCGAGAGCGGGTTGCCGGCATTATTGAAGGACATAGGACCGAGCGTCGAGATCGTGAACACGCCGAACCCCGCGCGGATCACCGTCTTGTTATCGCGAAATGGACGGAACGCGACGCTGATTCGCGGATCAAAATCGCGTAAATAAAGCTGTCGCAACCCCTGCGGAAGGTGGTCCTGGCTCGCGGTCATTACATTCGTGCAAGCGCCACCTTGGCCCAGCGAGCAGGCATTGAACGATTGCAAAAATCCGGTGTACACCTGCTGAAATGCCGGCGAATTTGCCAGCGTGTTCTGCAGCGCGTCGGGAACAAGGATGCTGTTGTTGCGGGGATCGAAGCTCCCCAGATCGCCAATCGCTTCCGTAAATGGCGGCAGTAGTTCCCAGCGCAGGCCGAAATTCACGGTGAGCCGGTCGTTCACCTGCCACTCGTCCTGACCGTAAACGCCGTATTGAATCGCGCGGGCATTCACCTGCGGGCTGGTGATCGCAAAGAACGAAGTATTCGGCAGGCCGAGAAGAGCATCGCCGAAAGAACTGCCGGTGAACACGCCTTGATTGAATGTAAAAAGCCCATAGTCGTCCGACGGCTCGAAGTACATCAGATCCTGATAGTTCACCCTGCGAAGATCCACGCCGAACCGCAAAGTGTGTTTGCCCATTTGCCGCGTCAGATTATCGGTAAACTCCAGCGTCTTGGATTGCGTGAGGCCCGCGCGATCCCGGCCGATCGGAGTGAACCCGCTGCCGTCGCTGAAATTAAATGTCGGAAAAGCCTCGCCGTCGGGATGCTGGCTGATGTCAATTCCTTGCAAACCCAACTGCGAAATAGCTGTGCTGCCGAGAATCGGAAAGTTCACGCTGGTTAGCGCATCGGTAAAACCAAAGCGGAATTCGTTAATCCACTTGGGACTGATTGCGTAGTTGTAAGAAACCAGCAGGCTGCGGTTGTGCTCGGTGTCTGCATCGTTGGGCAGCAAAGGATTCGCGGCGTCGGTGAGCAGATTTTTCCAGCTGAAGCGCGCGAACACTTGCTGCTTCGAAGTGATGGTGCGATCGAGCCGCACGTCCCAGCCATTCGTATCCGCGGGAGTAGGCACCAGCGTTTCGTAATTGAACGAGGGATTCGCCACATTTAGGTTCGCGTTCGGCAGCGGATAGAAGTTCAGCAAATTCTGCGTCACACTGCTGATGCGGTTTCCGGCGCCCGAATTGCAAATCACGTTCGGCTGGCCCCCGCCGCAGCCCATGAACTGCTGATGCGTGGCAGGATCGATCAAAATGGCGCTAGGCTGCCCCGTCGCCGGATTCGTAAACGGCGTGGGATTGCTCGCGGTGATGAATCCGTTCAGATCGCCATTTCTTTCGGCTTGCGTCGGCACCAGATATTGCTCGGTCGTCGAAATGCTCCGCCGGTTTCCCTCGTAATCGAAAAAGAAAAATGTCTTGTCGCTGCCGTGGAAAAGCTTCGGAATGGAAAACGGGCCGCCCAGGCTGCCGCCAAAAGTATTGAAGCGCTTGGGCGCCTTCTCGCTGAAGTTCAGCGGCTTGGCATCGAAGGCATCGTTCTGCAAATATTCAAACAGGCTGCCATGAAACTGATTGGTACCGCTCTTGGTCGTGAAAGTCACATCGCCCACCTGTGCGAATTCGGCATTATTGTTGAACGCCGTCACCTTTAGTTCTTCGATTCCCTCCGAGGATGGATAAGCATCTTGCAGCGCGCCATTCTGCCGCACGTTGGCCGTCGAGATGCCATCCACGGAATAGCCCACCATCGCGGACGTCGCTCCTCCCACCGAAATATTTCCCTGCGCGTCGTACTGCACCTCCGGAGAAAGCTGCAGCGCCGCGAGCGGACTCGTCGAGACAGCGCGCGAGTTCAGCGGAAGCTGAGTCAACTGTTGATTCTGCAGGCTGCCGGCAATCGTGCCGTTCTCGGTGTTGATTTGCTCGGCGACGGCGCTCACCTCCACCGTCTGGCTTTGGCTCGCGACCGCGAACATCAGCGTCACGCGAAGTTCCTGCCGCGCTTCGAGCGCAAGCTGCGGCACCAGCGCGTCGGCAAATCCCGGCTTGTGCCCCGTCACGCGATAGCGCCCGGGCTTCAGGTTTTCGATCTCAAAGACGCCATCGTCGCCGCTGATCGCTTGATGGTCGCTGTTGTCGTCCAGTCCGTGCACGGCGATGTCCGCCTGCGGCACCGCCGAGCCGGTGGCGTCCACCGTCAACCCGCGCAAACTTCCGAATGTGGACTGCGCGCCGGTGCGCAAGGCCGATGGCAGCAAGATCACTAACGCGAGAAGTAGAAAAACCACGGAAGGAAAAGCTAATTCTGGAACACCACCGAATCGGTTCATCGCAGCACCCCCAAACTAACTGCGATGACGCTAGCGAAGCGGTCGTAAGGGAGTCATAAAGCGGACATAAGGAGTTCGTTAACTCCCATTCAATCTTTCTATCGTTCCGATATGGAATTGTTGAAGGTGATTGTCAGACGGTCACGACAATCGTGCCAATCTGCTGGGGCCGCGCGCAATTTCGTGCTTGCGCCCGCCAACAAAGTATGCGAATATGAATTCTGGTTCATATTATGCACATGCGCCTCGTTCGCTCCGGACTGGTCGTTTGGTTCGCTGCCACCATCGCCTTGCGGCTGGCCGGCCAGCATTTGCTGCGTCCCGCGGATCCCTTGGGCACGTTCATTCTGTTCGCCGTCAGCTCTCCGCTCATGGCCTGGCTCGTGCGCTGCCTCTGCGTTGCCGCGCATCTTCCGCGCGAACAATTCCTCGCCGGCGCCGTCTCCGTTGCGCTGCCCACTTTGCTGCTTGATCCTTTCTCCTGCGTATTCTTTCCCGTGCTCTATCCAAACATGGCTCCGCAAGTCGCCGGAGTATTCGGCGGATGGCTGTTGTGGTGCTGCGCCGGAGCAGTCGTAGGAGCCCTCATCCCGCCATGGCGAAAATCCTGAGCGCGCGGCCCAACTTGCTGGCCGGAGAAAATCTTCCCGCCGCGCCGCTGCAAAAACGCAGCCTCGACAAAAGAGCGCGCCTGAAAGCAGCGGGCCTCGCGCTGTTCGGTGAAAAGGGCTACGAAAACACCTCCATTGACGAGATTGCCCGGCGGGCCAAACTCGCGGTCGGGAGCTTCTACCAGCATTTCCGTTCCAAGCGCCAATTGCTGCTCGCGTTGATGGACGAGCTGCTCGAAAAACTAAGCCAGCTGAATTTGCAGCCGCAGGCCGCGACGGACGTTCGTGCGGGGCTGCGCGGATTGCTTTCGCGCGCGTTCTCGCACGATCTCCGCTATCTGGGCGCGTACCGGGCCTGGCAGGAAGCGGCGCTCTCCGATCCGGCGCTAGTGAAAAAACAGCGGGAGATTCACAAATGGACCACGGGCCGCGTGCTGCGCGTGTTTCAATTCTTGCAAACTCTGCCCGGCGCGCGCCAGGAAGTCGACGTTCCCGGCCTCGCACGCGCGATGGACACTTTCTTCTGGAGCCTGCTCGCGCAAGCCGGGCGTTTGCCGAAGTCCGAACTGGAGCAGTGGATTGACTCAGCCACGCACCTGATTTACCACGCCGTGTTTACCGACAAATCCCAAAAAGGTGAAACGAAGCGAGGATGATCGGTTTCTAATTCGGTCGGCGAGCACGTGTATCGCGCAATTTCCCGCGCCAACTCGAAAGTCGCACTCGTGAGGCACGAAATCATTTCGGCGGAGTGAGCTTCGGATCCAGCCGCGTAGCTTCTTTAAATTCCACCTGCGCCGCTTCGGGATCTTTCAAACGCAGCAGCGCCATTCCCAAATTGTAATGCGCGTGGGGAAGATTCGGATTCAGCCGATTGGCCTCGCGGTAGCTGTCCGCGGCCGCTTGATACTGCCCTTTGTTAAAGAGCACGTTCCCCAGATTGAATCGCGCATCCGCATTTTCAGGGTAGTCCGCGATCACTTTCACAAACGCGGATTGCGCGGCGTCCAAATCGCCGAGCTGCATTTTTGCTGCGCCCAGTCCAATCTCTGCCTCGGGAAAATTCCCCTGCTGGTCCAGAGCTTTCTGAAAATATCCCGCGGCTTTGCCTGGATCGTTCGCCTGCAAGTACGCGTTACCCAGGTTGTAGAGCGCGTGGGCTTCGTCCGGTTTCAGCGCCAGGCCTTTTTGGTACGTGGCGATCGCCAGATCCAGTTTTCCCTGACCTTGATACGCAAGCGCCAGATTAAAATCCGCGTCGGCCTGATCGGGTTTCAGCGCCAGAGTTTTTTCCAGGCTGGAAACGGCCTCATCGAGCCGGCCTTGTGTGTACAGCAAATGCCCCAGCGCGAACCAGGCATGCGCGCCTTCGGGATGTTCCGCCACAATCTTCCGGTATTGCGCGATGGCTTCTTCGTCGCGCCCGGCATTCCCCAGCGCCGCCGCGTAATTCGTTTGCAGGTCCAGCGAATGTGGCTCCAGCGCCAAGGCCTGCTGGTAAATCTGAATAGCTTCGTTCCACTGCTGCGTGGAATCGAGCGCCGCGGCCAGATTGTTCAGCGCGTCCACGTAACGCGGCGTCAATTCCAGCGCTCGGCGATAGGCTGCGATCGCATCGGTGGCGTTTCCGGAAGCAAACAGCGCCGCGCCCATGCCGTTGTACGCCTGCGCAAATTTGGGATTCAGCCCGAGCGCCTTGCGGTAAGCGGAAATGGAATCGTAATATTTTTTCTCGTGATAAAGCGCCAGGCCTAGGTTGCTTTCGGTCACCGCATCGGTAGGCTTCATCGCTAGCGCCCTATCGAAATCCGAAATCGCTTCGTCGTCTTTCCCTTTCCTGTCCAGCGCCAGGCCGAGATTGCTCAGCGCCTCCGGAAAATTCGGATTCAGCGCGAGCGCTTGCTGAAATAGCACAATGGCTTCGTCCACTTTTCCATTCTTGTAATGCTCTAGGCCCTGATTGTTCAACTTCACAGCATCGCCAGCGCTGCTCGCCTTGCTCTGTGCCCATTCAGCGCGCCATCCTCCAAGAACGCTTATGAAAATCGCAAAAATTATGATCCCTCGCCAATCAAATCCCGACATCGCGCTCCTTCCTCCCTCTCCGCGCTGCGAGCCTAACACAACAGAAAACCATCTCGTCAATCTGGGCGAGGTCATTGTGACACTCGCCGGGCGCGACAAGAGTTCGAATTCATAGCTAGCGGCGCATCAAGTGCTTCGACCGATTTGCATTTCCTCTTGATTCAATTGCTTGCAATTCGAAATCTTCGGGTCGCGAATCTGTTTTCTTCGTGGCAGCACGCCTCGGAAGACAAACCATATGTAGGCCCGCTTACGAAGGCGCTCAACGCCGCCGGCGTGTCGGTCTGGTACGATGGCCTGATATTGGAGTGGGGTGACGATCTGCGCCCGATGACTGATAGCGGGCTCGTCAACTGCCGCTACGGGACCGTCGTGCTTTCCAAGGCGTTCCTCGGCAAGAAAAAATGGACGGAACACGAGCTCAACGGTCTATTTGCGCGTGAACAAGCCGGCAAGAAACTAGTTCTGCCGATCTGGCATGGGATCGTGCGCGACGATCTTCTGCAGTACAGTCCGGCACTGGCTGATCGGCTCGCCAAAATCTCCGAGAGCGATACCTACGATGACGTTGTGAATAGCCTCCTCGGGATGCTCGGCAGGCCAGTACAGGAGCAGAACGTACAGACCTTAGCCGGCCCGAAGCTTTCCGAACCAACGCAACCTGCGCGGCGAGAGCTCGCTAAACTGCGCAGAGCGCCCGGGCCCTCCCAAGACGGTGAAGATTTGAGTCCCAGGGAAATCGAGCTGTTATGGAAGGCTGCAAAGGACTCACGAGGAGAAATACTGCATTCACGAACATTCGCAGGCGAAGGTATCAGAACCAATGGAAGACATTTCCTGAGGGATGCCGATGCACGCACAGCAGCCGAATGGCTCGGGGCTCTTCGGCATCTTGAAGATCGAGGTTTCATCGAACCGCTGAGCACTGAGCGGAGCTTTTTCATCGTGACAGACAAAGGCTACGAGGCTGCAGACCATCTAGATGAATTCGCTCGATGGAACGTTGAAGCTATTGTCTTGAGAACTCATCACGTGAATGCACTCAGCGAAGAACACACCCTCTCCTGTAAGGCAATCATTGCGATTCCTGCGCGTTACTTTGACGATCAACTTGGCGCTGATGGATCTGTGATGCGCAGCTTGAAAGAACGCCGGTCTTTATTGGTGGAGGGAATTAACCCTATGCCTCTCGCTAGCTGGAGCCCAAGCGAGGTGGAGCTCAAGGACACAGTTGATGGGCGAGGTGAACGATTCCAGGTCGATGGAATGCGATTTCTTCCTGCTGCTTCTCTCAAGTTGCCGATCCTTGGCTGAGCTCGCAGCGGACGGACCCCAACCGATTTGCAGCGGCTTCGCAATCTCCAAGTTTCTGGTTCCGACCTACTGAGCCGATGCTGAGGGATTCGAGCAAATGCAGGCCGGCAATTAGCCTCGAGAAAGGTGCTGGTCTGCCCGAATTAAGTAGTTCCCGGTTGCTCGGCTACTCGGAGACTATTCGGAAACCGGGTTGTGCGAAGCTTGGCCGGCTGACCGGCCGGGTTTTCCTGCATAGCGTAACTCTGACGGTTGTGTCAGATACGATCGCCGACCTCGAAGGCGCCGAGTCGCTCGCCCCCAAACACCTCAGCGAAGCCATCCAGTACCGCACGCTCGACCGCACCTACTGGGCGTGACGCCGCGGAAATGCACTCGCAGAATTTGCCAGCCCGCTTGGTAGCTGCTTTGCGCGGATACGTGGATCACACCGCGTTTGGCGCGCGAGTGATTTCGCTAGCCAGGATTTTTCGTGGATTTAGGGTACTTCTCGCAGAGATGCGACGCGAACTCCTGGTCGCGCTGCTGCTGGTAATGCACCTTCATCTCGTCAATTGAGTTGCCGCCGAGCGGCCCTGAAGGTTTGAATACCCATGCACATTCGCTGCAAACCCAACCCTGAAAATTCTGAATTTCAACCCTTACCAGTTTGCGACGTCGCGCCTCCATGGCCCCCTCTGGAATTGCCGTGGTAATGCTTCCGACGAATTCATCTCGCTTTGAATACACGTCAAAGCGGGACGAATGTTCGAGGCCCGAACATTAACGATAGAGCGAGGTTGCTGTCTGTGGGGTACCCAACACTGATGGGAACTGCTATCGCAATCCGAGTTCGTCCTCGAACTGCCGAATGACGTCGTAACACTCACAAGCGGATTTTTCGAGTTTCCTGCGGTTTACAATCTTCACTGCGCCTCGCACGTATTCCAGGATTGCCTTCTTCTGCAGCACGGACGCCGCCAGGCTCACCGTGGAGCGATCGGTGCCCATCATCGTCGCTATGAAATCGTGGGTGATCGGCAGTACCCCGGAATGCACTCGATCCTGCGTCATCAGCAGCCATCGGGAGAGACGCTGCTGTATATCGTGCAGCCGATTGCACGCCGCAGTCTGCGCCACTTGCATTCCTTGCAGCCCTGAATGCCTGTTCAAGATCACCTGAAGCCGCGGCGCCGACCGCAGGATGCGTTCCAGCGCATTCCCTAATATTCGCGAGCCATTGCCGGCGATTTGGATAATTTCGCGCACGGAACTTCTGGTCAATCCGGCTGCCAATCCCGCTCCCACGTAGCCCTCGTTACCCACTACGCCTACTTCCACAGTTCGGCCGTCTTTGGTCACTACCACTTGAGAGACCATTCCACGATTCGGGAAGTAGGCGAACTCGATATTTTGCGTCGGTTCATGAAGGCTCAAATGACCGGGCAACTCGATATGCGTCAAGTCCGGACGCAGCAGCTCGTATTCATTGTCGGGCATGGCCAACAGCACCTTGTTCGTAATCGGTTTTCCGTCAACGCTGGTCCGCTCGCCCGCCGGTGCCGTTCGAAAGTTTTTCCCGCCCATATCCATCCTGAAAGGCGCCGTAGCGCCTTGCACTAATTGCGTCGAAGTTCATCTCCCTCGAAGGCAGTATCAATTCAACCAGAAGAGGGGACTAGCAATCTGTGCGAAACGGGACATCGCGCAACTTCAATGGGGAGCAAATCGCATGACAAACCGATGCGCCTTGGCCGGGTCTTCCGTGCCGTTATCTCGCCTGAGTGCGCATGAATTTTGAGCCGGAACGAAATTTGTACTAAACTCCACCCGCGCGCCGCGCCAACATGGCTACAATCCCCAAAATTATTCCCGAACCTCGCTGGCCCGCCTTTGTCGCGATGCTCGCGGCGGGCGGCGTGTACCTGGCCCTTCCGGAACGGCTATCGCTGGGTCCCGGCTGGGGGTTGCTCGCGATAATTTTGGTCTTGATGGTGCCGATTGCGGTTTCGAACCGTCGCGGCGACTTCCACATCACCAGGCCTCTGGTGGTCATCGCCAATGGCGCCATTACCGTGGGCATGATTGCTTCTCTAGCCTTGCTGATTGAAGGAATCCCCCAACATCGCGACTCGCCGACGGCTCTTCTGCGTGGCGCCCTGGCGCTCTGGTTTACCAACGTCGTGGTGTTCGCACTTTGGTACTGGAAACTGGATGCCGGCGGCCCCTCGCGGCGCGACGAGCGCAGCGGGCGTCTGAAAAGTTCCTTTCTTTTTCCGCAAATGTTGAACGAGGAAGGCCGCGATCCCAACTGGTCGCCGCAATTCATGGACTACCTGTTCCTGGCGTTTAATACCAGCACGGCATTTTCTCCGACGGATACGGCTGTTCTTTCGCGTTGGGCCAAAGCAGGCACGATGTTGCAGGCGTTGATATCGCTGGCGATTGTGGTGCTGCTCGCCGCGCGCGCCGTAAATATTTTCTGAATTCCTCGTCTCACCTCAGTACGATCTGGAGGACTGACATGTTGGCTTCCAGCAAAATGGTCGGCTTCGTTCCCACGCGCGATTCCCAGCAAGCGCGGGAATTTTACGAAGGCAAACTCGGATTTGAGTTTATCAGCGACGATCCCTTCGCCCTGGTGGTGCGCGCGGGCGACAACAAGATCCGCGTGGCTAAGGTTCCCAAGCAATCCACGCCCGCCGGGTTCACCATCCTCGGTTGGGAAGTGCAAGATATTGAAGCAGTCGTCGCCTGGCTCAAAAACCGCGGAGTGACATTCGAGAAATACCCGTTCATTCAAGATCCCGAGCTCGGAATCTGGACGGCCCCCGGCGGCGACAAAGTTGCCTGGTTCAAAGATCCCGACGGCAACGTGCTTTCCGTCGCGCAGCACGTTTGAAACGCCTAGCCTTGGGTTTTGACCCTGCAGCGGTCAGCTTCAGCTGGGCGCCTTTGACGGCGCTTTTGAATTTGTGGCGGCGCACCTTCGTGCGCCATCGGCATCGTCCGCTACACGCAAGGAGGAGCCATGACAAAATCGTTGATCCTCGGAACCATCCTCGGCGGTCTGGCGGCATTCGTGTGGAGTTCCATTTCGTGGGAAGTTATCGGCTGGCATGAAAAGACCATGGTTGCGTTTCACAATGAGGACGAAGTTTCCGCGGTGATTGCCTCGCACGCCGGCCAGGACGGCACCTTCATTTTGCCAAGCATGCCGCCGACTGCGGGCATGACGCCGGAACAAAAGAAAACCGCGCTCGCCACCGTGATGCAGAAGATGCAGGCCGGCCCCATTATGGTTGCAGCCGTGCGCCGCGGCGGATTTGGTTCGTACGGCCGCGGTTTGATTGTGCAACTGCTAAGCCTGATGGCCGCGGCATTCTTGCTCACGTGGTTGTTGCTGCAAACCTCAGGTCTGAGCTACGCGCGGAGGGTGGCGTTTCTCGCCGTGGGCGGCCTCGCCGCCAGCGTCATCGTTGATCTTCCCAATTGGAATTGGTGGGGCTTCTCCGGTGCGTACACCGCCGTAAACCTTGCCGATTCCATGCTCACCTGGCTGGTCGCAGGCTTGGTGATCGCCAAAGTCGCCAAGCCCGCGGCAAACTAGGCGGCGGGGCCGGCCCAAGAATGCGCGTTCAATTTGCCGCCCAGATCTTGGCACTTTCAAAATTCGCGCTGCTTCTCCACACCTGGTGATCCCAATCGTCGCCAATCGTGGCGAACGCTTCTCTTGCAGCTGCCTGATCGCCAGCCTCGTAGGCCATATGGGCGAAGCGGTTCGTCTTCAGAGTGGACAGTCCATAGAGCTGTCCAAGCGCGGCATAACCCTCTTTAATGGTCAGCCATGATAATTTTTCCATGTGGGAGTCGTTTGAATCGCACTGGCATGTGATCAAGCTGGCGATTTCGAAATAGATGAATCTGCCCTCTGGACCGCTGACCCGTTTCGAAACCTCCGCAGCAAACGCCTCGGCCTCACCTGGTTGTCCATACCATTTCGGTAGTAGATAGTACGTGTACTCCCGATAGAAGTGATAATAACCGGGCTCAAAAGCGACTGCCTGTTCGAAGAGCTCTCTCGCGCTCGATTTGTCCCACCCTTGGCCGAGCGCCACATGCTGCATCACCTCATACCAGAATGGACACTTCTCTCTCAGCTGGGCTGCTTCCACCAGGGTGGAGACCGCCAACGCGTTCCGTTCCGCGTGGAGTTTCCAACCCGTATCCGACACGGTATTCGCGTACCCCTGCCCCCGCGCATGGTCGGCATAGTTGATATATGTTTCAGCAAGAGCAACTCGTGCCGTGACGGATTCCGGCTTAGCCAACTCCCATTGCTTCAAAGTTGCGATATGAAATTTCCAGTCCTCGTCCGTGGCTTGTTCCCCCATAATCGGCGAGCTCAAAGCGGTATAAAAACCATATAGCTTCCAGACCCCGCCTGAAAATCTCGATTTCTCCCTGCGAACCTCGTGCGCACTGCGTTCCAATTCGTCGAAGTTTTTCTCGACTAAATCTACCGCGATCGCTCTCTGATATTCGCCCTCGTTGGCGCGCCCCGAATTGGTCGAGTTCGACGAATCCTGGGCGTCTTGCGGAACCTCGGCGGCCCCTTTGGCATGGGCATTTTGGCCATACGCACGCACGGCCTGCATCAGCGCCGCGCTGTCAACCCGTGGCGGCGCGACGGTCTGACCTTGCATACAGGAAGCCGCCGGCAGGCCAAGGCTCAAGACCAGAAGAGACGTGATACTTCGTAAAAAGGACATGGATCCCCCATCGTCGCGATTTTCGAAGATGTTAGGGATTAACAGCCATGCAAGGAACAGTACGAATGTACTACGATGATAATATATTGAGCACAATATTGGATCCTGCCGCGCGGCCCGTCCAACCGCATTCGGGTTAGACCACGTCGAACCTGCCGCAGTGCGCGCGAGTCGTTGTTAGCGAAGCCCCCGCCGCAGTCCGCGAGGGGTACCCGGAGTTGATTGACTTGCACTCCGGCGCTGTGATAACCATACTCGCGTTCTTTTAAAGGACTTTCCCCGACCTCGGATGGCGGCCAAAACCCAGCGGATCGAAGTCATGCTCGAGACGCTTCTCGAGAGCGTGGACCTCGCGGAAAGCATCTCCATGCGCGTGGCCGAAGCCGCCGGCTTTCCCGAGGAAGAAGTCCACAAGATCGGTATGGCCGTGCGCGAAGGCGTGATCAACGCCTACAACTACGGCAACCAGCAGGATCGCCAGAAGAAGATCATGATGACCGTCGAGTTGCAGCCGGACAACATGATCGTCCGCGTGCTCGATCAGGGCAAAGGGTTCGAGCTCACCGAAATCCCCGATCCGTTGGCGGAAGAAAACCTGCTGCGTACTTCCGGCCGCGGCCTGTTCCTGATGCGCGCGTTCATGGACGATTTCAGGGTGGAACGCGGGCCCGAGGGTGGCGCCCATCTGATAATGGTCAAGAAACTGCCCCAGCCAGTTTCTGACAACGGCAAGCACAAACCAGAGTAGAATCAATACACGAGGATCCCGTGGCTCTCCAAGGAACACGCCGCCAGCTGGGCGACGTAACGATTGTTGATTTCAGCGGCAAGATTACGCTGGGCGAGGGCAGCGCCATGCTGCGCAATACCGTGCGTGAGCTGATCAATTCCGGCAACAAAAAAATCCTGCTCAGCCTTTACGACGTGGACTATATAGACAGCTCCGGCATCGGCGAGCTCGTCAGCGCCTATACCACCGTGAAGAATGCCAGCGGTGAGCTGAAGCTATTGCACCTCACCAAGCGCGTTCACGACATCCTGCAAATCACACGTCTCTTCACCGTCTTCGACGTGCAGTCCGAAGAAGGCGCCGCCATCCGCAGCTTCAAATCGTAGCGGCCGAGCTATCGCGCGGGATGTTCCTCTGATTGCCGCATGGCATTCCTGCCTTTATGCTAATATTTACGCTTGCGATTTCGCACGGGGTGCACACTTGGCGCAGCATCTTTCCCGCAAGGAACTGAAAAAGGACGAAGTTCGCGACACGCTGGCGCACGGCGCCGACGCCGTCCTTTCCCACAAACAATTGACCGCCTATATTTTGCTGGCCGCGGTGGTGGTGGCTCTCGGCGTATTCGGCTGGCAGACCTACACCGAACGTCAGACTGTGAAGGCTACCGCCGGTTACGACGACGCCATGAAATCCTTCCAGGCGCGCATTCGCACCGCTGGCGAGCCTGCGCAGCCGGGCGAAACTACGTACATGGACGACAAAAATAAATTTTCCGACGCGGCGCAGAAATTCGCCGCCGTCAACGCGAAATACGGCCACACCCGTCCCGGCCAGCTCGCCGCCTACTACGCCGCCTTGAGCGATGAAAAGCTCGGCAAGAATGATGAAGCGAAAAAATGGCTGCAGGGCTTGTCTGAGAGCGGCGTCGAGGACTTTGCCGCCATGGCGCGATTCGAGCTTGCGCAATTGAACGACCGCATGGGCCAGAGCGATGAAGCCGTCAAACTCTACCAGCAATTGATCGCCAAGCCTGTCGTGCTGGTGCCGAAGCCGGTGGTGATGCTGGCGCTCGCCGAACATTACGGCGCGAAAAATCCCGCGGAAGCCTCGAAGCTCTACATACAGATCAAGTCTGACTATCCCGATACGCCCATCGCCGAGCAAGCCACCCAGGAAATGAATCTCCTGCCCGGCAAATCCTGATTCTGTCTCGCTTTATTTTTTGGATTTCTTCTTCGCACGCGATGAGGCTGTGCCTCGTCGCGCCTTTCAATCCCGGCTGAATATTTCTCCGATAGCGGCTAGAATGACCTGAAAGCATGCTCGCATCCTACGCCATGGACGTGCGCCGCACGCGCGGCCGCCGCTTCCCGGAGCCGCAGCATCCCTATCGCAACGATTACGCGCGTGACCGCGACCGCGTCATCCATTCGCGCGCCTTCCGCAGGCTGGAGGCCAAGACGCAGGTCTTCACCACGCGCTACTCCGACCACTTCCGCAATCGCCTCACGCACACTCTGGAAGTCGCGCAAGTGGCCCGCACCGTTGCGGGCGCTCTGCACCTCAATACCGATCTCGCCGAATCGCTCGCTCTGGCGCACGATATCGGCCATCCGCCCTTCGGCCACGCCGGCGAAAAACAGCTCGATCTGCGCATGCGCGCGTACGGCGAGCATTTCAATCACAATCTCCACGCGCTCAATATCCTCGAACAATTCGAGCAGAGCTACCTGGATTTCACCGGCCTGAATCTCACCTTCGAAGTGCGCGAAGGGATCATCAAACACTCGCGCGATTATTGTCCGTCCGAATTTCCGCAACTCGCCGAATATCTGCTGGACCAGCGCCCCCCGCTTGAATCTCAGCTAATTGATTTCGTGGACGAAATCGCCTACAACACCGCCGACCTCGACGACGGTTTCGAAGCTCATCTGATTGATTTCGATCTGTTGCGCGCCGAAGTTCCCCTATTCAATTCAGCGTACGAGGACGTAGACCGCCACTACCCTCACGGCAAGCACAAACTGAAATTCAACGAAGCGTTGAAACAGGTGCTCGATCTTCTCGCCACCGACCTGATCGAAACCACGCGAAGCCGCGTCGAAGCTTCCGCCCGAGATTCCAAAGTCCAGACCGTCGAAGATATCCGCCAGCAGCCGCACCGCCTGGCCGGCTTCTCACCGGCCGTGGCCAAGCTAAACGGCGATTTGAAGCGCTTCCTCTTCGCTCGTCTCTATTCGCAACCAACGATCGTCGAAGACCGCGACCGCTCCGTGGCTGCGCTCGACGCGCTTTTCTCTTTTTACCTCGAACACCCCGAGCGCATGCCTCAGCAGCATGCCGAACTCGCATTGCGCCAGCCGCGCCACCGCGTCGTCTGCGACTACATCGCCGGCATGACCGATCATTTCCTGCTACGCCAATGCCATGATCTCCTCGGCATCCCCACCTGAATCGCGCTACAGCGCGATTGACCCTTCGATCCCGCGGTGCGGGATCGAAGGGTCGCATCCGTTTCCTTCAATCCGCATCCAACCCGAGTAAGTGCAACCACATGCTCCAGCGTAAATTGGTCATTGTCCATTACGTGTCAGCCGCGCTATCTGCGTTTTCCACTTCCTTGACAACGCAGTCACTGGACTTATAATTGAAATTGCTCTATAACCACGGGGAAAGCCAATGTTTCTGGATGTCAACGAACTCGCGCTGCGCAAGATACGCATCCGGAAGAGCTATACCCCC
>Ga0210401_10001202_pt1 | contig 30428 bp, 39 predicted proteins | sample IncBWH32MmetaG_FD_150866 | JGI IMG/M metagenome (GOLD analysis project Ga0210401, IMG submission 150866) | Forest soil microbial communities from Barre Woods Harvard Forest LTER site, Petersham, Massachusetts, United States - Inc-BW-H-32-M | ecosystem: Environmental > Terrestrial > Soil >...
ACTTCGGTCGTTATCTTCCGGAATATCGAGGAACCTACAATCAGGTGGACGGGCCGATCAATGCCACCCCGCGAGTGTTTGATCGCTTCGACCCGTCGGTTCAGCACGAGGGAGGCCCCTCGGCAAGCTAATGTCCCCAGAAACTTTTGAATGAATAGACGGGAGAGCGCGGCGACTGTGCCATGAATCGTGAAGTCGCGGACTTTCCGCCTAAATGTTTTTTTAATTCGTGCTTTTTGGGAATGGTGCCCTTCGTGTTCCGCTTCCAGGACACTACGTGCTTCTCACAATGGAGGAGTCCCATGACGACTTTCAGGATTGCTATTGCAGCCGCACTATCGATTGTCCTCGCTGGTCCCGCGTTTGCGCAAGCCCAACCCGACCACTATACCCGAGCCTTCCGGGGTTATCATGACATGCGAGCCCAAGATGCGCTGCGCTTCGGCCGCACTGATATTTATCCGAGGTACCACTCGGGTTGGGGCGGCCTGTATGGCGACGGCAATTACCCGGGCTCCATCGATGACAATATGGGTCCGCCGTATCTAGGACGTTGGTGAACTAACCGGGGATGATCTCTGCGGTCATTGTTACGTGCCCGTGAAAGGATCATGGATCAAATCTGCGGGCGTGTCCTTGCGGGGCCCGTTTACGCAACCGCACTAATGTTGTGACGATAGTTGAACAGTTTGATCGCTTCGATAATCGAAGGGTTCAAATTTACGAACGTCGCTATGACGTTCCAACGCCTCATGAGTCTGGACTTGTCGTCGATACTCAACGAGTTCATTTCATCCAGCATCTTCATCGCTAAATCGCAGGCAGGCTCAACGCGCTGCATTGCTTCGAGCGTTAGAGTGCCATCGACCCTATTGTTCATGGTTTGCAGAAAACCCAGCCGCAAATCTGGAGGCATCTCGATGAGCAACAGGCGCTTGATCTGCGCAATGCGGATGAGGTCGTGCCAATATCCCGGCGCGGTACATGCCAGAAGGCGCTCGTCATCGGTCCAATCTGCCTGCCAAGCGGAATGATCGTCACTCGGCTTTAGTTCGGGGTCTTGTAGCCTGATCATCGCTCAGCTTTCTGCGGTGTTACTGGTGTTACGTCGATCATCGGCGGGACATTCGCGCGGGCTGCAAGGGCCATAATGCGCTCGAACACTTCAGCGGTCGCTTTCATCGAGGACGCCGCCTGGTGCTCAACTTTAACATTGTGAACCGTTTCCATAGGGTGAACCCGGTCGAGTACCATTGCGATGCCTCTTGCGTGGTCCTTTGAGTTCGGATTCTCGATCAGCGCAGACAGTGAACGGATGGCTCGCGGCGCACTGGCGCGGATGTACAACTGATCCTCCTCTGCGAATGCCTCTTGTACTCGCTGATCGTGCGTGAGGCGCGAGGCAATGGTTGCCATGCTCTGCGGCGATGATTCCGGCGTGCCAAAGCCTGCAAGCTTCGCGGCCCGCACCGCGGCGCCGTGACCAGGCTTGACCTGATACATGGCGCGCACAAAAGCCCTGTGACGATCGCTCGGCAGGGCTTTCATTTTCGGGCCATCCTGGGCGTCGATAGGCTCTAGCGGCGCAAGCTCGCGGCGCTTGGCCCGCTTCCGCTTTGGCACTTCAGGTGCAGACATTGCGGCCATCATCCAGACCTAGCCGTGACTAGACGTGATCTTGGTCGAAATCGAATTTTTGTTGCCCGGAACAGTCCAACGCAACGTGGCATTCGCCGGAATTAGGCCGGTATTCCTCGTGCTGCCGACATCCAGCGGCGTGAAGCGAACGGGCGGATCAAGTTGAACGAATGCACCGTTCTGGAAAATCTGCAACTCAACAGCGTCGCTACCTGCCGCGATCGTGCCCTGCAAGTCTACTTGATAGGACGTTGCACCGTTTAGCGTGAACGGCACTGAATGTGTCGTGAGGGCCGTGTGTGTCTTCAGTTCTACTGCCATTGGTCTAGATCCTTCTGTTTCAATTCCAACCAGTGAGTTTTTTCATCCCGATTACGGCGGGTGGCCGTATCTCCGCCAGCAATTGCATTTTCGATAGTCGGTCTAGCAATGGCTTGTCGGTCCTGGCGGCAATCCACTCAACAGCCCGCAATAGGTTTCGAACAGACTTGCTGAAATAACCCGCGATAGTGATCTGCTTAATCCCCGCCTCGAACGCTTTCGCAGCCTCGGCGTCAATCGCCCAGAGCTCTACAGAAAACTGTTTCAAAGCGTCGGTCATCTCTAGCTCATTGCGGTTGCGGTCGTGATTATTTGCGCCGCCGTGGACATCACCCTGACACGACAAAGCCGGCCGCGCTGACCTCCTGCGCGTTCTCGAAGAAACGCTTGAACGAATCTAGCGCCTTGATGACATCGAGTTTTGTAAAGTTGGCACTATCGCCAAGGCGCAATTCGATACCGACATTGCCGCTAGTCGCGGTGCCTGTAACGAAATCGGAGTATTGCGAACCCTCTTGTCCGCGATTCAAACTAACAAAGTGATCAGCCATGGTTATTCTCCTTATGGTGTACGAAAATCAGAACCGAGCAGCATGAAGCCGATCGGTAGCTTGTCCTTGGCAAGCTCGGCCACAAACTCGGCAACGGCGAAGTCGATCCGAGCCGCGATGGCGATATCATCACTGACATCGATTTTGATCTGCACGCGCTGGTTCGTTTTAGGATTGATGGCGTCGTAAATCACGCTACGTCCTCCGCGATAGGGTGCATCAAAGCAATGATGGCCGATTCCATTTGCAGCCGATGCTCGACGCTTCCTGCGAGATATGCCTTCGTCCAATCTTCATTGGTGAGTGCCTTGGCCTTCCATGTCTTCAGTTGATTGTGCAGCTCTTGCGAGATCGGAGCATCTTTGGTCGTCAGTGCTTCGCGCACAACTTCCTCGGGATGGCCTTGCGACTTGAGGTATGAAGCGAGCTCGGACTGGTGCCGAAGTTCGCTGCTTGGCACTTCACCAATCTCGCCAGTAAAAGCAGCTTCCGTTGGATCTGCTTCGATCTTTGCTTTCAGGGCTTCCTCGAAATGGCCGCGCTCTTTAGCGTCGCCATTAAAAAGGCGATCGAGGCGACCCTTGTTGTCGGCGTAGCGGTCGCTAATTGGATCATCAGATTTCTTGGTTGCGTTGTAAGCCTTAGTCATATCGGCGAGTTTGGTAGTCGCCTGCTCGGCCGTGAGAGAATAAGGATCTACGGTTCGTGCCTGATCGGTCATGCCGCCACCTTTTTCGTTGAAGCCGCCGTCATTTCACGAGTGTCGATCTGGCTTACCTGAGCGATGATGGACTGAGTGACCGCCGCGTTAGCCTTCTCAAATTCTGAAATGGCCGATGGAAGCTTGCGATGGTCGGTGTCCGAGTGAATCGGGCTCTTAACAAACGGCGGTAGGAACCTTCCGATTCCGTCCTTACGTTCGGGGGCAACCCGGAAAAGTTCGGCAAGGATCAGCTTCTCACACGGACCAAAAACGTGACCGTAAGAACCCAGCTCGCCGCACGCGATGGTTGGAACGACGCAACCCGCGGGCACAGATATCTGAGCCAATAAAGTCTGTTCCGAATAGTCGGCATAGGCGTTAGCAAAGACCTTCAAGGCGTCCAGCGACTTTGCCATCGCTGTTAGCCGGCCGGCCTGCGCTGCCTCGAAGGAAGCTAGTTGCTCAGCGCGTGATTTGGACGAAGCGGAGGCGACGGCCTGTCGGTCCAAAATTTCGGCCAGGGCGACTGCAGCCCTCAATTCGCTGACTTGCCTCTCTGCTGCCTCAAGCTTCGCCCGATGGGATGCATGGGCCTTGGCAGCACCAGGCTTGCCTTCGAATTCCTCCAGGCTCAGGATCGCGGTTTCTTGCTGTAGCTCTTTAAGCACAGCCTCGGCCTGGGCAAGCTTGGCAGCAATGGCTGGGGCGCGGGGTGAACTAGCCATGAGCCTGCTCCTTCGCGCTGGATTTGCTGACTGCATCGATCAGGGCATTCCTGACCCATTGGGCTGCAGGGCGACGTTCCTTCGAAGCCGCGGCTTTAATCCGCTCTTCAAGATCTGCGTCAATCCGCAAGCCGAGCGATCGGTCTTTGGACATCGGGTGTTCTCCTATGCGTTGCCATGAACCTAAATGATCGGCGGCGACCAGCAACGCACCACATGTGACCGGGAAAAACAGGGGTTTTTACAAATCGCCGCCTGAGCCCGCGAGCTTCTGTGGACGTTTTCGCGGCGTCCAGCGATGGCGCATCTTTTCCGTCTGCAGCGTATCAACAACCGCCACAAGGCCGATCCCAAGCGCATCAAGATAAGCCGGCAACGATTGCCAGCCGAAATTTTTCATCCCGCACATCAGCTTTGAAGTGTAACCGCTAGCCATGCCTGTCAGATCGTCCGCAACCTCGTGCGTAATGCCAAGCTCATCCAGTCGCGCTCGGACCAGCGCACGCATGTCATCCTGAGATTTGAGCAGCCTCGGAATCACCAGCCGCCCCTAAGCCATAGGAGAGTCACTGAGCGGCTTCGGTGCTCGGCCGCGTCAGGATAACGCCGAACACGAAAACCGAATCCAGCAGCCGCGCTGGCCCAGCACAGGGCGTTCCAGGGCCGACCAGAATTTTCAGGAAAAGCCGCCGCTAAAATTTGGGCAGAGGAAACGCGAAATAGGCTTGATAGCTCGATTATGGCGAGCGAGCCTGTTTTTCCCCCCACCCCTGTCAAATCCGATAGGGGTCCCAAAGACGATCTAGCCATATCGCGAGGTTCATAGGTTTCGCCAGCGGTTCGCGCGCGCCCGCGCGTCTTTCTAACTTCTAGTGTTAGTACCAGTAGAATAGCCCGCGCGTGTAACCCTTCCCGAAAGGGGCTGTCTATCTTCCCATGCTCTTCCCAATGTTTGGATATCAGCCCCTCAATTGCGAATAGGCGAATCAGAACAATGATGTGTGTGCCAACGGATAACAGTGAGGTAGACTGATGGTCGCTGCACAGGCCGTAGGAAGCTCGCTGGTGAGTCGATGATCTGCCCGCTGTCTCGGTACGTCTGATCGGCGCCAGCGAATGTATGACTCGCGCTGCCAATCCTGGCATGGGTTGGCGAGCGTTGCTGCCGGATCGTCGCCCTTGATTGTCAACATGCGTGAGGGAATGAGGAGGTCTAAAGCGGTCGTGTTGGGCCTTAACATCGCGCGGATGATGAGTGCGCCAATGAGGATTACATGCAATCACGGTGATCATCATTGCGATCCACCGTTCTGGTTGCTCTCAGGCTCAGCAGCCTGCGCTAGATCCTCTCCTTGCTGTTTCGCTGTCCCTCTCTCACTAGATGGATAGATATCTAGATAGTAGTGTGGTTTTTCCCCATCGGAGATTTCATTTCTAAATGGGGGTTTCCCCCATCGGTGTCGATGTGGGTTTTCCCCACCGTGTCGATGTGGGTTTTCACCATCAGAATACGGGATTTTCCCCCATCGGAAGCCCGACTTTTTTGTTGCCTTCCGTGCCCGCGCGGCTTTTGCAATTATCTTGGCGTCTTCGATGGTTAGTATGGAAGCCCATTCGTTGCTCGGCTCTTCCCCGAAAGAGGGCAGATACGTCAGCCGATACAGGCTTGGCCTGCGCTGATCGGCCTTGCCGGCGTAGCCGCGAATGACCTGGATCAATCCAAGGTCTTCCAGCTCTCGGATGGCTGGCGCGATTGTGTGCCTGTCCATCCCGTATTCAATGAAGTCCTCAGTCGTTACCGGCAGCTTGCCGTTGTCCTTGCCTCCATGCCTGCCGAGCTCGGCCTCAATCCTCGACAGAACGCGATACGCGGCAAGGCTAAGCACGCGATACGCGGGGGATTCAATCATGCGGAATGTCCTCTTGATGAAGGCGTCGGTGAACTTGTTCTTCATGGCGCAAGCTCCTGCTGCTCGCGCTGTTTCGCCTTGGCATAGGCAATGACGCGGCTTATTGCCCAGGCGCGAACCTCAGGTGACGGTTGTGCGGGTGGCGGGTTGCTATAGGTCGCAGGCCAGTGGCCGAACTTTTCCTGGAACTTGTACCGCGCCCATTTGGGGCTATAGCCGCGCTGGTCAGCGAACCCGACAAGCTCGGCAAGCCATCGTCGCTTGGCGGCATCGTCATAGACCGGCCCATTGACCTTGCCGTTGCGGTCGACAACACCGAGTTCGCCATCTACGAACTGGTAATCGACCGGCTTCTTCGGGGGGATAAAGCCGCAGTGAGGACAAGGCTTGCCGCCCTCCCGCATTGCGCCGCATTGCGAGCACTCGATAATGCGGCTGCCGCCACTCGCTTCGCGCTTGGCCTGTGTAGGATTCTTGGCGGTACCTTCAGGATCTAAGGTCCATTCAACGCGATCGTCGGCAAAGCCAAGCCGGAAGACGGCGCCGGAATGATCGAGGATGATTGCATCCGTTTTCCCTGGTGCAGGTCGGAGCACTCGGCCAACCATCTGCCGGTAGAGGCCCATCTGCTTTGTCGGGCGCGCAAGCACGCAACAGCCAACCTCGGGCATATCCCAGCCCTCGGTCAAAACCATGCAGTTGGTGACTAGCTCGATTTCGCCGCGTTCCAGTCGGGCGAGGGTTTCGTCGCGCTCGGCCTTCGGAGTCGTGCCGTCAATGTGCTCAGCCTTCACGCCGGCCTTGATGAACTCGTCGCGGATATGGACCGAATGAGCGACATCAACTGCGAAGACGACGGTCTTCCGGCGCTCGCCGTATTTCAACCAGTGAACGATGATATTGCCCACCAGCTTGTCGGTGTTCACCCGACGTGCAAGCTGGGACGCCACGTAGTCGCCCATCTTGGTTTGAACGCCATTCAAGTCCGGCCCAGCCGGCGCATAGACGCGGGTCTTGACCAGGAAACCTTGGTCGATCAGGTCCGGCACCTGCGGCAGTTCGATAATCGCTTCGTAGATTCCGCCAAGCCCTCGACCGTCACCGCGGCATGGAGTGTCGGTCAGGCCAACTATCCGCGCATCGGGGTATGCTTCGATGATCTTCTTGTAGGTCGCCGCGCAACTGTGATGGGCCTCATCAATCATGATCAGGTCCGCCGGCGGCATCTCCATCCGCGAAGACCGCATCGCGCGCGCATGTAGCGTCTGAATGGATGCGACCTGGACGCGCTCCAACGGTCTCGGCTTCACGCCGGCCAGGACGATGCCGTGCGGAATCCTCAGGTCCCGAAGCTTGTTGCTGGTCTGCTTGATGAGCTCGCGCCGATGCACGATGAAGAGCACCGATTTGAAGGCGTCGGCATAAGGTTTGATGATGGCAGCACCGACAACCGTCTTGCCCGCACCAGTTGGGGCAACGATTAGGATGGACCGACCGGGCTCATTGTTGAGCCTTTCGATCGCGTCAAGCTGATAATCCCGGAGCACCGTCATTGCAGTGCCCGCGGATTCTGCAATCCGGCCCTGGCGCCGGAGCGGATTGTCGCAATGCACTGCAGCTTGCCGTCCTCCTGCAGCAGTCCGCAGGAATGGGCCGCCTCGAACAGTCGTTGTTCGACTTCACCACGGTCCAGGGCTCCGGCTGCGACGAGCTGGTGCAGGCTGAAGCTTGCGCGGTTGAGCGTATGATTGCGCGTTCCTGGTATCGCTGTAGCAACGGCTTGAACTTCACGCTCCAATGCGCCCCGCGCATAAGCGCCGACCTTGAGCGATGACACGCGAGGAACCAAAACCGGAGCATCTGCCTTGCGACGCGCCTGTTGCGCCAGCTTGACCAGCCATGACGGTGCCGGTGCGATCGGACGCGAATTGCTCCACCGATAGACCGGGCCGTCGGGGTGAATGCTCGGGGGCGCGACGACGTAGCCGTCCTCGGCCTTGATGTCGAGACCGGCGCCGATCTTTCCAATGCTTCCCGCGATTGGCTCGACGGCCTTAAACCAAAAATGACAGCCGCCCGATGTCGTCGAGATCAGCGTCGGCGGCAGCTCGCCATGTTCAGCCTCAAGTTTGGCGAGGCTGAGAACGCCGGCTTCTCCGTCGACATCAAAAACCCATGCGCCGGATGCGATGCCGGTGCGGATTCCAATGTTGTATGGATATGAACCAGCGAACCACCGTCGCAGCGTCGCCGGATTGTTTGTTGCCTCATAGAAGCCGCGCTTTGTCGCCGGTTCCTTGCTGCGAGGTTTGAGCGGGAAGACCTGAAAGCCTAGCGCAGCATAATCAAGGATGATCATGCCGACCTCCCTGCTAGGGTGCCGACCATGGATCGAAGCAGCAGGCGCTCGCTTTGTTCGGCGCTTTCAGGACCTCTAGTTGCCTTCTTGGCAGGTGCCGCTCAATGCAATCCTGCACCAGCGCGCGCAGCGTTGCCGGTTCGATGGCGTCGAGCTCGACCGAGACATCACCGAACCCCTTTGCGCGTGTGTCGGTCTGCTTCGTCGGTCTGGTCGGCAGGTTCCACTTTATGATCTGCACCGGCGTGACCGCGATGCGCTCGAAGTGGATGTCCGCCGCCGGCGCCATCGCGCGCAGGGTCTGTTCGATCTTTTCGCCAGCATTGACGCCGGATGGGTCGTAGTCGCCGAGGTGATAGATGTATGTCGGCACATCCAATTCGTTGATGTACTCGGCAGCTTCATGGAGGAACGACAGGCTGGCGTAGCCCCGCGCAACCATCAACGGCACATCGTAGAGGTCGACAACCGGCGTAATCACTCCAGCCAGAGCATCCTTTTCCAGCCAAACCTCGACGTAGCAATCAGCGTGACGCCATAGATCCTTACGATAAAAGCTCGCGGTCCTTTGCAGCGCTTCCTCTACGCTACCAAATCCAATCAAACTTCGTCTTGAACGGGTGTTGTCAACCAGCCAGCCATAAGGCAATTGGCCGCTTCTGCGCATTAGCACCAGGTCGGTCTGCACCTTGGTGTAGCCGGCCTCGGTCTTGCCGACGACGCCACGGACAGATGCCTGATAGAAGACCTGCCGCACCGTCATGGGTTTCATCTCGGCGACGATGTTGTAGAGATGCTGACGCCGACCGAGAACCTGCTCTCTGGTCGCCCGATCTCGTTTTATCGGGCTAGCCTGATAAGAGCCGATCCGGCGGCTTGTTGTGGGATTGGCAGTCATGGTGATCCATTCCGTTGCGGATGGACCACTTGCAAAAAGCAGCGAAGCAGCGCATAAGGCAGGCACGCCAGCACCTACCCAAAGGCTCACTTTGCACCTCGCAAGTGGGCCTTTTGTTTATGCCGGGTTGGTTGCGCCGCGATGCCGTAGGTAGCCGACAGAAACACCGTGACGGCGCTCTGTTAGCTTGATCAGCGGATAATTCCGCCTGACAGTTCGTTCGTGAACGTTGTCATGTGCAGCCACTACCGCGACAGGCACAACCGCAGTGTCGGGATAATTAGGAATTTGCTGCAGGATCTTTTGAATCTGGTCGTGCGATGCCATCGGTGACTCCGTGTGAATTCCTTAGAACCTCGGATCACTCGGATGTACGCCACGATCTTATCGGTCGAACACTCGACAAATTTCAGATGAAATGTCCGGGACATTTTGAATGAGAAATGTCCCTGTTATTTGCCTCGCTTTTTTGGCGCTGCTATCGCGCGTTTTATACGTTTTTCTATCGAAGTCAGAGTAACGGTGCTGCGTTCACCGCTCGGCAATGCCTGGTTTTCAGCGAACAACTGCCTAGCCAATTCAGCGATGTTAGGCGTTTCCATCATTTTGTATTGACTGCGAATTCCGTCATTATTGATCTTTTGAAGCTTTCTTGCTGCGGGCTCCGTCCCGTACTTCAAATAAATTCTTCTCGCTTCATCTACGCCGAATTCCTGCTGGATCACGCTAAAGAGCCAATAGGCAGCCTTCTCTGCGGCGTGGATTGGGACTACCTCCTCGTTGAAGCAGGATCCAATGAGCTCCTCAGCGGCGGCCCTAGGGTTCTTCCTGCCACGGTCCAATCTGAATTCCATCACGCCCTCCGCAGCGACGTGACGTTGCTCTCGCGATTTTCCACGATCGCGAGCAGATGATCCGCCCAGAGTGCGAGCGCGGTTCGCTTCTCCGCGTCATAGGCGTGGCGGTTGTAGATGCCGGCGACACCTGCGCGGAAACCAGAAACGTGATTGAGGATTACCTCGATGATGTGTGGCTGAATACCGAGCCCGCTGGCGTGAGTGGCAAAGGATCTGCGCAAATCGTGCGGCGTCCAATGAGGCAGCGCGTGACCTGTCTTTTCGGCGATGCGCTTATTCAGGATCTCCATGGCTTTGCCCCATCCTGAAAAGGGACCCTGGCCGAATCCGAAAACCAGTTCGCGAAGATTGCCCTCGCGGTCAAAGCGCCGCGGCTGCTCTGCAATGATGGCTTGGGCGGGTTCTGATAGCGGAACCATGTGTTCACGATGATTCTTGGTGCGCTCAGGCGGCAGGACAAGAACATCGTCCTTCAGTTCGGACCATCGCATGCCCGCTATCTCGGCCTCACGCTGGCCGGTCAGGGCGAGCAACTTCATGATCGCGCCGAAATGGTTGTCCTCAAGAGCATTCCAGATCAGGCGAAGTTCGGAGGCATCAAGCACACGATCGCGCGATTTTTCGTCCGTGCGTTTTGTGCCGGTCACAGGGTTGCTAGTGATCAAGCCTTCGCTGATTGCCCAGCCGAATAGTGAAGCCAAGCTGGTTCTTACGCGGTTTGCCGTGACCGGATGTACGGTGCGAACCGCGCTGATTACGCTGGCGATGTCCCGCTGCTGGATTTTATCGAGCAACAAACGGTCAAGCGCCTTGGCGTGCTTCGTCAGATGGCGCTCTAATTCGATATATGAGCTTTGCCGCAGACCTTTACTGTCTTTGCCGCCATGCGCTTTTTGGAAGACAAGAAAGCGTTTGGCGACTTCTTCAAAGGTGTCGGTTGAGGTCTTACGGGCCTGTTGTTTTTCGCCGGCAGGATCGTGGCCGAGCTTTACCTTCGCATGTAGCTGTGCGGCCTGCTCGCGGATGCCAAGCTTTATCGTGCCCTCCGGCCCCTTGTGCTTGGTAAAGCTTTCCGGTGTGGCCGCACCTAGCGACAGGCGCCGCTGCTTGTCGCCCAGGGCGTACTGGAAGACCCAGCTCCTAGAACCACCGGCGCGGACCCTCAGGCCAAATCCGGGGATATCGTCATCCCAGAAAAGATGATCAGTCTTGTCGGCGGGCAATTTCAGCCCCTGGAGATTCTTCGCAGTCAGCCTCATGACACCCCTCCAGATCACGATTGGGAAGACTATGGGAAGATACCGGAAGGCACTTCCTGTCCTCTCATGTGCGATGTGACTGTTTGTCTATGGGGGATTCCAGTGTTTTACAAGCAGTGACTGTTTGTCTTGTCCACTTATGCACCGCTATGTCCGCAACTGAAGCAGACTCTGACTCTGTTTGTCTAGGTTCGAATCCTAGTTCCCCAGCCACACTGCCGTTCGCAATTGTTCGCATCGAGCCGCAGCCGTCCAACAAATCATTGAAAGCTGAAGCTAATCCTTCCGTGGATGCTCGCCTTTAATTGCGAGCGTTCTCTTGCAGCCAAAAATTTTGACGGTATCTATGACGGTACATTGCGATCATACCGTCACTCCACATTGCTTGGAGATACCGTCATGCCCTTGACCGACACACGCATCCGCAATGCCAAGCCATCGAGCAAGCCATACAAACTTAGTGATGGCGGTGGCATGTATATGCTCGTCACGCCGGAAGGCGCTCGTTATTGGCGACTTGATTATCGGTTTGCCGGGAAGCGCCGGACCCTTGCCCTCGGCATATATCCGATCGTGTCTCTCTCCAACGCTAGATGTCGCCGCGAAGACGCACGAGCATTGCTGGCCAAAGGCATTGATCCGGGCGTGGCGAAAAGGATGACCAAGCGCATCGCCAAGTTGACTTCTGAGAACACATTTGAGGCCATTGCGCGTGAATGGATCGCCAATCAGCGCAATCGGCTTGCAGCTCGCTATTCGGCGTTGCTGCTAGCCCGACTTGAAGCGGATGTTTTCCCTCAGATCGGCTCACGACCGATTACTGAGATTGATGCCGCCGAATTGCTTGAAATGATCAGGAAGGTTGAGAAGCGTGGTGTCATTGAGACAGCCAGACGTTTGCGGCAGTTATGCGGACAAGTGTTTCGCTACGCTATTGTCACTGGGCGAGCGCAACATGATCCGTCTGCGGATTTGAGGGGTGCGCTCAAATCTCCGGGCCGTCCGCGTGGCCACAAGGCCATGGCGCTCGGTGAGGTGCCGACCTTTATGCATGCGCTCGGGGCTTATGACGGTGATGGGCGAACGCGCCTCGCCTTGCGGCTCATGGTTCTGACGTTTGCCCGCACAACCGAGTTGCGGGCAGCGCGTTGGTCTGAATTTGAAAACCTCGATGGTAATGAACCCGTTTGGCGCATCCCGGCTGAACGCACCAAGATGAAGCGCGAACACCTTGTTCCGCTCGCACCGCAGGCTTTGGCAATACTTCGCGAATTGCGAGGGCTACCCGGTTCCGACGCCTGTCCGTTTCTATTTCCCTCAGCGTCACGCGAAGGATGCATGAGCAACAACACAATGCTCTATGCACTGTACCGCATGGGGTACCATGGTCGCGCCACTGTTCATGGTTTCCGAGCAATGGCCTCAACCGCGCTTAACGAAATGGGTTTCCGGCCCGACGTGATTGAGCGCCAACTTGCCCACCAAGAGAAGAATGCAGTTCGTGCTGCTTATAACCGCGCGGAATACCTGAATGAACGCCGCGCCATGATGAACCAATGGGCGGACTATATGGACGCTCTTAGCGGGGGGAACATTGTTCGGTTCAACGCGAAGATTGAAAAGGAAATATCGCCCAATTGATCCGTATCAATGCGCTTGGCGATTTCTTGTGCGAGCCTAGTCAGCCGGTTATCGTGGGAGCCGCTTCAACAGTCTTCCCCACATGTTGATGCGCCTCAGCAGCGCTAGCCCTTCCTTGGTGCTGCCGCCGTGACGAAAATTGCCATTGGCCTGACCTTTAGGGGCACCACTACCGGCGGCACCGCCGTGCATTCGGCAGACGCGCTTTCCCCGGACAGCAGGCCCTCGGCATTCCTGACCAGAGCGCTTTGAACGAGCAGTGCAACGCGGCGCGGTATTTAGTCGAAGGGTGTCAAAACGTGCGAATTTCTTCGGGCGCATGGGGTTGAGTCACAAACATAAGACCGACACGGCGTGGACCGGCATTCTAGCACCTTATAAACCTGCCTATATTTTTATAGACGGAAATACTCCGGAATATTTTTGCGAGTATTTTTATTCTCAGCTTTACAGCAATCCTGAAGTTGCCGGGGGTTTCCAGTGATGTCCGCTTTTGTGCGCATAACAGACTCAACTCGGACATCGCGCGACGTCCGCTTTGTGCCAAAAGCCGAAGTCTCACTCATCCTATCACCTCGTCATCCAAAGGCGAGCACCTGGCAGCCATGGTCAATCGGCAGCCCGGCTTGCCGCAATCCTTCGGCGGATTTGGAATACGCTCAAGAGACAGTCCGCAACATTGGCGTCATCGTCGGCGAAGAACCGTGTTGTATCGAACCGATGACTCTGAAGCCGTGGCGTTCATAAAAGGAATTGTTTCGCGGATTCGAGCTTTCGAGATAGGCAGTGATGCCCTCCACGTCGCAGCGTCGAAGAGCTTGTTTCATCAGCAACGTACCGAGGCCCTGGCCGATCCAATTCGGATCGGCGGCAATGAGGGGCAAATACCAATGTGGCCCGTGGGGATGATGTTCGGCCATTCCCTTGAGCATGAATTTCATATCATCGGCGATCTCCGGTCGCGGGGCTTGCGCCATGACTGCGCCCATGGCCGCTTCATCAGGCTCGACGCCGGGCGGCAGCCACAGGGCCGGCCGCGCGAGCCCCTTCCGTGATGTAAGCCGTGCTATGCTCGAATGCCCGGCCACCGAATGCCTTGACGAACTGAGGCATGATCCTGAGGTATTCGGATGAGTCAGGCCAAACCCAACGCGCTATTGGATCGGCTGCAAAGCCGAGCACGATGGTGCTGACGGTGCTTACTTGAATGTCCGCGCCCGCGGATTTGACGTCCGGCTCCGCTGTCATGTTGTCGCCTCCCGTCATTTTACCCCAAGGTGGTGCTCAGGACAGATGCCGCGCTACCAAGCAGGGCATGAGGGTGAAGAGAACGGTGTACTGCGTTGTGACAAAGGCGCCCGCGAGCTCATGTCATGTCCGGTCATGACGCGACTCCAGATGACGAAGCAACAAGCCGAGCGGCAGCATCCAGATGCCGAGGATCGGCAGGAAAAAAAGGAGACCTCCGAGGATCAGCAGCAAGCCTGCGGGAATGCGGAGCCACCGGCCGGACGGCTGGCGCAAGAAGCGCACGGTTGCAGCAAGCGAGGTTGGCAGGCGATTGAGGAGCTTCGCCAGGCGGTGATCATCGTCAGCCGTTTCGTTTGAGAACGAACTCATTTGGGCTCTCCGGAAACCGTGCTTTTGCGCGTGCGCCAACTTCGTGAAGTTCTCATCTTTCCGCTTTCACCTCGGCCAACACCTGGGCAGCGAGGCCGTGCATCTTGGCGCGGATCGCCTGCTCCGTGATGGCGGCATCCTTGACGCGCAGATCGGCCAAGACTTTGCGCACGACATCGCCGTCACCCGCTTCCTCGAAATCGGCCGCGACCACGTCCCTGGCATAGGCCAAGGCGGCGTCCCCGGTGAACCCCAGCTTTTCGGCCGCCCACAATCCGAGCAATTTGTTGCGACGGGCTTCGACCCTGAACTTCTGCTCTTGCTCGAACGTGAATTTTCTTTCGAAACCGTCTTTGCGCTTGTCGAATGTCGTCACGAACCTTGTTCCAGTGCGATTGAGCCCTGCTAGGCCCGACGAATGCTGACATATGGAGTGGGTGCGGCGACACAATGAGCCGTCAAGTCGCACTGATGCGCGCTTTCGCCGCAATCTTCGGCGCGCGACCAGGGCTATGGTTTTCTTCCTGAAGCTGCGCAAGGGCGATTAGCTGTGCAGGCGCGCTGACCCTGGCTAACGGGAACCTGACCGAGCATTTTGGACATCGAGGCGTTGCCGAGGAGAGCGCTGCTGATCTTTGTCAGATATGAATTGGGGGTGAAATTCGGATCTGTCATTCGCCGGATGTTGCTTGCGCCATCGGCGGTATGATCCGATTGGCGCAGATCGAAGTCCAGCCGGATGATGGGTTGCAGGCAATCCAGTCCGCGCCAGAGTTCGCCGATAGCGATCCGGCCGCGAGGGCCGCAAGTGAGTTAGCCGCGTGACGAGGCTCCGTCCCTGAGCTTTGACGCTGCTGGCACGATTCGGACCGGCCGATGCTGTGGCCGCATGTCCGTTGTTGAGCGACGAACGGACCCGACCCAAGGTCCGTTGATAGTTCTTCTGCGACGTGCTGTGGTTGCGAATCGGACGTCGGCTATTGGGGCAAGCTCGGTCGTGCGTTGGTAATTGTCGGCAGCTCGTGACCCAAAGAAAACTCTTGGCGACGACGGCCTTCTCGCCAGGGGCAGCCTCTGCGCTCCAAAGTAACCATTAGCGGTCTAGCGGATGGACCCTCGTTCGAACACGCCATCCGCACCTGCAATCGGTCTCTTACGAAGAAACGAACCTTAAGCCTTCAGGTCGGTGATCCGCATTATTGCGACGACGTTCCCGTCATTGTACGCCTGCTCTTTTGTGTCCTTGTTGCAGGTCCAGACAAAGTTCTTCTTGGCCGTAAAGGTCTTTCCCTCCTGCTCGATCCGAAGCTCCCCCTCTGGGATATGGCAGATCATGGCATTCATCATCGGGGGACCGGCTGTCTTCGATCCCGGCTGCATAATGATATCGCGCATTGAGACGGTCTTAAAACCGGGGATGAGGGATGGTGTCTCGCCATCGTAAGCACGCACAACGACACCTGGCCAAGGCGTCGCGTCCTTGTAGCCAGTGGTTTGAGCGGCGACTGGCTTCATCATGGTCGCCGAAGCCGCTGCGAACCCAATTCCCAATGCTGACCTTCGATCGATCTTGTTCATCGCTTTTCTCCCGAGGTTACGCAACGAGCCGCCGCAGAAGCGGCGAGCACCCGATGTAGGCGTTTATCTGACAAATCTCGCCGGCCGCAATCTCGGTGCGCGTCGCGGGCAAAGGGGCAATTCGGGGTCCGGCGCCGGTGGTGGCCGAGTGAGCGAGAGGGCGCCAGGGGCGGGTCAAAATAAAAGTTGGGGCGCCCGTCCGCATGCTGGGTCAGGCGCCATGCTCAGGATGCTGGATACGCCTTACGCGCAAAAAAGAGAGACCGCCTCACGGCGGTCTCTCCGACATCCTCTCAAGGACAGGGGCGCCGATTTCCATCGCGGCCGAGATAGGTCTCGGTGGCTGGATCATATGATCTGAACCGCATGCAGGACCTCGAAGCATCCCTCTCGTAACCGTTCGGCATGCGGGCATACGCGGCCAGCGCTCTTTCACGACGGTCCTCCGCAAGCAGTTCGCCGCCATATGGTTGGGGCGGCGGATCCAATCTGAGCAAGCCTGCCGGAACCCCCTGAGCCAATGCAGGCGCCACCACCGGCGTCGCCCACGCCAGCGCGATGAGAGCCACCGGTCCGCAAAGTTGGCCTAACGCTCGCCCTTTTCCCGCTCGCGTAAAGTACATCGCTGACGTCGCTTCGGAGGGAAAAGCTGACGCGCCAGAAGTAGGGGGCGGTCAAAAGTCTGGAGGGCCAATTCCCGTGTACCGGTGGCCCTAGTTCGTGTGCAAAAAACTGGAATTAAATATAAAAAGCCCACCTGTAACGATTTCAAAGGTCCGGTCTCCAGTGTGAAGCGGAAATTGATGATCGAGAGCAGGACTACTGCCTTGACCGACCCCAAGCGGACATTATCGGGCCAGCGGGTTGAGTCATCGTTGTTGTCGCCTGGTTTTCACTTAGGAGCGAGCTGTTTCTTGCCGATTGCTGCCTGGGTTTGAAACCGATCAGGTTCAGCAGCGTTGCGCTCACGATCATCGCTATGATGCCGCCAACACTCAACGCGATCTGCATCGCAAGCCCGTTCGAGATGTCGAGCAGCGCCATGTGGCTAACGAAAGCCAGCAAAACGCCAAGGCAATAAATAGGTAGTGAGTTCTGGCCGCAGCGGATCGCGCCGCGCATCACGGGCGTCTTCAGCGCTCGCCAGTTGCGAGGAACCAACCATGCCGCCAAAACGGCTATGGCCAGAAAATGCAGCAGTCGCAAGGGGTCGAGATTCGATTTGTCCAATGGGTAGAGCAGATGTGCGGGCATTTGCGGGATCAGTGCCTCCAGCGGCTTGATGCGCCAGCTCAGTGCGGTGATCAGGCTAAAGAGCAGATAGAGGACTGCAAGGACAAGCGCCGCGCGTGACCTCACCCACGGCTGGACCTTGTTGCCCTCGATGGTCCACCACGCGCCAAGCACAACCAGCAACTGCCAGGCCATCGGATTGAAGGCCCAGTGGCTGTTCGGCCACGCCGGGACGGTCCAGCTGAAGACATGCACCAGCACATAGAGCGCCAGCGAGGCGCCAAGTGTCAGGTTCGGCACCCGCAGCAGCAGCCACAGCAGCGGCGCGAACAACAGGTGAAGAAGCACGAAGATGGGTAAGACGTCGGTGTTGACTGGACGGTATTGCAAGATCGCCGCGCGCGCGAGCGTCGCGCCCGGCTGGTCCAGCAGGATGCGCGTATTGCTTGCGTCAGCGGAAGGGCCGTCGCCTATGAGGTGAATCAAGATGGCGCTAGCGAGCGTCAGCAGCAGAAATGCGACATAAATATCCCAGCCTCGCCGCAGCGTCCGGCCAATCACTCCGGTCCAGCCCTCGCAGCGCCATGTTTTGCCGTAGGCCAGTGCACAGGTTACGCCCGAGATGAACATGAATACTTCCGCGGCATCGCTGAAGCCGTAGTTCCGCGGCGTCAGCCAACTTCCGATGTTGTTGGGAATATGATCAAGAAAGATCCACCACAATGCGATGCCTCGGCAGGCATCTATTCGCAGGTCGCGGCCCCAGTCTTTCAGCTCCAGCAGCTCGTCGACCAATGGCTTGGGGGTAGCGCTTTGATCGTGCATCCGGTTGCCCCAACCAGCTAAATGAACCTGGTGTGTGCGTCACCACCGATCACTTGAAAATTTTAGTCGAAGCAAAGACTCACGAACGTGAAGTGGTTCACCTTCCATGTGCGTCACAGCGCCGCTTAGCGAATTCTGCCGTGGTGACCTGATCTTCTATGATCCGTCTCAGATCGGGTGATCGAGACCATTGCGCACCGTGAAGACCGCCCAACTAGCTAAACGGAGGTATCATTGTCCAATCCGGTGCTTCCGCTTTTGCTTCCGCTCGCTGTGAAATCTACATTCCCATACCCCGCAAAATAGGGGGAACATTCTACTTCTGCGTCAGGCAAAACCTGACACGCGCCGCATTTTGTTAGGGTGGTTCAACTGGCAATAATTTTTGCGGTCATGCTAATCACTGGTGCCGCTATTTCAGTATGTCCGGATGTCCCGTCGGGCAGGATCTTGATGTGCCTCAATCTCGAAGGGGGAGATTTGGGATTGTGTTCTGTGCCACGGGCGCCGGTTTTTGAGCGCGGGAAAACTCAGATTGCAACGTAGTTTGTCACAAAGAGAGCTGTCCGCGCTCGCGAGGTACCTGACGGCACCTGGGCTGCAGAGATTCGCGCTTCGAACCCGCCTGTGCCTGCTCGTTGCGATCATCTTGGCACCGGCCCTGGTCCTGGCCGGCATGCTGTCGTTGCGATCGGTTTCGGCCGAACGAATTCACACAGAGGAAGGACTAGGACATACGCTGAGGCAGCTCAGCGTCGAAATCGAAAGGGAAATTCAGAGCACAACAGCCTTGCTAGTCGTCCTGGCGGAATCGCATTTCCTGCAAGTCGGCGATCTCGAAGGTTTTCATCGAAGCGCATCGGAAATGTCACGCCAGCTTGGCATCCAGATCATGGTGCGCCGTCCTGAGTCGGACCAAAAGATCATCGTCACCGGCGTGCCGTGGGACGAGAACCCCGAATGGACAGTACCTGAGATCCGCCGCGAAGCTGAGCAGCGAGCGATACGGACCGGCAGAGCCGCTATTTCAGATGTCTTCTTTGGCAGAATCAGCAAACGGCTTCTGGTCGCCGTAATCGAGCCTGTGATGCGGAACGGCACCGCTGAATATCTTCTGTCAATCGGGATACCGATCCACACATTTTCCGAGATGCTGAAAAATGCGGCGCTCGGAGAAGACCGCGTGGCGGTGATCATCGACCGCAGCTACAGAGTCGTCGCGCGCTCGGAAATGAGCGAAATGTCTGAGGGAGCGAGAGTTCTTTCCAGTCTGGTGGATCTTACTTCCTCAAGAACTGATGGCATTATTGATTACACCACCCGCGAAGGAATTCTGTTTCATGGGATTTTCCGCCGATTACCAACTACCGGCTGGCTCGTCATTGTCGGTGTGAAAACGGCGGTTCTAGATGCATCCGCCAGAAATACAATTGTGCATACGGCGACCGCCGGAGCGATGGTGTTCGCGTTCGCAATCGGGCTGACCTATCTACTTGGCGGCCGCCTTGAGAACAAGTTTGGCACACTGGGTATCGATCGCAGGCCGACGCTCGAGGAATTCGCACTGTTCTTCGACTCGGCTCCGAACGGCGTAATTCTGGTGGACGACAAGGGCATGGTACTTCTGACGAATGCCACGCTTCAGCGAATGTTCGGTTACCGGCAGAGGGAGCTGATCGGCCAACCTGTCGAGATGCTCATCCCCGGCCATCTGCGCGAGCACCATGTGAGGCACCGGGAAGACTTCGCCCGCAACCCGGTACCGCGCTCGATAGGCACCGAACGAAAAGTTCTAGGCCGGCGGAAGAAGGGCAGCGAATTCCCGATCGAAATCGGACTCCGTCCGATCACCATCCAGGCGGCGCAGTATACCATGGCGACGGTAATCGACATCACCGAGCGCAGCCTCGCCGAAAAAGCTCTTTCCAGTGCGTTAACCGAGCGTGACCGCCTTCGGCGCCACCTGATGCGATCATCCGAGGATGAGCGCCTCAGGCTGTCACATGAGCTGCACGATCAGACCGGGCAGACGCTGACTGCCGCCACGCTGGCCGCGAAGGGCATTGAGAGATTTCTCGACCCCACCGGCCGGCAACAGCTTACGAAGCTCAATGCGTTGCTCGACCAGATGGGCAGCACGCTGCACCAGGTCGCCTGGGAATTGCGCCCGGCATCGATCGACGAACTTGGACTGGCGGCAATGCTGGAAAATTACGTTGCTGATTGGAGTGATCAGACCGGAATCGCCGCGGAATTTTACGGCAAGAAGGGGGATATCGACAACCTTCCCGACGACGTGCGAACGACGATCTACCGTATCATCCAGGAAGCTCTCACCAACATTGCAAAACACGCGAGCGAAGCAAGTCAGGTCAGCGTTGTCATCAATCTCGCTGGCGCGGTGATTCAACTGACGATCGACGATAACGGAGACGGCTTCGAACTCGAAGGGAAGCTGGGCGCGCCGAGCAGGTACGGGTCACTCGGCATACCGAGCATGCGAGAGCGGCTTTCGATGATTGGAGGCACGCTGGAGATCGAATCAAGCGAGGGCGTTGGAACCGCGCTCTTCGCGCGCATTCCCATTGAACCACGGGACGCCTTGCTGTGACGGAAAAGACGCGCATTGTGCTCGCCGATGATCATCCGATCGTGTTGACGGGATTGCGCAACCTGATTGAGTCGGAACCAGACTTTGCGGTGGTTGGCGAAGCCACCTCCGGAGCTGAGTCCCTAAGAGTAATCCGCGACACCAGGCCGGATATCGCTATCGTCGACATCTCGATGCCGGGCATGAGCGGTATCGTGCTCACGCGCCGGCTATCCGAGGAAGCAAAAGACGTAAAAGTCCTGTTGCTTACCCTGCACGAGGACAGAGCCTATCTAAGGCAGGCTCTCGATGCCGGCGCGCGCGGCTACGTCGTCAAGCGATCCGCGGCCGCGAACCTGGTTTCCGCTATTCGCTCGGCAATCGCCGGCGGCGTTTATATCGATCCGGCCGTTGTGAACCGTGTTCTCAGCCGTTCGCTGGCCAACAATCAAGTCGCGATTCCGGAGGGCAGGGATTTGACGGATCGCGAAACCGAAGTGCTCAAGCTTTCGTCGCTCGGGCTCACGAACAAGGAAATATCGCACCGGATCGGCGTCGGCGTGAAATCTATCGAAACTTTCAAGTCGCGCGGCTTGGCCAAGTTGGAAATTCGCTCTCGCGCCGACCTGCTGCGCTATGCCTCACAGGTTGGCTGGCTCGCAGACATTTAATGTCGCTGCCGCCTGATCCAAAGTCTCCGCCGCACGGCTCAACAAGGCGTTCTGACTCTTCCAAAAGTTCTAACTTTCTGAACGGTGTTACCTCACAAGCGCTGGTTCCAAGATTTGACCACGCGTACGCGGCGAAAAGTCTGGTGATCTGCCTGTGCAGCATATCTCGAGTGAAGAGGACATGGCGACCTTGGACCGCTGCTTCCAGCAAATGCCCCCAGGCTGTATGAAAACTCTAACGTTCAACATTTTGCGGTGAAGGCTGATATCCGAAAGCGGAAGCCATCCGAAAAAATCCGTCAATTATTTAAAGCCGACAGTTGAGCAACCTATGCGTTATTGATCCGTGCCGTTTTGCCGCAGCTTTCTATGCCGTTCACCTAACATTTGTGCGGACTGATGCTTCGACCTGCATCAAAGCGCAGATCTCTCTATGGGAGTCGCGCTGCGCGTCAGGTTTATCCTGATATCCAGATACTTGGGACTGGGGTAGAAGCTATTAAGACCATTGGTGCTGTGGCGTTGAAGGAGATGAGCATGGTTGCACCCGGAGCGGTATTTCAGCCCGACGAAATCAAGCTGATGAGATCCACACTAGATGAGGCGGCTACCATGCTGCCTCAGGCCAAGCGGACGTCAGCCATGAAGGTACAGTTGGCCTCGCGTATCCTCGCAGCGGCGGCGAAGGGTGAACGCGACCCGGTTCAGTTGAGAATTGCAGCCCTTCTGGAAGTCGTGGACATTTAAAGGACCCGACACACTTGCCCTCAGTCTCGCTATTCTTGGAGCGACCGGCCATGACCAGATCAGTTACAGCGGCCTCAACCCGCGCAACATCAATCGACATTGACCGAGCCTATCGGCAGTTACAGCGCCTGCGGAAGCTGGTGGCGCAAGCCGAGAGCGCAGACAAGGCGCGGCGGATTGTAAACCGTACGAGAGACAATAGACATTCGTCATGGATCAGCGGGATGACCAGCAGCGCAAGAACTGAATAATCTTAAGCTTGCGGTGGCGACCTTCGCATTTGGACGGCAGGACAGTTCGATGTCTTGGAAAGCTGATCGAGGTTGGCAGCGAACAAATCGGGTTCGTCAACACGGCGCTCCAACGGAGACTAAAATGCGAAAGGAAGTTTTGAGCATATTCGGTGTGCTAGTCATTGCCGCTTTGACGATTCAAATGGCTACAGCAGCCCCGCGTAGCGCCCGGAAGGCAGTGCGAGCTCCTGCACCCGTAACTCATCAGCCTCGGGACGCCTTTGGCTCCGCGCTTGAGGCCGGCGGCAGCATATCCAAATCCTGTGATAGATTCTGGTGGTACGAAAACTGACCTCGGAGGTACGCGACGGCAGCCAGCGCCTGCAACTCGCCGGCCGCTTGGCGAATTACAAGGATCGCACCTTGAATAGCCAGCCCTGCCATGATCGTTGCTACGATGACATCCGGCCATCCAGTCCCGGTACCAAATACACCAAGCGCAGCCAATAGAACCGCCAGATTTCCTAACACGTCATTGCGGGTGCAAATCCATGCCGAGCGCATGTTGGCGTCGCCCTGAAATTCCTGGTGTGTCGAAAGAACCTGACCGGTCTGTTGGTAGGCCGTGGCGCGATCATTCCATTTGGCCAGCTATCGGACTGCTGGCACGCCCCGCAACACGCCAAGAGTCCCCTTCGAGTTGCGTTAGCGGCCGGATAGCGCGAACACAGTGATCTGGCCACCGAGCGCCGTGTAATCGTGGAGGCCGGCATAACCTCCGACGGCGCCCAATCCAGCCGTCGGGTCCGTCAAGCCCGCAGCCAGGCCGATGCCTGCCCAACCGCCCACGCCGGACAGGACCGCAACGTACTGCTTCCCGCTGCGCTCGTAAGTCGTCACGTTTCCGATGATGCCGGAAGGTGTTTTGAACTTGAAGAGCTCCTTGCCGGTCTTGGCATCGGCAGCCTTGAAGTAACCCTCGAGCGTTCCGTAGAACACAACGTTGCCGGCGGTTGCCAGCGCTCCCGACCAAACCGAGAATTTCTCTTTCGTTGACCAGACGATCTTGCCGGTGCGGGCGTCCCAGGCAATGAAGTTGCCCATGTGATCCTCGCCCGGAGGCGGGTACATCGACAAGGTTGCCCCAACATAGGGCTGCCCCGCCGTGTAGTTCACCTTGAACGGCTCGTAATCCATGCAGACGTGGTTTGTCGGCACGTAGAATAAGCCGGTATCAGGCGAGAATGCCGCTGGTTGCTGGTCCTTGGTTCCGAGTGCAGCCGGGCAGATTCCCTTCACATTGACGTCCGCTTTCTGCGTCGAGTACTTCGAGTCGAGAAGGGGACGGCCATAAGTCTTGGAGTTCTTGTCCATATCGACCTTTGCGGCCCAGTTGACCGCCGGATCGTACTTTTCAGCGACGAGGAGCTCACCGTTGGTCCGGTCAAGCGTGTAAGCAAAGCCATTTCGATCGAAGTGAACAAGGAGCTTCCGCGGCGTCCCGCCGATGGTCTGGTCGACCAGGATCATTTCATTGACGCCGTCGTAGTCCCATTCGTCGTGTGGCGTCATCTGGTAAACCCATCTGGCGTTTCCGGTGTCGACATCGCGCGCGAAGATGGTCATCGACCATTTGTTGTCGCCCGGCCGCTGGCTCGGATTCCAGGTCCCTGGATTGGCGGAGCCGTAGTAGATCAGGTTGAGCTCGGGATCGTAGGAGTACCATCCCCAGGTCGTAGATCCGCCGAGCTTCCACTGGTCGCCTTCCCAGGTCTTTAGGCTCGAATCTTTGCCGACCGGCTTGCCGAGTTCTGTCGTCTTCTGCGGATCAATCAGTATTTCGTTGTCCGGGCCGATCGAATAGGCGCGCCATGCCTGCTTGCCGGTTTTCATATCGTACGCCGTCATCGAACCGCGAACCGCAAACTCGCCGCCGGAGATGCCGACGAACACCTTATCCTTGATCACCATTGGTGCCGAGGTCCCGGTCTCGCCCTTTGACGGATCACCGTTCTTGGCTGACCAGATCACCTTGCCGGTCTGGGCGTCGAGAGCCACCAGTGTCGTGTCGGCCTGATGCAGGAAAATCTTGCCGTCACCGTAAGCCAAGCCACGATTGACCGTGTCGCAGCACATGATCGGGATCACATCGGGATTCTGCTTGGGCTCGTATTTCCAAAGAATCTTGCCGCCGTTATCGAGGTCGAGCGCAAAGACGGGATTCGGAAACGGACCGTGGACATACATGACATTGCCGATGACCAATGGGCCGCCCTCGTGTCCGCGCAGGACGCCAGTGGAGAACGTCCAGGCGGCTTGCAACTTCGCGGCATTCTCCGAGGTGATCTGTTTGAGTTGCGAGTAGCGATGGTTCGCGTAGTTCCCTGTCGGCATCACCCACTCTTTCGGGTTCTGCGACATCTTGATCAGTTCCTCGTTCGCGCTGGCTGCACCAGCAGCAAGGCCGGTTGCAACGCTCAAACAGAGTTTAAACAGGAGATTGCGCATCAAAGGTTCTCCTATCGCTAGACGCGCGACATCCGTTGCAGCGTCGCCGCTGCTGTCGCGCGCGGTGCCGATGATGTTATTTGCGTTGTGTGTACTGCAGCCTCCGGTGCTCTGACAGAGGCAGGTTTGTCGCGCGGCGATTTCACGCAATTTTGCGCGGGTGGCCGTTGTGAAGCCCACCGGTGCGCGTTTGCCGTCTCGGGCGGGTAGGATCAATTTTCTATCGGACGCGTTTATCGCCGCCTATCCGCCAGCACAATAACGCCAGCAGCAACCAGGACAAAGACAATGACAACCGCAAGCGCCTCCACCGAGGCCAGAGTCTCGTACCAGCTGTTCCAAAGCTCCCGCATGCGGCCTCGATCGAAAGCACGCCTGGCACTGCGAAAAATTCCACTGTCGAAAGGACGTGCCTCTGCGACCAAAAATGCAATGCTACGTTTGGTCGCGCGCGTTTTGATCGCGCGGCACCATGGCTTATGTCGAGGGCCATTACCAATCGGAACCATTCGGACGCCAGTGTTCGCAAAGGTGGATTGTCGCCGCGGAGTGACGGTGGCGCCTGACATATTCGCGCGGCAATCAGCCGAAACCACGAAAGCCTTCTCTCAAATCAATAGTCCAGAGCACGCGCGCATTCCAATCATCTAAACTTTGTAATTTTCGTTTCCTTGACCGAGATATCTGAGTCGCTCAGAATCCTGCTCGATAGGAATTTCACCTACAACAGCCCGCGAAGGACCAATCAATGGCCAGCGCCACCTACAACGAGGTCATTTCCGCAAATAGACATTACACGTCGGATTTCGGCGACAAAGGGAAACTGGCTCTCCCGCCGGCCCGGCACTTCGCGATCCTGACTTGCATGGATGCCAGGCTGGATCCCGCAAAGTATGCCGGCCTTGCCGAAGGCGACGCTCACGTAATCCGCAACGCGGGCGGACGGGCATCCGACGATGCCATTCGATCGCTTGTCATTTCGCACAAGCTGCTGGGAACCCGCGAGTGGTTCGTAATTCATCACACTGACTGCGGGATGCAGCTCTTCACGGGCGAAGTCATCGGCAAATTGCTTGAGGACAATCTGGAAACAGCTAATTTTGACGGCAAGACGTGGTCAAACCCGAAACATGGTGGCGGATCCGTCGCCGGGCATTACATTCATTGGCACACCTTCGGAGACAATGCCAAAAGCGTGACCGAAGACGTGCTGCGGATCCGCAATCATCCGCTCGTTCCCGGTCATATCCCGATCTATGGCTTCATCTACGACGTCAAGACGGGAAAGCTGAACGAGGTGACCGAAGCGACTTCAGCCGGCAAGCCAAGGTGACTGTTGTGAGTGGACGTGGAGGCGGACGGATCGACAAGGCCGGCACGTGCTAGAGGTGGGGGCCTACCCTAACCTTACTGCGTATGTTCAGAGCAGAAAGGCGCATCTACATCGATCGACGACTTGTTGCGACGCCTAAGTTCGTCATTGCGAGCCTACGACGCCTGTTCGGATGGGCGGTCTAGGTGAGCGGTGGGTTTTCTATTTTAAAAAAACCGAACATCTTACGTGTGAAGCAGGGCCACCGGTCGACGGGAATTGGCCCCAGACTTTTGACCGCCCCCTGCTTCTGGCGCGTCAGCTTTGCTGTCCGAAGCGGACATCAGAGATGTACATGTGCAGGTCGGTTATGTGCCACAAAACGCCTGTCTACTTCATGCCAGTTTGAGGTTGCCCGGGATTCGCTCACCGTCAAATTTGATGACGCTCCGCGCCCTCTCCGTCGATCACATTGTGGGGACCACCGATGTCGCAATTGGGTCTTGGCCGTGTCAAAACGCTTCGCTGGGCAGGTCGGAAGCTCGGGAGATTGGTGACGTGCGAGGGATGTTCCGCCCTGGCTATGCCCTGATCGCGGCCATCAGCGGCTGAGGACCCATGATGTTCATCACGCGGGTGAGGTTGTAAGCGAGTACGTGCAGTGCCATCTCGGTGGCAACCTTCGGCAGGCGCTTCATCAAGAAGTGCGTCGCTCCCATTCTCATCTTCAGCGTGCCAAAGGGATGCTCGGCCGTCTCGCGACGCAGGCGCATGGCCTGCGGGTTCTGGTCGAGGCGCTTCTGGACAGCCTCCAGTACATGCTCATGCTCCCAGCGCGTGATCCGCCGCTCCTTGCCGGTTGTGCAGCGAGGCTTGAGCACACAGTCGCGGCATGCATTTGTCCAATAGCGCCGCAGTTTCTGGCCGTGCTCCTCGTTTGTGTAGTGGTACTTCAACTTTTCGCCGGCCGGACAGCGATATACATCCTCATCGCTGAGATAAACAAAGTCCTGCTTGCCGAAGCGACCCCTTGCCTCAATGCCAGAGGTCATCGGTTTGGGAAGCGTCACGGCGATGCCGGCCTCGCGACATGCCAGGATTTCCTCGCTGCTATAATAGCCTCGATCGGCAACGGCTTCGAGTTCGTCGACGCCGAGGACTTCCTTCGCCCGACAAGCGATGTTGGCGAGTTGCGCTCGATCCGAGCCATCGTTTGTAACCTCATGCGTGACGATCAGGTGATGTTCCGTATCGACTGCGATCTGCACATTGTAGCCGACTACGCCGGAGCCGCGCCCGCTGGTCGCCATCGAGCGGCTGTCGGGATCGGTCAGCGAGATCTGCTGATCGGGTGACGCTAGCATCAGCCTCTCCATCGCCGCCAGTCGCTGCATCTCGCTATCCAGCTTGACCAGCTTCTCCTTTAGATGCGCTGTCTTCGCTGCCAGCTCTTCCGATGGCTCGTGCAGCTCGGCCGTGTCGAGCTGCGCAAGGTAGCGCGCTACGCTGTTCTCCAATTGGGCGCGGCGCCGTTCCACCTTCCCGCTTGTGAAGTTCTTGTCGCGGGTATTGACCGCCTTGAACTTGCTGCCGTCGATCGCAACACTCGCCGTCGTCAGCAGACCTATCAGGCGACACAGTTCAACAAATTGCACGCAGACCTGCTTGGTCGCTGCCCCGCTGTCCTTGCGGAAATCGGCAATCGTCTTGTGGTCAGGAGTGAGCCGGCCGGTCAGCCACATGACCTCGACATTGCGCCCAGTCTCTCGCTCAAGCCGCCGGCTCGACTGAACCCGATTGAGATAGCCGTAGATGTAGAGCTTCAGCAGAGACCGCGGGATGATACGAAGGCCGGCCCGTCGCCTCGGGAGCCACTCCTTCAAATCCCAACCTCGATAAGTCGAGTTTGTCGACAAAGGCATCAATCACCCGAACCGGATTATTCTCATCGATCCAGTCCGCCAGGCACTCCGGAAACAGCGTCGCTTGCCCGCGATCGATCCCCTCAACGAAGCGCCTCATTCGATCCCTCCGCACCAGAATCACATTGCAGGAGTGAATCACATACAGCGCGTTTTTACACAGCCAAGGTCAAAAGCCAACATGACGGCGTCGCTGCGGCTTGTCGAAAGCGGACTTATCCGCGCGCATTGGTATGGGTCCTTCAATTCCGCAAGATTTCGATTCGTTGATCAAATTCACTAACCAGCAGTGCCGAGAGCACGTTTAGTTGAATCAAGACATCGTGTGCAGCCTGTCACACAACCGACCCACTCGACCGATAGACGACATCCGCCTAACAGGAGATTTCTTGTGCGGAAGTTACAATCGCCGAAATTGTCACCTTCTCAGTTTGAGCCAGAACTGGTCTGGACGATGCGATCAGTTCTCGACTCGGCTGTCGATCAGATTGATGCCGCTAACCGGACACCCGCGACAAAAGCGAAGATGGCGGAACGAATTCTGCGGGCCGCGTCAGATGGAATCACTGACCCAAAGGACGTTAACTGCTATGGCGATAGAGGACGGTATGCAGCCAGCGGACTAACATTCTGCACGTTCGCGGCCCGTCGCGGAAAAGAACTGAGCGGCTAAAATTTCGGCCAGCCCGGGCTTCAATCTCTAAGGGATCGGCTTGGGCGCGGTGCGGAAAGGGCTACTATCTCTTAGGCGGTTGTAGGTCGCTCTTGAGCCAGCCCATTGCCCTCTCGCTCTTCAAGGGATCGAGGCAGTCGCAATCGGGGCAACGCAGTGCCCGCAGCCGATTGGCACTTGGAGAAGGCGTTGCAATCAACTTTGTCCCGCACTTCGGGCAAGTCAGCCTGTCAATCTGTCCCATAGCCAGAATATGGCGTGCCCGCGCTGGCTCGTCCATCCCAAAGGGGATTTGACGAGGATAAAATTCTTCTCTGCTCGTGCAGAATGCGGCCCTGCTTCAGGCTTAAGCAAATAAAATTCGGTGAACGCTGCGAGAACTAAACGCTGCGTCCTATGATTTTCTCGACCGCCCTCAGTGCGGAAGTATTTCGACGCGAACTTGCCCTGCCTGCCGAGTAGCGGGCCTCCGCAATTAACACGCACAATTCAGGAGAAGCGCCAACCCGGGTGGCGCGCCTGCATGCCGCCGCTAGAGCTGGTCAACACCTTCTCGGACATCGGCATGGACGATGAGAACTAGCGTCAGTGGTGCGGGGGAAATCGCCAGAAATCATTGACCAAAATTGAACCGGCTGAGTCCGGTGGTGCTCCGGCAGAACGGGGACAGATCACCTTGGTTCCGAGCGCGACGCCAGGGTTCGATAACCCGATTTTCTGTAAACGCCTCTTGACAGCTTTTTCAATAAACCCTCGAGGCGGTGCTGGCATTGCCAGATGGAAGTCGGGTCCGATCAGTTTTATGACCGGGAGTACGGCAAGTGAAGTTTCAAAGTGCTAGGCTTAAAGGACTACGCAAGAGTGATCCTAAGAGGGGGTACATCGTCGGGCCGCCTAATTCCGCGACTAGGATCAAAGCTTCCATCGCTGCTTGCGATTCGGCCGTCGCATGCTCGGCCAGCGAACGGCCTCTTCAACAGCCCCGGCAGATCGACGTTATCATCCTGTCGACCTTCGCCTCTTCACGGTCGATGGCGGGATTGGTGCCGAGCAGTGGTCCCTTCTGGGGGCCGTTGCCCACGCCGTTTGACGAGAGCGCGGTGCCCAACGAGTTGGTCCCAGGGGCGGCGGGGCTCGTGCCGAAGGCGCCACCAGTGACGGGAATGCCACCGGCGCCGGAGGAATGATGCGAGCCCATTCCGGCGCCACGGGCAAACGCCACTGTCATCGAAAGGCCAACGCAAAGGGCGACGCAGAGAACGGAGAGATTTTTCATGCTGAGACTCCCTCGAACACGTAATAACGCACGCAGTTGAGGTACGTTCGGCCTTAAATCTAATTTTATGTGGTGCGGCGGTGCATGCGTTTTTGCGTGGGCCGGTACTCCGGCAGCCCCGAGCGGAAAAAGCGCACCGGCGGCGCAGGGCAAAGCGTCCGCACGCTAGGACCCGCTGCGTTTGTCCGGCTGATTGAATCGTCCTTCGAGTCTGCACACTTCGCGGAAACCTCATCATCCTCAAGTTCGTCCGCCGATCATTTTGGTATTCGTCTGCCAGTCTGCGTAGGGTCATGCAAGACAACGACGGTGCTGTCGCGCGCAAGGCGGCGGCATCGGTCGGCTTGTTCTCGAAAAATTTTTGATTCATGGGCGTCT
>Ga0210401_10001204_pt1 | contig 30412 bp, 29 predicted proteins | sample IncBWH32MmetaG_FD_150866 | JGI IMG/M metagenome (GOLD analysis project Ga0210401, IMG submission 150866) | Forest soil microbial communities from Barre Woods Harvard Forest LTER site, Petersham, Massachusetts, United States - Inc-BW-H-32-M | ecosystem: Environmental > Terrestrial > Soil >...
GCTTCGAAAAAATTGTAGAAGACTCGCCGGCATTCGACACGCTGCAGGAGCGCCACGGGCGGAAACTGGGCGCGTTTCTGAAGGGAAAAGTTGAAGTAGTGGAAGGCGACGTGAGCTTACCGGGCCTGGGCCTCGACGAGGCAATGCAAGCACGGCTGGCGAAATCACTCGACGTGATCGTGAACAGCGCCGGGCTGACGGACTTCAATCCCGATTTGCGCGACGCGGTTTCCTCCAACGTGGATTCCGCGCTGCACCTGCTGGATTTTCTACGAAAGTGCGACCATGCCGGACTGATGCACCTCTCCACGTGTTATGTGGTGGGTATGCGCGACGGCCGAGTCACCGAAGAATTACAAGAGAACTACAGCCCTACGAACGGCGCAGACTTTGACGCGGAACGCGAAGTGGAATCGCTGAGAGAGACCATCCGGCGCATCGAAGCGCGCGCCGAAAGCCCGGAACTTTCGAAGGCGCTTCGCCGCCAGGCGCTGGGACGCGGCGGTGACGAAAAATCCGCGCCAGCGGCGGAGCTCGACGGTGTTTTGAAGCGCAATCGCGCGCGCTGGTCGAAAAACAGACTCGTGCGAGTGGGCATGCGCAGGGCGCAGCATCTGGGCTGGCCCAACACTTACACTTTCACAAAAAGCCTCGGCGAATCGATGCTGGCGCGGCGAGGACGCGATCTTCCGATCGCCATTGTGCGTCCGTCAATTGTGGAAAGTTCGGAGCGCTCGCCCTTCACCGGCTGGAACGAGGGCATCAATACTTCCGGGCCGCTTTCCTATTTGCTGGGCACGAATTTCCGGCAACTACCATCGAACGAGCGGAAATGCCTCGACGTGATTCCCGTGGACATGGTGTGCCGCGGGATGACGCTGATCGCAGCGGCAATCGTGGCGCGGCGGCATGCCAGGATGTATCAGCTGGCGACTTCGGCGATTAATCCAGTGAACATGGGACGCAGCATCGAACTGACCGGGCTGGCTCATCGCAAGCATTACCGGACGACGCAAAGCATTGATAGCTGGCTGAAGGTGAAATTCGAAACGATTCCCGTGTCGAAGCAAAGATATGAACAGCTCTCGATACCACGGCAGAAGGCGGTCGTCTCCGGAATCAATCGCGCCGCGGTGACACTTGGAATGAAGAAGCCGCCGCTCGCCAGGGCTGAACGGGATCTCATCCGCGCGGAAAAGCTGATCGAACTCTACGAGCCGTTCATTCTTCACAACGAGCACGTATTCGAATGCGAGAACGCGCGGCTGCTCTCCGCGGCGTTGCCTGCGGAAGAGCGGGAGCTGTTCGACTTCGCACCGGAATTGATTGACTGGTGGGATTACTGGATCAACGTGCACATCCCCGCTTTGCGCCGCTGGTGCTATCCATTGATGGAGGGCCGTCCGCTCGAGGCGCGCGAGCCTCGGGCGCTCGATTGGTCCGCCGAACCCGCGCGCGAAGCGGCGCTTTCCAAGGCAGCAGCGCCGTCCGACCCTTTATGGCGATCTTCGTAACCGGTTCGACCGGCTATCTGGGGAGCTATCTTGCCGCGGGACTCTTCACCGGGTACCGCGACACACTGAACCTTCTGGTTCGCGCAAAAAGCGAGCAGGAAGCGCGCGAGCGGCTCTGGACTTCGCTGCAGCTTCATCTCGGATTTCCCGAATTCATTGAGTATGTGAATACGCGCGTACGGATTTTTCGCGGCGACCTGACGAGCGAGTGTTTTGGTTTGTCCGACGACGAATATCACGCGCTGGTGGACACGACGGATTCGTTGATTCATTGTGCCGCTTCGCTGAACCGCAAATCCGAAAAGCAATGCCTGAACGTGAATCTGCGAGGGACGCTGGAAGTCATACAACTGGCGAGGCGGGCGCAGAATCGCCACGGGCTGCGGCGGTACTCGCATGTCTCCACCGTCGCGGTCGCGGGGAAAAGGCAAAACGAAATTGTAACGGAGGATGCGGCGATTGACTGGTCGCGCTCCGATTACGATCCCTACGCACGCACGAAGAAGTTTTGCGAGCACATGGCGAATCAACTGCTGCCCGACGTGCCAAAGACGATTTTCCGTCCTGCGATCATTCTGGGCGACAGCAAGCGCGCAGATACTTCCCAATTCGATATGGTGCAAGCATTTCACGTGCTTGCGCAGATGCCTGTTCTTCCGCTGCGGCCCAAAGATAGAATCGACATTGTGCCGGCGGACTATGTGGGCAAAGCGGTCGTGGCGATTCATCAAAAAGAAGCGCCTGCTCATGGCATCTATCACTTGTCTTCAGGAACGGGGTCGCAAACGTACCTCGAATTGACCGATGCGATAGCGCGGGCTGGCCGAACACGGAGACCGGTGTTTTCTTCATGGCTAGGCGGGCCGTTTTCTCATACGGTGAATTGGGTGGCGAATCGCGGCGGCGCGGTGGGGCACGGGGCATCGCTGCTCAAAGTTTTCTGGCCGTATCTGGACTGGAACACGGTTTTCGATAATTCGCGTGTGGTTGCGGAACTCGGCGAATCGCCGGCCAAGTTTTCGACCTACGCTTATCCGCTCCTGAAGTTCAGCCGGGAAAACAAGTTTCAGTATCCGGCGAAGCCCTGGCCATCCGGTTCGAATGAGCAGAAAATTTCAGTGGCACGGAGCAGCGGCTCATGACGGATTTTTTGCTTGTCGCGTGGGTGAGCGCGCTGATCGAAATCCGGCGATTCGGCTGGATGCTGGGCCTCGGCGAGCGCTGGACGCCGGGCGAAAAACTGAAGCTGCTGTTCGCGGGCTACAACGGCACGCGCAACACGGGGAGCGATGTGCGCGTGCAGGAGATGCTGCGGCAAATCCGGCATGTCCTGGGCGCGGAGCACGTTGATTTCAGCGTGATGACGCAGAGCTTTGACCGCACAAAGGGATACTTCGAAGGAACCCGGCAGGTGTATCTGCCCGATGTTTATCCGCCGTTTCTGTTTCGCGAGGTGAGGCAGAATCACGGAGTCATTGCGTGCGAAGGCTCGATGTTCAAAAGCAAGTTTGCCAATGCGCTGACGACGATGATGATCGGCTCGCTGGGTTTGGCTTCGGCGGAGAACAAGCTTTCTGTAGCCTACGGCGGAGAAGCGGGCCACATGGACGGCCTGATTCAAGGGATGTGCGCGCGGTACGTGCATGATTCGCTGGTCATAACACGCAACGTGGAATCCCAAACACTCTTGAGTTCGCTGGGAATTCCGACGGAGCTGGGCACGGATACGGCCTGGACATTTGAACCGCATCCTCCGGAATACGCCCGCAAAGTGCTGCGCGAGGCGGGCTGGGATGAGAAGACGCCGATTCTTGTGCTCTGTCCGATTCATCCGTTCGTCTGGCCGGTGAAAGCTTCCATTGCCAAATATCTTGCGCGGGTGACGACCGGCGCTTACAAGGACAGCCAGTACCGCACCGTTTACTTTTTCGAATCCGGCGCGGAGATGGACCGAAAATATCGCCACTACATCAACGGCTTCACGAAGGCGACGCAGGCTTTCCTTCAACGGCATCGCGTTTTTCCGATTCTTGTGGCGATGGAGCGTCTGGACGCAGCGGCGTGCCGCGATATCGCCGCGCAAATTCCCGGTACGCCGATTCTTACTTCCGATGATTACGATATGTTCCAGCTTGTTTCGATCCTGCGAGCGTCTACTTACATGGTTTCATCGCGCTACCACGGCATCGTCACCAGCATGCCGAGCCTGGTGGCATCGGCCGGCGTCACCATGGACGAACGTATCCGCAACCTGATGCGCGAGCGCGGGCATCAACACCTATTCCTGACGGTGGATGATCCGGACCTGGAGCCGAAGCTTCTGCAAATCATGGAGACGCTGGTTGCCGAGGCCGAATCCGTCCGCGAAGGCATCGGCCGAACGGTGGTACGCAATCTGAAAGTCATGGCGCGCATGGGGACGTTTCTCGAAGACGCGATGCGCCGGACCTATCCTGAATTCCCGTTGCGTACCGGCGTGCTTACGTGGGAAGACTATCTTCCGCCGCTCAGTAAGAATCTGCTGCAACTTGCTGAGCGCTACGATTCTTCGCCAGCCACGCTTGCGGCGGCGCGCTGATTCTTCATGGCCAATTTTCTGGAAAAAGTTTTTGCCCAGCTCAAGCGCGCGGATGGCCGCGTTGTTCTGCGCGAAATACACGGCGAGCAATTCGTCAGCCTGACGGGCCGGGAACTGCTGGAACAGGTGCAGCGTGTGCGAGGTTATTTGCGCCGCGCGGGACTCCAGCCGGGAGACCGCTGCGCGCTGCTGGCTGCGAATTCCGCGCGGTGGGCGGCGTTCGATCTGGCGCTGATGGCCGAGGGGGCCATCGTCGTGCCGCTGTATTCTCGCCAGGCGCCGGCTGAGCTTGCCGCGATGATGAAGGATTGCCAGCCGCGGTTGCTATTCGTCAGTGATGCGGCGCTTGGGGAGGGCATTGCCCAGGCGTGGCCAGAGGCTCCGCGCTGGGTTCCCTTTGATGAGGTGATGGAGCAGCCTGCTTCGCCGCAGCCGCTTCTCGATGTTCCCAACGCGCGGCAGGATTCCGACATCGTCACCATCATTTACACTTCGGGAACGTCAGGCGAGCCAAAAGGTGTTTGCCTCAACGTCGGAAACGTTACGCACATGATTTCCTGTACGACGGAGCGGCTGGATCAATTGATGGGAGAGACGCACGAGCCGGACCGCGTCTTCCACTATCTTCCATTCAATTTTGCGGCTTCGTGGATTGTGCTGCTCACGTACCTCACGCGTGAAAGTATTCTCACGCTCTCCACCGATCTGAACAAGCTTGCCGACGAGATTCGACTGGCTTCGCCGCATTATTTTCTGAATGTGCCGACGCTGCTGGAACGGGTGAGGCGCGGAGTAGAAGAAGCGATTGCAAAGCGTCCCGCGGTCATCCGCTCGCTCTTCGCGAGGGCCCGCGACGCGTGGCAGCGCCTGCATGTGGGCCGGGGACGGGCTGCGGATGCGTTTTGGGTTGGACTCGGGCGAATGCTTATTTTTGGGAAGATCAAAGAACGATTCGGCCCTAATTTGCGGACATTGATTTGCGGCTCGGCGCCGCTTTCGCCTGAGACACAGCAATTTTTCCTGATGCTGGGCATTCCGGTGCTGCAGGGATACGGGCTTACGGAGACCACGGGGATTTGCACGCTGGACGATCCGCGCGTGCCGGTCGAGCCCGGGTACGTCGGTACGGCGATAAGCGGCATTGAGATGAAGACTGCGGAGAACGAAGAGATCGTTGTGCGCGGCCCGCATATTTTTCCAGGCTATTGGAAGCGGCCGGAAGAAACGGCGCGCGTTTTGCAGGACGGCTGGTTTCATACCGGCGATCAGGGTGAAGTAAACGTGCGAGGGAATTGGCGGATCAGCGGGCGTATTAAGAACCTGATTATTCTGAATTCGGGGCACAACATTGCGCCGGAGCCCATCGAGGAGAAAATCGCGCAACTTCTTCCGGCGGGGCAGCAAGTGGTGATGGTTGGAAATGGACGCGGGTATCTTTGCGCGCTGGCCACGGGGGCAGTTGCTCCTGCAGCTATTCAAGCCGTATTGGATAGAGTGAATCCGGAGCTGCCGCATTATCGCCAGATTCGCAGTTTCACGGTGATTGCAGAAGCGTTTACCGTTGAGAATGGGCTGCTGACCGCGAACGGCAAACTTCGCCGCAGCGCCATCAATGCGCGCTATGATTCGGAAATCAAGGCCATGTACGATGCCAAAGGAGCCCGCGAAACGGCGAGCGGGCAACACGCATGAAGAGCTTCAAGGGCAAAACGTTGCGTTGGGAATGGCGCGACAGCGTAGTCGAGCTGACGCTCGACCATGCGCCGGCCAATGAAATCGGGACGGCGATGCTGGCGGAGCTGGAGACATTCGTTGATGCTTTCGATGTTTTGGCGCCGGAAACGTCGGTTTGCATTATCGCGAGTGGGCGGAATGCCGTTTTTTCGGCGGGCGGGGATTTGCGCGAGCTCTATGCGACTGCTGTGGCGGTTGCTTCGAAGGATCGTCCCGCGGGGGTACGTGCATTCCTTGAACGCATCCACGCCGTGATGAATACGATTGATGCGGCGCCGTTTGTCACCATCGCCGCCGTGCATGGCGCGTGTCTTGGCGGGGGACTCGAGCTCGCACTTGCTTGCGACATGATCATCGCCGACAAAATGGCGCGATTTGCGTTTCCCGAGCTGCGCTTGGGATTTATCCCCGGCTTCGGGGGCATCCCGCGCTTGAAGCGCGATCTTGGGAATGCTTTTGTACGGGATTTGCTTTTTACCGGACGGACAGTCAACGCGACGCGCGCGCATGCCGTGGGCCTGGTGGCGCAACTTGCGGGTGAAGGCGAGGCGCTTCGAATCGCGCGATCGACCGCCGCGCAAATCACCAAGTACGACGCGGTGACGCGCGCCACCGCCAAGAAATTCATCAAGCCCATTCCTCACGATGAGCTGCGCCGCGAGATCGAGCTCTTTTGCGAGCTCTTCATTCGACCGACGGTGATGGAGGCACTCGAGAAATTCGTCCAGTCGAATGACGTGATGCCGTACTTGCCGTGAAGCAGATGAATTCAGCGCAAAGCACTTCTCTCGGCGCGGCGGACAAAGTGGAGATCTTTTCAAGCCGTGGGCGAATCGTGCTCCTGGGGTTTGTTTCACTGCTTTTTGTTTTGCTTGGGTTGTGGATGGGGTTCGGCGGCGAGGCCTCGGGAATTTTCAGGTGGAGGGTCGTGGCTGGTTCCTACCTGGGAGTCCCTTTTTTTAGTGCTTGCTTGTGTTATGCCGCGTATCGGTTGATGGCAAGAAGGCCTGCGCTGGTCCTGTGCCTGAAAGGGATCGTAGACCAGGGTTCTGCAGTCAGCGCGGGGCTCGTGCGCTGGGAAGAAATCGAGCGAATTTTTGCAGGATCGATTCAACGGCAAAGTTTTGTTTCCATCGCGGTCAAGTCTCCCGATGAGTTTCTGGCGAGAGTGGGAGGAGTCAAAGCAAGATTGATGCGCATGAATATCGGTCTGGTGGGGGCGCCAGTCAACATACCGGTCGATGCGCTTCCGATGACCGTGGATGAGGTTCTCCAGACGATTCAAGAGTTCCGCAGCAAGCATCGAGTGTGAACATCGCGGAGCGAGGCACGCAGCCGCTCGTGTAGTGTCAGGTAATTTGCGGGGAGTCTTCGATTTGTTCTTGGTCGTCCCGCAGTGATAGATTTAGCTTTCCATGCGCACACTGGAACAAACGACGCAGGAAGTCCTCAGCCTTGCGGCCCAGCACTTTCAGCTGGCTGCGGGCACTCTTGCACCCGAGGACGATTTCTTCAAGAAGCTGGGCATTGACAGCCTGCAGACGCTGGAGATGCTTTCGCGCATCGAAAACCATTTCGGTATCGAGCTGCCAGACTACGAAGTGCAGGGCGTCAGCGACTTCAAGACGCTGGCGGAGCGGATTCAGTCCCGTCTGTAATGCTGGACCTTTCCAAATATCAATCCATCGGCGAAGCGCTGAAGGATTCGCTGGAAGAATTTGCGAATGAAGTGTGTCTGATCGAAGCGGACCGCGAGCGCGAGAAGGAGCGGCTAACGTTCCGCGACTTTAAAGAACGGGCGCACCCACTCGCCAAAGCCTTGCAGGAATCCGGATTTTCAGCGGGCGACCGAGCCAGCATCATCATGACGAATCAGTCCAAGTGGCTGATCACGGCTTATGCGATTTTCTTCTCCGGCGGGGTACTCGTTCCGCTGGATTACAAGCTTACTCCCGAAGAGCATTGGCAACTGCTCAAACACTCAGGCGCAAGCGTGCTCGTAACGGAGTACCCGATCTGGCGGCAGCTCAGCGCAGCGGAGGGGCGTGCGATTGCTGCAAACGTGCGAACAGTGCTCGTGACGGAAGCTCCAGCGAATGCCGACCTTGCGGGCGCGAGGCGATGGGAAGAGTTTTGCGGAGAAAGCGAGCCGGTCTTCGCGCCACGCGAACGCAAGGACACGGCTTGCATCGTGTACTCATCCGGAACCGGTGGCCGGCCGAAGGGCTGCATGATGACGCATGAAAATTATCTGGAGCAGTGCGTCGCGCTGACTTCGCTCTATCCGTTCTGGCCGGGCGTGCGTTACCTGAGCATCCTGCCGACCAACCACGCGATCGATTTCATGGTGGGTTTTTTCGGGCCGTTCACTTGCGGGGCTACAGTCGTGCATTTGCGCACATTGCGTCCCGAATACGTGCGCGAGGCGTTCCCGAAATACAAAATTACCTACGTGAGCCTTGTGCCGCTTGTGTTGAAGAACTTGCAGAAAGGTTTGCAGGCGAGGTTTGATGGGTTACCGGCGGGCAAGCGAAGGATTTTCGATGCACTCGTCGCCATCAACAAAGCTTTGACAAAAACACGGCCGCGGCCGTGGATCAGCAGCCGATTGCTCAAGCAAGTTCACGAAGCCTTTGGTGGTGAGCTTCGCACCATCATCGTGGGTGGCGCATTCACGGAACCGCAAACGCTGCAATTTTTCTACGATCTCGGAATTCCGGTCGCGAACGGCTATGGGCTCACAGAAGCAGGCACCGCCATTACCGTGAATGATCTAAAGCCCTTTCGTGCCGACACCGTTGGCAGACCGCTGCCGGGGATGGAAGTGCGCATTGTGAATCCCGCAGCCGATGGCGTCGGAGAAGTTTCTGTGCGCAGCAAAACCGTTATGGCGGGTTACTTGAATGATCCCGAACTCACCGCCGAAGTTATCGTCGGGGGGTGGCTGATGACCGGTGATCTCGGGCGATTCGACGAAGCGGGCCATTTACAACTGAGCGGCCGCAAGAAAAACATGATCGTTACCGAAGAAGGGAAGAATATTTATCCCGAGGACATTGAAGCCGCATTCGAAAGCCTCCCGGTCAAAGAATTCTGCGTGTTTGCCGCTAACTACATCTGGCCAAAGCGTTCCATGGTTGGGGAAAAACTTGTACTCGCGCTCCATCCCGAGCAAGGACAGCAATTCAACGATCAACTGCGCCAGGACATCAACACACGCAACAACCGCCTGTTAAACTACAAGCGCATCCACGGGGTGATCCTTCTGGACGAGGACTTTCCCCGTACGGCTTCTCTGAAGATCAAAAGAAATGTTCTGGCGGAGCGTCTGGCAAAACTGGACAGCGAAGCCGCGATTCTGCCTTTGTGAAATCAGCGGAAAATATTTTCGTTGAACAGGGGTCAACATACTGAAATCGTTCGAGACGCAATCGAATCGCTTCTTTGCCGTCGTCAACCCGGCCGCCGGCGGCGGCCGCTCGGCGAAGCTTGCCGGACCAGCCCTCGCGCGGCTTCGTGAGAAGGGCTTGAAGATTGACGTTATCGCGTCCACTGGCCAGGGACATGCCGTTCAGCTTGCGCGGGAAGCCTACGATCAGGGTTACCGGCGTTTTCTTGCGGTGGGCGGCGATGGCACAGCCCACGAAATTCTCAACGGTGTTTTTGCCGGCCGCGGGCCGGTTCAACCCATCGCGCTCGGATTCCTTCCACTCGGCACAGGCAATTCTTTCCTGCGCGATTTTTCGAAGGACGGCGCGGAAGCCTCACTGAACGCCTTGATCGAGAATCGCAAGCGTGCGGTGGACCTGATTCGCCTGACGCACACTGCTGGCGAGATCTATTCGTTCAATCTGTTGAGCGTCGGGTTCACCGCCGACGTTGCGGCGCTGACCAATCGCATGTTCAAGCCGTTCGGACACCTTGGCTACCTTCTGGGAGTGTTTGTCCGCGTGATGCAATTGCGCCGGCGTTCCTTCGCGCTGCGCTGCGACGACGACCAGGAGTGGGATGAGCGGCGCTCTCTGTTTCTGACGTTCAACAACAGCAAGTACACCGGCGGCTCAATGCTCATCGCGCCGCATGCGGACTCGACCGACGGGCTCATCGAATTTGTCCGCTGGGGCCCTATAGGAAGGCTCGGCTTGTTGCGCAACTTGCCGCGACTCTACGATGGGACGCACATTACCCATCCGCTCGCTTCGCGCCGGGCCGTTCGGCACGTCGAGTTCAGCTCGACGACGCCGGTGGACGTCATGATTGACGGAGAAGTTGCCACGGTCGAATGCCGTTCCCTGGATATTCTTCCTGCCGCCGTGGAAATCTATATATGAAACGGGCATGGCTGGTATTCCGCAGCGCGGCCCTGTGGGTTCTCAGCGGCCTGCATTTTTTCATCGTCGTCCCCGTGCTCGTTTTTCTCGGGATTTTTCTGGATCCCCGCAAGCACGATTGGCTGCAGCGCGGACTCTGCCGCCGCATCGCATTCCTGTCGGGCGCGCAGGTCGAGGTTCGCCGTTCGCCGGGATTTGATCCCCACCGGACGTCCTTCTTTATGTCGAATCACGTGAATCTTTTCGATCCTTTTATGCTGTACTGCGCCGTTCCGCAGTTCGTCCGAGGATGGGAGCTGGAATCGCATTTCAAAATTCCGGCTTACGGCTGGTTGATGAAGCGCTTTGGAAATGTGCCCGTTCCCGATGTTCGCCGTCCGTCGGACCTGAAGCGCATGTGGCGCTTGACGCAGGACGCTGTCGACGGCGGCACCAGCCTGATCATTTTTCCCGAAGCCAAGCGCACGCGTGACGGCCATGTGGATCAATTCCAGGACGGCGGCTTCCGCGTCGCGCAACAACTCGGAATTCCCATCGTGCCGGTTAGCCTAGTGGGATCCTTCCAGCACCACCGCACTGGTCACTGGATGCTGTGGCCAGCGAAAGTAACCGTATATCTGCACGACACCATTGAGACCAAGGGGCTCCGGAAGGAAGATGTTCCTTCATTACGCGAGCGAGCACATGAGATCATCGCCGCGCCGGTCGAAGAAGCTTTACGACAATCGGCAGACTTTGAGGGAGGCAATGTTGAGGTCTTGCCGAAGGGTAACAATTTATGAAAAACACTAGCCGACTTCTTTCATATGCGATTTTTTGTTTGCTCGCGCAATCTGTCCTTTGCGCCCAACAGAACCCTTCGCATTGTAATGAAATGCAGTACGAGCACCACAACATGGTGGATTATGGCCCACTCCGAATTTCGATCGCTCGGGGTGTCGCGAAAGACTTCCAAGGATTTGTTGTTCCTCATGCATGTGTAGGCATATTTTCCGAAACGAATCAGGCAGTTATTGCAACAGCACAGGCTGATACTGGGGGTCAATTTGAAATCCGGAATATTCCCGACGGGAAATACCGACTGGTTGTCGCCTCCGAAGGTTTGTGTACCGCAAATGTTTTGGTCATCTTGAAAAACCAGGCGCGTGGGAAAAAGAGGCTCGTGGTAACGATGAAGCCGAGCTCCGTGGACGTTTGTAGCTACGTCGAATGGAAGTAAATCGCGTATTGGAGAGTAAAACAAGTTCTACAGCGACAGCTTGATTCCAGGAAGAGTGCGTCCGGCGCGCGTTTCCTGCCAGGTATAGACGATGCGATGGATGACGGTAATTGTGGAAACCACCGCAATCACCCACAGCGCCGGACCCATGCGGTTGACTAACCCCCCGATGATCAGGAGCACCAGCCGTTCCGGCCGTTCCATGAAACCGACCTTGCACAAGGGGATCAGCGATTCGGCGCGCGCGCGCGCGTAGCTGACCATAACGGAGCCCGCCGTGGCGACTGCAGCGAGTACAACATACGCCGTTCTCCCACTCACGGAGTAATACACAAGCAAACCCATGTACAGGGCCATGTCTGCGTAGCGGTCCAGCGTGGAATCGTAGAACGCACCGAAAGCGGTGACGCGGTTCTGCCGCCGGGCTACCTGGCCATCCAACATGTCGAGGAATCCGGCAAATAGAATAATCAGCGCGCCGGTGAAGAAGCTGCCGACGGCAAAAAAAGCTGCAGCGATGAAATTCACCACCAGCCCGAAGAATGTCAGAATGTTGGGATTGATCCCCGTGGCGGCGACTGCGCCGACAATCCTGTCGAGCAACCACTTGCTCCCGGTTCCGATCGCCCCTGTGAACGTAGCCATAGCTTTAGTAGTGTCTCAAAACGCGGCCATTTTCGCGAAAAGTTGAAGCTTTACCAATTCTGCGGCATCCTACACTAGCCCTGCCGCGCCCCGCAAACAGCGCAAGAGGCAAATTGGCCGCCATGCAGCATTCGAATCGTTCGCATCTGTCATTTCTTCTTGACGGCAGGTCGCCATCAGCCTACAGTCGGCGAGCTTAAGGAAAAATTATCGACGATGATCAACGAACTTAGCCGCCGCAACTTTCTCTTGCGCGCGGGGACTGGCATCAGCGCCGCGTGGGTGTCGGCAAATTGGCCCGCGCTTCTTTCTGCCGCAAGACACGCGCATGAAACGGCGCAAGCCGCGAAGCCGCCACAACTCGAATTCTTCACGGCGGAGCAGGCTATCGAAGTCGAGGCTATCTCGGCACGCATCATTCCCACAGACAGCACGCCGGGGGCGCGCGAAGCCGGGGTAGTATATTTCATCGACCGCGGACTTGCGACCTTCGCCGTCGACGACCAGAAGACCTATCGGGAAGGTCTGCCGGAAATGCAGGCCCGAGTGAACGAACTCTTTCCAACGATTCAGAAATTCTCCGCCGCAACACCGGAACAGCAGGATGAAGTTCTGCATTCCTTCGATGAACATGCTACGACGGCGCGGCGGCCGTTCCGCGCTCGCCCCGGAGCGCAGAACTTCTTCGAAACATTACGGCAACATACCATCGCGGGATTCCTGATTGATCCCGAATACGGCGGGAATGACAGCGGAGCAGGATGGAAGGTGATTGGCCGCGAAAACGAACACATGTTTCAGCCACCGTTCGGCTATTACGACAAAGATTATCCAGGCTGGCAACCGATGCCGAAAGAGGCGGAAAAGAAATGACGGTCGATCAGCCTAAATACAAGACAACGGACGAGGTCGACTTTGTCATCATCGGTTCGGGCGCAGCAGGCGGAATCCTGGCCAAGGAACTCTCCACCAACGGCTTTCGCGTTGTGGTTCTGGAGCAAGGCCCGTATTTGACGGAAAAGGATTTCACGCACAACGAAGTTGAAATCCTGGGTCAGGACAAGCTCACCAACCATCCCAATCTGCAGCCCACCACTTTCCGCAAGACTCCCGAGGAAAAAGCCAAGCCGCAACGGGCGTTGGTTTACGGGCGGTGCGTGGGCGGAACCAGCGTCCACTTCACGGCGAATTTCTGGCGTTTCCATGAAATCGATTTTATCGAGCGCAGCAAGATTGGCCCCATCGCGGGTACGGGCTTCACGGATTGGCCGATCACTTACGCCGACCTCGAGCCGTACTACACGAAAGTGGAGTGGGAAATCGGCGTCTCCGGCCTCGCGGGAGCCAGCCCTTTTGATCCACCACGTTCGAAACCTTATCCCATGCCGCCTTTGCCAGTGAAATCTTCCGGCGTAATTTTTGAACGAGGAGCGCGGAAGATGGGCTGGCATCCGTTTCCCGCGCCTATGGCGATTCTTTCGCAGGCGCGGCCTGGACGCAGCGCTTGCATCAATTGTGGTTTTTGCCTCGCGTTCGGCTGCGAAGTGGGCGCCAAATCCAGTTCGCTCGCTTCCGCCATTCGAATGGCGGAGAAAACCGGCCGCTGCGAGATTCGACCCAATTCCTATGTACATCGCATCGAGACAGACGCGAATGGCCGAGCGGTTGGCGCGGTCTACTTCGATGAAAATCGCAACACGTATCTGCAGAAGGCCAAGGCGGTCGTCGTTTGCGCAAACGGGGCGGAGACTCCTCGGCTGTTGTTGCTTTCTGCCAACAAACAATTCCCCAACGGGCTCGCGAATTCCAGCGGCATCGTTGGCAAGTACCTCATGCTCAATAGCGGCGGAGTTGTCACCGGCCAGTTCGAGCATCCGCTGAACGATTACAAAGGCTATGCCGTCAGCCGCGTGCTCCATGATTTCTACGAACTCGATCCCCAGAAAGTTGGCTTCTACGGCGGCGGGGGATTGGACGCGCGTTTCGACTTCACGCCCATCGGATTCGCTTTCGGTGGCCTGCCTCCCGACACGCCGCGCTGGGGCAAGGAGTTCAAAGCCGCAATGGCGTCGGATTTCAACCGCACCATGGAGATTTTCTGCCATGGCACATCGTTGCCTCTCGAAAACAACAGCTTCTCGCTTGACCCAGAGTTAAAGGACGCATGGGGTTTGCCGGCGCTACGCTTGACCTACAAGGATCATCCGGACGATCTCAAGCTCGGGAATTGGATGTTCCTCCGCGCCCATGAACTGTTCGAAGCCGCCGGCGCGCAAAAGAAGTGGGGTTTTCCGGCGCAGGAGCAGCAGTTCGCCGTACATCTGCTTGGTACTTGCCGCATGGGAAATGACCCGAAGACTTCCGTCATCAATTCCGACCACCGCACTCATGACGTTAAGAATCTTTTTCTGTGCGATGGCAGCAGCCTGGTCACGTCCGGGCGCGGCCAGCCCACCATGACCATTGAAGCGCTTGCCTTCCGCGCCGCAGACCGCATTACCGCGCTGGCGAGGCGCGGCGAGATCAGCGGCTGATCTCGATTCCGGTCTGCGATCCATCCACATCCATTTTGTCGCCCTTTGTAACCGCGCCAGGAGCGCGTTCGTCAAAGTGTTGCGAGGGGTGAATCGATGCGACGGGATCGTCTGAATTTCTGGTTGGCAGCAGCAGGAATACTGCTGAGTTTCACCCTAGTTTTTGCGGGAGCCCGCGCGCAGTCTGCTTCGCCTCAAGCGCCCGCTTCCGGCTCAACAGCTCCGAAACTAGCTGAGGAACAGTTTAAAAACATTCAGGCGCTCAAGGGTATCCCCGCCGATCAAGTCGTCCCTTCGATGCAGTTTATTGCGGCGTCGCTCGGCGTCGAGTGCGAATACTGCCACGTGCGCGGGGCGTTCGAAAAAGACGACAAGAAAACCAAAATCGCGGCGCGCAAAATGATCGGCATGATGATGGCCATCAACAAAGAGAACTTTGAAGGCCGTCGCGAAGTGACATGCTATTCCTGCCACCGCGGAGCCAAGGATCCGGTGGGGACTCCCATTATTACGAACGAAGAGCCAGCGCCCGGCGCGGCCGAAGAAAAGGCGGCAGGGGAAGGGAAGCCGGCTCTGCCGACTGCCGAACAGTTGCTCGACAAATATCTCGCGGCCATTGGCGGCGCCGATGCGCTACAAAAAATCACCAGCCGCGTGCAAAGAGGAACGCTCACCTCGTTCGGCGGCCAAAAGATTCCTGCGGAGGTCTATTCGAAAGCTCCCGACAAGCGGTTATCGGTCATGCATCTCCAGGGAGGCGATAGCGTCACAGCATTTGATGGGAAACAGGGGTGGCTCAGTGTTCCCAGCCGCGTGCACATGATGTCCGCGGCGGAAAATGACGCCGCGCGCATTGACGCCGATTTGTATTTCGCCGTGCACGTGAAGGCGCTGTATCAAAAATTCGGCGTCGAACCCGGCGAAAAAATCGATGGCCACGATACTTATCTGGTTGTAGGACGCAGTGAAGGCCATCCGCCCCTGCGACTCTATTTCGACCAGCAAACAGGCTTGTTGCTCCAGCTCGTGCGTTACGCGGAAACGCCTCTAGGGCGCAATCCCACTCAGATTGACTACGCTGACTACCGCGACGTCAACGGAGTGAAAGTGCCCTTCCGCTGGACACTCGCCCGTCCGGGGAATCGTTTTACGATTCAGATCGAGCAGATTCAGCAAAACGTGCCGGTGGACGATTCCAAGTTCGCGCCGCCGCCGCCTTCGCCGGCCGCAACCAAGCCATCCACACCCTGAGGCCTTGCTGAACAATCCGCAGGTCCGCAAAGGATTCGCGGCTTTCTCGCACTGGCATGCCCCGGGTTTGGAGCTGAATTCGGTGACAAATTTTTGATTGCACAACTTCCTGATATCCAAGAGACTCGGAGCCGCATTTTCAGAGTGATGGAGGGTTCATGATCCGGTTGCGAGGCGTGCTCACGTTGATGGTGATGTGCATTTCGGTTTCTGCGCTCGCACAGTCTCCGCAACCTGCCGTCGCGCCCGCAGTTGCGCCGGCCGCCGCCACGAACCCTGCTTCGGCTCTCCCCTCCGTCGTTCCTCACCCGCTTGAAAAAGCGGACCTCGAAGCATTTTTTGACGGCATCATTCCGTTGCAATTGGAGCGCAGCGACGTGGCCGGCGCGACTGTGCTGGTGATGAAAGATGGAAAAGAGCTGCTAAGGAAGGGCTACGGCTTTGCCGATGTCACGAAGAAAAAGCCCGTTGATCCGGAGACCACCATGTTCCGCCTGGCTTCCATCTCCAAGCTGTTTACATGGATTTCGGTCATGCAGTTGGTGGAGCAAGGCAAGCTCGATCTCGATGCCGACGTGAACACCTATCTCGATTTTCAGATCGCTCCAGCTTTCGGCAAACCTGTCACGCTGCGAAATCTGATGACCCATACCGGCGGCTTCGAGGAAGAGGTCCGCGACATTCTTCTGACGGATCCCAAGAAGGCCATCCCTCTGCGCCAGTATTTGATCGAGAACCAGCCGCATCGGATCTTTCCGCCGGGCGAAGTGCCCGCTTACTCCAATTATGGCGTTGGGCTCGGCGGCTACATCGTGCAGCGCGCAAGCGGAATGCCTTTTGAGCAGTACGTCTCGGAACATATCTTTCAGCCGCTTGGAATGAAACATTCGAGTTTTAATCAGCCGCTGGCAGAAGGACTGTCCCCCTTCGCTTCCGATGGATATCGGAGCGATACGGAAAAGCCGGCAGTTGGATTTGAGATTTTCAGCCCGGCCCCGGCAGGCGGGGTCTCCTCAACCGCTTCGGACATGGGCCGGTTCGCGCAGGCCCTGCTGAATGGCGGCGAACTCGAAGGCCGCCGCATTCTTAAACCGGAAACTCTACAAGCCATGTGGACAAAGCAGTTCGTCGCCACTCCCGCCCTGCCCCCGATCGGCATGGGCTTTTATCAGACCTGGCGCAATGGGCTGCATTTCATCGGGCACGATGGAGACCTCATCGCTTTTCACAGCATGTTTCTGGTGGAGCCCAAGGAAAACCTGGCCTTGTTTATTTCTTACAATTCCGCGGGTTCGGCCAGCAAGACGCGCGCGGAGATCGTGACCTCATTTGCGGATCGCTATTACCCGTCTTCGCAAAAAACGGATTTTCAGAATATTCCACTCGAAGAGCTGAAATCCATCGAGGGCGCCTATGAGGCTACACGCCGCGCGCAAACTACCAAACTAAGTTTGGGAAACCTCATCGGGCAGAGTGACGCCAAGGTGGACAAGGACGGCGTCCTGAAGGTGGATGACTTCAAGGATCTGCGCGGACACGTCCGGAAATGGAAACCCATCGGCAAGGATTTGTGGCAGGACGAGAACGATCAAAGATTGATGTTTGCCATTCGCGACAGCTCGGGAAAGATCGCGCGTATTGCAGTGAGCTTCCCGGGTGTGCAGTTCGAACGCGTTCCGTGGTATGAAAACAGCAATTGGGTTCTGCCGGTCTTGATCTGCAGCCTCCTGATTCTGGGGATGGTGGTTGCGGCTTCGCTGCTCCGTCTGGGACGGCGAATCTTCTTGTCGAAGCGCCCACGCCTGAAAGAACAACCGGGCACGCTTCGGCTGACCGCGGGACCCCAGCTATCGGCTTTTGCTTGGATAATTCTGGTTGTCGGAACCGCCATCCTGATGGCTCGGCTGGACAGCGATACGTTGCTTCCGACGCGTGCGCTCGACAAATACTTTGTGCTGATGAATCTGGTGACCGGAGCAGCGATTTTTTTCAGCATCTTTGCCATTCTCGCCGGGTGGCGCATATGGCGCCGCTCCGAGCTCCGCACCATTTCCAAAGTCAAATTCTCTCTCGTCGCAGCTGCGTGCCTCTTTCTTACGTGGTTCTCCGTCCACTGGCACCTGATCGGCCCCGCCCACCGGTTCTAGGAAAGCAGGCGGGACAGCTCGGTACCGGACATGGCGCGAAGTAGAACGCCGCGGACTTGATTGGGCATCCCGCTCCCTGAAAAGGGAGTTTGAAGAACTAATCATGGTCGAAGTTTGATCGAAGAGATGTTTGGGTGTGCGCCGGGATAAACCGGCGTGGAGGTGCGGATGAAAGAGCCGTACGGTGAAGGGCCAGCGACCCACACCGGCCCTGAGTCATGCGCGTGACCAGTCGCAAGGCTGGACGTGAAGCATTGATATGGGCACATGCGGGTAGGGTATTGAGCCGCGTAATTCTCAAAAATCAGAGTGCCGACGCCGTACCTTAAGGCGGAAGGCAACACCAACAAGTGCGAAATCGCGAGCACGTGCTGGACTCTGCGAGGTCGAAGACCCCTGCACGTATGGAAACTCCACGCGCGAGAACCGGGAGGCCCCACCAGCGCCCATCACGAAGAAGCGTGCGGGCCGGTTGGAGAAGGCGATGAGCCACAAGTCCAACATGAACGTTGGTGGGGAGTCGGACGGTCGTGTAGTACCTGCGAAGTGCCCGAACAAAGGCGGAAAGCCGTCGGCGGAGGGTGCGGAGGGAAGACGATCGACCAAGGAGAACACGGAGCAGACGACCGCGTCCCAGACACAGAGTTGGGGCAACGCGTTGAGCGGGCTACACCGTGTGCGGGAAGCAGCAAGAAGGGACAAACGGCTACAGTTCACTGCGTTACTGCACCACGTCACGATTCCTCTGCTACTGGATAGCTTCTATGCATTGAAGCGAGATGCTGCTCCCGGAGTGGATGGAGTGACATGGAAAGGCTACGAGACGGACCTGGACAGGCGGCTGGAGGATTTACACCAACGCGTGCACCGGGGGACGTATCGAGCGCAACCTTCCAAGAGAGCCTACGTACCCAAAGCGGATGGACGACAGCGGCCACTGGGCATTGCTGCCCTAGAAGACAAAATCGTCCAACAGGCAGTGGGAACAGTCCTGGGACAGATCTACGAAGAGGACTTTCTGGGATTCTCGTACGGGTTCCGGCCAGGGCGAAGCCAGCACGCTGCGCTGGATGCGCTATGGATCGGGATTATGAGGAAGAAGGTGAACTGGGTGCTAGACGCGGACATTCGTGACTTTTTCGGATCTCTAAAGCACGAATGGCTGATCAAATTCGTCGAGCACCGCATTGCCGATCGACGGATCCTCCGCCTCATCAAGAAATGGCTGAGGGCTGGCGTTTCGGAAGATGGAGGATGGTCGAAGACGGAGGTGGGAACTCCGCAAGGATCGGTGATCTCGCCGATGCTTGCGAATATCTACCTACATTACGTATTCGACCTCTGGGTACAACACTGGCGGAAGCAGTGGGCCGCGGGAGAAGTCATCGTGGTCCGCTATGCGGACGACGCAGTGTTAGGGTTCCAACATCGAGCGGATGCGGAGCGGTTCCTCCACGACTGGCGGGAGCGCTTGCGGAAGTTCGGGCTGGAATTACATCCGGATAAAACACGCCTGATTGAGTTCGGGCGTTTTGTGGTAGCAAGTCGGAAGCAACGAGGGAAGGGCAAGCCGGAGACTTTCAACTTTCTGGGGTTCACACACATCTGTGGACAAGCCAGGAAGAACGGCAAGTTCCTTGTGCTGCGCAAGACCATCCGCAAGCGACTCCTCGCCAAACTGAAAGAGGTGAAGGACGAACTTCGGAAGCGAATGCATCAGCCGCTGGCAGAGGTCGGGAAGTGGTTGAAGAGCGTGGTTCAGGGCTACTTCAACTATCATGCAGTTCCCGGCAATATCGTCAGTCTTCGGAGTTTTCGGCTGGAGGTGAGCAAACGTTGGTTGCGGGTGTTGCACTGCCGTAGCCAGAAAAGCCGGATGACGTGGAAGCGCCTTGCTGGTTTCGTCGAGCAATGGCTTCCGCTGCCCAGAATTCTTCACCCGTATCCCTACTTGCGCTTCGACGCCAAGTATCTGCGGTAGGAGCCGCATGCGGTAATGCCGCATGTGCGGATCTGTGCGGGGGGCGTTGGGCAACCGGCGTCCCTACCGCGACCGGACTGAAGCCGACCGCTAGATTACGGAACGAGCCGTGGTCGTCGATGCAGAGAAGAAAAGAAACGAAGAGAACGAAAGAGAAAAACTCTTTTAGGTGAAAAGAAAGAAGTGCGTTCAAAAAGAGTTTGACAGGGCCGACATTGTTAGAGATATCCGGTAAGGCTTACCAGGCACTAAGGAACATTGCGTCTAGAGTTTCGCGCGGATATCCCGTGCACAACGCACGCGCCATTGGTACACTTTCGCGAATGGCGGAAACGATTAGTCCTCGGCACTCTCTCCTCGTTCGCGTTACGCACTGGCTTACCGTGGTATCCTTCCTGGCCCTGCTCGTGACCGGAGTGGAAATTCTCATCTCTCACCCACGGTTTTATTGGGGAGAGACCGGCAACGTAAATACTCGCCCCTTATTCACGATCCCAATTCCATCCTCTCGGTCTAGCGTTCCCACTGGGTATGGTTACGTGCTTCCCGATCAGAATGGCTGGAGCCGCTATCTCCATTTCCAATCTGCTTGGTTTGTGGTTGGAACCGGGTTACTTTACGTGGCCTTCGGATTCTTCGGAGGGCATTTCCGACGGAATATCCTTCCCGCTCGTTCTGACCTCTCGCCCAAGCGGCTTGGAATTTCCATTGCCCAGCACCTGCGTTTCGAGCGACCCAGTGCGAAAGAAGCCTGGTCTTATAACGTCTTGCAGCGCCTGACGTATCTGGTTGTTATTTTCCTATGCTTTCCGTTGATCATCTGGACGGGGCTGGCGATGTCACCGGCCTTCGAATCCCTAGCTCCGGCCACGGTTCTCGGTGGCCACCAATCCGCGCGCACCATACACTTCTTCGTGACAGGATTTCTGGTGGTGTTCCTTCTGATTCATGTGCTGATGGTTGTTCTTGCAGGATTCCGAAATCGTATGCGCGCCATGATCAGCGGTCGCATCACCGAGCCTCAGGAGCGAGTGTGAACAAGCTCTCTCGACGTCAAATCATTACCACCGGGATCGCGGCCACCGCAGGTGTTTCCGGGCTGGCCGTGGCTGCGAAGCTCGCCGGGCGATATGGACTCATCCCGCCGGATTCGGGAGGCATTTACGGACCCGGCGAAACACTTACCTATGCTGCGCAGCGGGTATTGACTCGCCATACTCTGGCGCGTGAGTTTTCTCAGAGCCAGATCTCCAAAGATCCGTTTGCAAATCCCATCGATCCCCTGGGCGAAGAGTTCCAGCGCTTTCAGAGCGTGGCATTTGTGAACTGGCGTCTGGTCGTTGATGGCATGATCGCCCGCCCGGCGTCCTTCTCGGTTGCTGAACTCAAGAGCTTTCCCGCCCGCACCCAAATCACGATGATCGGCTGCGAAGAAGGCTGGACATATATTGCCGAATGGACAGGCGTTCCGCTCTTACACATCCTGGAACTGGTGGGGACGCTGCCCCAGGCCCGATACGTTGTGTACCGCTCGATCCAACCCGAGGCATGGGATAGCATCGATATGGCTGAGGCGTTGCACCCGCAGACCCTAGTCAGCTACGGTATGAACGGCGGCGAGTTGCCCGTCCCATTCGGCGGACCTCTGCGCATGCGCGTTCCCCGCCAACTCGGCTACAAGAACGTCAAGTACATCAACCGCCTCACGATCACTGATAACCTCAAACAGTTTGGCAAAGGCTTGGGCTCCGGCGTGTTGGGGGCAGAAGATGGGTACGCATGGTACGCGGGCATCTGACAGCGCAGGCCATCGCGTATCCTGCACTATGTAATTCACATCCATCCCTTGCACAAACAATCTCAACTCCTGATTAACGCGCAAACCGGACATCAAGTGAGGTAATACTTTATATGGCCGGTAAGGCGACTTACCAAGCAAGTGAAAGTCAATCGGTGAACACAAGCGCGTTTCTCGTTACCTATCTGGTGAGACTTCCCACAAGGGACTTCTGGCCCCTATTTTTCCTCAAAGCGGTTCCCGAAGTAAAAGACCTATGATGGGACCTTTCAGTTCACCTACATTAAGCGTCAAATCTGCACCATCGAGGCGACGAACATTCGCATGATGAACCTTCTCTTGGGCATTCACCCATCCATCGGCCAGCTCCAAATGCAATTGTCGTATTCGGCCCTTGTTTGGCTTTAGAGCCGGCCGGCTGGACCAGGCCCGCGGTGTGAGTGAGTTGTATTTTGTGGCCGGCGTGGGTCGCGATTCCCCGGAGCTCATGACGCCCTCCATCCTGGGTCCGGACTTACGACCGGTTCGTCGCCAGGATACGCCTCCAGAACGGCGCGTGCCATATGTGCAGGCAATCTCATTCGATGATCATCCTGCGATTCTAGATACACACGAGCATCCCGCCCGACTGGACGGCATCGCTGAACAGCTGGATGCGTGAACCGCAGGCCTAGTAGAGGATCGGAGTCGTGCGGTTTGCCATCGACTAGGGCCGTAAACTGCGATGTATAGGAGCCAACGGTATTGACGGTTGGCCATCGCTGGCCACGTCAGCCGGGAGATGATTGAGCACTACTCTCACATTCGCATGGAAGCAAAGAGGACAGCCCTGGACGCCATCGCAAAGCCGGTTTCTGAGTCGGGTGGGGCACAAAACCGGGTACAGCCTGCGACAACACAAAAAGCCCCTGTCCGTAATTGACTGAAAAGAATGGTGGGCTTGGGTGGACTTGAACCACCGACCTCGCCCTTATCAGGATTGAGGTCGCTAGTCACAGACCTGCCGGTACTGGTTCTTTGGAGTTGACATAGCCATATTAGATAGCTATCATCGAGGCTATGAAAGTTAGCGTAGCGGACGCCAAGAACAAGCTTCCCGAGCTAATCAAGGCTGTCGAGAATGGCGAAACAGTGACCATCTACCGGCGCGGTATCCCTGCCGTGGACATCATCCGGACAAAAAAGCCGAGTCGCAAAAAACGGAAGCTCGGAACACTGAAAGGAAAAATTTACATTCGCGATAACGACTGGTGGAAACCCATGTCGGACGACGAAGCCGACGCTTTCGTCGAAGGGCGTGATTAGGTGCGGTTGCTCCTGGATACGGTCGCTCTGATTTTCGCTGTTGAGTCACCGGAACGACTCACCAAGCGCGCGACTGGCATTTTGCAGAACACTGAAAACATCCTGGAACTGAGCGCGATTTCTCTTTCCGAAATCGCCGTCAAAGCAGCCCGCGGCAAGTTGAAATTTTCCGCCGCTGACACGCGCCACGCGCTTGAGGACCTGGACATTCGCGTATTGCCGTACACAGCGAACCATGCATTCTTTCTTTTCGATCTACCGCCACTGCACGCGGACCCCTTCGACCGTCAGATCATCGCCCAGGCTTTATGCGAAGAGATCCCGGTGATGACTTGCGACGAAAAATTCAGCCTGTACAACGGTCTCAAGGTCCTTTGGTAATTCTTAGGAATCTCGCCTCACGCAATGAACACAGCCGAGCTCGTGTGAGTTCGGCGAGATCGTATGTGAGTGACCCGGGTTGGACCCTGATTTGAATGGTGGGCCTGGGTGGCTTGAACCACCGACCCCGCCCTTGTGCAGGCCACGACCTCCAGGATCGGAGGCAAAAAGCGCATGTATCGCCCTGCCACAGAAATACATCAAATGAGAAGGTCTTGAACAGCTCCTGGAGTACCCTCGGCCATATCCACAACACGACGGCATGGAGCAAAAGAATGAGAGTTGAGCTCTTTCAACCTGAATCTGTCACAGAGCCGCGTCATTGGGTGCGGCATGACCAGGCTTTCGCAATGATGATGGGGCCCGGTTCAATTGAGTGGGGCTCCAAGCGTTCCGCGCTGGAAAAGTTCGAGTACGTGGCGGGCGACTTAGCACTGTGCGACCGTCATATTGGAGAGTGGGTTGGACTCATGGCCACACCGCATCTGCAGCTCGGTATTTCCGATGCGCCACTGATGGCCGCCTCGGACGGAGCTTATGGCGAGGTGGAACTGCGCCCACATCGCAAGTTCGCGGACCCCCGCCTGGGTGCGCTGGTTGCGGCGGCTCATGCGGAGATGGTTGCTGGGTTTTCGAGCGGGCGACTGTTTCTGGATTCTATTGAACAGGCGATGGCCGTAACGCTCGTCAATGGTTATGCAGTAAGGCACCGTCCTGTGCAGATGTACAAAGGCGGACTGGGCCCCGCGCGCTTACGAAGGATTAAAGAATTGGTCCATGCGAAGATGGAAGATGATTTGAGTCTCGACGAGATGGCGCAATCGGTAGGCTTGAGCACAGCACATTTCGCGCGGATGTTTCGCAAGTCAACGCACGAGACCCCGCATCAATTTGTTCTGCGCCAAAGGGTCGAGCGTGCTAAAGCGATGTTGCGTGCTCCGGATGCCCGAGTATTGGACGTGGCCGTGGCCTGTGGCTTCAAGACCCAGCAGCACTTTGCGCAGGTCTTTCGTGATGTTTGTGGAGTTAGCCCGACAGAGTATCGCCAGGATTTTCTGGACTCCGAAGTGACTTGCGTTTCGGAATCCCGCTCCGAAGACGCGTCACTTTCACTGGTTGATTCTTAGTTTGTTGTTAACGCCGGGTCTTGTCCGGAATTTGTAGCTCATCGCTCCTGGCATCCGCCTCAGCACTATCGCCTCAATCAACAATTCTGAGCAGCCTGGCGCAGTTCATTCGAACTCTCGTCGTCGTTCCCTCAAGACAAACCCCAGACTCAGGTGTAAGTCGTTGGAGTTCTGTCTCGGTGAGTATGGATTTAGCAGGATTCCGACCATCCCAGCAGAAATCCGCACAACTCAAAATCCAATGTGCAGTCTACTCACTGTTGTGGGCAATCGGTCGAAAGCAATTCAACACTGGAGGTAATTCAATGGAAGCAATTGGATTGTTGGTCATGCTCGAAGCACGCGCAGGCAAGGAGTCTGATGCCGAGGCATTTCTAAAGTCGGCTCAGCCGCTCGCGATGGATGAAAAAGCGACCTTGAAATGGTACGCGATCAAACTCGGGCCGGGAAAGTTCGGAATCTTCGACACTTTTTCAAATGAAGCGGGCCGGAATGCCCACTTGACTGGCGAGATCGCCAAGGCGTTGACGGCACGGGCCAACGAATTATTTGCGGTTCCTCCGCAGGTTCAAAAAGTAGAGGTCCTTACAACTACACCGTTAAAAAGCTGAGTGCTAGATCTTACGGACCGTGCGGGATGGACGTTAAAAGGAGCTTAGAAATGCCAAATTCAACGAAAACAGCAATTGTTACTGGTGCCTCGCGAGGAATCGGAGCGGGCCTCGTCGAAGCGTTCTTGAAACGAGGTTACAACGTAGTCGCGAACTCGCGAAACATTACCAACGCAAATCCATTCCCGGCAGCCGCGAATGTTGCACTCGTAGACGGAGACATCGGCGACCCGCGCACGGCCGCAAAGATTGTGGATACTGCCGTATCGCGATTTGGCCGGATCGATGTGCTGATAAACAATGCGGGTGTTTTTATTCCGAAGCCCTTCATCGAATACACGACCGAAGACTTCAATACTTTAGTCTCCACGACGCTTGCAGGCTTTCTCTACGTGTCACAGCTCGCCGTAAAGCAAATGTTGCGGCAGAGATCGGGCAGCATCGTCAACGTGTCAACCACTCTGGTTGACCAACCGATCGCAGGTGTAGGGGCGGCCGTTCAAATCATGTTGAAGGGCGCCTTGAATGCGGTGACACGCGCCCTCGCCATCGAATACGCGAACGAAGGCATTCGTGTAAACACCGTAGCGCCGGGAGTGATCGATACTCCCATGCATAAACCTGAAACTCATGACTTTCTCAAAGGGCTGCACCCGGTCCACAGGATAGGTGAAGTTAGAGAAGTCGTCGATGCAGTTTTGTTCTTGACGGACGCGACGTTCACTTCGGGTGAAATACTGCACGTAGATGGCGGCGCGCACGCGGGCAAATGGTGACTGGCAATGGCGCTCGGCCTGCCAGCGCCGCGCTTCTGACTTAGTTACATCTGGGTATGGAGTTGACTTTCGAAAAGAGGGACTCTCATGACAAATTCTAGCCGTATTACAAAGATCAGTCTTCTAATTTCCGGGATGCTCTTTCTGGCTTCGGCCTCCTGGGCGCAGAAATGTCCGCCAGCCGCCGAAAAAATTGCTCAGGCTTATGGCATCGACTCGTTCGGGCAAATTGATGCAGTCCGCTCCACCTTCAACATAGATTTTCCCGGAGTCAAAGTCGCTCAGAGCTGGATCTGGGAGCCCAAAGCCGACCGGGTCACCTACGAAGGAAAAGACAAGGACGGCAATCCGGTGAAGATTACCTACGTGCGCTCTCAGCTCAGCAGCCAGCCTGACAACGTGAAGAATGAAATCGATCCAAGTTTCAACAACAATCAGTATTGGCTGTGGCTTCCCTTCCATGCCTGCTGGGACACCAGCGCCAAGGTCGAAGACACTGGCATACACAAACTGCCGATCGGCGGGGGTTCCGCCAGACGTGTCGTTGTGAGATATCCGGCCGAGGGCGGCGGCTATACTCCCGGCGACACTTGGGAAATGTACGTCGGCCCTGACAACCGGGTGAAGCAGCTGACCTGGCACCTGGGCCCCGGGACGCACAGCATAGTTAGTGTCGTGAACTCGAAGTGGCTGGATTACAAGAAGGCTGGCCCTATCGTTGTCTCCCTAGACCATCGCGGGACAGGTGACGGCAAGCCGCTGCGGATTTTCTTTACGGATGTGGCGGTTAAGCTGGCAGGTTCGGATATATGGATGAACGTCCAGTAAACATCGGATGGGCTCGCTAATCCTTCAATCTATGAAAATTTTGATTCACTACACCTTGCCGGTTTTGACCGGCGCACGGAGAAAAATAAGGATGACCACTTATGAAAAAACCAACGCACCCGCTGGTTCAACCCAGGGAGACATAAAGGTGCGGTACACCGCCAAGACCCATACTTTGGGCGGTCGGCGCGGCGGCGTCTCCCGCAGTGATGATGGCCGCTTAGATGTTCAGTTCTCGGCTCCCAGAGTCCCAGGAACTGGTACCAATCCGGAGCAATTGTTTGCCGCTGGTTGGTCGGCCTGTTTCATTAGCGCGATGGGGGTTGTGGCCAACAAGATGAAGGTCAAACTGCCGGCTGACGCAGCCGTCGATGCCGAGATCGACCTATGCAATTCTGGCGACGTTTACTTCCTCCGAGCACGGCTTAACGTCAGCCTACCGGGCTTGGAACGCGAAATCGCCCAGGCCATTGTGGACGCCACACACGGCGAGACATGTGCATATTCCAACGCTACACGGGGCAACATCGACGTTGCCGTCAACGTGGTGTAGGCCGGGCCTGTAGCAAACCGTTTTAAAAGGACTGCGTCGGCTCTCGCGGGCCGTAAGTCCAGCAAGAAAGTGGCGAATTGTGATTTTCAATCTTGATTCAACGAAGGAGAAAAATATGAAACTCTCGCAAGCGTACCGAACTGCTTTGATAGCAATTGCAGGATTTTTACTGACACCGATGTTTTACAGCGGATCAGTCGCTCAGACCAAATCCCCTCAAGGGGTTAGAAATATCGTCATTGTTCACGGGGCGTGGGCCGACGGATCAAGCTGGTCCAAAGTGATTCCGCTACTTCAAGCCAAGGGATTCCATGTGGTCGCCGTGCAGAACCCATTGACCTCGCTGGCTGACGACGTTGCCGCCACCAAGCGCGCCATCGCATTGCAGGATGGCCCTGTGCTCCTCGTGGGCCATTCTTATGGAGGGGTGGTTATCACGGAAGCAGGAAACGATCCAAAGGTAGTCGGGTTGGTTTATGTAGCTGCTCTCGCGCCGTCGGATGGTGAGTCCGTTGCTTCGGTCACCAAACCGTTTCCGCCGGCTCCGCTAGGCGGCGAAGTCCGGGCGGATGCTGAAGGCTTTCTGACGGTGACCGCAAAGGGAATCGCTGAAGACTTCGCACAGGACCTGTCAGACGAAGAGAAGCAGGTGTTGACGGCGACACAAACTCCGACAGCAGCGGCTGTATTTGGGGTCACGATCACGACCGCCGCGTGGAAGACCAAGCCATCTTGGTGCGTGATTGCCAGCAACGATCGCGCTGTTTCTCCGGACCTTGAAAAGGCCGAAGCCGCGGCAATGAAAGCTACGTCGATCACTGTTGCCTCTAGTCACGTGCCAATGCTTTCTCATCCGAAAGCCGTCGCAGATTTGATCGAGCAAGCTGCAGCGAAAGCCGGAAGCCAATGATCGCATCGCAAAAAGGAGAACTCGTGACCGCAGTGAGATTAGAAGATGCGCGCCGTGTAATTAGCGCGGCGGAGAAGAAAGCCAGGGAAATTGGCCAGCCCATGAACATCGCCGTGACAGACGAAGGCGGAAACATCGTGGCGCACGTTCGTATGGACGACGCATGGATTGGCAGCATTGATATCTCTATGAAGAAGGCTTACACGTCACGCGCCTTTGACATTGAAACGAAGGAATTGGCAAAGCATTCCCAATCGGGAGGCGAGTTCTTCGGCATTCATGCTTCAAACAACGGAAAAATCATGATTTTTGCGGGCGGCATCCCGCTGAAGCGGGATGGCAAGGTCGTAGGCGCAGTTGGCGTCAGCGGTGGTTCCGGCGATCAGGACCATGCCGTCGCTGCGGCCGGTGCCGCGGCGTTCTAACCCGGGCCGACGAACAGCCCGCAAGAGAGGAGGACTAATTCATGTCGCATCACTATTCTGGCCCTGACTTCCGCTTCCCCCAAGGAGACGCCCGACTGGACTTCACTGATCTGTATGCCTTTCCGAAACCTGGAGACGCTAGTAAATCCATTCTGATTATGAACGTGCATCCGTCTGCCGGCGAGAACCCTCCTGGGCCTACTACGACCGAGCCTTTCGCACCCGAAGCCCTGTACGAGATCAAGATTGATACCGATGGTGATGCGGTTGCCGACATCGCGTACCGGGTGCGCTTCTCAGCTTTCGAAAGCGGCGCACAGACCGCGACTGTCCGCCGCATTGATGGCCGGCAAGCCGGCGGTACCGGCGATGGTGGGCGAGTAATCGTTGATGGGGCGCCGGTTTCAACAGGGCGCGACGCGAGAATTACAGAGGCGCGTGATACCCGCTTCTTTGCCGGCTGGCGCAGCGACCCTTTCTTCTGCGACGTGGAAGGCGCGAAGAACAACTTGCAGTTCACGGGCGACGATTTCTTCGCTGACAAAGATGTGTGCAGCATCGTTCTTGAAGTACCTAACTCTGCCCTGGGGGCAAAAGAGGTTCGCCTGTGGGCGCGCACGCTTGCGCCAAATGATGCCGGCTGGATCCAAGTGGAGCGCGGAGCCCGGCCTGCGCAAGCGGTCATACTTGTCGAAGAAAGAGATGCCTACCTCGGAGGTGAACCGGCGAACGATGAGCGTTTCCTTGCTGCCTTCGCGCACGCTCTGGAGCACACAGGGGGATATACGCCAGCCGAGGCAAAGCGCGTGGCGGGGACATTGCTCCCAGATGTTCTGCCTTATGACCCTACGCGCCCGGCATCTTTTCCTGATAACGGCCGGACACTCACTGACGATGCATTCGATTCTTTTATTCGCATCCTCACAAATGGAAAGGTGGCGGAAGACAACGTAGGGCCCCACGCCGATCTGTTACTCGAGTTCCCCTATGTGGGACCACCTCACCAAAGCCGCGTGACGAAAGCGCCCCATAAGACGGCCACAACGCAAAAATCAAAAATGAAACCGAATGATGAGCAGAGAACAAACATGAAAGATCAGAGTTACGCAGCGATGAGCGAGCATGCCCACGTAGATGGGGTTTATCCCTTCCCGGCTGTGATGCAGACGCGGATGATCGAAACCAACGGTACATCCATCCATGTGCGCGTCGGCGGTCATGGTCCAGCGGTCGTCATGTTGCACGGCTTCGGCACAACGGGCGACATGTGGGGCCATCTGGCGAGCGCACTCATCGAAGACCACATGATTGTCGCGCCCGACCTGCGTGGGTTGGGCCTCTCCTCGAAGCCTGATGGCGGCTATGACAAGAAGAATCAGGCGGCGGACGTGGTGGGCGTACTGGATGCCTTGGGTGTGCGTACGGCCGAATTGGTGACGCACGACATCGGCATTATGGTCGGCTTCGCAGTTGCCGCCACCCACCCCGAGCGCGTGAACCGATGGGTGGCGATCGATGCGCCGCTGCCCGGCGTCGGACCCTGGAATCAGATCAAACAGAATCCGGCCATGTGGCACTTTGGCTTCGGCGGTCAGGATATGGAGCGCCTGGTCGCCGGCCGCGAGCGCATCTATCTCGACCGCTTCTGGAACGAACTTTCCCGGGACCGGAAGCGGTTTGATGAAGCGAAGCGCCAGCATTATGCGGCGCTCTATGCGCAACCCGGCGCAATGCGAGCGGGCTTTGCCCAGTTCCTGGCGTTCA
>Ga0210401_10001207_pt1 | contig 30358 bp, 26 predicted proteins | sample IncBWH32MmetaG_FD_150866 | JGI IMG/M metagenome (GOLD analysis project Ga0210401, IMG submission 150866) | Forest soil microbial communities from Barre Woods Harvard Forest LTER site, Petersham, Massachusetts, United States - Inc-BW-H-32-M | ecosystem: Environmental > Terrestrial > Soil >...
GGTCGACAAGCTGGGCAAGGCCAACGCGGAGCAGATGGCACGCGAGGGCGAACTGCTCGGCCGCCACCCGCTACTGATCCAGAAGACAGTCGCGGACAAGCTCTCCGACAAGGTGCGCGTGATCATCGCGCCAGCCGGCATCGACGGCCGCTTCATCGCATCGGGACTGATCGGGGATGCTCCGCCGGCGCAAGGCGCGGTCGCCACTGCCATGGAGGCCCACTAAATGGCCGCCGCCGCTGCCGCCGCCGCGATGACGTTGCTCGCCATCGTCGCCCAAGATCATGTGGCGCTGCGCGCCGCGCCCAGCGCGAGCGCCACCGCGCACGCCCAGTTGTGGCAGGGTGAGCTGCTGGAAGTGCGCGGCAAGCACTTCGGCCAGCTGCAGGTTTACGACCATCGCCTCGAGCGCGCTGGCTACGTCCGTGAAAACGAGGCGCGCATCATCGGAACGACCGAGGCCGACGCACCGCAACTGCTCGCCGTGTTGCGCTTCCTGCGCGATGCGCCGGGCGCGGAGTCGCTCGGAATCGCCTACGCGGCCGCCTACCTGAAAGCGGCTCCGGCGGCGGGCATCACGGCCGAGCCCTTCGACGCGCTGGGCACGATGGCCGAGCGCCTGGCGCGCGGTGCCACGCTGCGCCAGGGCAAGGTGGAGACCGCCTCGGCGCATATGGACGTAGCCGCGCAATACGGGATCAAGTTCGTGAGCTACGACACCCCGGGCGCGGGAGGCAGCGGCGCGGTCCAGCTGTGTTACGACGGCGACGCATTCCGCCATATGCTGGCGATGGACGGCGCGGGCGGCAGCGCGAAGGCGACGCTCGAGCAACGCGCGCGGGCGATCCTGGCCTTGAGCCGTCAGGAGTGCGTCGACCCGTCGCTGTCGCCACACGACCGCAAAGGTGTGGACCAGCAGCGCGCCGACCTGCTCGACCGGATCGATTCGGCCTCGATTGCGCAGGTCGAGGAGCCATTGCGCAACCGGTTGCACCTGCGACGCGCAGGCGCCTGGGCCGCAGTCGCCTTCGACAAGTCGCGCTTCCAGGAGGCGCCACAGCCGGCGGCCCAGCGCGCCTTCGACGAGCTGGCCGCGGTCGACAAGGCGGAGCTGACCAGCGAGGACGCGGCCGATTACACCGAGGCCGCCATCCGGGTCGGGGCCGTGCGCTGGGCGGCGGCGACCGCCCTCGCGGCGCCGGCCAGACTGCAGGTCCAGTTGCAGCCGAAGGAGCCCGGGCAGACGTGCGTACGCCTGATCGACAGTTGGACCAAGAATCCGTCGACGCTGGCCGAGCGGTGCACGTATGGAACGGTGTGGGCCGCGTCGGCCAAGTCGATGCCGGACGGTCGCGCGCTGGCGCTGACCGTGCAGCCGATGGACGGATGGAGTGAGCTCTGGGTGTGGCACCAGGAGCCGGACGGCTGGAAGGTCGACGTCGTAGTCCCGGAAGCCAATGGTCCGGGCCTGGGGTATGTGGAATGGGCGGGATGGTCACCGTCCTCGCGGCGCAAGCTCCTGGTCGTCCGCGAAGCCAAATCCAACGGCCACGTCACGCGCCGGTTCGAGGTGCTGCGCACCGATACGCTGGTCGCGGAGAAGTCGGCGGGCGACCCGCAGCAATTGACCGCCTTCGGCCTGTGGGCCGACGTCAGCTGGAGGCAGGAGACCGTGAGTCTGCGATGACTTCGTCAGAACGACCCGTCCGACCCCAAGCCGAATTCGCGTCTCGGCAAAGCGGTCATTCAAACCGTAACACGCGGCACGTAGTTCAATGCTGATTCTGCGGCAGTCCATCGCCGATCTCATAGTAATCACCCTTCTCCGCCACGAAGATGTGCATCTGCAAGTGGGTGGAAGTCGGCGTGTCGAATGCGCCCATCGCGATGCCCATCCATTCTCGCGCGGGGGGGTCAAAAAACAAGGACGATCCGCATGTCGAACAGAACCCCCGCCGCACCTTCGCTGATGAGTGATACCAAGTCAGGTTCTCGCGCCCCTCGATCTCGACAGCCGCCTTGGGCACATCGGTTGAAGCAAAGTAATGACCGGAGTGTTTCCTGCATTGGACACAGTGGCAGGCGTCGGGGGGCTTGAGATTGCCTTTCACCACAAACGAAACTCGGCCGCAGAGGCAGGAACCTTTTCTGACACCCGTCATGACTCGGCTCTTCTAATGAGCGTGAATGTCCGGACCCGAAAGCCGGATCAAATCAGCTAGACACCCTTGGGAGTCCCGAAAAGTTTGGCTTGAATCCTTTTCGCAAGCTCGGGTGTTATCGGTCCTCGCAAATTGGGGTTTGCGAGCTCGAAGACGATATCCGCCAAGTGCTCTTGCCCTGGTTGATATCCGATGTCCTCACGACACTCGACCAAGTCAGCCCAATCTGTCACTTGATTGGCCGTCAATTCTTGGGTCAAATAGCGCGTGAGAATGCGGTCGATGTCGCCGCTTGATATGAATGCGACGGGCCCGATTGCATCCCATCCGAACGATGCGAGCTTTTCGATAATGGCCCCTACGGGTAGCCTGTAGGCAATGAGCGCGCGAAGGACGGCGGCTCGGTCTTCTGCCATCGCCATCTTGGAGCTCCGCAGTCTCGACCCGTTCCGTTCGTAAGATATCCGTTAACGAGAAAATTTACGCCGGGATTGCAGCGGCCGCATAGGGCGGATAGCACCCCACTTACCCACCGGTATCAGTGCGTCGCAGCAAATCGCTGCAGTTGCTCGCCAAGCACAGCGTCTACACCGTCCGCTATCTTGGCGAATCCATCGGCGGAAAAGCCCGAAACTGCGTATTCCGCTCTGACTTTCGTCGTTCCTGGTTCCCCGGCTATGAGCGTGAAGGTCAGCGCACCGCTAACCCCCATCGCCTGCAAGGGACCGAGTCCACCGGATAAGCGGAGCCTGACCGGAGCCTGAACGTAGATGACATCCATGTGCCGCACGAAACCATCATTCGCGAGTTTCTCGCACCAGCATCCACCGGGAACCAAGGTCAACGAGAGATTGGCCGCGTTGTGCGAATACGTGTGCTCTGCATCCCACCAGTCCTGAAGACGCCCGAGGCGCTGCCAGGCGGCGTCCGCCGAACCGTGGTAATCAACCTCTTCGCGGACAACGAATCCGCCAGCACCGCTCGCAACGACGGCGGCCGACACGTTCATCGCTGGACCGAGAACGATGACAAACAGGAATACATAGACACCGCGTCTCATTCGACGACTCCCCGCGGATATGGCAATCGGCAGATCGGCATTAGAGGTGCCCGTCAGCCGCGAAACACTTTGCCCAGTTCCCGCCGGTCGCGCTTGGTCGGCCGGCCCTTGATCGATTGCGCCGGTTCGGCAGCACGCTGTTCCCGGTGCCGCTCGCGGCGCGCAATGCTGTCTGCGGTCTCCCGATACAGCTCGCGGGCGACGCTCGCCGGGCCGCGCTGCGCCGACACCGCCTGTACCACGACCTGCAGCCGCAAATCGGCCACCTGAACCTCGAGGGTCTCGCCGATCCTGGCTTCGCGCGCCGGCTTGATCCGCTCGCCGTCGATGCGTACGCGGCCCAGGTCGATCGCCTGGCTGGCCAGCGAGCGCGTCTTGAAGAAGCGCGCCGCCCACAGCCACTTGTCGAGACGAATTCGATCCCCGTCATCGCTCATTCGCGGATGGTACGAGGCTTTGTGATTTCTGTGGCGCGATATCCGCGCAGGCGCCCGGGAATCGCCCCGCATGGTCGCCCGACCGGAGACAGTGCGATGACGACGATCAGGGTCAGCGCCTATCGCTGGGTTCCACCGTTCGCGCAAGGGCTGGTGCGCGATTGACCGGACTGCGTCAAATCCCACCCGCCGGGTCCGCAGACTTCGGCGCCGGCCAGGGGTGCTCGGACTTGCCGTTGAAAATCGCGTCCTTCTCGGCGGGCGAGAGCGTCCAGTCGCCGCGTGCGATCTCGGCCTGGAGCTGGCCAGGCGCCCAGCCCGAGTGCCCGACGAAGATCTTCAGGCCGTCCATCGGCTGGTCCCGAGCCAGCAGCTCGAGCAGCAGGTCCCGGTCCGCGCTGACATAGACGCCGTCGAACGCCTGGATCGCATGCTCGCGCGGCGTATCGGTGCGAAAAAGGAACCACACGGAATCGATTTCGACGGGGCCACCGAAGTACAGCTTGTCGTGCAGTTTCGCCAGGCGCTCGAGATCCGGAAAAAGGTGCGAGACATCGAGCTTCGTAGGCCGGTTGACGATAAGGCCGGCCGGAGCAGCACCGAGATTGTTCATCACCAGCACGACCGAATCCTTGAAATCGCGGTCCAATACCTGACCGCGAGCGACCAGAAGCATTGCGGTCAAAGGCTTGGCGTCGTCGGCGCAGGTCGGCCACGACGCGGCGAACAGAAGCAGGAAAGCCAAGAGGACTCGACTCATACCTAACCTCCAAACCGGCCGACCAGTTCCCCATAGGCAAGAGCGTGCCCTGTCATCGCCTCGAGCACGCCCGCACGGTCGGGCGACCCTGGCCGCAATGCCGCCACATCCAGCGCATACACCCGGAACACGTAGCCGTGCTTGCCAAACGGCGGGCATGGCGGCACGAATCCCGTCGTGCCGCGCGAATTGCGTCCCGACGCGATGCCCCGCCGGCTCAGCTCGCCATCGGCGACCGCGCCGTCGATCTGAACCACCGCCGGCGGAATGTCGTACAGGATCCAGTGTGTGAAGCTCGCCAGCCGATACTTCGGTGAGGGCGCGTCCCAATCGATGGCCAGGATCGCGTAGGACCTTGCGCCCGGCGGCGCCCCCTCCCAGCTCAACTGAGGCGAACGTCCTGCTCCGCGGCAGGAGGTTGCGACCGGCATATCCCCATCGCCAGCGAAATCCGCACTGTGAACGGCCAACGTTCGGGCAATCCCGGCGTGGAATTGCGCGTCTGCCCGCCGCTCGCGCCACGCGACCGCAGGCAGGACCGCCGCCGTCACGACCAGCAGCCCCACCACACCGTACAGAGCAAGCTTGAGGTACTTCATGTCGGTCAGACGGCGTGGGACGGCCTCCCAGAACCGCTACACCGGCCGCGGGTGAACGGCTCGGCGCAACCAGTCCCGATCGATTCTAGGCCCCAGCGTTGCGGATGACTTTCGGCACTGTCCGGGATGCCCCGAGCCGGCGCACAGTTCGCCTCAGCACGAACGACCTTGAACGCCACTCCAACTAAGACAAAACGAGGCCCGCCATGAACATGAACCGCCAAAGCCGCCGTGAAGACGTCCTGTTTGTGATCGCCCTGCTGGTCCCGGCCATTTTCGCCGGTGCGCGCTACCAGGAATCGAGCCGCGAAATGACGCTGATCGCCCAGCAGCCGGCCGCCATCCAGGTCGTGATGTCGCACGGCGAATCTCAGGTCAAGAAGAGCTAGACCCGCAGTCCCGGGGGGACTGTGGCCGGTCATGGAGTTCCGGTATTCAGCCTTTCGAGTACCGTAGCGGCGTGAGCGGAGATCATACGAACCAGGACCCCAAGCTGTTGCGCCGCCTGCTGCGCGCGAAGGATCGGATGGACGCCGCCTCGCACGAGCAGTGGCCCGTGCGCCGGCTGGCGCGCGTGAGCGGCGTCTCCGCGGCTCACTTCGCGCGATCGTTCAGGCAGGCCTTCGGCGTCTCGCCGCACCGGTACCTGCTCACGCGGCGCCTCGAGCGGGCGACGGCGTTGCTGCGCGACACCGACCGGTCCATCACCGAAATCGCCTTCCAAACGGGCTGGCGGAGCCTGGGCACGTTCGGGCGCACCTTCCGCGACGTCACCGGCGAGACCCCGGGCGCGATCCGGGCGCGCGAGAGGCCGGCCGCGTACGGGCTCGGCCGCGTGCCGGCCTGCTTCCTCAGCGCCGCGCACCGACCCCACCTCACGATCGCAGTTTCGGAGAAGCGACGCCAGGGGGCGGGCGGTATAAACGGGTCGGAAGCAATGGAGGTCCCATGAGCCAGAGTGTCGAAGTGGTCGGTCTGTACGTGCGAGATCAGGACGAAGCGCTCGCGTTCTACGTCGAGAAACTCGGCTTCCGCGTCCACACGGACGTGCGGAACGGTGACTATCGCTGGCTCACGGTGCAGCACCCGGACCAGCCGTCTTTCCAGCTCGGTTTGTTCAGGCCGGGGCCGCCGGTGCTCGACGCGGCGACCGCGCAGACGCTGCAGGCGATCGTGGCCAAGGGCGCGATGCCCCCGCTCGTGCTGGTCGTGGACGACTGTCGCGCCGCCTACGACCGGATGCGCGCCCGAGGAGTGGAGTTCACGCAAGAGCCTGTGGACCGCTACGGCACTGTCGACGCCGGCTTCCGCGACCCGTCGGGGAACGGGTGGAAGATGATCGAGCCGCGCCGCTGAGGCGGGTCGGGACTGCGTTAGGTTCAGTCCTTCGCGGGGCTAGAATTCGACTTATCGATCAGGCGCGCTCCAACTCAGTTACCAGCGGCCGGATCATATGCGCCGACTCACGGCACCGAAAAAGCCTTGTCACGATAAGGTTGAGCCATGGCGGACATTCCGGGAAGCATCGAGGAAATCGATGGTCGCATTTCGGCGGTGCGCGACAACCTTCGCCAGCTGGTCGAGCAGGCCGCTGGCTACTCGGGCACGGCAGACGACGAGTTGGTTTCCCAACGCATCGCCGAGCAGGAAGCACAGCTCGATATCTTGACCAAAAAACGCGCTCAGCTTGCTTCAGCTGCTTTGGACAGGGACGACCGAACCCGCAAATAACCTGCTGCCTGTATTGCAGGCTTGCTGCGCTTCGGCGTTCGTGCGGGAAAGCGTCAGACTCCCGCCCCTGCTGCGCCCGTTCCTTCACTTGTTCGAGAAGTCCGGTATCCTTCGCGTCCCTATGGCGACGTTGTTCAGGATGAAGCGGGCGTGGCGCAGAGGCATCAGCGCGGGCGCTGCTATGGTGCTTCTGTTCGCACAGCTTAGTGTCGCCGCCTACGCTTGCCCGGATCTTTCGACGAGTCCGGGGGTTGGCGCGACGACGATGACCGAGCACTGCGCCCAAGGCGGCTCGGTACTCGACTCCAAGCGCCCCGCGGTCTGTCACGAGCAATGCAAACCCCAGGCGAATGTCGACTACCGGCTTCAAAGCCCTGGCCTTCCGCCGGCAGTGCCAACGGGACTCATCGTCACCTGGGTCGACCCGTATCGCTTGCTGAGTCGTGCCAGGATCGCTGCGCCCGACGCTGCGCGCGCGAACGGCCCGCCCCTTCCCATCCTCTTCTGCGTATCGCGAACCTAGCCTCCGTTTGACTTCGCGCCGACCCGTCTGGGCCGGCTGTCCGCGGTCTTCGTTAACGGAGGTTACATGCAGCTTTCATCGCTGAAGGCGCTGCCATCACGGCCGCGCTTGTACGCACGCCAACTGAGCCTCGGGCTCATCGCGTGTGGGATATCCACCCTTCTCGTGTTGCCGGCCGCACGCGCTGACGAAGCGCCTGCGCTGTCGCTCGACGAGGCGCTGCGCCTGGCGAGCGAGCGGTCGCCGCAAATCGCTGCCCAACGGTCCGCGATCGAGTCTGCGCAGGAGGCTTCCGTGTCGGCGCGCCAATTGCCGGATCCGAAGCTGTTTTTCGGGGTCGAGAACCTGCCCGTGAGCACATCCGAGTCGTTCAGCTTTACCCAAGACTTCATGACCATGCGCAAGATTGGCTTGATGCAGGACTTTCCGCGCGCCGAGAAGCGCGACCTGAAGGGGAAGTTGGCGGAGCAGGTCGCGGCCAGGGAGCAAGCCATGCTGGGGGACGTGCAACTGGCGCTGCGTCGGGAGGTTGCCAGCGCATGGATCGAGCGGTATTTCGCGCAACGCATGGCGACGGTGGTCGAAGAGCAGATGGCGGAGGTTCAGCTGCAAGCGGACGCCATGAAATCTGGCTTAGCGAGCGGTAAAACACAGGCGGCCGAGCTGCTCGCGGTGCAGCTCAACCTGCAAACGCTGCAGGACAAGCGTTCCGATTTCGATAAGCAGGCTGCTCGAGCCAAAGTGATGCTGGTTCGCTGGCTGGGCGATGCTGCAACCCGACCGCTGGCGCAGTTCGCGGTACCGATTGTGCCGGCGGACCGGAGCACGCTGGCCGACCACCTCTCACACCACCCGCACCTCGACTCGCTCGAGCACCAGGTTCAGGCAGCGATAGCGGACGCTTCATTGGCTCAGGCCTCGGTCAAGCCGGACTGGAGCCTGGAATTTGCCTATGCGCAGCGCGGCCCGAACCTCTCCAACATGATCTCGCTGCAGGTCACCTTCGATCTGCCATTGTTCCGGCACAACCGACAGGATCGCGATATTGCCTCGAAGGTCGCGCTCATAGAGCAGGCACGCGATCTGAAAGAGGATGCGCTGCGTCAGCATCTGTCAGAGGAACAAACGGCCTGGGTCGACTGGGACACCGCTAGCGCGCGTCTGCAACGTTTCGATGAATCGCTGCTGCCGCTGTCTCGCGAGCGCACGAATGCGGCGCTGGCGGCCTATCGAGGCGGACGCAGCGATCTGGCACCGGTACTGCAAGCGCGGCGCGACGAGTTGGAGATCAAGTTGCAGAGCGTCCAACTGGCGGCGGACCAGGCCCGCGCTTACGCGCAGCTGCTCTATTTCCTGCCGGAGGCGAGCCGATGAACCGCAACCTCCTGTTCCGCTCGATCGGGGGCGTTGCTCTGCTCGCTTCGGGTCTCGGCGGCGGCTACTGGCTCGCCATGAACCGCGCGCACAAGGACGGCGCAGCGACGCCAATTGCGCGCTCCGAGCCTGCCGCTCAGGGTACGACTTATCCGGCGGCGGGCGAAAGGATCGATCCCAAGACCGGTCGCGCGGTCCTCTACTGGCACGATCCCATGGTGCCGGGGCCGAAGTTCGACAAGCCGGGCAAATCCCCTTTCATGGATATGGCGCTGGTGCCGGTGTATGCCGGCGAGACAGAGGACGACGGAAGAGTCGCGATCAGCGCGCGCACCGTTCAGAACCTGGGGATTCGTACGGCTGAGGTCAAGCCGGGTGCAGTGGACGTGGGCTTTTCGACGGTCGGAGCGATCAGCATCGACGAGCGCGGCATCACCGCCGTGCAGTCCCGCGTGAACGGGTACGTCGAGAAGCTTCACGTCCGTGCCCAATACGACTCCGTGACAAACGGTCAGCCACTGGCTGACATCTACGCGCCGGACTGGCTCTCCGCTGAAGACGAATACCTCGCGCTCAAGCGCAGCAGCCAGCCCGGGGCCGATGCGCTGGCGCAGGCCGCGCGCGAGCGCCTGAAACTGCTTGGCATCCCCGAGGAGCAGATTCAGGCGGTAGAGCGCGAGGGGAAGTCCAACCCACGCGTCACATTGCTGGCGCCCACGGGCGGACTCGTGTGGGAGCTTGGCGTACGTGACGGCGTTGCAGTAAGTCCCGGCATGACGCTGTTCAAGCTCGCCCCGCTCAGCACCGTATGGGTCAATGCCGAAGTGCCGGAAACGCAGGCCGAACTGGTTCGTCCAGGCAGCGCGGTTGAGGGGCAGGCTGCCGCATTTCCGAATAAGGTCTTCAAGGGCAAAGTCGAAGCGCTTCTGCCCGATGTGAACTCCACCACGCGCACCATAAAGGCGCGCATCGTTCTGACCAACCCGGGGGGACTCCTGAAGCCCGGAATGTTTACCCGACTCGAGTTCGGCGGCCGCAAGAACAACGGGCTGATGGTGCCTACCGAAGCGGTGATTTACACCGGCGCGCGCAACGTGGCGATCGTCGCGGATGGGGAGGGCAAATTTCGGCCGATCGACGTCGAGGTGGGGCGCGATAGCGGCGACATGACCGAGATCCGCAAGGGACTCCAGGCCCGACAGCGGGTCGTGGTGTCGGGTCAGTTCCTGATCGACTCCGAGGCGAGCCTGAAAACCACGCTGGATCGGATGAATGCGCCCGAAGGCGCCGCGGCCGCACAGAAGGCAGAGCGTCCATGATCGCGCGGCTGATCCGGTGGTCGATCGGAAATCGCTTCCTGGTTTTGCTCGCCACGCTGATGGTGTGCGCCTGGGGTCTGTGGGCCATGCTCAAGACCCCGCTGGACGCGATTCCCGACTTGTCCGACGTGCAGGTGATCATTCGCACCAGCTACCCGGGCCAGGCACCGCAAATCGTGGAAGACCAGGTGACCTATCCGTTGACCACGACGATGCTCTCGGTGCCCGGCGCCAAGAACGTACGCGGCTATTCGTTCTTCGGGGATTCGTTCGTCTACGTGCTGTTCGAGGACGGCACCGATCTGTACTGGGCGCGCTCGCGGGTCCTGGAATACCTGAACCAGGTTCAGGGCAGGCTTCCGGCCCAGGCCAAGGCATCCCTTGGACCCGATGCGACCGGCGTCGGATGGATCTATGAATATTCGCTGGTCGATCGCACGGGCCAGCACGATCTGAGCCAGCTGCGTGCGCTGCAGGACTGGTTCCTGAAGTACGAGCTCAAGTCGGTACCGAACGTGGCGGAGGTCGCGTCGGTCGGCGGCATGGTCCGCCAATACCAGATCGTGCTCGATCCCGATCGTCTGCGCGCCTATGGCGTGCCGTTCAGCCGAGTCGTCCAGGCCGTGAAATCCGCCAACCAGGAGTCCGGCGGCTCGGTGCTGGAGCTGGGCGAGGCCGAGTACATGGTGCGGGCACGCGGGTACCTGAAAACACTCGACGACTTCCGCAGCATCCCAATCGGACTGGGCGACGGCGGCACGCCCGTCCTGCTCAAGGACGTCGCGCACGTACAGGTGGGCCCCGAGATGCGGCGCGGCATCGCAGAACTGGGCGGCGATGGCGAGAGCGTGGGGGGCGTGATCGTGATGCGCTCCGGCAAAAACGCCCTCGAGACGATCGAAGCGGTCAAGGCGAAGCTCGAGGCGCTGAAACCGGGATTGCCCGCCGGGGTAGAAATCGTGCCGACCTATGACCGGTCCAGCTTGATCGAGCGCGCGATCAAAAACCTGCGTGACAAGCTGATCGAAGAGTTTGCCGTGGTCGCCGTAGTTTGCGCCGTGTTCCTGTTTCATCTTCGGTCCAGCTTCGTCGCCATCGTCACGCTTCCGCTGGGAGTCCTGATCTCGTTCATCGTGATGCATTACCAGGGGGTGAACGCCAACATCATGTCGCTGGGCGGCATCGCGATCGCGGTGGGCGCGATGGTGGATGCGGCGGTGGTGATGATCGAGAACGCGCACAAGCACATCGAAGCGTGGCGCCATGCCCATCCCGGCCAGGTTTTGAGAGGCGCCGAGCACTGGCGAATCGTTGGAGACGCTGCCGCTCAGGTTGGACCGGCATTGTTTTTCAGCCTGCTGGTGATCACCCTGTCATTCATCCCGGTGTTTTCGCTGGAGGCCCAAGAGGGGCGCCTTTTCTCGCCACTCGCTTTCACCAAGACCTACGCCATGGCTGCGGCTGCCGGCCTGTCCGTCACGCTGGTTCCCGTGCTGATGGGCTACCTGATCCGGGGGCGCATTCCTGACGAGCACAGCAATCCGTTGACCCGCTTCCTGATCGTGGCCTACCGGCCGCTGCTGGCGGCGGTGCTGCGGTTTCCCCGGGGTACGCTACTGCTGGCGCTCGCGTTACTGGTCGCCAGCTTTTTCCCGGTCCTCGGGCTTGGGGGCGAGTTCATGCCGCCTCTGGATGAAGGCGACATGCTGTACATGCCCTCCGCACTACCGGGGCTGTCGGCCGGCAAAGCGGCGGAAGTGCTTCAGCAGACGGATCGGCTGATTCGGACCGTGCCGGAGGTGCAAAGCGTATTCGGCAAAGCCGGACGGGCGGAAACGGCCACCGATCCGGCGCCGATGGAGATGTTCGAGACCACCGTCCAGTTCAAGCCGCACGATCAGTGGCGGCCCGGGATGACGACGGCGAAGCTGATCGAGGAACTCGACCAGCTCGTGAAGGTGCCCGGACTGTCCAACATCTGGGTCCCCCCGATCCGCAACCGCATCGACATGCTGGCAACCGGCATCAAGAGCCCTCTCGGAATCAAAGTGGCCGGTGCCAACCTGGCCGACATCGAACGCGTAGCGCAGGACATCGAGCGCGCCGTGAGGAACGTCCCCGGCGTCACATCGGCCTTGGCTGAGCGGTTGACCGGTGGCCGGTACATCGACATCAAGGTCGACCGCGAGGCCGCGGCTCGGTACGGATTGAACGTCTCGGATGTGCAAGACATCATCACGAACGCCATCGGCGGGGAGAACATCGGCGAAACCGTCGAAGGCTTGCAGCGCTTTCCGATCAGCGTGCGCTATCCGCGCGAGGTGCGCGACTCCGTGGAAAAGCTGCGGGAGCTCCCCATCGTCACCGATCGTGGCGCTCAGATACCGCTGGGGGCGGTTACCGAGATCCGTTTCGCGGACGGTCCGCCGATGCTCAAGAGCGAGAACGCGCGCCTGTCGGGCTGGGTGTATGTTGACATTCACGGACGCGATCTGGTGTCCGTCGTGCGCGACGCCAAAAAAGCGGTGGCCGAACAGGTCAAGGTGCCTGCCGGCTATTCGGTCTCGTGGTCAGGGCAGTTCGAATATCTGGAGCGGGCGACCAAGCGGCTCGCGGTCGTGGTCCCGTTTACGGGGGTCATTATCTTCGTGCTGTTGTACCTGGCCTTCGGTCGGGTTGACGAGGCCCTGCTGATCATGTTGGCCGTGCCCTTTGCACTGATCGGCGGGTTCTGGCTGCTATGGCTGCTCGGATTCAACATGTCGATTGCGGTGGCGGTGGGATTCATCGCCCTGGCCGGCGTCGCAGCCGAATTCGGTGTGGTCATGCTGCTGTACCTGAAGCAGGCGCTGGAGCGAAGGCAGGCGCTGGGCGAGCCGATGACCGTCGACCAGCTTCGCGACGCCGTGATGGAGGGCGCGGTCCTGCGCGTGCGCCCCATCGCCATGACCGTCGCGGTGATCCTGGCTGGCTTGATCCCGATCATGTGGTCGACTGGCACGGGTGCCGAGGTCATGCAACGCATTGCAGCACCCATGGTGGGGGGAATGGTCGTCGCGCCCCTGCTGTCCATGTTCGTGATCCCTTCAGCATATTTCCTGCTGCGCAGGCGCAAGCTGCCCGTCGCGCGGGAGAATCCCCAGCCCTATGGCGGGCCGCTCGGCAGGAGGGTCGAGGCCGGAGGCGAATTGTGAGGCGTCACAAAAAGACAGAAAACATGGACCCGCAAGCGGGCTGCGTCGAGCTACGGCCCATCAGAGGGTGACCGACTTGCGCGCCTCGGCCTGTCGAAGAGCGGCAAGCCGGGCGTGAACCGCCTGAACGACGACAGATCCCTCTCCGACAGCGGAGGCCACCCTTTTCACGGAGCCCGAGCGGACGTCACCGACAGCGAAGACCCCGGGCAGGCTGGTCTCGAAGAGGGTGCGCGACGTCGAGGCATCGGCGTCGTTTCCTGTCAGGACGAAACCACGGTCGTCCAGCCGCACGGCATCTTTGACCCATCCGGTGCAGGGGTCGGCGCCGATCATGATGAAGAGACCGCCGACGGACCGCTCCACCACGCGTCCTTCGCCGTCGCGGATCTTGACAGTTCGGAGACGGTCGTCGCCGGAGAGCCCCATCACTTGGGAACGCGTCTCGATGTTCACGTGGGTGGCACGACGCAGGCGTTCGACGAGGTATTGCGACATGCTCTCTGACAGGTCGCGCCCGCGGTAGACGAGGCGCACGCACGACGCGCGAGAAGCCAGGAACATCGCGGCCTGCCCCGCGGAATTGCCGCCGCCAGCGACCACGACCTCCTGCCCCTTGCAGGTGCGGGCCTCAAGCTCGGTGGCCGCGTAGTAAAGGCCTGCGCCTAGGAAGCGTTCCTCCTCAGGCACTCCGAGCTTGCGGTAGCGGGCTCCGGTGGCGATGACTACCGCCCGCCCGAGAAGACACGTGCTGTCGTCTAGAGTGACCTCGTAGAATCCGGCGATGGCGCTGGGCTGAAGCTTGTGCGCACGGCGGGGCACGGCCACCCGCGCGCCGAACTTGATGGCCTGCAGTTCGGCGCGGAAGGCGAGATCGGCGCCGGAGACGCCGGTCGGAAATCCGAGGAAGTTCTCAATGCGTGAAGACGCTGCCGATTGGCCGCCGATTGCGACGTCGTCGAACAGGATGGTCTGCAGGCCTTCGGAGGCGCCGTAGACCGCCGCTGAGAGGCCGGCCGGGCCAGCTCCGGCGATGATCAGGTCCACCGGATCGCGCTCACGAGCGGCGACCTCCAGTCCGAGGGCGCGTGCCACTTCCGCAACCGATGGCTCATCGAGCACGTGTCGACCTCGCACCACCACTTTGACACCGGGGCCCTCAGCCGCGGATGCGCGGATCTGCTCCTTCTGGGCGTGGTCGCCAGGGTCCAACCAGCGGTAGGGGATGCGGTTGCGTTCGGCGTACTCGAGCACCTTCTGCAGGGCGGGCGCGCCTTCGTGGCCCATCAGCGTCAGGGTGCCTTGTTGGCGTTGCATCAGCAGCAAGCGGCGGGCGGCAAAAGCTGGCAGCAGGATATCGCTGGCTTCCGGATCGACTTGAACCAGGTCGGCGATCTGAAGTGGGGCGACCAGCACGACCTCGCCCGACCCGACGGCGATGCAGTCGGCGAAGGCTGTCTGGCCCAGAAGCAGGCCCATATCACCGGTGAATTGGCCAGGCTCAAAGACACCCAACACCATCTCGTCGGGATCGCGCACTTCCAGGGTGGCGGAAACCGCGTAGACGAACGGGTACTGGCGGTCATCGACCCTGTACAGCTTTTCGCCGACGGCCACGGATCGCCGCTCGCCCCGAGGCTCGAGCGCTGCGACCACTCGCTGCGGCAACCGCGAGTTAGCGCGCCGTTTCAGTTCCTCGTAGTTGAGATCTTCGAACACCGCTTCGACCTCCCATTTTGACGGCCATCGCCAGCCTCGACACCGTGCCCGTTTCCGTGGATCCGTGTGGACAGATCGCTGTTCCAGATGTCTTTCTATACTAAGGCTGATGGGGTTCTGCAAGGAGCGTGCGCATGTTTGACAGTTACCGCGACAAGTACGAAAACGTCAGGATGAGGCGCGAGGATGGAATACTGGAGGTCGCCCTGCATACGCGAGGCGGCCCACTGGTGTTCAACGGCTACGTGCACGAAGCGCTGGTTCGGGCGTTCCGCGACATTGGCGATGATCGCGACAACCACGTCGTCATCCTGACCGGCACGGGCGACGAATTTTGCGCCCAGCTCTCGCCCGAAGGTTTCGATTTCTTCACTCCGACGGGATACGACAAGATCCTGCGCGAGGGTGCCAAGGTCCTCGAAAACATTCTCGATATACAAGTGCCGATGATCGCGGCCATCAATGGCGCGGCCACCGTGCATTCCGAATATGCCTTGCTGTGCGACATCGTCATCGCCGCCGAAGGCGCCTACTTTCAGGACGCAGCGCACCCCGCATTCGGCATCGTGCCCGGCGACGGTTTGCATATCGTGTGGCCCGAAGTCATCGGCGAAATTCGCGGCCGTTACTTCCTGCTAAGCGGCCAGAAACTGAGTGCGGCTCAGGCGAAGGAGTATGGCGCCGTGAACGAGGTTGTTTCCCGCGAGGGTCTGCTGCCGCGAGCCTGGGAATTGGCGCGACATCTGAAGAAGCAGAGCCCGCTCACATTGCGGTACACGCGGATGGCGCTTTCAACTCGCTTCCGCCGCAGGCTACAGGAGGGATTGTCCTATGGGCTCGCGCTCGAGGGGATCTCTGCGGCGCAGGTTGCGGCGCTGAGTGCGCAAAAGGCTGAAACTCGCGGCTAGCCCTGATACGGCATCCGACGCGGTCGACCGCGAACACGGACGACGAACTATTTGCTGCCGAGCAACGCTCAGCGACTCGGGTGGACTGCTGGCTTGCAGTCGTTGCAGTCGCAGGCGGCTACCTTGGACGCTGGAGGGAGGACCATAAGGCGTTCCATTTCGATAATGTGCAGTGTTTGCAGCACCGCCGAGAACACGCACAGCCCGATCAGGAGGCACAGGCCTGGGAGGAATTGCCTGACCATCAACGTCGTTGAAGACAGTCCGAAAGTCAGGCATCGCCCGCAGCTGCCCTCCCGTTACGAAGTGGCTCCGAACCGCTTGCGTAGCTCCAGGTTGATTTCCAGGACATTGACGATCGGTTCGCCGAACAAGCCGCCTCCGGGGCTTGCCGCATGGGCCTGCAACATCGATTCAATCTCCTTTCGGACGTCGGCCGGGTCGCGCTTGAGGTTCTGTGCCCACTTTCCTGCGACGCGGTCGAGCTGGAACTCGGCGTTCTGCAACGTGATGTGCGGATCCAGACCGGAACCGGACGTCGTGACGTAGTCGCCCGGGACGTCCTGCAACTGTGCGTCCGGATGGTCCTGGCGCCAGGTGTCGAAAAAGATTGACTGGATGTCGGAGCCTTCCTTGACTGGTGCGATCTCGGTCACGTCCTTGCCGTCCGGTCCCTTGCGCGTGACGGAGGACGGGAACATGCCCGGGTGATCCTTGGAGAAATGCTCGAAGAAGACCACGGCCAGATCGCTCGCGGCCGGCTTCGGCGTGCCGGGATTGTCCTTGACGAACTGGGCGACGATGTCCGGATTTGCCTTTGACCACGCGTCCACATAAGCCGCATGCGTCGGGTCGCCCGTCACCCACGCCTGTGCGAGTCCGTTGTGGGCATCGGCCCACTGCGCGACGATGCCGGGCTTGCCGCCGAACTGATCGGCCTTGAACCAGGACTCGACATCGGGGGCGACCGGCTGCCCCTTCTTCGGCCCGCCGCTGTAGACCGCGACCGGGCCGATCGCTCGTGCGGCCCGATCCCGCAGCGTGTAGTTGGACGGCGCAAGAGCCGACGACGACGAAGCGGTTGCGTCATACGACGCCGCCGACGGACGCGGCTGAAAGTACTCGTCCTTGGTGAAGGGCTGGGCCACGAGGAGCGACCCCACGGGCTTGCCATCCGGGCCATCGACAATGCTGCCGTTGGCTTGGAAAGGGAAAAAGAGCTGACCCACCCCCAGCAGGATCTGCGGATAGATTCCGCACACCAGCACGAGGCTGAAAGCCAGCAGCCACAGGCTTTTCGAGACGGATTGCAGCATGGCGAGTTTCCTCACGCTTCAGGTATCAGGCGACCAGGTTCAAGGCCACCATGACCATATCGATCAGCTTGATGCCGATGAATGGCACGATCACGCCGCCGAGGCCCCACACCAGCAGGTTACGGCGCAGCAGCGCGTCGGCGCCCATCGGGCGATAGCGCACGCCCTTCAGCGCCACCGGGATCAGCAGCGGAATGATCACCGCGTTGAAAATGACCGCCGACAGGATCGCCGAGGTCGGCGAGTGCAGGTGCATCACGTCGAGCGGCTTCAGCCAGGGCAGCGTGGCTGCAAACAGCGCGGGAATGATCGCAAAGTACTTCGCGACGTCATTGGCAATCGAGAAGGTGGTCAAGGAACCGCGCGTCATCAGCAGCTGCTTGCCGATCTCGACGACCTCGATCAGCTTGGTCGGATCGCTGTCCAGATCGACCATGTTGCCGGCTTCCTTGGCGGCCTGCGTTCCGGAGTTCATCGCAAGTCCCACATCCGCCTGCGCCAAGGCCGGCGCGTCGTTCGTGCCGTCGCCCATCATGGCGACCAGCTTGCCTTCCGCCTGCTCCTTGCGCAGGAACACCAGCTTGGCTTCCGGCGTCGCTTCCGGCAGAAAATCGTCCACGCCCGCGCGCTTGGCGATGGTGGCAGCAGTGAGACGATTGTCGCCCGTGATCATGATCGTGCGCAGGCCCATCTGCCGCAGCCGGGCAATGCGCTCATGGATCAGGGGCTTCAGGGTGTCCTGCAGAACGATGACGCCCAGCGCGCGCAAACCGTCGGCGACCACCAGCGGCGTCGCGCCGTCGGCCGCCGCCCTCATGACCAGCATGTCGATCTCTGCGGGCGGCGTCGTTCCGAGAGCGCGCAAGTGCCCGATCACCGCATCGGGCGCGCCTTTGCGAATGCGCCGTCCATTGGGTAGATCGACGCCGCTCATCCGCGTCTGCGCGGTGAACTCGATGAACTGTGAGCCGCTGGGCGGCATGATCGCGTCCTGCTGAATGCCCGTGGCCAGTACGAAGCTGACGATGCTCTGTCCCTCTGGCGTGCGATCGGCCCGAGACGCGAGCGCGGCCGCCACGCGAAGTTCCTGCTCGCTCACGCCGCGCAGCGGCAGGAATTCCGACGCGCGGCGGCTGCCGAGCGTGATCGTTCCGGTCTTGTCGAGCAGCACGGTATCGATGTCGCCGGCGGTCTCGACTGCGCGCCCACTCTTCGCAATGATATTGGCGCGCAGGGCACGGTCCATTCCGGCGATGCCAATGGCGGCCAGCAGCGCGCCGATCGTCGTCGGGATCAGACAAACCAGCAGAGCCACCAGCGTGGGCACATCGGTACCCAGGCTCGCGAGCGGCGCCGTCAGGCCCAGATACGAGGCCATGTACTGCTCGGCGTTGTAAGCCATCGGCCACAACGGCACCACGACGATCAGGAAGATAAGGCTGAAGGCGGTCAGCACCAGGGTCAGCGCGATCTCGTTGGGCGTGCGCTGCCGTACCGCACCCTCGACCAGCGCAATCATCCGGTCGAGGAAGGACTCGCCGTAACCAGCAACGACGCGCACGACGATCCGATCGGACAGCACCGTGGTACCTCCGGTGACGCCCGACCGATCGCCGCCGGCCTCGCGGATCACGGGCGCCGACTCGCCAGTGATGGCCGACTCGTCGACCGAGGCCGCACCCTCGATCACCTCACCGTCGCCGGGGATCACTTCGCCGACACCCACGACGACGCGGTCGCCGGGCTTGAGCGAAATCGAAGTGACCGCTTCGAAGCTGCCATCGGCAAGCAGGCGTTGGGCCGGCGTCGAGCCGCGGGTGCGGCGCAAGGTCGCCGCCTGCGCACGGCCGCGCTCCTCGGCGTAGGCGGTAGCGAAGTTGGCGAACAGCACTGTGAGCCACAGCCACACATCGAGCGCGACGAAATAACCGAGGGAAAATGGGCTCGTCGTCGTCCCGAAGACCGCGCGCAAAATGAAAGCCAGCGTGAGTGCAGCGCCGACCTCGACCACGAACATCACCGGATTGCGCCATTGGATGTCGGGCCGCAGCATCACGAAGGACTGCTTGAGCGCCGCCAGTGCGAGCCTCGCCGAAAACAAGTCACGCCGAGACGCAACCTTGTGGTCCCATTCCAGGGCTTCCGTCACTTGCATAGCCATGCTCCGTACTCCTCACCCACCGAAGGGGATCGGCCCGAGGTGCTCCGCCAGCGGTCCCAGAGCCGCTACCGGAAGGAACAGCAAAGCACCGATGATCACGATGGTTCCAAACAGCAGGAAGCCGAACGTCACCGTGTCGTCGCGCATCGTCCCGAGCGAGACCGGTGCGACCTGCTTGCGGCCCAGATAAAAGGCCATCGCGATCGGCGCGATGATCGGCAGGTAGCGCGAGAACAGCATCACCAGGCCCGTACCGATGTCGAGTGGCACGGCCTCCGGAGCCGGATTGGGATTGCTGTTCAGGCCATAGGTCGCCCCGAGTCCGTCGAACGCAGACCCGTTGTTCGCCGATGCGGACGAGTACTGGTAGACGATCTGCGAGAAGCCGTGCGGGCCCGGATTGCTCTCGGCCTTGGTGCCCCAGTCTGTGGCGGCGAACAAGCCGCTCGGCCCGAGGATCAGGATCGGATGCACGAGCAGCGCGATCATCGCGAGCTTCATCTCGCGCGCGCCGACCTTGCGGCCGAGATATTCGGGGCTGCGGCCGACCATCTGACCGGCGAGGAACACGCCGACGATCAGGAACAGCAGCAGGTTGATCATGCCGACGCCCTTGCCGCCGAACACGCAGTTCAGCCACATGCCCGTAAACGGCGCCAGGCTCGCGATCGGATGCAGGCTATCGTGCTCGGCGTTCACTGCGCCGCAGGTGACGTCGGTCGTGATGGCCGCGAAGACCGCGCCGGCGGAGGTCCCGAAGCGCAGCTCCTTGCCCTCGAGATTGCCAAGGTGCTGCTCCACCGGCAGTGCGGGCATTGCCGGCAGCGAGACCGTGCGCTTGCCGCCGGGATCGGCCGCGCTGGCGATCTCATAGCTGCGCGCTGACGCGGTCCCGGTAAACGCCGGGTTCGGACGCAGCGTGTCCCAGTTCACCGTCCAGGCGATCAGCCCGGCCATCAGCGTCAGCATCACGCTGTAGATGACGACCGAGTGGCGTATGCGTCCGAGCATCCGCCCGTACATCAGCACCAGCGTGAACGGGAAGATCATCATTGCGAAGGTCGTGACGAAGTTCGACAGGCCGCTCGGGTTCTCCAGCGGGTGCGCCGAATTCATCCCGTAGAACCCGCCGCCATTGGTGCCCAGCATCTTGATCGGAATCACCGCGGCAACCGGTCCGACGATGATGTTCTGCGGCTTAGCCTGCCCGTGGTCGTCCAGACCCATGGCACCGCCCTCGAGCGTCGCGACCGTCTGCTGGCTTTGATAGGTCATCGGCATGCCTTCGTGCATGAAGATGACCCCGATGATCAGCGCCGCAGGCAGGTAGATGTACGTCATCACCCGCCACATATCCACGAAGTAATTCCCGACCGTCGCCTGACCGCGAAATGCACGGATGATCGCCGTGAGCGCACAGAATCCGACCGATGCCGAAAGAAACATGTTCGGCAGGATGAAAAAAATCTGGCTGAAGTTCGACAGATGCTGGTCGCCTGCATAGTGCTGCAGGTTGGTGTTCGTCATGAACGAGATGACGGTGTTGAAGACCGTCGACGGGGCGAGGATGCCGCGCCCCAGCGGATTGAGCGGCGCGATCGGTTGCAGGCACAGCACGAGGTAGCCGAATGCGAACAGCACCGCATTGAAAACCAGCAGTGCGACCGTGTATTGCTTCCAGTCCTGTTCGCCGCTGTTCAGCCGTGCTTCGAACCAGGTCAGCAGTCGAGGCGCCTGGTAGCGACCCTCCATGACCCAGGTGAAATACCGGCTCAGCGGAATTGAAAGGAGGATCGTGATAACGAGCAGCGAAATCGGTAAGGTCCACATGGTTTTCACCAGTTCCTAGGGCTTCGGTCAAGCCATACCACGGCGGACACGCAGGGTGTCAGAACCACTCCGGCCGCACCAGCGCTGCGCCGAGGTAGACGAATAGCAGCAAGACAATCAGGGCGGTCGCGTAGATCACAGCTGTCTCCGTTAAATTCGCGCGCAGCCTACTGTGAAGGCGAGGCAAACCCCCAAGCTGGCGAAACCCAATACGAAAAGAACCGGCAACCAGAAGACGAGGTTCATTGCGTGCTTCCTCTATCAAGGTGACCCGAGCCGCCAACGCGTGGATCGGTTCTATTGAGTGGCGCAGCGTATCCCGATCGTTGAATAAAATTTGCAAAAGCGAAACGCGATTCATGCAAAAGAGCTGTAAAAAGCCACTGCTGATGCGAATCTTGTTTACGCCGAATTTCTGCGGGCCGTGGTATTTCTTTGCTGCAATTTGACGATCGTGCTCCTAGTATCGAGTCGCTTGAATCGCGGTTCGGTCGATACGACCAGCCCCGTTTTAATAGCAGATTCAGGAGGTCCCAGATGCCGCGAGACTTTTTCATCGGTGCCGTTCGACCGGAACAGCGAGCGGCAACCGGGAACGCCGCTCACAGGGTTGCTGCTCGCACGCTGCGTCCGACTTATCGACTTACCGTTGTATGCCATGCCGCCGAGTCAAATGCCGTTCAAGCCTTGCTGACGAGCATGTTCGACCAACATGGCTTGACTCTGGACTCGCTGCGTTGCGATCACGCCAGCTCGATGTTCGTCAGAATCACGGCGTTGCTCGCAAGTTCGATCTCCGAGCGCGCGGCTTTGGTGCGGATCGTCTACGAGCTCGGGACGAATCCCTCGATACGCCGCCTTCAGTGGGAGACGGTTCCAACATTGTGAGTCCACCGTTTTCAAGATGGGCGCTTTGAAGCCGATCGTCGTCGTTATCGAGGACAATGCCAAGCTGCTGCGCCTGCTGCGCCGCAGCCTGCAAAGATCTGGGTTCGAGGTGCGCGGAGCAGACAGCGGCCAGGCTGGCTTGACGGTCATCAAGCACAGCAAGCCTGACTTGATCCTCCTCGATCTCGGCCTGCGCGAGGTCGACGGTCTGGAGATCATGCGAAAGCTGCGCGAGTGGTGGAGCAGCAAGCCCATGATCGTTCTGTCCGAACGCACTTCAGAAGTGGACAAAGTGGCCGCATTGGATCTTGGCGCGGACGACTATGTGGCCAAGCCTTTCGGGCTGTCGGAGCTGCTGGCGCGCGTGCGCGCTGTCATGCGGCGGGCTTCGCGCCATCCGCAGTCAGGCGATGCCCCTGAATTCCGGTCGCACGGGGTGACCGTCGACATGCTGAACCGCAGGGTTTCTCGCGACGGATCGGTGATCAGGCTGACGCCGAGCGAATTTCGCGTCTTGTCGATCCTTGTCAGGAGCTGCGGCCTGCTGGTGACGGCCGACACGCTGATCAACGAGTTATGGGGTCCCACCTGCCCCCCAACCAATCGCAGTTGTCTGCGCACCTACGTGGCATCGTTGCGCAAGAAGCTCGAGCAGGACCCGGCCGCGCCGGCACTGCTGCTGACCGAGCCAGGAATCGGATATCGGATCGCACTCGACCGGCCGGCTGCGAACAACAACCTCCTCGAAGGGGACCGCAAGGCGCCTCGCCCCGGGCGCTCGCTGTCATTGCCCGCAGCACGTGACGGCCTTATTTGCACGAAACGCGCTCCTTAGAAGATCACGCCGGCCTCGAGCAGCACGCGGGCCATGCTGTCGCTGCTGGCGCTGGGCCCGAACTCGAATCCGGGCGTCGCGCTGGTCGCCTTCACATATGAGAACTCGGCGCGCGCGAACAAAAGCCTGTTCTGCCAGGTCGGGGTGATCGTGAACGACCAGGCGTTGCTGCCAGGTCCGTACAGCAGCGTCGGATCGCCCGAGTTGCCGTTGGAGGTGATGTATTCAGCGCGTCCGGCCACGCTGTATCCGCCGCCCACCGCATAGATGCCGTACAGTGCACCCCCGAATGTGTTCAGATCGCGCGTCGTGCCGATCTTCGAATCCGATGGAACGCTCGTGTATTGCAGGCTCGGGATGATGGTCCAGGGTCCGGCCGTGTGCGTGAACACGGCGTTGTAGACGGTCTCGTTGTTCTGCAGTAGCGGCGTCGCGTAGCTCGAGACCGTTTCCGTATTCACGCTCCCGCCGGCTGAAACGGCGAGCGTGTTCGAGCTATCGATCGTGTACGTGGCCGAGCCGCTGACCCAGCTGTAACGGTTGGAGAAAAAGCCGTCGGTCCAGGCCACCGACACCGCCAGCGGACCCTTCGTGTAGTTGGCCTGCACGCCGCGGGCGATGCTGTTCTCCTGGTTCCAGATCAGCCCGCGCTCGATGTTCACGTTTTGGAACGAGAAAGCGTACTCGGCTCCGATCAAAGTCGGCAGGTTGCCGGCCTGTACCGAGAACTCATCGCTCGGCGCGTACTTCAGGAACCATACCGGCAGGCCCCCGAACGTATTCGCCGTGGTGCTGCCGGCGCGCAGGTATGGGACCCCCAAGTCGGGAATCGAATAGGCGCCGCCCTCTGCGTAGAACTGGATCGGTCCGTCCACCTTCTGCACGACCACCTGCCCATTGGTCAGGTCGGCCATCCAGCGGTGCTCATCCGAGAAGATCCCACTGCCGACAAAATTGCTCTCGTACTGCCCCATGGCACTCAGAACGCCGCTGACGTAAACACCGCCGAGCGGCCCAGCGTCCACCTTCAGCGGCTTCGGATTGCCCGCAAGCGTTTGGCCCATCGCCGGCATCGACACCGGCGAAGCCTCCGGCGCAGGTGCTGGCGACGCAGCGGCCGCAGGAGCCGGCGTCGCCTGCGCCCAGGCGAGTGCGCTGGCCGCATCCAGCCCCGCAATCGTCAGCGCTGCGGCCAATGTGATGGTTTTTTTCATCGAAAGGACTCCGGTAGGTTGAGGTGCGAGGTGCTCGGCCATGTATTCAGGAGCCCGCGAGCGTATTCGGCTTGCTGAATAAAGTTGGCAAAGGCGACCGGGGGTTCGTGAAAAAAAGCTGTAAAGGGCACAAACCCGTGCTTTTCGACCCCGCCATGCAAGGCAAGCCTAGGCCGACCGGCTCAGCTCGCGGAATGATCTACAGGTTGTGCGAAGCAACGCAGAGGAGTCACACCGATCCGTCGGACAGAACCAGTCCCGCCTCGCGTGACCATGGATCTATTTCAGGTGGTGGTTTGGTACCGCTTGGGTGTGGTGCCCGTCATCTTGCGGAATACCCGTGAGAAGTGGCTCTGGTCCGAGAAACCAAGGTTGAGCGCCAGCTCGGAAATGGACATTTGCCCAACGGCAAGCAGCCGTTGAGCTTCCTGGATCCGTTCCCGCAGCACGTAGTGGTGCGGCGGCACACCCACGGCTCGCTTGAACAGCATCGAGAAATGGTGCGGGCTTAGATCCAGCTGATTGGCTATTTTTACCAGGCCCAGATCGGATGCCAGATTCGCCCGGATGTAATCACGCACGCGCCGGACTAGCGTCGGCGAGAGCGCGGAACCGCAACGCCCCTTCAGCGGTGCGTCACGCGCGTACCGCCTTCTCAGGCGCTCGAACAGAGCAATGGAAAGAGCCTCGGCGTAAAGGGTCCCGGTCGGGCACGCGGCCTGTATTTCGTCCCGCATCCGGACAACGAGCGAGACGACACGTGGATCCGAGATAGCGTACTGGGGTTCGACATCCAGACAGGCCAGCCCCGGGCCACCGCCCATCAGCCGCTCGAGCTGCTCAGCGCGGAATCCAACGAAGAGCACTTCGCGCCTGCCGGACCATTCGACAGGTTCCTGTCCGAAGCCCTGGCAAAGCAGCGAAAATCGGCCGGGTAGCGAAGTTGCCTGGCGCACCGCTTCCCCATCGCCGATCTGCAGTTGTCCCACGCCGGCCACACACAGCGCCAGCAACGCGTGATCCAGCCCGTAGTTGCGCAAGTGTCCAGGTGACGCGAAAACCCGGGATTCAATCGGGAAACCGGCCCATCCGGTGTCCGCACTGGACCATCGAAAAGCGCTGACTTCGATCGGCCGGTGGCGCTGGTCCACAGGCAACGCTATCGATCCGTACTGCACCGAACCCCTCCCGCATTGAGACGATTCGACTTTAGTCGAACATCCGTCAGTTGCATCACGACAATGAGCCCGTGTCCAGCGTGGATTAGCTCAACCGAGTTCGGAAGATTGTCCTATACGGCTCATCGGGTGATCTCAAATACTTCGCGCGCTCGCGGTTTGGCGATGGTAACGGGATCCACGGTCCACCAGTCCGCCATCCGGAGCACACAGTGCTTCGGCGCTGTGCGAACCAGACTTGGAATCTTCGATGCAAGCATCTTCCAGGAGAAACACCATGACGAGGCATGACAACAAGGTCTTCCATTCGCGCCCACCTCGAAAGGTCACGACCCGATTGCTTCTGCTCGGCGCGTGGGTTGCGGCAACCATGCTCTTGCCCCCCGCGATGGCCCAGCGCGATGACAGCAAGGATGATGGGCCGGTCGTCCACACGGCAGAAGGTCCTGTTCGCGGATTCGTCAAGAATGGGGTGAGCACATTCCTGGGTATCCCCTACGCGGCTGCTCCAGTCGGCGCGCTGCGCTGGATGCCACCGCAGCTCGTCGAGCATTGGGCGGAGCCGCTCGATGCGACGCATTATGCGAACACCTGCCCGCAGGTTACCGAGCTCGGCGCGTTTGCCGGACCATCGAGCATCACCGAGGACTGCCTCTACCTGAACGTCTTCATGTCAAACCTTGGGCACAGTGGCCAGGGAAAACCGGTGCTCGTCTGGATTCACGGAGGTGGAGACGTCGACGGCGAATCGAATGACTACGACGGAACCAAGCTCGCCACCGGCGGACCGAGCGGCAGTCCCACCGTGGTCGTGACGATGAACTATCGCCTGGGCCTGTTCGGCTTCCTGGCGCATCCGGCATTGGACCGTGAAGGCCATCCTTTCGGCAATTACGGAATCCTGGACACCCAGGCGGTGCTGCAATGGGTCCAGCGCAATATCCAGGCCTTCGGCGGTGATCCCACCCGGGTTGCGCTCGGCGGACAGTCGGCCGGGGCCGAGAACACCGGGGCCAACCTGCTGTCGCCGCTTGCGAAGGATATGTTCAATCGCGCGATCCTGCAGAGCGGTACGATCTTCAACTTGTTTCTTCCGCTGTCGGTCGCGTTGACGGATGGCACGAACTTCGCCGCTGCGGCCGGCTGCCCCGGCCAGGACGCTGCAACCGCCGCGTGCCTGCGATCCCTGTCGGCCGCACGGATCCTCCAGCTTCAGGGAACGCCCAACGCCAGCGCTGCGTACGTCGCCAACGTGATGGTGGACGGCATCATCGTGCCCACCGCGCCGGAAGCCGCTTTCTCTTCAGGTCAATTCAACAGAATGCCGATCATGGCCGGGAACACCCAGCACGAGTTGACTTTCTCGAATGCCATCACCGAGTATTTCTCCGGCCCGCCCCAGACCGCCATGACGGCAGCGCAATATATGACGAGCATCACGGCTGCGTACCCGCCTGCGACGGCCGCTGCGGTGCTCGCCGAGTACCCCGTTTCTGACTATCCATCGCCGCAGTTGGCCTCCAGCGCGGCCAGCACAGATCCGCTATTCGGCTGTCAGACGCGTCACTTCATGAATGTGCTCGCCAGATGGGTACCGGTATACCAATACGAATTCAATTACCAGAACGCGCCGTACTACTTCCCGGACATGCCCGGCTTCGTCCCCCTGGCGTCACACACGATCGATATTCAGTTTCTGTTCCCGAATTACCACGGGGGACAGCTTGGAGTCAATTCACGGCCACTCAACCCGGAGGAAACGACGCTCTCCGATCAACTGGTTGCCGCCTGGACCAATTTTGCCCGGACTGGCAACCCGAACGGATCAGGGAACTCACCGTGGCCTCAATTCACGAGTCAACCCGATGCGCCAGCCGTCCTGTCTGAGAATCTGCCTGATTTGAGCACCTTTACCGAAGCGCAATATGCGGCGAGCCATCATTGCGCATTCTGGGATCCAATCCTAGGTTACTAGAAGGTCGATCGAATACGAGCGGGAGGGCGGAGTGACGCCGCCTTCCTGCTCGCGGCTTTCAAGGGTGGCTCTGACTCACATTCCGGCGCAACTCGGCGTGCTCCGCGGCGCTGAGAATGCGCGGCGACGCGACGGGCTGACCGCTCCTGGCCTCGAAGAACGCGGAGCGTTTACCATCGCCGCGCAACTTCCACTTCAGCATAAGCCAGGCGAATCGAGGAATCATGAACGGGAGGGGGACTCTATCGGCGGGAATCGCGGTGCGATCGCCTTTGGCGAATTTTCGAAACCCGCGCACCTGAATGGGACCAAGCTCCGCCTCCAAAGAGCTATCCCCTGGCGGCTTTTGAATGCAAAGCTGAATCAGACCGAAGAACGGCACCCCGTTGGTAGCTAGCGTATTGCCAATCGGCGTGTTGCAGCAGCCGGCGTACCAACGGAGTAAACCCCGTGACGTCAAGCGCACGCACGCCAGCCGATCCGCACCGGCCGTAATCGACAGATTGGCCGGCGACATCTGAAAAATCTCCGTGCCGCCATGCGCGTCGAGAACGTCCCCTGCGCGCGCAAGAAAATGAGCGAATGCCTGGCAGTCATCGCAGTAGCAGACAAGGTGGTTGCCTGCTCCGGGTGTTACTTCGTGCAACACAGCCTGTAGAACACCGCACGAGCATCGGATCGTCAGATCCCTGGGCATGGCTTCCTCCCTTTGTCGGAGAGGTCGATTTGCCTTTGTCGCAGGCTCGGCAACGCCTGGTCGACCTCCAGACGCTATTATCCAGACGCAGCCGATGGGGTTCTATCACGTCCGAGCGCCCTGTCCTCCTCCCTTTCCAGTCGGGAAAGCTCGATCTCCATACTTCTTGCCTGCTCCAGAGGAACTGCCTTTCCGTTTGAACTGAAATGGCGGACTCCTCTGGGAGAACTCTCGTTCAGTCTATGGCACGCTCTGACCATTTCAGGACTGCCGAGCAGACAGTCCCTGATCCAGGTCGCTCCATTGGGAGGGTCCATCACGAACAGGTCCATGCTCCTTTCCTTTCGCGTTTTACGGAACGATTCGAATGGCGCCTAGCGCCCGTCCGCTCTGAGCAGGTTCGACCTCGGTGCGATCGCGGCGTCGGTCACCGCCGCGACGTCCTCGGGAGCGCGCGGCGCATCACCCGTGTGTTCGATCCATCCGCCACCCAGGAAGCGGTACAGGTCGACCAGGTTCGTGAGACGCGCGAGGCGCACGGATATCAAGGTCTGCTGAGCGTTGTACAGATCGGTTTGAGCGGTGAGCACCGTCAGATACGGGTCCACCCCGCTGCGGAACCGCATGTTCGACAGATCGAGCCGGCGTTGCTGGGCCTCGGTGAATCGCGCCTGGGATGCAACCTGCTCATCGAACGTGCCGCGAGCAGCAAGGCCGTCCGCCACTTCACGAAATGCCGTCTGGATGGCCTTTTCATACTGCGCGATGCTGATGTCCTTCTGGAGCTTCGCCACATCCAGGCTGGCCCGCAGGCTGCCCGCATTGAAAATGGGGACCGTGGCCGATGGCGCAAAGCTCCACTCCTTCGAGCCCGCCTTGAACAGCTTGTCGAGCGCCGAGCTCGCCGTCCCGAAATCGCCCGTCAAGCTGATGGTCGGAAAGAATGCCGCCCGAGCGGCTCCGATGCTGGCGTTTGCGCTGCGGAGCACTGCCTCGGCCTGCATGACGTCGGGCCGGCGCGCCAGCAGGTCGGAGGGCAGTCCCGCCGGGATGTCGGCCAGAATCGTTTGCCCATCCAGCGGGACCGGCGGCGGGAGGTCCGTCGGGAGCGGCTGGCCGAGCAGCAACACCAGGGCGTTTTCCGCCTGGGCACGGCCGCGAATCTGCGCCGAGTAGTTGGCTTTGGCCTGTTCCACCACCGTTTCGGCCTCGCGCAGCGAAAGCTCGGTTCCCGTGCCCGTCCGGAATTGAAGCAGCGTCAGCTGGTAGGACGCCTGCGCGCTCTCCAGGGTGTGCTGGGTCACCGCCACGAGTTCGTCGTAGCTGAGCAACGTCAGATACTGGTCCGCGATTTGCGAGACCAGGAGGATTTCGGTGGCCTTTCGCGCCTGCGCGGTGGCGAAATACTGCTGCAAGGCTTCCTCGCTCAGGCTGCGCACGCGGCCGAAGAAGTCGATTTCCCAGGCAGCCGACACGTCGGCGGAATACACCCGTTGCACGAACGCTTGGTTGATGAGGGAAACGCCGGCCGGTGTGCGTGAACCCGACAAGCCTGCCGCGCCGTTGACCTGCGGAAACAGCTCTGCACGCTGAATCCGGTACTGCGCCTCCAACTGCGCAACGTTCAGGGCAGCAACGCGCAAATCCCGATTGTTTTGAAGCCCGATCTCCACCAGCCGCTGCAGGCGCGGGTCAGTCAGGACGTCGCGCCAGCCGATGTCGGCCGCCGGCACACCCATGTTTTTCGGCCCGGCCGTCGCCGGCTTGTAGGCATCGCCGGTGGGAAACGCCGCGGCCACCGGCGCGGCCGGCTGCACATAGGCGGGCTGCAGCGCGCAACCGCCGGCAAATGCCGCGCCGGCGATCAGCGCACCGGTGAAACAACGCAGAACCTGGTTGCCACCCGCAAGAATTGGCCCTCGGTTTGGCTTCATTTGGCCGCTCCTGACGCGTTCGATTCAAGCGAAAGCGGCGGCGACCATGCCGCCGGCGACTCGGATTTCCTCCGGAAGACCCTTTCGGTGATTACATAAAAGAACATCGGAATCAGAAGGGGCGCAATGAAGGTTGCGCTGAGCATTCCACCGATGACACCTCGGCCGACCGCGTTCTCGCTCGCCGAGCCGGCGCCGGTGGCAATGGCCAGGGGCAGAACGCCCAGGACGAATGCGAACGAGGTCATCAAAATCGGCCGCAACCGCAAGCGCGCCGCTTCGACGGCCGCCTCGATCGCCGATTTACCCTGCGCCTCGAGATCGCGCGCGAATTCAACGATCAGGATTGCGTTCTTCGAGGATAGGCCGATCGTGGTCAGCAGGCCGACCTGGAAGAAGACGTCGTTTTCCAGGTGCATCGCGTGCGCTACCGCGACCGCTCCAAAAACTCCGATCGGCACCACCATGATGACGGAAATCGGCACTGTCCAACTCTCGTACAGGGCGGCCAGGCTCAAGAACACGACGAGTACCGAGAGCGCGT
>Ga0210401_10001209_pt1 | contig 30350 bp, 33 predicted proteins | sample IncBWH32MmetaG_FD_150866 | JGI IMG/M metagenome (GOLD analysis project Ga0210401, IMG submission 150866) | Forest soil microbial communities from Barre Woods Harvard Forest LTER site, Petersham, Massachusetts, United States - Inc-BW-H-32-M | ecosystem: Environmental > Terrestrial > Soil >...
CGTTCTTGGTGTGACATTCGACGACGGGATCGAGGTCATCGCCAAACCGACTGACCGTCAGCCCAAAACCGCCGCCGCCTGACCGGCCAGGCCGTCACCAAAAATTGGCGATAGCTCGGCGCTTTGCAATGAAACTTTAAAGAAGTGGGATAGCGCCAGATCTCGCCCACGTGAAAATTCCTAACGCAACAGAGGCTTAGGATTCAAAATGGTTGTTGCCGGAATCGTTCCGGCTTTCAAATGACTTTCAAATGAAAGGTGTCTTGCCGGGTTATGGCCCTTGCGATTTGTTCTCTTTTAGTTCTTGTCGAGAACGACCACTGTGTGAGCGCGGGCGATAGAGCAAAGTGGAACGAAGTGGTGCCTTCCCCATTTCTCCTTGGTAAGAATTCGCTCGTGTGCACAAGCCTAGCGCTAACCCAAAGAGACGGTTGGGCATGTTGTTTACAGCGACGATGATCCTGGTCCTGGCACTCCTCGTGTATGGATTCTGGCGTTGGCTTTGGCACATAGTGATGTCCCTAGCTTTGGCACTCCTCCTGTATGAAGCCTGGCCTTGGCTTTCGCAGATGCAATGGGACGATTTAGTGATCTCTTCGCTGGCGCAAATTCACCTGCCGCCACAGGTGTCAGCGACCAACACGCCGAGCAGACGGCAGTATGTCTTTCCGCAACACACGGACGAGTCGCGCAATCATTTTACAGACGAGTCGCGCAATCATTTTGTAGAGCTCGGCCAAGCGAAGTATCCGCGTCCTTATCCGACACCGTTTCTTTGTGCCGAAGACTGGGCGGGAAAGGATGTTTTCCTTTGGAAAGGCAGGCGCTGGTATTTGCGTCACATCGAAGAGCCGTACAAATACCTCTGTGTGACGGAGTATGGACTTGATTGGTGTTGGCCGATACCTCCAAATGCTTCTGCGGTGCCATGCAAGGGCGATACCGGTGATGGGTGGTGTTGGAGAGGTACGGTCAGTTACCGCAATGACAGCTGATAGACAATTTTGCATGATAGATTGCAGTGGTGCCTGACCCATTTCGGAAATCGGTTTCCGATGCGGCACACCACGAAATAGCGCAACACGACGAACGTCTCGTCAAGGCACCTATTGGCCCTTGCCGGCGAAATCCGATGCTCGTCCATATGTCGGCTGTCGGGGGGCGGACCGGAACGGCTGGCGCGGCCAAATCCGCAGCGCCCACAGTGTCAACCTGTGATGTCGTAGTTTCAGACGAAGCAATGGTACCTGTTCAACTCCCCAAGTGCTTTGCTCGGCACTGTAACAATGCGCAGCCTGCGACCGTCCCTCAAATTCGCGCTGCATCACTCATTGCGATCGCCGATCCGGACGTCAGGCTGCACACGTTACTGCGGTGGGATTGCCCATGTCTCGATCGCCCCGGATTTGGACGCACTCCAAGCGCACTTCGCTTGCGCGACGGGTCGACGGAATCGCAGATTGCCCGCAGCCGGATTTCAGTAATCCCGGCGGTGCCGCCGGCCCTGCTGCACACCCTGCTGCTGCACGGCCTGCTGACGCTCGAACAGGAGGCGCCGGTTGACATCGCAATACAGGATCGTCCGCCCGGATGCCGACGCCAGGCATTGGGCTCGGGTCTCATAGGAGCAATCGCCGGAATAGCCGAGCTCCCCACCGTAGATGCACCAGGGGTAATCATATGAGACGGGAGAGGCGGGGCCGGCAATCGCGGCCGTCCCGGCCGCAGACAAGGCCAATATGGCTATCATCGTGCGCACGATCATGTTTCCTCTCGTGAAGCCTCCCGATCTCCTCATCGTTGAGTGGGTTAGTCAACGATGGCAAGCCGACATGAAGATAAACACGACTGAACGCAGCGTACGAGACAAGCCTCGGTGTGTCGGACGAAATGCGCGAGCTGTCTGCTACGGCGCATGAGCCCGGTTACGGCCCTTGCCGAGGAAACCCGATGTTCGTCCACATGCCGGCTGTCAGGGGGCGGACCGGAAACGGCTGGCGCGGCCAAATCCGCAGCGCCCAAGGCAGTGTCAACCTGTGATCTCGTAGTTGCAGGCGAAGCAATGGTACGTGTTCAACTCCCCAACTGCTTTGCTAGGCACGGTAACAATGCGCAGCCTGCGACCGTCCTCGATCCAACATCTGGGACACTGAAAAGCCCCGTCGATTTGCGGATCAAAATTCGAAACGCGCTGAGCGGCAAGTTCACTGGCCTTGTTCTTGAGTTCATTGGCAATGGACATCGGTAGCTCGGCCTTGGATATGGAGTCGGGGTCTACTTGGGGAATCGTCTTTAGAAATCTAACACTCGGTCGGCGCGGCCAATAGGCTTCCGTCATTGGCACATCGCGTCGATAGTCGCCGGCCCCTATCTCACTGATTCCACCGTCAATCCCCCGCGCGAAAAATATTTATCTTCCGTTTTTCGCTGTGGTTTGCTCCGGCCATCCCGCCTCGATGGAGAGGGCGTATCGCGATCGTCACGACGCGTGAGGCGGGGCTGCGGTGGACGTGTTGGTCTCGCCCGACGAGCGAGACTGACGCGGACGGAGAAGTCGTGTGGTCCTGACACCCCGACGCTGGTCTCAAGCGAGCAGAACAATCTGCTCGTGATGGGGGCAAGAAAGCCCGGTCCTCGGGGAGAGCGCGAAGGACACCGTTAAAACCATCGCGCAGGGAATGCCGGATGATTTGGCTGAACCTTGTATGGGGAGTAAGTTGTCAAGAGAGCGTCGTTTGTTGGGGGCGATCTTTGGCGCCGAGGTGAGGCGCGGTCAAGGCTGGCCGAAGGCCACCGCCGGAGGCGGCGCGTCAGCGGCCTTGAGCGCGCCGAACTCGGCGCGATAATGGCGCGCCCGCAACGCGCGGGGTCGCGATGACAGGCGAGACGTGACGCGAGGACTGGGCCGTGAGCGACAATGCGGAACGACCGCATCACCTTGTATCCGGTCGGGCGCGAGGCCCGGTACCCTGATCTTTCATGCACGGGTGAAGGCAAGGCCCAGCACAGACGGGACCCCTCTGTGGGAGCGGGACGTTTATGCCCCCGGTTCAGCACGGTCACGCGTCGGTCCTGGCTCAGGTCGGCTGTCATGGCGCGCGCAGCCGTTCATAAAGTTGGACGCAGCACGGCGCCGGCGGGAACAACGCCGGTCGTCAGGTAGCGCCACAGCGCCACCATCAGCTTGCGTGCCAGAGCGACAATGGCAATTCGCCGGATGCGTCCCTTGATGTCACGCACCCGCTCGCGGAACCAGTGCGTCAGGGCGCTGTCGGGCTGATGAACCGTCCATAGCCACGCCAGCTCGACCGCGAGCTCACGGGCGCGCCAATTGCCGGCTTTGCTGATGCCCTGCTCGCGGCTGCGGTCGCCACTGTTATAGGGCGTGCCGGTGAGACCAAAGTAGCTGCCGACCTGACGACGGTTGTCGAAGTCGCGATAGAACACCTCGTTGACCAACTTCTGGCCGCCGACCGGGCCGATGCTCTTGAGATCGATGAGCTGCATGATCCTGGCTTCCGGCGAGCCAGGCCGAGCGGCACGCAGTTCGGCTTTGCTCTTGGCCTCGAGCTGCTTAAGCTGCCGGGTCACCACGCACAGCCGCTCGTGTTCGCGCACGATCTCTTCCTTGAGCCGCTCCGGCAGGAGATGACCGTCACCGGTGTGCAGGCCGGCAAGGCTTTTGACGAACGAGCGATCGAGCGGGGAGACATCGCGAATGCCCTGGCCATGCAGCAGTCCCTTGATGCGGTTGCTGTGCGCCGTGCACTCCTTGATCAGACGGTCACGTTCACGGGTGCGGCGCTTGCGATCCTCCTCTTCAACGGTCGGGACGTGGACGATGCTGCAGACCCGAGGCTCGCCCCGCAAATGGGCGAGGAACGCCCGCATCAGCTTCTCCAGATCGATCCGGTCGGTCTTGGCGCGCCGGGCACGACGGTTCACCTCGATGCTGGAAGGGTCGATCTCATGATTGATGATGCCTCGTCCCGTCAGCCATCGGTGCAGCCAGTGGCCGTCAAGGCCGGCTTCGTAGCATGACAGGATGCGCACCGGCCGGCAGGCCACGGCAGCAGCAGCCTTCTTGCGCATGTCCGCAAGCCGAGCGGTCAGGGCCGCCAAGTCACCGCCGCCGATCGTGTACCGGCTCAGTTTCTGCGAACCCGGAAGCAACACCCCGAGCTTCCATTTCGCTTTGCTCAGTTCAAACGCTAGCTAAATCGTGGCATGCTCCGGTGCGGCGGGTGTGTCAGCGCGATCGAGCTTAATCATCTTCATCCTCCGAGGCTGGATGGTTTCGCTAATCCAATCCTAAACCTCTCCTGGCCACCCGCCGCCCATAGGATCTGTGGTAACCGCCGCCAGCTTTTCTATTTGCTGGCGGGCCATGGGTTGCGGCCAGCACCGGCATTCCCTGCGCCCTCTTTATTCTGGAGGGCCAAGAACGATATTCTGGAGGGCCAAGAACGATGCATCACTCGGGCGTTGCACGCCGCGAGAACGCAGCGTTCTGCGCTCAAAATGCTGTTTGACATTCGAATGGGATTGCGAACGCAGAAGCGCTGCATTCATGCCGAGGGAGCACCGAGGTCCTCGATCGCGCGTCTCGCGAGCAGCAGGGGATCGCGCACGCCGGTCTGACTGATCTCGATGATCTTTCGCGCCACGAGTTCCGTGATCGGGTCGTTGCGATCTGTCAGTCCGAGCGCCTTGAGCGTCTGCTCATAGGCGGTGACCAGACGAGCGACCTCGTCGGGGCCGAATGGGGTGTTCTGCAAGATCCGATAGATGGCCATTTCAGGACGTCCGGATGCGCACCTCCTTCACTTCGGGAAGATCAGGCCAGGTTCGATTCGGGGTCATCGGGCGCATAGCCTTGCCTCGGTTTCTGGAGCCCAACGCTGTTGGCCCATTTCTCGATGTTCCGGGCGACCTTGTCATAGCTCGGACGTCGCGGTTTCGGGTCTTTCGGTATCCGGGGCACTTCGATCCTGTCGGTCCTGTCGGTCATCATGCCTGCGCCTTCCTCACCCCTCGCAGCCTCACCCTAACGCTTTCGATCTTTGAAGTAAACTATTGATTTTGCTAGAGTATTCTACTAATTTTGGGTCAAGAGCAAAGTCGTCGGAACTTGCGAGTTCGGAGGCGTTTGCAAAATTGTTGGAACTTGCACCGTCTGGGTGAATTGAGTAAATTACTCATTGTACCCATGAGGTGTGACCCCATGAACGAGATGCGTCCTGAACGATTGCAGGTGATGCTTGCTCCGGAAGAGCTGGCAGCCGTTGACGATTTTCGTTTCAAGCACCGGATGCCAACCCGGGCGGCGGCCGTCCGGGAACTGTTGAGACTAGGCCTTACGGGAATCGGCGTTACCGGCATGGCCGGCGTGAAGTCGAGCGACTATGGCGTATTCAGCCGCGGCCCGGAGAGCTCCAGGGACCCGAAGAGTTCCCCCGAAGCGGAATGATCGCAAGGATCATGCGCGCACTGTGACATATCGACTTGGTGGGGATGAGAGGATCAACGCAACGGCCCGCTCCGGGCCGTTCCCCATGATGCAATGGCCTCAGGTTCCCGGCCGTGAGACCTCGGTCTCTTTGCTGGTGATGAACTCGAGCAGCACGGGCACGCCCGCTTGCGTCTTCTGAATGCCGCGCAGGATCGCCGGCTTGATCTCTTCAGGGGTCGTGATGCGTTCGCCATAACCGCCGAACGCGCGCGCCATCGCAGCATAATCGCCAGAGATGTCGGTCGCGCGATATTTTTCGGTCGAGATCGGCATCACCTTCAGTTCGATCGCCATCGAGAAGTTGTTGAGCAGGATCGAGAGAATCGGGATGCGCTCGCGCACCGCGGTCTCGAAATCCATGCCGGTGAAGCCGATTGCCGCGTCGCCCCAGACATTGATGCAGAGTTTCTCCGGATGCGCGAGCTTGGCGCCCATCGCAAGGCCCAGCCCATAGCCGAGCTGGGTGGTCTTGCCCCAGCCGAGATAGGACAGCGGCGCGACCGCCCTCCAGAACGGCGACAGCTGGTCGCGGGGGCTGCCGGCATCATGGGTGATGATGGTGTTGTTGATGTCGACGGTGTGCTGCAGCTCCCACAGCACGCGGTAGGGGTTGAGCGGGGCGTCGCTACTGGTCAGCTTCGGCAGCCATTTGGCGAGCCATTCCTTGTGCACGGCGGCGATCTCGGCCGTCACTGCGCTGGCGTCGCGGTCGGCCGTGACCTGCTTTCCGATCTCGTCGAGCAAGGCGTCGAGCACGAGGCCGGCATCGCCGGTGAGGCCGATTTTGGCCTCGACATCCTTGTTGAGATGGTTGGGATCGAGCGTCGAATGGATGATGGTCTTGCCCTTGGGCATCGCAACGGCAAACGACGTCTCGGTGAAGGAACAGCCAATGCCAAAAATCACGTCGGCCCCGGCGAGGAATTTTGGCACCGCGCGCGGCATGGCGACGCCGCCGGAGCCGAGCGACAGTGGGTGCGTCTCCGGAAACGACGACTTGCCGCCGAGGCTTGTCACGACGGGGATGGCAAGCCGCTCGGCGAGGCGCCTCAGTTGTGGCCAGGCGCGCGCATAATGCACGCCCTGGCCGGCATAGATCACCGGGCGCCTGGCGGCGACCAGAAGCTCGGCGGCTTCCTTGACATGGACGGGATCCGCGGCCGAGCGGGTGCGCAGCACCGGCGTGTAGTCGAGTGGCTCGCCCACCTCCTCATTCCACATGTCGGAGGGGATCTCGACGATCACGGGTCCGCCGCGGCCGTTCTTCAGCCTGGTGAAGGCGCGGCGGAAGATGTTGCAGACCTCGCTCGCCAGGATGATCGGCTCGGAGGATTTGGAGAACTCCTTCATCGCCTGGCTGGAGTTGAAATTCGGCTCGATGTTGGAAATCCGGCGCGCATAGCCCATCGGCAGCACCAGGACGGGCACCGACTCGCCAAAGCATTGCGCGACGCCGCCCATGGCGTTCTCGGCGCCCGGCCCGTGCTGCATGCAGAAGGCCCCGATGCGGCGCCCCGACGAGACGCGGGAAATCGCATCCGCCATGTGCAGCCCAATGCGCTCCTGGCGCACCATCACGGGGCGGATGTCGGCGTCGGCGGCGAATTCGATCAAATGATTGACCGGATAGCCGCAGAGAATGTCGATGCCCTCGCGCTTCATGATTTCCGCGATCGCGGCGCCCAGTTTCATGACCGTTCCTCCCATCGTCGGCCGATGTCGGACTCGGCCTTGTCGAGGCGGTCATTTGGACCAGCATTTGCGCTGACGGTAAAGCGTGCGGGCGCAGCGGTCCCGGAAGCTCTGCCATGCAGTCACGGTGAAGGCACCGTGTCCGCTTGGCCCCGGTGCCCGGCGTCGGGCTTAACGAATTGTTCAGTAGTCCGGTCAATGACCCGGCAACCAATGTGGCTGTACATTGCCTGCGCGACGGCAGGGGGCTATCCCGCACCGGACGTCAACGGGAGCATCAAGTGCGGCAGCTGGTTTTGAGATTCATCGCCGACCAGACCGGCGCGACCGCCATCGAATACGCGCTGATCGCCACCGGCATCAGCATCGTGATCCTCGCCTCCGTCAACTCGATCGGCACGTCGGTGAGCAACAAGATCACGCCCATCAGCACCGCGCTGAAGTAGGCACGGGCAGGCGAGCAGGCGCCGAGAGAACGGGGGATCAGCCGGCCTTTTTCGCGCGCGCGGCGGTGCGCACCGGCTTTTCGGCCTTCTTCGGCGCGTCCTTTTTCTCTTCCTTGGGCTTCTTGCCCGCGATCGGCAGCAGCATTTCGCGCTGGCCCTCGACCCGCTTCTTCGGCTTCTTGGCCTTGGTCTTGGCGACCGGGGCTTCCTCGACCTCTCCCTTGGTGTCGGAGAGGCTGCGCTTGAGCGCATCCATCAGGTTGATGACGTTGCCGCTCGATTTCGGCGCGGGCTTGGCGCCCGTCAGCATGCCGCTGCGCTTGCGGTTGATCAGGTCGACCAGCGCGGTCTCGTAGTGATCCTCGAACTTCTCCGGTTCGAAGGCTGCGGACTTCTTGTCGACGATATGCCTGGCGAGATCCAGCATATCCTTGGTGACCTTCACGTCCTGGATGTCGTCGAAATAGTCCGCCTCGCCGCGCACCTCGTAGGGGTAGCGAAGCAGGGTCCCCATCAGCCCCTTGCCGAGCGGCTCCAGCGCGATGATGTGCTCGCGATTGGTCAAGACGACGCGGCCGATCGCGACCTTGTTCATGGCGCGGACGGTCTCCCGGATCACCGCGAATGCATCGTGGCCGACCTTGCCGTCGGGAACGAGGTAGTAGGGCCGGATCAAATAGCGGCTGTCGATGTCCGTGCGCGGGACGAATTCGTCGATCTCGATGGTGTGGGTCGAGTCCAGCGCGACCTCCTCGAGCTCGTCCTTGGTCACCTCGATATAGGTGTCGGTGTCGACCTTGTAGCCCTTGATGATGTCTTCGGAGGCAACCTCCTCGCCGGTATCGGCATCGACCCTTGAATATTTGATGCGATGGCCGGTCTTGCGGTTGATCTGGTTGAACGAGACCTTCTCGGTATCCGAGGTTGCCGGATACAGCGCGACCGGGCAGGTCACGAGCGACAGGCGCAAAAAACCCTTCCAGTTGGCACGGGGGGCCATGGCATACTCCGGAACGCGAACGGACGACGAAACAGGATAGCACCGGCAAGGCGCGTTTCAAGCAATCGGGCCCGGGCAATCGCGAAGGAATTGCCAAATGACGTTAACCGAACTCGGGCGCTCGGCATGCGAATACCGGGAACATCTCTCGCGGGGAGGCATTGTCTCGGTCGTGCGGCGGCAACCTAACATTCATGTTAGGTTGTGGAGGCGCATCGTCGCCCTCCACGTCGCCGTCGCCGGACGGGCTTCCGACTGGGTTCAAGAAGCGCTTAAAATCAATGCCTGGCAGGGCCTCCGGCGCTGCCAAAAAGACGCCATGCGCTGTTTTATGATCAAGCTGCTTTATGACTAAAAAGTAAGGTTGGCGTGGTCGCGCCGTTCATAGACGGTTCACGCCGAAAGCGGTCATCTGACCGGGCATTTTCGTGCAGTTCACCTTTGGAGGCAAGCGTGCGCCTGCTCGTTGTCGAGGACGACCCTGATCTTAACCGCCAGCTCACTGCTGCGCTCAGCGATGCCGGCTACGTGGTCGACCGCGCCTTTGACGGCGAGGAAGGCCACTATCTCGGCGACAGCGAACCCTACGATGCGGTGGTGCTCGATATCGGCCTGCCCAAGATGGACGGCATCTCGGTGCTGGAGGCGTGGCGGCGCAACGGCCGCGCGATGCCGGTCTTGATGTTGACCGCCCGCGACCGCTGGAGCGACAAGGTTCAGGGGTTCGACGCCGGCGCCGACGACTATGTCGCAAAACCGTTCCATTTGGAGGAGGTGCTGGCCCGCATTCGTGCGCTGCTGCGCCGTTCGACCGGCCACGCGCAGAGCGAGCTGACCTGTGGACCGGTCACCCTGGACACCCGCACCGGACGCGTCAGCGTATCGGGCAACCCGGTCAAGATGACCTCGCACGAATACCGGCTGTTGGCCTATCTGATGCATCACACCGGCCGGGTGGTCTCGCGCAGCGAGCTCGTCGAGCATCTCTACGATCAGGATTTCGATCGCGACTCCAACACAATTGAAGTATTCGTAGGCCGCATCCGCAAGAAGCTGGATGTCGACGTCATCCAGACTGTGCGCGGACTGGGCTATCTTTTGACGCCGCCGCCTTCCAGCGCCTGATCGGCGTGTCGATCAGGTCCGCGCGTGTTGTCCTGGTCGCACATGACACTCTCCCAAAGCTCACATTCGACCATCGGGACCACCCGGGCCGGGCCAAAAACCTCCGGGATCGGGCGCTGATGCGCGGCAGCTCGCTCGCCACTCGCCTGTTCCTGTCGGCAAGCGCCTGGCTGGTGGTGATCCTGGCCATCACCGGGGTGGTATTGTCGTCGGTCTATCGCGATGCGACGGAGCGGGCGTTCGACCGCCGTCTCAATCTCTATCTTCGCACGTTGATCGCGGAAGTCGCCACTCCCGACGAGCCGCCGGACCGCCAGTTCCAGTCGCTGGGCGAGCCGCTGTTCGAGCTGCCACTGTCCGGCTGGTATTGGCAGATCACCCGCACCGACACCGACAAGTCGGAAGTGCGCGCCTCGCGATCGCTGTGGGACAAGAAGCTGCCAAAACTCGAGGAGCAGGGCATCGAGCTGACCGCGGCCGGTATCCGCATCGGCTATGTCGATGGCCCGGAGGGCCAGTCACTCCGCATGGTGGAACGGCCGGTCGACCTTGGCGCCGAAGGCAAGTTCCTGGTCGGTGTCGCCGGCGACGCCTCCGAGATCTTCGACGAAACCCGCAGCTTCGACTATTACCTCGGCGGCACCTTCACGGCGCTCGGGATCGTGCTGCTCTTGACCACGATCTTCCAGGTCCGCTTCGGCCTTGCACCGCTGAAGCGCATTTCCGAGGCGATCGCCGCGATCCGTTCCGGGCGTGCCGAACGGCTGGAGGGCGATTTTCCGGTCGAGATCGCGCCGCTCGCGCGCGAGACCAACGCCCTGATTGATGCCAATCGCGAGATCGTGGAGCGCGCGCGCACCCATGTCGGCAATCTCGCGCATGCCATCAAGACACCGCTCTCGGTGATCGTGAACGAGGCCTCGGCCCATGGCGCCGACCCGTTCGCATCCAAGGTCCTGGAACAGGCCGACATGATGCGCGACCAGGTTGCCCATCATCTGGAGCGGGCGCGCATTGCCGCGCGGGTCACCATCGTCGGCACGGTTACCGAGGTTGCGCCTACCATCGAGGCGTTGCGGCGCACCATGGAGAAGATCCATCGCAACCGGGAGATCGTCATCGAGAGCAAGGCGGATCCGCAGGCCAAATTCCGCGGCGAGCGCCAGGATCTCGAAGAGATGGTCGGCAACCTCGTGGACAATGCGTGCAAATGGGCGCAGTCGCGGGTGTTCATCGACGTACTGGTCGAGCCGCCGGTGGAACCCGGGGCCGGATCGAAGCTCAGGATCATCGTCGACGATGACGGGCGCGGGCTCTCCGCTGACGAGCGCGCCAAGGTGTCACGCCGCGGCCAGCGGCTGGATGAATCCAAGCCGGGCTCGGGGCTCGGACTGTCGATCGTGGTCGATCTGACCGCGCTCTATGGCGGCAATCTCTCGCTCGGCAACGCGCCGACCGGGGGATTACGGGCCGAATTGCAGCTACCGGGGGTTTAGTCCATGACAAACCCTGCGTTTTTGCCCGACGGGGCGGATGTCCTGGCCGATGTTTCGATACGGCATTCCTAAGGACTTCTTAAGGCGGGTGCATCTATTGTGGTCAGCGACGCGATTGCACCTTCGCGCAAGACAATCTGCATTCCGGGCGCATGAGCCAGACACCGATCGAGCGGCTGAGAAGTTATCTCGGACAGCTTCCGCCACAGTCGCAGGCGATGCTGATGCGGGAGTTCGAGCGCGCCATCGAGCGCGGCGAAGACGTCGCGGTTGCGACCCTGGTTCTCGATCAATTGCGGATCATGGTGCGCGGCAGCGAGGACAATCGTCCCCGCACCGGCGACATGGCACGGCTGTTCTTCCAGCCACTGGACCCTTTTCTCGTCGATGGCAGTGCGACGCGGCCGGGGCAGATCCGCCGTGCGTCGCTGTCGCCGATCTGGCTCTGGTTGGTTCGCGAGGGAGCACCGGAAGCGGCGCATGACTATGAAACCATGATGGCCACGACGCACGATCCTGGAGCTTCGCGCGAGGTCGACAAGGCGGTGCGCAAGCTGCAACGCGCAGCCGCCGAGTCGATACTGAAGATCGCGGGTCCCGGCCATGACGACAATCAACGCGCGCTGGCGCGCGTCGGAGCGCCCGACGTGATCGAGGATCTGCTGCCGGTCGGTTCGGTCCTGAAGGCCCGCGAGGCGCTGGATGGTCTGGTCGGCCGGCTGCCGCGCTACGTCCAGGTTTTCGGAGACGCGCAGATCTCAGCCGTGAACGAGGCGCTCAACGTTCCTTCGCTGCAGACGCCGCAATTGCTGCCGTTTGCATTGTCGCTCGTCATGCAGCGCCTCACCGCGCCATGGCAGATCATCCGCCTCGCGATCAAGATGGCGGCCTCCGACGACGAGGTTCGCGTCGCCGCCACACCTTACGGCACCGCGGTCACGATCGCCTTGCACGACCTGGCCCATCTAGCCGCCGCGCTCCGCATGGACATCAGGCGTGGTCATTTCACCAATGTCGCGGAAAACCTGAAATCGCTGCACGACGGCATCCGCGGGTTACGGACGGAACTCGATCTCCGCAACGAGTCGAACTGGGGCAAGCAGCTGACCGCGATCAGGGCCGACATTTCCAACACCCTGCAGTCGGAGATCGACAGTGTTCCCGGCCGCATCAGGCGTATCCTGCGTCAACGGGCCGACAAGGACATCTCCGCGGGCTTGCGGATCGACAGTATCGAGGTCGACGAGGCTGCGGCCCTCATCGAATTCGTCGCGGTGTGTCGCAACTTCGCAAGCGAACTGGCGATCAACGAGGTCACGCTGCGCACCTATTCCGACCTGCAGCACTATGTCGAACGATCGACCGAAGCGCTGGTCCAGTCGTTGCGCGGCGGCGACGCCAAGGCGCGCGCCTATCGGCAGATGCAGGCTCAGGCGGCGATCCGCTTCTGCGAGGTTCTGTTCGGCCGCGACTATGCCGCGCTCATGAGCAGGGCTGCCGAGAACGCCACGACGGTGACGGTCGAGCGCAAGCCGTCGCGCGCGAGTTAACGAATTGCCAGACACCAGCGACGCAATTTTGGGTTGACGATTGTGGAGCAACCACGTACCGTCAACGTGACTCGAATTATTTGTTGCGCGCATGAATTCCGTCATCAATTTCGTTGAATTTGAAAACCACGTTGTCTCGGCGACCTACCGGAATCTGATGGTCAAGGCGAAGGTGCTGCTGGTCGACTCCACCAGCGGCACGGATTTGCCCGATCCGGTGACCACGATTGCGTCGCCGCTGCCGACGGGGTCGCTGCGGATCCGCTTGCCCGACGCGGTGAAGCCGGGGGTCTACTTCCTCAAGGCGTTGAACGCGCACGGCAGCTATCTCACGCGCAGTGTCGATTTCAGGATTGGCTAACCATCAAATTGCCGCAGCCTCGGGCTTTCCCGCGCTCGCGCCGAATTGACAATTGTCAATTGCCGGGGTTGGCGGCCGTGGTGTAAAGCGAGCGCACATGGGCGCCGCTGGGCGCTGCCGGAACCCGCCCGATGACGCTTTGGCTTGTGTTCGCGCTGATGACGGCCGCGGCGGTATTCGCCGTGCTCTTGCCGTTGGGGTTGCGTGCGTCACCGCGATCCGACGGTCGGGAAGCCTCCGTCTATAGCGATCAGTTGGCCGAGGTCGATCGCGACGTTGCAAGCGGCCAGATCGGCAAGGCCGAAGCGGATGCCGCGCGGGTCGAGATCGGCCGTCGCCTGATCGCCGCTGTGGACCAGGAGGCCGGCCTTGCGCCAAAACCCAGCACGACGTGGCGCCGCGCCGCCGCGGTGCTGGCGCTCGTGGGCCTGCCGGCGCTGGCGGTCGCCGTCTATCTGCCCCTGGGGTCGCCGCGCCTCGGCGACTTTCCCTTGGCAGCGCGCAGTCGTGCGCCCGATGGCACGCAGCCGTTGGAAACGATGGTGGCGCAGGTCGAGCAGCACCTGGAGAAAAATCCGAGGGACGGACGCGGCTGGAACGTGCTGGCGCCGGTGCTGGCCCGGCTCGGCCGCTTTGATGATGCGATCAGGGCCTACCGGAATGCCATCACTTATGCCGGCGACAGCGCGGAACGGCGCGCCGATCTCGGCGAAGTCATCGCGGCCGCGGCCGGCGGCGTGATCACGGCCGAGGCGAAGGGCGAGTTCGAGCGCGCGGTTGCGCTTGATGCCCGCGAGGCGAAGGCGAGCTATTTCCTCGGGCTCGCGGCGGAACAGGATGGCCGCCGCGCCGACGCGGCCTCGATCTGGCAGGCGATGCTCGAAAAGGCGCCGCAGGACGCGCCATGGCGGGCGATGGTGCAGGGCGCCTTGACACGGGTCGGTAGTTCGACGGCTCCGGCGCTGTCCGACGATGCGATGGCCGCGGCGAACGGCATGACCGCGAACGACCGCGAGGCGATGATCCGCGGCATGGTCGAGCGGCTCGCGACCCGGCTGCGACAAAACGGCGATGACGTGGAAGGATGGCTGCGCCTGGTCCGCGCCTATATGGTGATGGGCGATCGCGACAAGGCGAAGGGCGCAGAGGCCAGTGCGCGCCAGGCCGTTGCCAACGATGCCGAGCGGCTCAAGCAGCTCAACGAGGGCCTGAAGAATCTCGGGCTCGACGGATAGGAACGTACCGAACGGTGTGCGACGCAACGTAAGGGATAGAGACCGGGCATGACGCGGAAGCAACGGCGGTTGACGATGATTGGCGGCGCGCTGGCGGTGCTCGCCGTCGCGGCCGCGCTGGTCCTGAACGCGTTGCGCGATTCGATCGTCTTCTTTTCGACGCCGACCATGGTGGCCGAACAGCACATCGCGCCTGGCAAGCGCTTCCGGCTCGGCGGTCTGGTGCAGCCGGGATCGCTGGTACGCGGCGACGATCTTGCCATCAAGTTCGAGGTCGCGGATGGCGGCGCCAAATTGCCCGTCGCCTATAAGGGGCTGTTGCCGGACCTGTTCCGCGAGGGGCAGGGCGTGGTCGCCGAGGGCGCGCTTGATGCATCGGGCGTCTTTCGGGCCGACACCGTGCTCGCCAAGCATGACGAAACCTACATGCCCAAGGACGTCGCGGACGCGCTGAAGAAGCAGGGCCACTGGAAAGACGATTATGGCGCCAAAGCGGGCGCCGGGGCAAAGCCGGACGCGATGGCCTCGCAAGGCGCTGCGTCATCAGCGGAAGGAGCCACGCGATGATCGCGGAGTCCGGGCATTATGCGCTGGTGCTGGCGCTGGCGTTGGCCCTGATCCAGTCGACCGTGCCGCTGCTCGGTACGCGGCTGCGCGATTTCGCTTTGATGAACGTCGCGCGCTCGGCCGCCGTTGGCCAGCTGCTGTTCGTCGCGATGTCGTTTGCGGCGCTCGTGACGCTGCACGTCACGTCCGACTTTTCCGTCGCCAACGTGTTCGAGAACTCGCATTCGCTGAAACCGCTGATCTACAAGGTCACCGGGGTCTGGGGCAATCACGAGGGTTCGATGCTGTTGTGGGTGTCGATCCTCGCGCTGTTCGGCGGACTGGTTGCGATCTTCGGCACCAACCTGCCGCTGTCGCTGCGCGCCCATGTGCTTGCGGTCCAGGCCTGGATCGCGAGCGCATTCTACCTGTTCATCCTGATCACCTCGAATCCCTTCATGCGCCTCGCCGATCCGCCGATCGAGGGCCGCGACCTCAATCCGGTGCTGCAGGATATCGGGCTCGCCGTGCATCCGCCGATGCTCTATCTCGGCTATGTCGGGTTCTCGATCTCGTTCTCCTTCGCCGTCGCGGCGCTGCTGGAAGGCCGTATCGATCCTGCATGGGCGCGCTGGGTGCGGCCGTGGACGCTGCTCGCCTGGACGTTTTTGACGCTCGGCATCGCGATGGGCTCCTATTGGGCCTATTACGAGCTCGGCTGGGGTGGCTGGTGGTTCTGGGACCCGGTCGAGAACGCCTCGTTGATGCCGTGGCTGGCCGGCACCGCGCTGCTGCATTCGGCGCTTGTCATGGAAAAACGCAACGCGCTCAGAGTCTGGACCATCCTGCTGTCGATCCTGACATTCTCGTTGTCGCTGCTCGGCACCTTCCTGGTGCGCTCCGGCGTCCTGACCTCGGTGCATGCCTTTGCCACCGATCCGACGCGCGGCGTGTTCATCCTGGTCATCCTCTGCCTGTTCATTGGCGGCAGCCTCATGCTGTTTGCCGGCCGCGCCTCGGCGCTGAAACAGGGCGGGCTTTTTGCCCCCATTTCCCGTGAAGGCGCGCTGGTGTTGAACAATCTGCTGCTGACCACGGCCTGCGCGACGGTGTTCATCGGCACGCTTTATCCGCTGGGGCTCGAGGTCTTGACTGGCGCAAAAATCTCGGTCGGAGCGCCGTTCTTCAATCTGACCTTCGCGCCGCTGTTCGTGCCGCTGCTGGTCGCAGTCCCGTTCGGACCGGTGCTGGCCTGGAAACGCGGCGATCTCCTGGGCGCGGCGCAGCGCCTGATGGCGGCGGGAGCAGCGGGCCTTGCCGCCGTCGCTCTGGTCTGGGCCTGGACGCGCGGCGGCGCCGCGCTCGCGCCGCTCGCGATCGGGCTTGCCGTCTTCGTCATCGGCGGGGCGGTGACCGACCTCGTCGAGCGCGTCGGCCTGTTCAGCGTACCGATGGCTACAGCCGCGCGGCGTGCGCGCGGGCTGCCGCGCTCGGTCTGGGGCACCGTTTTCGCGCATGCGGGCCTCGGCGTCGCGCTGATCGGCATCGTCTGCGAAACCACCTGGAATACCGAATATATCGGATCGATGAAGGCGGGCGATCGCGTCAATGTCGCCGGCTACGAACTGAAGCTGGAGGGTCTGACACCGCGCCCGGGGCCGAACTATCGCGAATTGCTGGCCTCCTTCAGCGTCAGTCTCGACGGCGACCCGCTCAGCGTCATGACGCCGTCGAAGCGCAGTTTCACCACACGCGGCATGTCGACCACCGAGGCCGCGCTGCTCCGGCGCGGGGTGAGCCAGCTCTATATCTCGCTTGGCGACACCACGCCCGACGATGCGATCGTGGTGCGGATCTATCACAAGCCGATGGTGCTGCTGATCTGGTTCGGTCCGGTCCTGATGGCTTTTGGCGGCTTGTTGTCGCTTTCCGATCGCCGGTTGCGCGTCGGCGCGCCGAAACCCGCGAAGGCCGTGCGCGCGATGCAGGCGGCGGAGTGAACGATGCGGAGCTGTCTTGCCATCCTGTTCGCGCTCGCGGTGATCGCCGCGCCGGCAGCCCGTGCCGTGCTGCCGGACGAGATCATGGCTGACCCGGATAACGAGGCGCGGGCGCGAAACCTGTCGCGCGAACTGCGTTGCATGGTCTGCCAGAACCAGTCGATCGACGATTCCGAGGCGCCGCTGGCGCGCGACCTGCGCCTTTTGGTGCGCGAGCGCATCGCCGCCGGCGACAGCGACAACCAGGTGATCGACTTCCTGGTGGCGCGCTATGGCGAGTTCGTCCTTCTCAAACCGCGCTTCGAACGGCAGACCTTGCTGCTTTGGCTGATTCCCCCGATTGCCTTGATCGGCGGCGGGCTCGCGCTGGGGCTGTATGCCAGGCGGCGGCCGGAAGAGGAGATCGCCGAGCCGGCCGCCCTGACGCGCGAGGAGAAAGCGCGCCTCGCTGCCTTGATGTCGGGCGACCCGCCGGCGGGCCGGTCTTGAGACTCTGACGTTCGAGCGGCTTTCGTCGCGCGCGTGACTGGCGGATCCCTGCGTTAACCTTCGTTAACGGTCACCTTCCTTCAACCAACGTCCAAATCGTTCGATCAAAGCCCCGGCATACCGCAGGAAATCCGTTTTTCCTGCGTTAAACTGCCGCATTCCAATGGTGCCTATATTACAAAAGTTTAACTCGGCCGCCAGCGCGCTGTAAGGCGTCAATCCCCATCTTCAGAGCCGAAGGTGCCGGCCTTGCACCAAACCTTTTCCGGATCTGGAGAAAAACCGAATGTTCGACCGCCCGACCGATCTCTCAAATCTTCCATCCGATCGCCAGCCGCGGCGATCGCTGCTGTCGGCGCGCAGATTCGCGCTGATGGCGTCCGTGATCGCAGGGCTGGGCGTCGCCGTCTATGGCATCGGCCCGTCCGGCGGGCCGGTCGGCGTGTTTTCGACCCCGGCGCACGCGCAGGTGAACAAGGAGATCGGCAATGTCGGGCAGCCGATCGGCTTTGCCGACATCGTCGAGCACGTGAAGCCCTCGGTGATCTCGGTCAAGGTCAACATCAAGGAGAAGGTCGCCAAGGATGATAGCGGCGACGACGACACGCCGTTCCAGCCCGGCTCGCCGATGGAGCGCTTCTTCCGCCGCTTCGGCGGACCCGACGCTCTGCCCCGGATGCCCCGGGGTCGCGGCGCGGTGACCGGGCAGGGCTCCGGCTTCTTCATCTCGGCCGATGGCTATGCGGTGACCAACAACCACGTGGTCGACAGCGCCGACAAGGTCGAGGTCACGACTGATGACGGCAAGACCTTTAGCGCTCAGGTGATCGGCACCGACGCGCGCACCGATCTGGCCTTGATCAAGGTCGAGGGCGGATCGAACTTCCCCTACGCAAAGCTCTCCGACGGCAAGCCCCGAATCGGCGACTGGGTGCTCGCGGTCGGCAATCCCTTCGGTCTCGGCGGAACGGTCACGGCCGGCATCGTCTCGGCGATGGGCCGCGACATCGGCAACGGGCCCTATGACGATTTCATCCAGATCGACGCGCCGGTGAACAAGGGCAATTCCGGCGGTCCCGCTTTCAACGTCCAGGGCGAGGTGATGGGCGTCAACACGGCGATCTACTCGCCGTCCGGCGGCAGTGTCGGCATCGCGTTCTCGATTCCCGCGGCGACCGTGAAGAGCGTCGTCGCCCAGCTGAAGGACACCGGCAAGGTGAGCCGCGGCTGGATCGGCGTGCAGATCCAGCCGGTCACAGCCGACATCGCCGACAGCCTCGGCCTGAAGAAGGCGGAAGGAGCGCTGGTGGCCGAACCGCAGGCCAATGGCCCGGCAGCGAAGGCCGGCATCGAGTCCGGCGATGTCATCACCGCGGTGAACGGCGAGAAGGTCAAGGATGCCCGCGAGCTTGCGCGCACCATCGGCGGCTTCGCGCCCGGCTCGGCCGTGAAGCTCAACGTGCTGCACAAGGGCCAGGACAAGGTCATCGGCCTCACATTGGGCCAGCTGCCGAACACGGTCGAAGCCAAGGCCGATACCGACAATGAGGACAAGGGCCGCGCCACCCGCGGCACCGACGTGCCCAAGTACGGCTTGAGCGTTGCGCCTGCCAACAGCGTCGCCGGCGCCGGCAAGGAAGGCGTCGTTGTCACCGACGTCGATCCGAAGGGCCCGGCAGCGGAGCGCGGCTTCAAGGAAGGCGATGTGATTCTCGAGGTCGGCGGCAAGAGCGTTGCCACCCCGAACGATGTCCGCGACGCTATCAGCGCCGCGCGCACCGACAACAAGAACAGTGTTTTGATGCGGGTGAAGAGCGGCGGTTCGTCGCGCTTCGTCGCAATGCCCGTGGCAAAGGGGTAAGCCCGGCCAAAGTATTTTTAGAGATGGAGGGTGTCGCCGGCTCGTTCGCCCCCGCCGACGGTACTTTCCAGGGAGCGGGTTGCGGCCCGCTCCCCCTCCTTCCGGTGGAAAACGCCCCCCTCCGTCGGAAGGTCTAGGGCGGTGAAGTCCCCCAGCTTCACCGCCCACTTTTCCGCTTAACCGGATGGCGCTGGTCGCCTTGCATGAGAGTGCCGGCCGCGCCATGTTGATGGAAGGCTGAGGCATTTGTCCGCGACTGTTTCCCAGATGCGCCTTTTGATCATCGAAGATGACCGCGAGTCGGCCGACTATCTCGCCAAGGCTTTTCGGGAAGTCGGTCATGTTGCCGATCTCGCCGGCGACGGCGAGGAGGGGTTGGCGCTGGCCGACGGCGGCGATTATGACGTGCTGGTGGTGGACCGCATGCTGCCGAAGCGCGACGGCCTGGCGCTGATCGGCGCCTTGCGTGACAAGGGCAATCCGACGCCGGTCCTGATCCTGTCGGCGCTCGGACAGGTCGACGATCGCATCAAGGGCCTGCGCGCCGGCGGCGATGATTATCTGCCGAAGCCCTATTCATTCGCCGAACTCTTGGCGCGCGTCGAAGTGCTGTCGCGCCGCCGCGGCGGCCCGGCCGAAGAGACCACCTATCGGGTCGGCGACCTCGAGCTGGACCGGCTCTCGCACCGCGTCGCCCGCGGCAAGGACGAACTCACGCTGCAGCCGCGCGAGTTCAGGCTTCTGGAATATCTGATGAAGCATGCCGGCCAGGTGGTGACCCGCACCATGCTTTTGGAGAATGTCTGGGACTATCACTTCGATCCGCAGACCAACGTGATCGACGTGCATATTTCGCGCCTGCGTTCCAAGATTGACAAGGGATTCGAGCGCCCGCTGCTCCATACGATCCGCGGCGCCGGGTACATGATCCGTGACGGCATCAGATAGGATACTTTAGTTGATGCTATTTCTTGCAAATATTGGTTTTAGATCGGCAGCCATTTGCCGATCTTCCCAATCATGAGTCTGAAGTCCCTGACTCACGCGCGGCAAAATCTCGCGCCGTGTCTTGCGGAACCAAATGTTCCCCAAGGCGTTCTTCATCGAGACTAAGCCCAAGCAGATTGTTCCTTCGTCCGCCTTGCGCGCCAGGGGCCAGATGTCCGCAACTCGCAAAACTGAGCCCGCTTGGTCTTTGGCCGCACGGCGCATTCTCGTCGTCGAGGACGAATATTTTCTCGCCGACGACCTGCACCGTCACCTCGCCTCGCTGGGAGCCGAAACCATCGGGCCGATTGCTGACCTCGACGAAGCGGAGGCGCTTCTGAAGGCTGGCGCCAGCATCGATGGTGCGCTGCTCGACATCAACATCAGGAGCGGAATGATCTTTTCGTTGGCTCGCGCGCTGCAGTCGCGCGGGGTGCCGTTCATCTTTACGACCGGCTACGACAAGCGATCGTTCGAGCACGAGTTTCCGAACGTGCAGGTTTGGGAAAAGCCTCTGGACATTCCACGCGTGGCCAGCGCGCTGGCCGCACTGATCTCCGCGCGTTGAGCCCAAGACTGTTTGATCGTCGCACCCAGCCCGATTCATGGGGCCGTCGCCATCAAGCCCAAGCTGCCAATCGGCAGAAACGGTTGTAGCGAACCCGATTCATTGCGTCATTGCGCGATCTTAGCCGCCGAAGGCGGCGTTCTGCGCCGCGCTATCGAGGCCGATGCGATGCTCGCCGATCCGCAGTCTGGCCGGCAACGTCGCGTCTGTCGGACGCAATGACTTGCTCGATATCGTCAGGGCGATGGCCAGTCGATCGGCCTGAATTCTAGCCGCCTCCGGTCGATCTCGTCTTTCAGGCGGTCCGCGTACTCCCTGACATTGGCGCCAACCAACCGATATCGACGGCCCGACTGGCTGTCCGCAATCACCTGGCGGCGAACGCTCTCATAGTAGTGCAACAAACATTCATCACTTGAATCTGAAAAATTCATGAATTGAGCCCCGATCCGACCTTCGGCACAACTGTGCCGCAATGCATCGTTCCCGGCAGTCTCATAAGTTAAAAGCCCATCACGGTTTCTCACTCCGTAGCCATGAAACTTTGAACTCACGCCTGGGTGACCAATCGCAATCGAACCACGCTTTAACATAAGTGAAATCGCAAACGAAAGAGACCGGCTAAGTTTCGTCGGAACCCTTGCGGAGCATGCGATGGTCGATCCCGATCGTGCCGCGCCACCGAGGACCATGGCCGGCGAGGTTCGCGAGGACGCCGCCAGGGCCGAAGCACCAGCCGCGTCGCATGTCGTATCGACGCCACTGCATGGCGCCCTGCATGAGAAAGTCGCTTCGACCGACAACGGCAATCGGAATGACCACGAGGCGTTGCGGCGCCGGCCCACAATGTGGCGCTGATGATCGGTCTACGAGGTCCGTTGCGATGAGCAGGGGGAGCTTCCTGCTGCAAAGGCAGACCAGGCGCGCGGGCACCATTGGTGAGGAAAAGGCCCCGTGGAACGGGGCCTTCGGTATGCTGCGGGACAAAAACTCCCTCTGATTATTGCTTGTCAGGCATGGAGCCGGCGTGGTTCGTGCCCGGACCGACGTTGCCCTGGCTGGAAGGATTTGCCGAACTCGGCTTGGAGTTGGCGCCGGTGGTCATGCCGGACTTCGTGTTGGGCGCCTTGGCCATCGATGACTGCTTGCTGTAATGCTTGTGCGATTTCGCGCTCACGCTGATGGTCGGGGAAGCAAGCCCGGCGATGATCAATGCGGCGACCGCCAATCTGATCTTCATCATGGGGAAACTCCTTAAAGTTCGATCACGAGGGAGCAACTCCATGTCGGCCGAACGGTTCCCATCCGACCGATTTTTGCCTGATCGGACCGGGGCCGTATGCCGATCGGAAACCCCGACAAGGCGTATCGTGGGGCGTATCGGCGGAGAGGACGGGAACGATCCGTTGCCATGAGCTGACGCGATGAGGCAGTCGCGGGCTCGCCCACGGCGGAGCGAGAGGTGGATTGGTCGTCGATGGTTGGCCTGCAGATTCAGCCGAAACGAACCTTGCCCCCGAGAGGCCAGCCTTGAACGCCGACAATCAATGCTCGAGCGAACAAATCAAATCTCTGCGCTCGACCGCGGCGATTGCCGGAGCCGGAGGCGCCTTCAACTCCACGACCAATGACATCGGCGGATCGTGCCACGACGGCAAGCCGATGACCGGTGATTTGTTCCGGCATCCAAATAAACCTAGGTAAATGACCGAGACCAGCGATTGCGCAAGGCTTGCTCGTGTCAAGACGCTGGAGGCAGTCATGACGGTCAGGCGAAATCGGCGCAAGCAGACAACGAGCTTTGCTGAGCGATTGCAGAAGGCTGCTCGTGAAGCGCGCGAAGCTGCCGGGCAACTCCCAGAGGGATCTCAGCGCGATGTGCTGCTCAAGAAGGCGGGACAGGCAGAGACTGCATGGCGCATCAACGAATGGTTGAAGTCACCGGGGCCTCGGACTTTGAGGTGAAAGGCGTGCAGCCTTCAGCCGGCGGTTCCATGACGGCGACGCTACTCTCCAAATCGATTGTCATGATCCAGATCATGGCTGACGGCCGCGCCGCGGTTCTCGACAAGCGCCTCCATGCCGCGCCGATGCAGCCAAAGCAGTCCGATTGCAAGCTGACGAAGGTCGTTGCGTTCGGCGCCGACGGGTAGCCTTCTCGCCCTGCGCAACGCATCGGCTGCCTGCAATTCCAGCGGAGCCCGATGAGTGTCCAACGCCCGGCCCTCTGTCTTGGCAGCGTCGCATGAACGATCATCAGCCTGGACCGTTCAAATCAGTCGCATAGGTTAAAGGGCCACATCAAATTCCGGAAATTCCGCGAACCATGCCATCAATCGGAGTTTCCTGGTGATCGGGAGCGCGCCGTCCCGTCGGCGCCATCATCTGGCCTGGCGCCTTGCCGCGCTGGAGGCACGACGACCGAGATTGCTGGACGGGTGCGCCATGCGCGCGACGGCGCGTTGACCGGCAGTCACAAGTTCGTCGAGCGTCGTCTTGCCGCTGCTCGCGCATTTGATAATTTGACCGGCGACGCACTTTCGAACCGCATGAGTTTCACCGTTGATCGCATTTTCGCAGACACGTTCCAGCGCGAGATTCATCCGCGCAAGCGTGCGCGGATCAAATGCTTCATTGATCACGCCTGCCTCCCACACAACCAAATTGAAGACAAAGAATAGCTGGGCGTGCCACCGTTGTCGTTAACCTAAGACATCCATTGAAGCGCGGGGGCGTTCTGGACCCCGGCTGCCGTCGCGCGGCGTCTTGGGCGGGGCGGTGGTCCGAGGGCAGCAGGTCGATCTTCTGGCCTATGTCGATGTTTTCTGGCTGCTTGCGATGGTCGGCGTCATCATGGTCCCGATCGCGTTGAGCCCGAAGCGCATTGATCTGAGCGCTCCAGCGAGAGGGCATTGAGGCTGTTTCAGTTGCAGCGCGATGGACGCGCTACGCCTGAATGATCCCGGATCATTTATCGTGGATCAGGCGCATGCCGAGTGCGACCAACGCGAACGCCATGATCAGTCCAGCAAAAATGCTGTCGGCGATGACGGCTCCCGCCAGCGTGGAAATTACGCCGACACCGATCACGGGCGGCGCGTTACCGGAAAAGCCACATATGAAATAGCTGGAGACGATTGCGGCGCGTTTCTGCTCGGGAGCGATCTGGTTCACGACCTGCAAACTGCCACGGTAACCAAGACCGGCCGCTACGGCACAGAACGCGGTCGCTACAATCAATAGCCACATCGAAGCCAGGACCTGGGCCGACACGAACAGGGCGACACTCGGGATCATGGGCCAGAGGCCGAGGCGCATGGCCGTCCCGCTCGACATGCTTTGCGTTGCAAGGATGGTCGCCGATACGATGATAGCCATTTCGCCGAACAAGGCGCCCGCGACCGCGTGGTTGGCTTCGTGCAGGTCCTGCGCAAGGACCGTCGGTCCGATGGCAGCGAAGAAACCGACCAGTGCCATCGCGCCAAATCCGGTCAGTGCCGGCGCCACGAATTCGGCCCGTATTTGAGCCGGAGCGGAAACGCTCGGGCGCAACGAAATGCTCCAAAGCCCGCGCGGGTGAGCAACTGTTTCCTCCGTGCGCCAAATCAGGGCCGTCACGACGAGCAGGGCGCGCGAACCAGGTGCCCGCGCATCGGATTGTGCTTTTTGCAAGATCGCGCTAGTTATAGGGGAAGTCTGAGGCCGCTCGTCGATGAACATCTTCGATCCGCAAGGCCCGATTGCGGCCGCCAACAAGACGATCCTGATCGACTCGATCGCGATCATGCTCGCGATCGTGGTGCCGACCATCGCTGCGATCTTTGCGTTTGCGTTCTGGTTTCGCAAATCCAACGCACGCGCGTTCTACTGGCCTGATTGGGAACATTCCGGCCGACTCGAGCTGATCGTTTGGTCGATCCCGGCGCTCACCATCATCCTGCTCGGCGGCGTCGCGTGGATCGGCTCGCATCAGCTCGACCCGGCGCGTCCCGTTCCCGGCACCGGGCAGGGCGTCACCATCCAGGTGGTGTCGCTCGACTGGAAATGGCTGTTCATCTATCCGGACCAGCGGATCGCGACCCTCAACACGCTCACCGTGCCCGTCGGCGCGCCGCTGCATTTCCAGCTCACATCGGCGAGCGTGATGAATGTGTTCTTCATCCCGCAACTCGGCAGCATGATCTACGCCATGAATGGCATGGTGACGCGGCTCGAGCTGCGCGCCGATGAGGTCGGCCCTCTCCAGGGCCTGTCGGCGCATTTCTCCGGCGACGGTTTTCCCGACATGCTGTTCGACGTCCATGTCGTCTCGGGGCCGGAGTTTGCGAGCTTTGCCTCCAATACGGTCAAGAGCGATCGCGTGCTGAACAGCGACGTCTACAAGAGCGAGCTCTTGAAACAGTCGGTGCCGAAGGACAAGGCGGCTTACCGCCTCGATGATCCGGAACTGTTCCTGTCGATTGTGAGCCAGAAGATTCCACCGGGCCCCGGTCCGCAGGAATCCGCGAATATCGGGGCGAATAATGTTAGGTAAGCTGACCTGGTCCGCCGTTCCCTTCGATCAACCGATCCCGCTGGTGGCGGGTGCCGTGGTGCTGCTCGTGATCCTGGCCGTGCTGGTCTGGGTCGTGTTGGCCGGCCATCTGCCCTATCTCTGGCGCGAATGGATCACCAGCGTCGACCACAAGCGGATCGGCGTCATGTACACGCTGCTTGCCTGCGTCATGCTGCTGCGCGGCTTTTCCGACGCCATCATGATGCGCGCACAGCAGGCGGTCGCTTTCCAGTCGAACGGCTTCCTGCCGCCGGAGCACTACAACCAGATCTTCTCCGCGCACGGCACCATCATGATCTTCTTTGTCGCGATGCCCTTTGTCATCGGACTGATGAACCTCGTGGTGCCGCTGCAGCTCGGCGTGCGCGACGTCGCGTTCCCGACGCTGAATTCGGTCGGCTTCTGGCTGACCGCGACCGGTGCATTGCTCGTCAACGTCTCGCTTGTGGTCGGCGAGTTCGCGCGCACCGGCTGGCTGCCTTATCCGCCGCTGTCGGAGCTGACCTACTCGCCCGGTGTCGGCGTCGATTATTACGTGTGGTCGCTGGAGATATCCGGCGTCGGCACGCTGGTCGCCGGCATCAACCTCGTCACCACCGTGCTGAAGATCCGCACCAGGGGCATGAACTATATGCGCATGCCGATGTTCTGCTGGACCACGCTGGCCTCGAACCTTCTGATCATCGCAGCCTTCCCGATCCTGACCGCGACGCTGGCGATGCTGATCCTCGACCGCTATCTCGGCTTCCATTTCTTCACCAATGACGGCGGCGGTAACGTCATGATGTTCATGAACCTGATCTGGGCCTGGGGCCATCCCGAGGTCTATATCCTGGTGCTGCCGGCGTTCGGCATCTTTTCGGAAGTCGTCTCGACCTTCTCCGGCAAACCCTTGTTCGGCTACCGCTCGATGGTGCTCGCCACCATGGCGATCTGCATCATCTCCTTTACGGTGTGGCTGCATCACTTCTTCACCATGGGTGCCGGCCCTGACGTGAACGCGATCTTCGGCATCGCCAGCATGATCATCGCCGTGCCGACCGGGGTGAAGATCTACAACTGGCTGTTCACGATGTTCGCCGGCCGCATCCGCTTCACCACGCCGATGATGTGGTCGATCGGCTTCATGGTGACCTTCATCATCGGCGGCCTGACCGGCGTCCTGGTCGCCGTGCCGCCGGCGGACTTTTTGCTGCACAACAGCCTGTTCCTGGTCGCGCATTTCCACAACGTCATCATCGGCGGCGTGCTGTTCGGCGCGTTCGCCGGCTACACCTACTGGTTCCCGAAAGCCTTCGGCTTCCGCCTGCACGAGGGCTGGGGCATTGCCTCGTTCTGGTTCTGGCTGATCGGCTTCTATGTCGCCTTCTTTCCGCTCTATGCGGTCGGTTTCCTCGGCATGACGCGCCGCATGCAGCATTACGATGTCGCGGCCTGGAAGCCATGGCTCGATCTTGCAAGCTTCGGCGCCGGGCTGATCCTGGCGGGCATCATTTGCCAGATCGTGCAGCTCGTCGTCAGCATCCGCCATCGCGAGGAGCTGCGCGATGTGACCGGTGATCCCTGGGACGGCCGCTCGCTGGAATGGGCCACCGCCTCGCCGCCGCCGGTGTTCAACTTCGCCTTCATGCCTCATGTCACCAGCGAGGACGCCTATTGGGCGATCAAGCGCCGCGCGCGCGAGGGGGGTGCCAAGGAGCTGAAGTACGAACCGATCGAGATGCCGCGCAACTCGCCGACCGGCTTTGTCTGCGCGTTCTTTGCGTCCGTGATGGGCTTTGCGCTGATCTGGCACATCTGGTGGATGGTGATTGCCGCTCTCATCGGCGCCTATGCGACCTTTGTCGTCTTCGCCTGGCGTGACCATGATGAATACGAAATTCCAGCCGATGAAGTCGCGCGCCTCGATCGCGCCAACATCGCCGCGCGCCGCGAACTCGTCACCGCTGCCGGGAGCGTCTGATGTCGATCGCGGTCGCACATGGGCATGATGCTGATCTGATCGGCCTCGAGGCCGAGCATCCAGGACCGGCGCCGAAGCGGATCGTGACCGGCTACGGCTTCTGGATCTTCCTGCTCTCTGACATGGTGATGTTCTCCTGCTTCTTTGCAGCCTATGCCGTGCTGCTGGGGCAGACCGCCGGCGGGCCGACGGGCGCGCAGCTGTTCAACCTCAGGAACGTCGCGGTCGAGACCGCCTGCCTGCTGTTCTCGAGCTTTGCCTGCGGCATGGCGAGCATCGCCGCCGAAGAGCGCAATTACTTGTGGTTCCAGATTGCGATGGCGGTGACCTGTCTCCTGGGGCTCGCGTTCCTCACCATCGAATTTCGCGAGTTCGCCGATCTGGTCGCGCGCGGCGCCGGCCCCTCGCGCAGCGCCTTCCTGTCGGCATTTTTTACGCTGGTCGGCTGTCACGGCGGGCACGTTTCGGCGGGAATTCTTTGGCTGCTTACCATGATGGCGCAGGTGTCTGCCAAGGGCTTTCGTGCCGACATCAGGCGCCGCTTCCTCTGCTTTGCGTTGTTCTGGCACGCGCTCGACATCATCTGGGTCGCGGTGTTTTCGGTGGTCTATCTGCTCGGGAGTGCAGCATGAGCGACGTCGAACTGCATCATCAGGCCGATCTGGCACCCGGCGACGAGGAAGGCGTCAGCGTCCAGCTCCGCGTGCTCGGCTATCTCATCGGCCTCGGGCTCGCGATCGTGCTCACGGCCACCTCGTTCTTCATCGCGGGCACGGACCTGGTCTGGCAGCCGTCGATCCCGGTTGCGATCATCGTGCTCGCGATCGCGCAGATGGGCGTGCATCTGGTCTTCTTCCTGCACATCACGACCGGGGCCGACAACACCAACAACGTGATGGCGCTCGCTTTCGGCCTGCTGATCGTCTTCCTCGTGATCGGCGGCTCGCTGTGGATCATGGCGAACCTCAACCAGCACATGCTGCCGATGGATCAGATCATGCAGATGCAGCGCTAATCATGCCAAGCGGATCGTCGTGAACGATCTTAACGATCGCCTTTTCCTGCCGTGTTCACATCGACATCGCTGCGCTTGAGCAGATAATTGAGCCCACCGATGCGATACCAGCGATAGCCAAAACCTTCCATCAACAGCGTGTGCCGGCCGCGTTCGTCGGCGCGGCTATGGTCCTCGCTGAGCAGGTTGACCAGGAGTTTTCCGGCATCTCCGGCAAGCCCGGCCGCGAACGCAACCTCGCGCGGCCTCTCATCAAGATTGTGCACAAACAGCACGGAATTGTTCCGCCAGTCATAGCGGATGACCAGGATCGCCGGATCGCGCGTGGCGATGACCTTAAAATCGCCCCAGCCGACCTCGGGAACCTCCTTGCGCATCCGGATCATGCGCTCGGTCCAGTTCAGCATCGAGTTGGCGTCGCGGCGCTGCTTGGCGGCGTTGACGTGTTCGTAGCCATAGGGACCCTTGTCGATGACGGGCATGCAGGGCTTGTCGCCTGTTGTGAAGCCGGCGCGCGGCTCGTTCGACCATTGCATCGGCGTGCGCGCGCAATTGCGCTCGGGCAGAGCGAGATCGTCGCCCATCGCGAGTTCGTCGCCATAGCGGATCACCGGCGTACCCGGCAGCGTGAACATCAGGCTGTAGGCGAGTTCGAGGCGGCGCCGGTCGCCGCCCAGCATCGGCGCGAGACGTCTTCGGATGCCGCGACTATACAGCTGCATGCCCTTGTCCGGACCAAATGCCCTGAATACGGCGTCCCGTTGTGCCTTGGTCAGCCGGCCGAGATCGAGTTCGTCATGGTTGCGCAGGAACAGGCCCCATTGCGCGGTCGCTGGCCGCGGCCTTGTCGCGGTCAACGCCTTTGCGAGCGGGCGGCAATCGGCGGACGCCAGCGCATAGAACAGATGCTGGTTGACATGAAAGTTGAACATCATGTGCATGCGGCCGCCGTCCCGGCCGAAATACTCCATGTCGGCCGCAGGCAGCACATTGGCTTCGGCGAGGATGATGGCGTCGCCCTCGCGCCATTGCAGGAACTCGCGAAAGGCGCGCAGCATGTCGTATTGCTCAACCGGCGTCTTCACCTTCGCGCCCTTGGTAGCGATCACGAAGGGTACGGCGTCCATTCGGAAGCCGGAGACTCCAAGCTGGATCCAGAAGCCCATTATCTTGAGAATCTCGGCCTGCACCAGCGGATTCGACGTGTTGAGATCGGGCTGGAAATCGTAGAAGCGGTGGAAATACCAGGCGCCGGCTTGCTTGTCGTGCGTCCAGGTCGATTTTTGCACGCCCGGAAACACCATGCCCTTGTTGGCGCCGGTCGGCTTCCTGTCGGCCCAGACATACCAATCGCGATGCGCCGAATCCCTGGAGGATTGCGCCGAGCGAAACCAGGCGTGTTCATTGGACGTGTGATTGACGACGAGATCGATGATCACGCGGATGCCGCGCTGCTTGCAACCATGGGTGAACTCGACGAAATCGCCGAGCGTGCCATAGCGCGGATCGACGCCGTAATAGTCGGAGATGTCGTAGCCGTCATCCTTGCCGGGCGAGGGCTGAAACGGCATCAGCCAGATCGTGGTGATGCCGAGTCCATGCAGGTAGTCGAGGCGCCGCAACAGCCCCTTGAAGTCGCCGATACCATCGCCGTTCGCGTCCATATAGGTGCCGACGGAAAGGCAGTAGAAGACAGCGTTCTTGTACCAGAGATCGTCGATCATGAGACTGTCGGCCTGCGCATCGATCGATGAAGAGCGTGCCCGAGACTTCCGGGAAGCGGGTTGGGCGTCCCATTCACGAACTTCGTACGGATAAAGCCCGAGATCAATTCCCCGGCAGCGTCGTCTCGATCTGAGGCGCGAAACCCTCCATTGCTGCACAGCCAGAGCCGGGACTGCGCTTGCTGCAACTGGCGTAGCTGACATCGTGGACGTAACTTCGTTCCC
>Ga0210401_10001210_pt1 | contig 30340 bp, 22 predicted proteins | sample IncBWH32MmetaG_FD_150866 | JGI IMG/M metagenome (GOLD analysis project Ga0210401, IMG submission 150866) | Forest soil microbial communities from Barre Woods Harvard Forest LTER site, Petersham, Massachusetts, United States - Inc-BW-H-32-M | ecosystem: Environmental > Terrestrial > Soil >...
GGCCGGCGATCGAATTCCGCGACCGCCCGATCTCCTACGCCGAGCTGGAAGCGCAGGCAGAGGTCGCGGCTTCCGCTTACCTCGGCGCCGGCTACGGCAAGGGCACCTCGGTCGCGCTGTTCCTCGGCAACACGCCCGACCACCCGATCAATTTCTTTGGCGCACTGAAAGCGGGTGCGCGCATCGCGCATCTCTCGCCGCTGGACGGCGAGATCGCGCTGTCGCACAAGCTCTCTGACTCCGGCGCGCGCGTGCTGGTCACCAGCAATCTCGCGGCGCTGCTGCCGACTGCGCTGAAATTTTTGGACAAGGGCCTGCTCGACCGCCTCGTCATCTGCGAGGACGACCGATGGGGCAAGGCCGGCACGCCGCAAGCACCGCTGCCCGAAGATCCCGCCGTCATCACCTACCGGCAGTTCATCGACGGCGCGGCCACGCCGGCCGCGTGGCCTTCGATCTCATCCGACGACACCGCCCTGCTGCAATATACCGGCGGCACCACCGGCCTGCCGAAGGGCGCCATGCTCACGCATGGCAACCTCACCGCGGCAGTCTCGATCTACGACGTCTGGGGCAGGCCGGCGCGCGAGAAACGCCTGGGCATCGCGGAGCGCGTGATCTGCGTGCTGCCGCTGTTTCACATCTTCGCGCTCACGGTGGTGATGCTCTCTGCGATCCGGCGCGGCACGCTGATCTCGCTGCACCAGCGTTTCGATGTCGAGGCGGTCATGCGCGACATCGAGGTCAAGCGCGCCACCGCCTTCCCCGGCGTACCGACGATGTGGATCGCGCTCGCCGCACTGCCCGACCTCGACACGCGCGACTTCTCCTCGCTCGCGACCTTCGGCTCCGGCGGCGCGCCGTTGCCAGAGGAAGTGGCCAGGATTTTCGAGCGCAAGGTCGGCAAGAAGCTGAAAAGCGGCTGGGGCATGACCGAAACCTGCTCGCCCGGCACCGGCCATCCCGACGACGGGCCGGAGAAGCCCGGCTCGATCGGGCTGATGCTGCCCGGCATCGAGCTCGATGTCGTCGCGCTGGATGATCCGACCAGGGTGCTGCCGCCGGGCGAGGTCGGCGAAATCCGCATCAAGGGGCCGAACGTCACCAGGGGTTATTGGAACAAGCCGCAGGAGACCGCGGAGTCCTTCGTCGGCGACCGCTTCCTGACCGGCGACATCGGTTACATTGATGCGGACGGCTATTTCTTTTTGGTCGACCGCAAGAAGGACATGATCATCTCCGGTGGCTTCAACGTCTATCCGCAGATGATCGAGCAGGCGATCTACACCCATCCTGCCGTGCATGAGGTGATCGTGATCGGCATTTCGGACGCCTATCGCGGCGAAGCGGCGAAAGCCTTCGTCAAGCTGCGCGACGGCGCCGCGCCGTTTTCTCTCGACGAGCTGCGCGCATTCTTGACCGGCAAGCTGGGAAAACACGAACTGCCGGCCGCGCTGGAATTCGTTGCCGAGCTGCCGCGCACGCCGGTCGGAAAGCTGTCGCGCCACGAATTGCGCAAGCGGCAGGATACGCCATTGCAACAAATGAAGCTCGCAACAGGAACCTCGTCATGACCGACGCCGTCATCGTTTCCACCGCACGCACGCCGATCGGCAAGGCCTATCGCGGCGCGCTCAACGTCACCGAGGGCGCGACGCTGCTCGGCCACGCGATCTCCGAGGCGGTCAAGCGCGCCAAGGTCGATCCGGGCGAGGTCGAGGACGTTGTGATGGGCGCAGCGCTGCAGCAGGGCTCGACCGGCGGCAACATCGCGCGCAAGGCGCTGTTGCGTGCGGGGCTGCCGGTGAGCGTCGGCGGCACCACGATCGACCGGCAATGCGCCTCGGGCCTGCAGGCGATCGCGCTTGCCGCGCGCTCGGTGATTTTCGACGGCGTCACCGTTGCGGTCGGCGGTGGCGGCGAGTCGATCTCGCTGGTGCAGAACGACAAGATGAACACGTTCCACGCCCAGGATCCGGCACTGCTCGAGATCAAGGGCGAGGTCTATATGCCGATGATCGACACCGCCGAGGTCGTCGCCAAGCGCTACAGCATCTCGCGCGAGCGGCAGGACGAATATTCACTGGAAAGCCAGCGCCGCACCGCCGCCGCGCAGCAGGGCGGCAAGTTCAACGACGAGCTGGCACCGATCACGACCAAGATGGCGGTGACCGACAAGGCAACCGGCGCGGTGTCCTTCAAGGACGTCACGCTTGAGAAGGATGAAGGTCCACGGCCCGACACCACGGCCGAGGGGCTTGCCGGACTGAAGCCGGTGCGCGGCGACGGTTTTTCCATCACCGCCGGCAATGCCAGCCAGCTGTCCGACGGCGCCAGCGCCACCGTCATCATGAGCGACAAGGAAGCGGCGCGACGTGGCCTCAACCCGCTCGGCATTTTCCGCGGCTTCGTCGCGCATGGCTGCGAGCCGGACGAGATGGGCATTGGTCCTGTCTTCGCGGTGCCGCGGCTGCTCAAGCGCCATAACCTGACCGTCGACGACATCGATCTCTGGGAATTGAACGAGGCCTTTGCGGTGCAGGTGATCTATTGCCGCGACAGGCTCGGCATCGATCCGGACAAGATCAACGTCGATGGCGGCGCGATCGCGGTCGGCCATCCCTATGGCATGTCGGGCGCGCGGCTCACCGGGCATGCGCTGATCGAGGGCCGCCGCCGCAAGGCCAAATACGCCGTCGTCACCATGTGCGTCGGCGGCGGCATGGGCGCGGCCGGCCTGTTCGAGTTGGTGCATTGACGTCTTGGCGTCATTCCGGGGCATTCGCGGAACGCGAATGAACCCGGAATCTCGCGCCGCAACTTCTGGATTCCGGGTTCGCGCTTCGCGCGCCCCGGAATGACGATTGAGTTTGTTGCTGAACGATAGTTTCGCTCACAGGAGGATCCGATGGATCTCGCTTTCACGAAAGAGGAACAGGCGTTTCGCGAGGAGGTGCGGGCGTTCTTCCGCGACAACGTGCCGCCGGAGACGCGGCGCAAGCAGGTCGAGGGGCGACATCTGTCCAAGGACGAGATGGTGACCTGGTGGCGCATCCTCAACAAGAAGGGCTGGGGCGTTTCGCACTGGCCGAAGGAATATGGCGGCACCGGCTGGACCTCGGTGCAGCACTACATCTTCAACGAGGAGCTGCAGATGCATCCGGCGCCGGCGCCGCTCGCCTTCGGCGTCAGCATGGTCGGTCCCGTGATCTACACCTTCGGCAACGAGACGCAGAAGAAGCATTACCTGCCGCGCATCGCCAATGTCGACGACTGGTGGTGCCAGGGCTTCTCCGAGCCGGGCTCCGGCTCCGACCTCGCTTCGCTCAAGACCAAGGCCGAGCGCAAGGGCGACAAATACATCGTCAACGGCCAGAAGACCTGGACCACGCTGGCGCAGCATGCCGACATGATCTTCTGCCTGTGCCGCACCGATCCCGCCGCGAAGAAGCAGACCGGCATTTCCTTCATCCTCGCGGACATGAAGAGCAAGGGCATCACGGTGCGACCGATCCAGACCATCGACGGCGGTCACGAGGTCAACGAGGTGTTTTTGGACGACGTCGAGGTGCCGGTCGAGAATCTCGTCGGCGAGGAGAACAAGGGCTGGGACTACGCAAAATTCCTGCTCGGCAACGAGCGCACCGGAATCGCGCGGGTCGGTGTCTCCAAGGAGCGCATCCGGCGCATCAAGGACCTCGCCTCCAAGGTCGAGTCCGGCGGCCGTCCGATCATCCAGGATCCGGCCTTCCGCGAAAAGCTCGCGGCCTGCGAGATCGAGCTGAAGGCGCTCGAACTCACCCAGTTGCGCGTGGTCGCGGATGAGGGCAAGCACGGCAAGGGCAAGCCGAATCCGGCCTCCTCGGTGCTGAAGGTCAAGGGTTCGGAGATCCAGCAGACCACGACAGAGCTTCTGATGGAGGTGATCGGCCCGTTCGCCGCGCCCTATGACGTGCATGGCGACGAGGATTCCAACGAGACGATGGACTGGACCGCGCAGATCGCGCCGAGCTACTTCAACAACCGCAAGGTCTCGATCTACGGCGGCTCCAACGAGATCCAGCGCAACATCATCACCAAGGCCGTGCTGGGACTGTAGCCAGCATTCGACCGTCGTTCCGGGGCGCCACGAAGTGACGAGCCCGGAATCCATATCCACCGGCTGTGGCTATGGATTCCAGGCCTGGCCCTTCGGGCCATCCCGGAATGACGACATGGATAGTCCGGGTACGAGGAACAACAAAATGGATTTCGATTTGTCCGAGGAGCAGCGGCTTCTGAAGGAGAGCGTCGACGGGCTTTTGAACGATGCCTACGATTTCGACAGCCGCAAGAAGTACATGATGGAGAAGGGCGGCTGGAGCCGCGCGATCTGGGGCAAGCTCGCCGAGCAGGGTCTGCTGGGGCTGCCGTTTTCGGAGACCGATGGCGGCTTCGGCGCCGGCGCGGTCGAAACCATGATCGTGATGGAGGCGCTCGGCAAGGCGCTGGTGCTGGAGCCGTATCTCGCGACCGTCGTGATCGGCGGCGGCTTTTTGCGCCATGGCGGCTCGGCCGCGCAGAAACAGGCGCACATTCCGCCCATCATCGATGGCAGCAGGACATTCGCCTTCGCGCAGCTGGAAAAGAATTCGCGCTACGATCTCGACGACGTCACCGCCTCGGCCAAGGCGAAGGGCGACGGATGGGTGATCGACGGCGAGAAATTCGTCGTCAGCAACGGCGAGAATGCCGACACGCTCATCGTCACCGCGCGCACCAAGGGCGCGCGTCACGACAAGGCGGGCGTCGGCGTCTTCCTGGTGCCGGCCGATGCCAAGGGAGTTTCGAAGAAGGGCTATCCGACCCAGGACGGCCTGCATGCCGCGGACATCACCTTCACCGGCGTCGAGGTCGGCAGCGATGCCGCGATCGGCGATCCGGAAGACGGCCTGCCGCTGATCGCGCGCGTGGTCGACGAGGCGCGCGCCGCGATCTGCGCGGAGGCGGTCGGCGCGATGGATGAATCGCTGAAGGCCACCGTCGAATATCTGAAGACCAGGAAGCAGTTCGGCGTGGCGATCGGCAGCTTCCAGTCGCTGCAGCACCGCGCCGCCGACATGTTCGTGGCGCTGGAGCAGGCGCGCTCGATGTCGTTGTTCGCCACCATGGCCACGGATTTCGAGAACGCCAGGGAACGCGCCACCGCGGTCGCCGCGGCCAAGGTGCAGGTCGGCAAGTCCGGAAAATTCATCGGCCAGCAGTCGATCCAGCTCCATGGCGGCATCGGCATGACCATGGAGGCCAAGATCGGCCACTACTTCAAGCGGCTGACCATGATCGAGAACGCGTTTGGCGACAGCGAGTATCACCTGCGCCGCGTCAGCGAGGCCGGCGGGCTGGTGTAGCCGTTGTGAACGCGAACGCCACCACGATAAACATCGTCATGCCCGGCCTTGCCGCCTCCGCTAAGAAGCTTCGGCGCGCCGCTGCTGTGCCGGGTCGCAGCCGAAGGCGAAGACCGGTGCCGGGCATCCACGTCTTTGAGGCCTAGCAAGACGTGGATGGCCGGGACAAGCCCGGCCATGACGAGCAAGAAAGCGGAGGAAGAAATATCCATGACCAACACCCCGTTCGATCTCTCAGGCCAGGTTGCCGTCATCACCGGCTCCAGCCGCGGCATCGGCCGCGCCTCGGCCGAGCTCCTGGCGCAACTCGGCGCCAAGGTCGTGATCTCCAGCCGCAAGGCCGAGCCGTGCCAGGAGGTTGCGGACGGCATCCGCAAAGCGGGCGGCGACGCCCATGTCATCCCCTGCAACATCTCGCGCCGCGACGAGGTCAAGGCGCTGATCGACGGCTCGATCGCCCATTACGGCGGGATCGACATCCTGGTCTGCAATGCCGCGGTCAATCCCTATTACGGCCCGCTGCTCGACATCACGGACGAAGCCTTCGACAAGATCATGGGCTCCAACGTCAAGAGCAACCTCTGGCTCTGTGCGCTCGCGATTCCGCAGATGGCGGCGCGCGGGAAAGGCTCCGTCATCATCGTCTCCTCGATCGGCGGCTTGCGCGGCTCGACCGTGATCGGTGCCTATGGGATTTCCAAGGCGGCGGATTTCGCGCTGTGCCGCAGCCTCGCCGGCGAATGGGGCCCGCAGGGCGTGCGGGTCAATTGCGTTGCGCCCGGCCTGATCAAGACCGATTTCGCCCGCGCGCTGTGGGAGGACGAGGAACGGCTGAAGCGCCGCTGCGCCACCACGCCGCTGCGCCGCATCGGCGAGCCGCATGAGATTGCCGGCGCGGTCGCCTATCTCGCCTCCGATGCCTCGACCTTCATGACCGGCCAGACCATCGTGGTCGACGGCGGCGTCACCACGGCGTCGGCGTAGGCGTCTCCACTCTCTCGTTCCGCTTGCTCGGTCGTACCCTCCCCCACAGGGGGCCCGTAAGACGAGAGGGTGGCACCGCGTGCGTGGTCGTCACAGCGCCTTGACCTTCCTCTTCCAATCCCCTTTCCTGTCGCACGTCACAACACAAAACCGTTCCGGGAAAACGCCTCAGGGAATACCGCCAATGTCCTATGTGCTGGCCATCGACCAGGGCACCACCTCCTCGCGCGCCATCGTCTTCCGCTCCGACATCTCCATTGCCGCGGTGGCGCAGCAGGAGTTCCCGCAGCATTTCCCGGCGTCCGGCTGGGTTGAGCACGAGCCGGAGGACATCTGGACTTCCACCGTCATGACCTGCCGTGATGCGCTGGAGAAGGCTGGCCTGGCCGCAAAAGACATCGCCGCGATCGGTATCACCAACCAGCGCGAGACCACGGTGGTGTGGGACCGCGCCACCGGGCAGGCCGTGCACCGCGCGATCGTCTGGCAGGACCGGCGCACCGCCGACACCTGCGCGAAGCTCAAGGCCGAGGGCCACGAGCCCATGATCTCGCAGAAGACCGGTCTGATCATCGATCCGTATTTTTCGGGCACCAAGGTTGCCTGGATCCTCGACCAGGTCCCCGGCGCGCGGAAGCGCGCGGAGGCCGGCGAGCTCCTGTTCGGCACGGTGGATTGCTATCTGTTGTGGCGGCTCACCGGCGGCAAGGTGCACGCGACCGACGCCACCAATGCCTCGCGCACGCTGCTGTTCAACATCCACACCGGGCAGTGGGACGAGGAGCTGCTGAAACTTTTGCGCGTGCCGCGCTCACTGCTGCCCGAGGTGCAGGATTCCTCGCACCTGTTCGGCGAGACCACGACGGACCTGTTTGGCGGGAGGATCGCGATCTCCGGCATCGCCGGCGACCAGCAGGCCGCGACCATCGGGCAGGCGTGCTTCAGGCCGGGCATGATGAAGTCGACCTACGGCACCGGCTGCTTCGCATTGCTCAACACCGGCGCGACGCCGGTCGCTTCGAAGACCAAGCTGCTCACGACCATCGCCTATCAACTCGGCGGCAAACGAACCTACGCGCTCGAAGGCTCGATCTTCGTCGCGGGCTCGGCGGTGCAATGGCTGCGCGATGGGCTGGGAATCATCAAGCGGGCGGCCGAGACCGGCCCGCTCGCGGACAAATCCGATTCGATGCAGAGCGTGTACCTGGTGCCGGCCTTCGTCGGGCTGGGCGCGCCCTACTGGAATCCGAACGTGCGCGGTGCGTTGTTCGGGCTGACGCGCAACACCGGCCCGGCCGAGCTCGCGCACGCGACGCTGGAAAGCGTCTGCTACCAGACCTTCGATCTCTGGGCGGCGATGCGCGCCGACTGGCCCGACGCGACGGCTGCCAACATCGTCTTGCGCGTCGATGGCGGCATGACCGCGTCGGACTGGACCATGCAGCGGCTTGCCGATCTCCTGGACGCGCCGGTCGACCGCCCGATGATCCAGGAGACCACCGCGCTCGGCGCCGCCTATCTCGCCGGCCTTGCGGCGGGCGTCTATCCGGAGCCGTCGAAATTTGCCGACAACTGGCGGCTGGAACACCGCTTCAAGCCGAACATGAGCGCCGCGACCCGCGAGCGCAAATTGAAGGGCTGGGCGCGCGCGGTGCGCGGCGTGCTCGCGAGCGACGAGGGGGAATAGGACACACTTACTGGAACCAGGGATCGCCGGAGTTGACCTTCTGTCGCGTCAGTTCGATCGCGCGATTGTAGTCCGCGAGCCCTTCGGTCGGCTTCTTCTCTTTCACGTAAGCGAGGCTGCGCATCCGATAAGCCCCGGCATCATCGGGGTCGATCTCGATGGCCTCGCTCAAATCGGCGATCCCGCGGTCGTATTCGTAATTGGACATGTACGCATAGCCTCTCGCCTTGTGGGCGCGACCGCTCCAGGGTTCGATCTCGATCCAGGCCGTCGTTTCCGCAATCGCGTGCTGCGCGTCGTCCTTGAACGTGTAGACCCAGCCTCGGACACGATGGCCGTCGGCCGATCGCGGATTGATCTCGATCGCCTTGCTGGCATCGGCAAGGGCGTGCTCGACGTCCCCCTTCTCCTTGTAGGCGTCGGCGCGCTTTGTGTAGGCATAGGCGCAGCCGGGATCGATGTCGATCCAGCGGTTGTAGTCGGCGATGGCGTGGCCATAGTCGCCCCTGAGCTGGAAGGCTATTCCGCGAAGCCGGTAGCCGAAAAAGCCGCTCCTGGGCTCGATCTCAGTCGCCTTGCCAAAATCGGCATAGGCGCGGCCCGGCTCGCGTGCCTGCTTGTAGATGCTCCCGCGCGACAGATAGGACTGAACGTTGTTGGGGTCGATCTCGACCGCCCGCGTCACATCGGCGATCGCGCCGTCGAGGTCCTTGCCTTTCTTCTTGTGGGCGCGCGCCAGGCCGCGATTGCCGTAGGCCACCGCATTCCGCGGATCGAGCTCGATGGCCTTGCTCGCGTCGGCGATCGCCTGATCGTCATCTTCCTTGCTGAGATCAGCAGCGCTGCGCGCGGCATAGGCGTCGGCAAAGTCCGGGTCGATTGCGATCGCCTTGTCGTCGTCGGCGATGGCGGCGTCGAGCTCCCGCAGCTGCCAGTCCACCTTGCCACGAAGGAAGTAGGCGACGGCGAGGTCGTGCCCGGCAAACGTGTTCGCCTGGATCAGTCGTGTGCAGGCGGCGAGCGCTGGCTGATCGGCATCGACAGCCTTGCACAAGTCCCAGTCCCGGCTGCTCTGGGCCCATGCGCCGACGGGCACCAGCAGCAACGCAACCAGCAGTACTCTCATGATCCACCTCCCGACGCCCACCCGCAATGATCTTGCGCAGTCGTCAATCTAGAGATCAGCATCGGTCCGTTGCAAGATTTTGAAGGCCGTGGGCCGGATCGCGTGTAGACGTGAGGTTAATAGGAAGCTCCCTGGTGACCCATGACCCTCCCCGACGGTTAGTTCGACGTTCCCGACGGCAAGATCGCCGCGGTTGTCGCGCATCTGGAGATGCTCGACCGGCCAGTGCGTCCGCCCGATCCCGTCGGTCCGTGGACGCTGCGCCGGGTCGCGCGTCCCGACATCGGTTGGTTCCGCGATCTCTAGCGCCGTGTCGGCGAGGAATGGCTGTGGTTCTCGCGGGCTCGCATGAGCGATGCGGAGGTCGCCGCGATCATCCGGGCGCCCGAGGTCGAATTCCATGCGCTGGTGCAGGATGGCCGCGACGAAGGGCTGCTCGAACTCGACTTCCGGCAGAGTGGTGAATGCGAGCTGGTCTTCTTTGGCGTCACCGAAAGCCTGATCGGCACAGGCGCCGGCCGATGGCTGATGAATCGCGCGCTCGAGCGCGCATGGTCGGGGCCGGTCAACCGCGTCTGGGTTCATACCTGCACGTTCGACCACCCGGCCGCCCAGTCATTCTACCAGCGTGCGGGCTTTCGTCCGTTCCGGCGCCAGATCGAAATCGCCGATGACCCGCGCCTCGATGGCACCGCGCCCCGCCATGTGGCGAGACATGTGCCAGTCATCGAATAGGCAGGAGTCATTCCTTTGCCGCGTCGCCGGGGCTTTGCCCACTCTCCTGCTCCTGCGCCTCCAGCATCGCCTTCAGCGTTCCTTCGCTGAGCTTGCCCGTGGTCCAATGCTGCCGCCGTTCGGTGGCCTCGACGGGGGGCTGGTGCTGGGGCGGGGCGGCGCCGCGCGCGGGCGCCGTGGTCGAGACCTCGCCGGTCTCCTCGGTCTCGTCGGCCTCACCCGCGGCGCCGGTGCCTTGCGTGGATCCGACGCCGCGGCGACGGCGCGTTTCCTTCGGCTTCGGTGGCGGCGGCGTATAGACCGCCGGCGGCATGATGTGGTGGCGCGACACGGTGTTGCTCCGCTGGCCTTGCGGGCGCATTGAGCCGCTGATTCGCGCCCAGAAGCCACTGACAAATCGTTAATGTCAGCCGCGCCTCACGCGCCGAAATCCACCGCCGTGGTGTTAGCGCCGCAGAGCAGCACTGCGACGCGCTCGCCGGGAGCGGGGCGATATTGCCCGGCCAGCAGTGCGGCAAAGGCGGCAGCTCCGCCGGGCTCGACCACCGCGCGCAAGGTCGACCACAGCGCGGCCTGCGCCTGGCGGATCGCATCGTCGCTGACCAGCACGACCTTCTCGACATGGGCCTGCGCGATCGGAAACATCAATTGCCCGACCTGGCGTGGCGCCAGGCTGTCGGCCGCGATGCCGCCCGCCGGCGCATCGATCGGCCGGCCGGCAGCGAGCGCCGCGTGCAGGGTCGGCGACTCCCCGGGTTCGACCGCGATGATGCGGGCGCGTCCGGCATACCAGGCCGCGATGCCGCCGATCAGCCCGCCGCCGCCCACCGCGACCAGCAGCGTCTCGATGTCGGGCGCGTCCTGTTCCAGTTCCAGGCCCACACTGCCCTGGCCTAGCAGGGTCTCGGCCTGGTCGTAGGCGTGGACCGGCATCGCGCCGCTGGTCGCGATATGCTCTTCGCTCGCCGCCAGCGCATCGGCATAGCGCTGGCCGCCGACCACCAGGCGTGCGCCGTAGGTCTTGATGCGCTCGATCTTGGCGGGCGAAGTGATCTCCGGCACGAAGATGGTCGCGGGGATGCCGAGCCGCTGGGCGGCATAGGCGACTGCGGCGCCATGATTGCCGCCGGAGGCCGCGACCACGCCGGCCCTGGGCGGCTTTCGCAAGAGCAGGTTCGCAAACGCGCCGCGCGCCTTGAATGACCCGGAGTGCTGCAGCATCTCGAGCTTAAAGGTAACGGAACCCGCGGCCAGGCCGAAATCGGCGAGGTCGGCCGCGAGCAGCGGCGTGCGCCTGACATAGGGACGAATGACGGACTCGGTCGCTGCGATACGGTCACGCGTGATGGATGTTGTCTCTGCCATGGCCCGTAGAATAGTCGCTTCGGGAGTTGACATCAATTAGGTAATTAGCAAAATGGCTAAATGAAAGTCGCGCCCGCCCTGCGCGCGCTCGCCAACGAGCGCCGGCTTCAGATCCTGGATTGGCTGCGCGATCCCAGGCGGCATTTCCGCGACCAGGTCGACGGCGACCTGGTCGAGGATGGCGTCTGCGGCATCCTGATCGCGGAGAAGCTCGGCGTCAGCGCCCCGACCTTGAGCGAGCATATGCGGGTGCTGACGGCGGCGAAGCTGGTTCGCGCCAAGCGCATCAAGCAATGGACCATGTACAAGCGCGACGAGGCCGCGATCGACGCGGTCAAGCGCGCCATCCGCGAAACCGTGTGAGCAGGGCCACTGCATATCAGGGTCGTGATGCGCGCAGTTGATCGGAGCATCGGCGTCCTGTTTCCTTGCATGAGGTCGTGATCCAGCCCGGGACAGCCGCCCGGCGATGACCAGGGAAGGCACCCATGTTTCTCATCGGCCAGTATGATTCCCCCTTCGTCCGTCGCGTCGCGATCGCGCTTAGGCTGTACGGCATCCCCTTCGAGCACCGGCCGTGGTCGACCTTTGGCGATGCCGCCAAGATCGCGCCCTATAACCCGCTGCTGCGCGTGCCGACGCTGGTGCCCGACGACGGCGAGGCGCTGATCGATTCGACTGCGATCCTCGACTATCTCGACGAGCGCATGGGGGCCGCCAAGGCCCTGATGCCGGAGCGCGGACCGGAGCGGCGCAAGCATTTGCGCGTTCTCGCGCTCGCGACCGGGCTTGGCGACAAGGCCGTCAGCCTGATCTACGAACGCGTGCTGCGCAAGGAGCAGTCGAAAATCTGGGTCGAGCGCTGCGCGACCCAGATTTCCGGTGTGCTCGCGGTGCTGGAGCAGGAGCGGGCCGCGGCGAAAACGACGTATTTGTTCGGAGAGAAGATTGCGCATGCCGACATCGCGCTGGCCTGCGTGCTGCGCTTCACCCGCGAGGCGCATCCGCAATTGTTCGACGCGTCGCGCTATGGCGCGCTCGCAGCGCATGCGGAAACTTGCGAAGCGCTGCCGCCGTTTCGCGAGATCGTGCAGCCGCTCGCGCCGCCCAGCGGGGACTGATGGCGGCGAAGCGGGTGTTGGTGCTGGCGCGCGCAGGCAGCCCGGCGCCATGCCCAACTGATTTGCCCGTCGAGGCTGGGCAAGAATTCAGGGCTGCTCGAAATCTGTAGATCGCTTTGGCTCACAAGGCCTCGAAACGAGTCGGACTTTCTACGCAGCCTCGATCGACTGCTCTGAAGTAGAACATTTTGCTCTCGCTCGGCGACCTGTTTTGATTCTTGCCCAGCCTCGTCGGGCAGTCTTGCAAGAACGTTGTCCAGCCCTCGAACGAAAAATATTCCGCTTTACCATTTCAGGAAATCAGAAGTATTGTCTTCGCATCCCGCCAAGACGAGGGGCGCGTATCGCGATCGTCACGAAACGCGGAGCGGGATGCGGTGGACGCGTATGGCATCAGCGCGCAATTTGCGCGGACGGATGATGCTGACGCGGACGCGGCACCCGGCATTCCCTGCGCCCTCAGAGTTTCGAGGGTGTTGTCTGCGACAACTCGGACGCATCAGCGCCGCGGGAAGGCGGACGCACGTTCAGCGCGCTATCCCGCGCCCACCGCCTTCTTCCGCCAGGCCAGATGCATGGCGCAGGCGCAGCCCGGCGGATGCGAGGCGAGATCGTTCGACGCCGAAGCCGCTGCCGCCAAATCCTTCGGGGTGGTGTCGTTGGCTGGCGTGGAGGTGAACGGATTTGGCAGCGCGTCCTTCATCGTGCGTGGTGCCGCCCGATCCTGTACCGGAATGTAGTTCAGGATCGGCGCCAGCCAGCGTTCGACCTCGGCGACACTCATGTCCTTGCGGACCGCATAATCCTCCACCTGGTCGCGCTCGATCTTGCCGACCCCGAAATAGAAGCTGTCCGGATGGCTGAAATAGAGCCCGGAGACCGACGAGCCCGGCCACATCGCAAAGCTCTCGGTCAGCTCGACGCCGGCGCCGCGCTCGGCATCGAGCAGCGCGAACAGCGTCTTCTTCTCGGTGTGGTCGGGTTGCGCGGGATAGCCGGGCGCGGGACGGATGCCCTGGTATTTTTCCAGGATCAGATCATCCGCGGACAGACTCTCCTCCGGCGCGTAGGCCCAGAACTCGCGCCGCACCCGCGCATGCATCCGCTCGGCGAACGCTTCGGCGAGGCGATCGGCGAGCGCCTTGCAGAGGATCGAGGAGTAGTCGTCATTCGCCATCTTGAAGCGGTCGGCAACCGCGTCCTCGCCGATCCCTGCGGTGACCACGAAGCCCCCGATGTAGTCCGGCACGCCGGTTGCGACCGGGGCGATGAAATCCGACAGCGCCGCGTTGAAGCGGCCCTCACGCTTTTCGAGCTGCTGGCGCAGCGTGTGCAGCGTCGCGATCGTCTTGCTTCTGTTCTCATCGGCATACACGACGATGTCGTCGCCATCCGCATTCGCCGGCCAGAAGCCGATGGTAGCGCGCGCCGTGAACCATTTTTCGCTGACGATGCGCGCGAGCATCGCTTGCGCATCGGCATAAAGCGAGCGCGCCGCCTCGCCGACCTTGGCGTCGTCGAGAATGGCAGGGAAGCGCCCGGCGAGCTCCCAGGTCTGGAAGAACGGCGTCCAGTCGATGTAACCTGCGAGCTCGGCGAGATCGTAGTCGGCAAAGTTTTTGACGCCGAGGAACGACGGCCGCTTCGGCGCCGCCTTGGCGAAATCGATCTTCACCGCATTGGCGCGGGCGCGGGCCAGCGTCAGGCGCTTCTTGTCATTTTGTGCGCGCAGATGAGCGGCGGCAATCTTGGCATATTCGGCGCGGACGTCGGCGGCGTAGGTGCCGCGTTTCTCGGGCGACAGCAGCGCGGAAGCGACGCCGACCGCGCGGCTCGCGTCATTGACATGCACGACGGGGCCGCCGCGATAATTCGGGTCGATCTTGACCGCGGTGTGCACGCGGCTCGTGGTGGCGCCGCCGATCAGGAGCGGCACCGTCAGCCCCTGCCGCTGCATTTCGCCCGCCAGATAGCTCATCTCGTCGAGCGAGGGCGTGATCAGGCCGGAGAGACCGATGATGTCGGCGCCCTCGGTCTTCGCGGTTTCGATGATCCTGGTGGCCGGCACCATGACGCCGAGGTCGACGACCTCGAAATTATTGCACTGGAGCACGATGCCGACGATGTTCTTGCCGATGTCGTGGACGTCGCCCTTCACCGTCGCGAGCACGATCTTCCCCGCGGAATGGCTGGCGTCGGCCGTGACGCCGTTCGCCAGGTTGCGCGCCTTCTCCTCTTCCATGAACGGCATCAGATAGGCGACCGCCTGCTTCATGACGCGCGCCGATTTCACCACCTGCGGCAAGAACATCTTGCCGTCGCCGAACAGGTCGCCGACGACGTTCATGCCGGCCATCAGCGGGCCTTCGATGACGTCGAGCGGACGCGTAGAGGCCTTGCGCGCCTCCTCGGTGTCCGGTTCGATGAACGCGGTGATGCCGTGGACCAGCGCGTGCGACAACCGCTTCTCGACCGGCCAGTCGCGCCAGGCGAGATCGGCTTCCTTGGTCTGCGTCTGCTTGCCGCGGAATTTTTCCGCGAGCGCAAGCAGCCGTTCGGAGGCGCCGGGGTCGCGGTTGAGCACGACGTCCTCGCACACCTGGCGCAGCTCGGGGTCGATGTCGTCATAGACGATCATCTGCCCCGCATTGACGATGCCCATATCCATGCCGGCATGAATCGCGTGATACAGGAACACCGAATGCATCGCCTCGCGCACCGGCTCGTTGCCGCGGAACGAGAACGAGAGGTTGGAGACGCCGCCCGAGACATGCGCGCCGGGCAGGTTTTTGCGGATCCAGCGCGCCGCCTCGATGAAGTCGACGCCGTAATTGTTGTGCTCCTCGATGCCCGTGGCGATCGCAAAGATGTTGGGATCGAAGATGATATCCTCGGGCGGGAAATCGAGCCGGTTGACGAGGATGTCGTAGGCGCGCCTGCAGATCTCGGTCTTGCGCGCAAACGTGTCGGCCTGGCCCTTCTCGTCGAACGCCATCACCACGACGGCGGCGCCATGGCGCCGCGCGATCGTCGCCTCGTGGATGAATTTCTCCTCGCCTTCCTTCATCGAGATCGAATTGACCACCGGCTTGCCCTGCACGCATTTCAGGCCGGCCTCGATCACCAGAAATTTCGAGGAATCGATCATGACCGGCACGCGGGCGATGTCGGGCTCCGCGGCGACGAGGTTGAGGAAGGTCCGCATCGCGGCTTCCGAATCGAGCAACCCTTCGTCCATGTTGACGTCGATCACCTGGGCGCCGTTCGCGACCTGGTCGCGGGCCACCTGCAGCGCGGCCGCATAGTCGCCCGCCGTGATCAGCTTGCGGAATTTCGCCGAGCCGGTCACGTTGGTGCGCTCACCGACATTGACGAAGGGGATCGCCGGCGTGAGCTCGAAGGGCTCCAGCCCGGACAGCCGCAGCCGCGGTTCGATGGTCGCCACGGCGCGCGGGCGATAGGGCGCGACCGCGGCGGCGATCGCGGCGATATGATCCGGCGTGGTGCCGCAGCAGCCGCCGACGATGTTGACAAGACCGTCGCGGGCGAACTCGCCGATCAGGCGCGCCATGTACTCCGGGCTCTCGTCATACTGGCCGAATTCGTTGGGCAGGCCGGCATTCGGATAGGCACAGACCAGCGTATCTGCGATGCGGCCGATATCGGCGACATGCGCGCGCAGGTCGGCCGCGCCCAGCGCGCAGTTGAAGCCGATCGTCATCGGCCGCGCATGCCGCACCGAGTTCCAGAACGCCTCGGGGAGTTGCCCGGAGAGCAGGCGACCGGATTTGTCGGTGATGGTGCCGGAGATCATCACCGGCACGTCGATGCCGCGCGCCTCGCACAGCTCCGATATCGCGTAGAGCGCAGCCTTGGCGTTCAGCGTGTCGAAGATGGTCTCGACCAGCAGGAAGTCAACGCCGCCGTCGAGCAGCCCGCGGGCCTGTTCGCCATAGGCTTCGCGCAAATCGTCGAAGCTGACGGCACGGTAGCCGGGATTGGCGACGTCGGGCGAGATCGAGGCGGTGCGGTTGGTCGGGCCGAGCGCGCCGGCGACGAAGCGCGGCTTGCCGTCCTCGGCGGTCACGCGATCGGCGGCGTTCCGTGCGAGCACCGCACCCTCGCGGTTCATCTCATAGACGACCTTGGCGAGGTCGTAATCGGCCTGCGCGATCGAGGTCGAGGAGAAGGTGTTGGTCGCGACGATGTCGGCGCCGGCGCGCAGATAGGCGGCGTGGATGTCCTCGATCGCCTGCGGCTGGGTCAGGATCAGGAGGTCGTTATTCCCCCTGAGATCGCGATGAAAGTCCTTGAAGCGTTCGCCGCGGAACGCGGCCTCGTCGAGCTGCAGCGCCTGGATCATGGTGCCCATGGCGCCATCGAGCACCAGAATGCGCTCGCGGGCGGCGGCGAGAAGGGCGATGCGCTTCAGCGAAGCGGGTGCGATCATCAGGCGGCTTCCTGTGTGGCTTTCGGCCGGATGCCGAGCAGATGGCAGATCGTAAACACGAGGTCGGCGCGGTTCATGGTGTAGAAATGGAAGGTATCGACGCCGTGCTTGAAGAGCTTTTGCACCTGGCCGGCGGCGACGGTGGCCGCCACCAGCTTGCGCGTGTCGGCATCGTTGTCGAGGCCGTCGAATTTCTGGGCGAGCCAGTCCGGCACCGTGGTGCCGGTGCGGGTCACGAAATTCCGCGCCTGCTTGAAATTGTGCATCGGCATGATGCCGGGCACGATCGGGATTTCGATATTGCGGGCGCGTACGCGGTCGAGATAGCGGAGGTAGAACTCGTTGTCGAAAAAGACCTGGGTGATGGCGCGCGCAGCGCCGGCGTCGACCTTGGCCTGCAGCGTATCGATGTCGGCGTCGAAATCGCGGGCCTCGGGATGTTTTTCGGGATAGGCCGACACCGACACCTCGATGTCGCCGTGGCGCTTCTTGATGCCGGCGACGAGCTCGGGCGAAGTCTGGTAGCCGTCGGGGTGGGCGACGAAGGGCGTGCCGATGCCGGAGGCCGGATCGCCGCGCAACGCGACGACGTGGCGGACGCCTGCGTCATGGTAGCGGTCGACGACCTCGTCGATCTCGGTTCGCGAGGCGCCGACGCAGGTCAGATGCGCGGCTGGCAGCAGGTCGGTCTCCCTGAGCATGCGCACGATCGTCGCGTGCGTGCGCTCGCGGGTCGAGCCGCCGGCGCCGTAGGTGACCGAGACGAAATTGGGATCGAGCGGGGCCAGCCGCTTGATCGTGTCCCACAGATTGCGTTCCATCTCCTCGGTCTTCGGCGGGAAGAACTCGAAGGAGATTTTTGGCAGTTTTGGCGCGCGGGGCCCGTCGGTAGGCGGCGTCACGTCGGTCATGGCACACGGATCCGGATCAGCAACGAGGGCTTCGGGTCTAGCAATGATCGGCTAAGATAGGACGAATGGGGGTCATGCCAACAGCCCACCGTTGTTGGGAAGTTGCCCACTTTCAGCGAAAATTACTTTCGCAATAACTTGTCCCAATACTGCTGCTGCCGCGCCGAACCAGGGGAATCGATTCAATTAACATGTTGAATCATATATACTATATCACGAATTGATGAGAAAGCGACGATGGGAAGACGACATATTTTTCAGAGCATGAAAATGTCCCACAATCGTCGTGCGGCGCGCGGAGCGACCCGGCCGCCCGCCGGATGCAGTTGTCGGGCGAGTTGTGCACACTAGTTTAGAGGCCATGATACCGCTTTCGATCCTTGACCTCTCGGTCGTCACCACCACCACGAAACCGGCCACCGCGCTGCGCAACAGCATCGATCTGGCGCGCCATGCCGACCAGCTCGGCTATGTCCGCTACTGGCTCGCCGAACACCATAGCCTCGCCTCGGTGGCGAGCCCCGCGCCGGACCTGATGATCGGCCAGATCGCGGCGGTGACGAAGCGCATCCGCGTCGGTTCCGGCGGCGTGATGCTGCCCAACCATGCGCCGCTGATGGTAGCCGAACGTTTCAAGATGCTGGAGGCGCTGTTTCCGGGGCGGATCGACCTCGGCCTTGGCCGCGCGCCGGGTACCGATGGCGCGACGGCCTACGCGCTGCGCTCCAGGCTCGACCGCCGCGAAGGCGACGATTTTCTGGAGCGCCTGCACGAACTGACGTTGTGGGAAACCCGCGATTTCCCTCCAGGACATCCCTACAACAACGTGGTGGCGATGCCGGACGACACGCCGCTGCCGCCGATCTGGCTGTTGGGTTCCAGCGACTATTCCAGCGAACTCGCGGCGCAGGTCGGAATGGGCTTTGCGTTCGCCCATCACTTCGCGACCCATGATGCTGTTGACGCGATGGTCAATTACCGCGCGCATTTCAAGCCGTCGGGCTGGCGTTCCACGCCACATGCGATTCTCGCGGTTGCCATCGTCGTGGCCGAGACCGATGCCGAGGCCGAGCGGCTCGCCTCCTCGATGGACCTCAATCGTCTGCGCCGCGACCGCGGCCAGTACCTGCCGCTGCCGAGCCCGGAGGAGGCGCTGGCCTATCCCTACGCCGATGCCGAGCGGGCCTCGATCGCGCGCAACCGGTCGCGGCTGTTCGTCGGTCAGCCCGCGACCGTCCGGCAGAAACTCGATCCGCTGATCGCGGCGAGTGAGCCGGACGAACTGATGGTGATCACCGCCGTGTTCGATCACGAGGCGCGGAAAAAATCCTATGCGCTGCTCGCCGAAGCTTTTGGGCTCGCGACACAGGAGGCGGCTTGACGATGGTCACTCCATCGTCTCGCTGAACGTCGCGCGGAACGGATGTCCCGGATAGACCCCGACGATGCGGAATTCGCGCGAGAAGAATTTCAGCTCCTCCAGCGCGAAGGCGAGGCCCTTGTCGTTGGGGTGCCCGTCGACGTCGGCGTAGAATTGCGTGGCGAAGAAATTGCCGTCAACCATGTAGCTTTCGAGCTTGGTCATGTTGACGCCGTTGGTGGCGAAGCCGCCCAGCGCCTTGTAGAGCGCGGCGGGGAGGTTGCGCACCCGGAAAACAAAAGTCGTGACCAGCGGCCCCGAGCCCTGCTCGGCCCATTTCGCCTCGCGCGCCAGCACGACGAAGCGCGTGGTGTTGTGGTCCTCGTCCTCGACGTCTTCGGCCAGAATGTCGAGGCCGTAGATTTGCGCAGCAAGGCGCGAGGCGATGGCGGCGACGCTCTTGTCGCCGCGTTCGGCGATGTCTCGCGCGCTGCCCGCGGTGTCGGCGGCCACGATCGGCTTGAGGCCGAGCTTGCGGATGATGCGCCGGCACTGGCCGAGCGCGTGGACATGGCTTTCCACCGTCTTGATGTCGGAGAGTCTTGCGCCCATCACCGCCATCAACTGGTGCCGGACCGGCAAAAACCATTCACCGACGATGTAGAGGCCCGAGGCCGGCAGCAGATGATGGATGTCGGCGACGCGGCCGGCAACCGAGTTCTCGATCGGGATCATGCCGAGATCGGCCTCGCCCGAACTGATCGCGGCGAGCGCATCCTCGAAGGTCGGGCAGGGCACGGCTTCCGCGTCCGGATAGGCCTCGGTGATGGCGATGTGGGAATTGGCTCCCGGCTCGCCCTGGAATGCGATTTTCTTGGTCATGGTTGGTGCAGCCGCTCAGCGTTTGGAGAGGATCCGGCGCGCGGTTTCGAGGTCGGGCGCGGTGTCGACGCCGCGCGGGACGGTGTCGACGACGGTGATGTCGATGCGCATGTCCGCTTCCAGCGCGCGGAGCTGCTCGAGTTTCTCCTGCTGCTCCAACGGCGAAGGCGGCAGCTTGACGAAGCGTTCGAGCGCAGCGCGTCGGTAGGCATAGAGGCCGATATGATGGTAGCGCGGGCCGTCGCCATGAGGCGCAGTGGCGCGGGTGAAGTAGAGCGCACGCATCCGCTTGCCCCCCAGCGAGGTTCCCACCGCCTTCACCACGCTGGGACTTATGCTTTCCTCTTCGGTATGGATCTCGGCGGCGAGAGTGGCGATATCGACCGCGGGGTCGGCGAGCGGGGCCAGCACGTCGCGGATGTTGTCAGGGGTGATGGTCGGAAAATCGCCCTGCAGGTTGACGATGATCTCCGCTTCCCCGGTGGGGTCGAGCTTTTCCAGCGCCTCGAAAATCCGGTCCGAGCCGGAGGGATGGTCGGCGCGGGTCATGACCGCCTTGCCGCCATGGGCCTCGACCGCGGCCGCGATCTCTGGCGTGTCGGTGGCGACCGCCACCCGGCCGATCCCGGCCTCTTCCCCCCGGCGCAGCACGTGGACGATCATCGGCAATCCGGCGATGTCCATCAGCGGCTTGCCCGGCAGCCGGCTCGAAGCCATGCGAGCTGGAATCAGCACCAGGTTGCGGGTTTGGGCCATGTGGTTCGGGTCCAGGACGGGGGCGTCGGCAGCGCGGCGGGATTGATGGGGATGGGGCGAAGTTTGGGCCGCTTATACGGGTTGCCAGAGCAGGGGCAAACCGATATCTCAAGCCCTGCTTGGGGGTGCGGTGCGAAAGCCCGATTCCCGCTTGAGCTTTTCCCGCGCGGCCGCTGATCCGGCCTTCCAGTCGACACCTAAGGCCCTGGAGCCTGAGCCAAAATGGACTCCTTCGAACTTAACAAGATTATCGGCGCCGTCCTGGCCACCTGCCTGTTTCTCCTGGTGACGAGCTTCACCGCCAGCGCATTGTTCGCCCCGAAGATGCCGGAAAAGCCGGGTTTCGCGATCGCTGCGAAGGAGGTCACCGAAGGTGGCGCGAAAGAGGCCGCGCCCGCCCCCTCCGAGCCGATCGAGAAGCTGCTGCAGACCGCATCCGTCGAGAAGGGCGCGGCTGCTGCGAAGAAGTGCGGCGCCTGCCACACCTTCGAGAAGGACGGTCCGAACCGCGTCGGTCCGAACCTCTATGGCATCGTCGGCGACCACAAGGGCGAAGGCCGCAATGGCTTCAACTTCTCGGCGGGCATGAAGGGCAAGGGCGGCGACTGGACTATCGACGACCTCAACCAGTTCATCACCAACCCCAAGGGCTTCGTTCCGGGAACGGCAATGGGCTTTGCCGGTATTCAGAAGGACAGCGAGCGCGCCGACGTGATCGCCTATCTCAATTCGCTGTCGGACCATCCGGCCCCGCTGCCCACCGCCGCGAAGTGAAGTTTCCCACCTGATGCGATTGTGAACGGCCGGGCTTCGCCCCGGCCGTTTTTTTGTTTCGCGCCATGGCGTTTTCGAGCGAAGTGGGCGGCGGTTCGCGTGACGAAAACGCATCAGACCAAAAGCGCAGCCCGACGTCCCGATAAAGTCGGAACGCGGCTCTCGCGGGGTTGTTATCGGGACGTTTCGCCGCACAGAAACCCCTTTCAGGGGCTTATCATGAGGAAAAAGCAACGTTATCGGTCGGATCCTTGCCGTATAATTGCTCCCCAATGACGTTGCTTGCTTCAAGAGGACGCTTCGATTTGACCATTAGCAGACGACATCTCCTGCAGAGCGGCGCGCTCGCCGCGCTCGCGCCGACGCTCGGAACCGTGGCGGGTTTTTCCACGACATCTGCCCACGCACAGGCCGCTGCCGAGCCGGTCTGGCTCCATGCACTGTCGCTGTTCGGAGACATCAAATATCCCGCCGACTTCAAGCGGTTCGATTACGTCAATCCGGACGCGCCGAAGGGTGGCGCCGTGCGACAGATCGAGGTCGGCACCTTCGACAATTTCAACATCGTGGTCGCGGGCGTGAAGGGCTCGATCGCTGAAGGCGTCGGCCTGATCTACCAGAACCTGACGAGCCAGGCGCTCGACGAAGTGGCAACCGCATATGGCCTGCTGGCCGAGGCGGTAAGCCATCCGGATGACCGCTCCTTCGTGATCTACAGATTGCGCGGCGAGGCGCGCTGGCACGACGGCAAGCCGGTGACGCCCGACGACGTCATCTTCTCCTTCGACGCGCTGAAGAAATACAGCCCGATGTACAGCGCCTATTATAGACACGTTGTGAAATGCGAACAGGTCGGCGAGCGCGACGTGAAGTTCACTTTCGACGGCCCGGGCAATCGCGAACTGCCGATGATCACCGGCGAACTTACGGTGCAGCCGAAGCATTGGTGGGAAGGGACCGATGCGAAGGGGCAGAAGCGCGATATCAGCGCGACGACGCTTGAGATTCCCCTGGGATCGGGACCTTATCGCATCAAGGAATTCGTTGCCGGCCGTTCGCTTGTCCTCGAGCGCGTCCCCGACTATTGGGGCAAGGACCTCGCGCAGAGCGTAGGCCAGAACAACTTCGACGAGATCCGCTACGAGTTCTTCCGCGACGACACGGTTGCCCGTGAGGCGTTCAAGGCGGACCAGATCGACTGGATCATGGAGCGAAGCGCCAAGGAATGGGCGACGGCCTACGATTTTCCCGCGGTGCGCGACAAGCGCGTGATCATGGAAAAATTTCCGGTTCAGAGCTCAGGGCGAATGCAGGGCTTCGCGTTCAATCTTCGCAAGCCGCTGTTTCAGGATGTGAGGTTTCGCCGCGCATTCAATTTCGCCTATGATTTCGAGGAGATGAACCGGCAGCTCTCGACCGGCGAATACCACCGGGACAGCAGCTATTTCGACGGCATCCCGGATTTGATGGCGACGGGACTTCCGCAAGGGCAGGAGCTGGAAATTCTGGAAACCCTGCGCGACAAGGTGCCACCCGAAGTCTTCACGATGCCGTATCAGGATCCGGTCAATGGCAATCCGGAGAACGTGCGAACCAATTTGCGCGAGGCCACGCGCCTCCTCAAAGAGGCAGGGTTCGACATCAAGGACCGCAAGCTGATCGATCCCAAGGGCCAGCCCGTCAGTGTCGAAATTCTGTCGCCCGACCAGGGGATGGAGCGTATCGCGTTGTTCTACAAGCCTTCGCTCGAGCGGCTTGGAGTCACGGTGAACCTTCGCACCGTCGACAGCGTTCAATTCGAGAATCGAATGCGGAGCTTCGACTTCGATCTGACCACCGTGGTATGGGCGCAGTCACTGTCGCCGGGCAACGAGCAGCGCGATTTCTTTGGATCGCAGGCTGCCGACCGTCCGGGCAGCCGAAATTATCCCGGGATCAAGGACCCTGCAGTGGATGTGCTGATCGACCGCATCATTTTTGCCAAGGATCGCGCCGGGCAGGTGGCTGCCTGCAAGGCAATGGATCGCGTACTGCTCTGGAACTTCTATGTGGTTCCACAGTTCAACGCCGGGTTCATGCGCTACGCACGCTGGGACCGCTTCAGCCATCCCGAGCCGCTGCCCAAATATGGCATTTCCGGATTCCCAAATTTGTGGTGGTGGGACGCCGACAAGGCGGCCAAGATAGGCAAGCGCTCTTGAGCCGCCCGCCGCAATCGTTCTTCCTCTCGCGTCGCCGCGTGCTGGGCCTGTCGCTCGGCGCGCTGAGCCTGCCGTGGTGGCGCGCCGCGCGCGCCGACGACGGCGGCTCCGAGGCCCATGGCATGTCGGCATTCGGCGATCTGAAATATCCGGCCGACTTCCACCATTTCGAGTACGTGAATGTCGATGCGCCGAAGGGCGGGACGTTTTCCTTGATCCCGTCGGTCCGCGCCTACAATCAGTCGTTCTTCACCTTCAACTCCTTCAACGCCTACATCCTCAAGGGCGAGGGCGCGCAGGGCATGGACCTCGTCTTTGCGACGCTCATGGCCCGTGCGGGCGACGAGCCCGATGCGCTCTACGGGTTCGCGGCGAAATCGGTCCAGATTTCGCCGGACAACCGAACCTACCGGTTCACGATGCGCCCCGAGGCTCGATTTCACGACGGCACGAAGCTGACCGCGCAAGACGTTGCCTTTTCGCTCAACGTGCTGAAGGAAAAAGGCCACCCGCTGATCATCGTGCAGATGCGCGATTTCGTGAAGGCCGAAGCGCCTGATGATGCCACGGTCGTCGTCACTCTCGCCGAGAAGCATGCACGCGACGTGCCGCTCTTTGTCGCGGTCCTGCCCATCTTCTCGAAAGCCTACTACGCGACGCGCCCGTTCGACGAGTCGACCCTCGATATTCCCTTGGGCTCCGGGCCGTACAAGGTCGGCAGATACGAGGCCAATCGCTTCGTCGAATATGAGCGGGTCAAGGACTGGTGGGGTGCCGATCTTCCGATCAGCCGCGGCACCTACAATTTCGATATCGTGCGCTACGAGTTCTATCGCGACCGCGACGTCGCCTTCGAAGGCTTCTCGGGAAAGAACTATTTGTTCCGCGAGGAGTTCACCGCGCGGATCTGGGCGACGCGTTACGATTTTCCTGCCATCAAGGACGGCCGGGTGAAGCGCGAGACCTTGCCGGACGATACGCCGTCCGGTGGCCAGGGCTGGTTCATCAATACCAGGCGCGACAAGTTCAAGGACCCGCGGGTGCGCGAGGCGCTCAACTGCGCCTTCGATTTCGAGTGGACCAACAAGACGGTCATGTACGGTGCCTATGCACGGACCACATCGCCGTTCCAGAACTCCGACATGGTGGCCAACGGCCAGCCGTCGCCCGAAGAGCTCAAGCTCTTGGAGCCGTTCCGGGGCCAGGTCCCCGACGAGGTGTTCGGCGAACCGTTCGTGCCGCCGGTTTCCGACGGTTCGGGACAGGATCGAACGTTGTTGCGCAAGGCCCAGCAACTGCTCAATGCCGCCGGATTGACCGTGAAGGACAACAAGCGGTTGTTGCCGAACGGAGAGGCATTTACGATCGAATTTCTGCTGGATGAAGCGTCGTTCCTCCCGCACCACGCAGCTTTCATCAAGAATCTCGTTCTATTGGGAATCGACGCGACCCCGCGGCTCATCGATGCCGTACAATATCGTGCGCGTGTCGAAGACTTCGATTTCGACATCACCACCGAGCGTCTGCAGATATCGGCAACGCCAGGCGACAGCATGCGGCCCTATCTCACGTCGCAGGCCGCCGCGACCAAGGGCTCGTACAATTACGCAGGCATCGCCAGTCCGGCAATCGACGTGCTGGTCGAAAAGATCATCGCCGCGGAGACGCGCGCCGATCTCACGATGGCATGCCGGGCGCTCGACCGGGTGTTCCGCGCCGGGCGGTATTGGGTGCCGCAATGGTACAGAGCCACCCATCCGGTTGCGTATTGGGATGTTTTCGATCATCCCAGCAGCGTGCCGCACTATCAGTTCGACAGTTCTGCCGTAGGCGAACGGGTGTTGTGGTGGTACGACGCCGCCAAGGCCGCCAAGCTCGATCAGGCGAAATAGATCATGAGCGCCTATATCGCCCGCCGCATCCTCCTAATGATCCCGACGCTGTTCGGGATCCTGTTCGTGTCGTTCGTCGTCGTGCAGTTCGCGCCGGGCGGGCCGGTCGAGCGCGTGATCGCGCAACTCTCCGGCGCCGACACCGGCGGCACGTCGCGCATCTCGGGCGGCGGCGGCGATATCGCCGCGCGCGCCGGACCGGTGGGAGCGGCAGGTGAAGCGGTCAACTCGAGATATCGTGGCGCGCAGGGGTTGGATCCCGACTTCATCAAGAGCCTCGAGAAGCAGTTCGGATTCGACAAGCCGGCGCCCGAGCGCTTCGCGCTGATGCTGTGGAATTTCGCGCGGTTCGATTTCGGCAAGAGCTATTTCCGTGACGTCAGCGTGCTGCAGCTGATCAAGGAGAAGCTGCCGGTCTCGATGTCGCTCGGCATCTGGATGACGCTTCTGACCTATCTGATCTCGATTCCGCTCGGCATCCGCAAGGCGGTGAAGGACGGCTCGCGCTTCGATACCTGGACCTCGGCGGTCATCATCGTGGGCTATGCGATCCCGGGCTTCCTGTTCGCGATCGTCCTGATCATCCTGTTCGCCGGCGGCTCGTTCCTCAACATCTTCCCGCTGCGCGGGCTGACCTCGGACGGCTGGTCGCAGTTTCCCTGGTACTGGAAGATCATCGACTATTTCTGGCACCTTACGCTGCCTTTGATCGCAATGGCGCTGAGCGCGTTCGCCACCATGACGCTGCTCACCAAGAACTCGTTCCTGGACGAGATCCGCAAGCAATATGTGATGACCGCGCGCGCTAAGGGCTGCAGCGAGCGGCAGGTGCTGTACGGTCACATCTTCCGCAACGCCATGCTGATCGTGATCGCGGGCTTCCCCAGCGCGTTCATCCACGCCTTCTTCCAGGGCGCGTTGTTGATCGAGACCATCTTCTCGCTCGACGGGTTGGGACTGCTCTCCTTCGAAAGCGTGCTCAACCGCGACTATCCTGTGGTGTTCGGTACGCTCTACATCTTTTCGCTGCTTGGTCTCGTGGTCAACCTGATCTCCGACCTCGCCTATATGTGGGTCGATCCGCGGATCGATTTCGAGACCCGGGAGGTCTGATGACGGTCATCGCGCCTCCCCCGGTCAAGACCACCAGGAAGCCGCCGCCGCCCCCCGTCGAGCCCGCGCCGGCTCCGTCTGCGCGCTTTCGGGTCTCGGCCCTGAACCGCAGGCGCTGGCAGAATTTCAAGGCCAACCGCAGGGGCTATTGGTCGTTCTGGATCTTCTCGGTCTTGTTCTTCGTCTCGCTGTTCGCCGAGCTGATCGCCAATGACCGTCCGCTGTTCATCAATTTCAACGGACACTGGTATTGGCCGGCCGTCATAAGCTATTCGGAGACGACCTTTGGCGGTGATTTCGAGACCGCGGCCGACTATCGCGATCCCTATCTGCAGAAGCTGATCGCGGACAAGGGCGGCACGATCGTCTGGCCGCTGGTCCGCTACCATTACGATACTCACAATCTCGACCTGCCGACGCCGGCGCCGTCAGCGCCGACCTGGATGCTGACCGAAGCACAGTGCAAGCCGGTGGTGGAGAAGAAGGGCCTCAAGGGCTGCCGCGACCTCGAATACAACTGGCTCGGCACCGACGACCAGGGCCGCGACGTGGTGGCGCGGCTGATCTACGGCTTCCGCATTTCCGTGCTGTTCGGTCTGACGCTGACGCTGTTCTCCTCGATCATTGGCGTCGCGGCCGGCGGCGTGCAGGGCTATTTCGGCGGCTGGACCGATCTGCTCTTTCAGCGCGTGATCGAGATCTGGAATTCGATCCCTGAGCTCTATCTGCTGCTGATCATCTCGGCGGTGCTGCCGCCGGGCTTCTTCATCCTGCTCGGCATCCTCCTCTTGTTCTCATGGGTGTCGCTGGTCGGCCTGGTGCGCGCCGAATTCCTGCGCGGGCGCAACTTCGAATACATCCAGGCCGCGCGCGCGCTCGGGGTGTCCAACGCCGTGATCATGTTCCGGCACCTCTTGCCGAACGCGATGGTCGCGACCATGACCTTCCTGCCCTTCATCGTGTCGTCCTCGGTGATGACCCTGACCGCGCTCGACTTTCTCGGCTTCGGCCTGCCTCCGGGCTCGCCCTCCCTCGGCGAACTCCTGTCGCAAGGCAAGGCCAACATCCAGGCGCCGTGGCTCGGCTTCACCGGCTTCTTTGCGGTGGCGATCATGCTCTCGCTGCTGATCTTCATCGGTGAGGCGGTGCGTGACGCCTTCGACCCGCGCAAGACCTTCAGGTAAGGCCGCATGGACGCCATCAACCAGCCGCTGCTGTCGATCCGTGACCTCTCGGTGGCGTTCCACCAGCCAAGCGGGACGTCGCTTGCGGTCGACAAGATATCGTTTGAGATCAGGCGCGGCGAATGCGTCGCCCTCGTCGGCGAGTCCGGCTCCGGCAAGTCGGTCAGCGCGCTGTCGATCCTGAAGCTGCTGCCCTATCCGACCGCCTCGCACCCTTCGGGGAGCATCCGCTTCCAAGGCCGCGAACTGCTGCCGCTCTCGGAGCAGGAGATGCGCGGCATCCGCGGCAGCGATGTCTCGATCATCTTCCAGGAGCCGATGACCTCGCTCAATCCGTTGCACACGATCGGGCGCCAGATCGACGAAATCCTGCATCTGCATCAGCCGATCTCCAGCGCGATGGCGCGCGCGCGGACGCTCGAATTGTTGACCCAGGTCGGCATTCCCGAGCCGGCGACGCGGATGATGAGCTATCCGCACCAGCTCTCCGGCGGGCAGCGTCAGCGCGTTATGATCGCAATGGCACTTGCCAACGAACCGGATCTGCTGATCGCCGACGAGCCGACCACGGCGCTGGATGTGACGGTGCAGGCGCAGATTCTGGCGCTGCTCGCGGACATCCGCGCGCGGCTCGGGATGAGCCTTCTGTTCATCACCCACGATCTCGGTATCGTCCGCCGCATCGCCGACCGGGTCTGCGTGATGAATGGCGGCAAGATCGTCGAGCAAGGACCGGTCGAGCAGGTGTTTTCTGCGCCAAAACACCCCTACACCAAGGATCTCCTGGCCGCCGAACCCAAGCCCGACCCGGCACCGCCGCGGCCCGAGTCGCCCGTTGTGATGAAGACCGACGATCTCAAGGTCTGGTTTCCGGTCAAACGGGGACTGATGCGGTCGACGGTCGGCTACATCAAGGCGGTCGATGGCGTCAGCTTGGCCGTACGCAAGGGCGAGACGCTCGGCGTGGTCGGCGAATCCGGATCCGGCAAGACCACGCTCGGGCTGGCGCTGCTGCGGCTGATTTCCTCCGCCGGGCCGATCGTATTCCTGGGCAGTAACATCCAGGGCCTGAAGTTCAAGGCGATGCGGCCGTTTCGCCGCGACATGCAGATCGTATTTCAGGATCCGTTCGGGGCTTTGAGCCCGCGCATGGCGATCGAGGATATCGTCGCCGAGGGCTTGAGCGTGCATCAGCCCCAGTTGTCGCAGGAGCAGCGCGAGGCGCGCGTGATCAAGGCGCTCAGGGACGTCGGGATGGACCCGGACACGCGGTTTCGCTATCCACACGAGTTCTCCGGCGGCCAGCGCCAGCGCATCTCGATCGCGCGGGCGGTCGTGCTGGAGCCGAGCTTCGTGGTGCTGGACGAGCCGACCAGCGCGCTCGACATGCTGTTCCAGGCGCAGATGGTCGATCTGCTGCGCGAGCTGCAGCGCAAGCGCGATTTGACCTACATGTTCATCTCACATGATCTGCGGGTGGTCGCTTCGCTGGCGAGCCATCTGATCGTGATGCGGCACGGCAAGGTGGTGGAGGAGGGGCCGGCGATGGACCTGTTCAGGAACCCCAGGAGCGACTACACCCGCGCGCTGTTTGCCGCCGCCTTCCGCAACGAAGCCGCCGATGGCGACGCGGTCGCGACCTGAAGAGGTTCAGACAAGCCGCTTGATCGCGACGAGCGCGCTGCCCGCGTCCTGAATGCGTGCGATGGCCTCGCGCCGATCCTCGATCACGGTCGCCATGTGAAACGCATTGCAATGCACGATCGTGTCGGCATCGCGCGCAATCGCTGCATGGCCCTTCCAGAACAGCAGATCACCACGCCGCGGACGTTCCCAGTCCGCGAGATCGAGCAGCCGTCCGACCGCGTTCTGCTGCATGTCGCTGTCGCGCGGACAGGCGATGCCTGCGGCGTCAAGCGAGACCTGTACCAGACCTGAGCAGTCGATGCCGAGGCTGCTCTTGCCGCCCCAGAGGTAGGGCGTGCCAACGAAACGCTCGGCGACCGCGACGAAGTCGGTTTCCCTGTGATCGAAGCGGACGACGTGGCGTGCCGGCACAAAGCGACCCTCGCGCGTGACGGCGAAGGTCTGCTCTTCGCGCAAAACCGTGATCCGTGCGCCGAGAACCAGCGTCTCGACCGGCGGCAGCTTGATCGAAGGACCGGGGAAGGCGAAGCTCTTGAGCGCAGCGATACGGTGGGTCGGCTCGGCAGCCGGCCTCGCCAGGGCGCGATCCGGCAGCCAGCCGACATAGCCGTCGCCGGCCAACTGGCCCCAGGCCCAGCCCTCACCGTTGCGATCGTAGATCGTCACGCGTTCGCCCTTCAGCGCCTCGGTCAGGAGCATCGCCTCGGACGACGGTTTTTCGCGCACCGGTGCGATCGACTCCGTGATCTCGAACGTCTCGCCGGC
>Ga0210401_10001211_pt1 | contig 30337 bp, 26 predicted proteins | sample IncBWH32MmetaG_FD_150866 | JGI IMG/M metagenome (GOLD analysis project Ga0210401, IMG submission 150866) | Forest soil microbial communities from Barre Woods Harvard Forest LTER site, Petersham, Massachusetts, United States - Inc-BW-H-32-M | ecosystem: Environmental > Terrestrial > Soil >...
GCTACGCATCGGCGATTCGGCCTGGCATGACCGGCGTCCGGACACCGTGATGACCGAGATCATTCCCGATCACGGACACCTGATGCACCTGTTTTTGATCAGCACGCAGATGGATCACATGTACCATCTGCATCCCGATCAGGACCGGTCCGATCCGTCAACGTTTGTCGAAAACCTTCCGCCGGTCGCACCGGGCCGTTACAAAGTTTTCGCCGACATTGTGCGCGCGTCGGGCTTCCCGGACACGATGATTTCGCAGATCGATATTCCCGAGCCCCGCGGCGATTCGCTCACTGGCGATGATTCGGAAGCATCTGCGGCGCCGTTGGGCGCGCAAAGCCCGGGCAATCTTTCCGCGCCTCTTTCGGACGGCGCTCGGATGGTTTGGGAGCGCGCACCGGGCGCGCTGCAATCCGATCAGCTGCTCTGGTTCAGATTCCGAGTCGAGGATGCGAACGGAAAACCGGTGAGCGACCTGGAACCTTATATGGGAATGGCGGGACACGCCGAGTTCGTCGCATCGGATTTCAGCGTCTTCGCGCACGTGCATCCGGATGGATCGGTTTCGATGGCCGCGCTCGATCTGGCCGACCCCAAGCAAAGCGGCGGCGGTTTGCAACAAACGAACGCGATGCCGGGGATGGATATGTCGGGGATGGCTGGAATGGCGGGGATGACGGAAAGCGGGGCACCGCTACCGCCCGAAGTTTCGTTTCCCTACGGATTTCCGAAGGCTGGTCTCTACCGGGTTTTTGTGCAAGTAAAGCGGGAGGGAAAGGTCGAAACCGGCGTTTTCGACGTGAGGGTCAACTAGAATTTTCTGCCTCAAACCAGGGGCCCGGTCCTTCGACAGCGGGCTCCCCCTCGGGGATTGGCAACGTCACATTCCTTCGTAATTCGGCCCACCGCCGCCCTCGGGCGGCACCCACTGAATAATCTGGTACGGATCGGCGATGTCGCACGTCTTGCAATGTACGCAATTCGCCGCGTTGATCTTCAATTTCGGCGCGCCGTTTTCCAACGTCATTTCGTAAACCGCCGCCGGACAAAAATACTGGCAGGGATTTCCGTATTCGCGCACGCAACGATCGCCGCAAATGTTCGTGTCGAGCACGTGCAGATGGCAAGGCTGATCTTCTTCGTGACGCGTACCGGAATGATAGACGTCGGTGAGCCGGTCGAAGGTGAGCTTTCCGTCGCCCTTGAATCGCGTCGATTGATCGACAAGCTTCTGTTCGCGCGCAAGCTGCCTGTATTCCTTGTAGCCCGCTTCGGTGCGCATTGGATCGACAAGGCCGCGCCCGCCGGTGACGAATTGCACTCCGGCGTGAAACAGGCCGCTCCACAATCCGCCATGAAACGCCTGGTGAAAATTCCGTACGCCCCAAAGCTCTTTTTTCAGCCAGCTCTGGTCGATTTTCTTCCGATACGCGGAAAGAGCGTTGGCCGAAGTGTCGCCTGCGCAAAGCGCCTCATAAATCGTCTCGGCGGCAAGCATGCCGCTTTTGATCGCCGTGTGGATACCTTTGAGCCGCTGGGAGTTCAGCAGGCTCGCGCCGTCTCCGGCGATTAGGCCGCCGTCGACGTACGTGCCCGGCATGGAATACCATCCGCCGTAAGGAACGGTCTTCGCGCCATAGCGGACGAGCTTTCCGCCTTCGAGCACTCGCTTGATAAAAGGATGCGTTTTGTAACGCTGAAAAGCAGCGTGCGGATCAAAGAGCGAATCGTGATATTCAAGCCCCACAACCATTCCGACCGACACGCGGTTGTCGCGAAGGCCGTAAATCCATCCGCCCCCGTAAATATCGGATCCGAGCGGCCAGCCGAGCGTGTGCGCCACGTAGCCGGTCTCGATGCGTCCGCGTTCAACGTCCCACAGTTCCTTGATTCCGATGCCGTAAACCTGCGGATTGAGGCCGTCGAGTTTCAACCGGCTCACGAGTTCTTTCGTTAGCGATCCGCGCGGCCCTTCCGCAAGAACGGTCACTTTCGCGCGCAGTTCGTAGCCGGGGGTGAAATTGTCTTTGGGTTTGCCGTTCTTGTCGACGCCTTTGTCCTCGGTAAGAACGCCGGCGATGCCCTTGCGGTCATAGAGCAGTTCGCGCCCGGCAAATTGCGTGAAAAGATTGACGCCCTTCTTTTCGACAAGCCCACCGAGCCATTTCACGAGCTTGTTGAGAGAAATGACGTAGTTGCCGTGATTCCTGAGCGGGGGAGGCGTGATCGGCAGCTTGAACGAGCCGGACCCGGTGAGATAAAACGCGGCATCGCCGGTGACGGGCGTATCGAGCGGCGCGCTCTTTTCGAAATCGGGCACCAACTCGCGCAGCGCGCGGGGGTCAAGAATCGCGCCGGAAAGTTGATGGGCGCCGATCTCGCGCGCCTTCTCAAGCACGTAAATATTTTCGGCGGAAAGCTCGGGAGATTTGCCGCCGGCTTTATGCTGTTCGAACAGATTCGCCAGATGGAGCGCGCACGCCAGTCCCGCAGGCCCCGCGCCGACGATCAGAACATCCGCTTCGAGGACTTCGTGTTCGCCGCTCACGGCTCGATCTTAGCAGAAGCGCTCGCCGCCGATATTCCGGCGCAGCGCCAAGTTCTCTAACGCACAAGCATCCCGCAGGGGTGTACAATTCCGCGCGATTTGCGATGGGTTTGATCCCGCCGGAAATCGCTTGGGGGAATACGCCATGAACAGATACTGGAACTGTTTGTTGCTGGGCACGATTTTGGCTGGAGCGGGAGTTGGACTGGTCCGCGCGGCGGGCGAACCCGCCGTCCGCGTTGATGGCGGCGAGCTTTCCGGCTATACCGACTTCAACGGCGTAACCTCGTATAAAGGTATCCCTTTCGCTGCTCCTCCGGTCGGCAGACTGCGCTGGCAGGCGCCACAACCCGCCGCCGCGTGGACCGGCAGGCGCAAAGCCGATCACTTCGGCAACGCCTGCTTCCAAAACGAATCCTATTCGCGCCTCCCCTGGACCGAGCCTTATATGGAACAAGGACCGGTTAGCGAAGATTGTCTCTATCTCAACGTGTGGACCGCCGCGAAGTCGCCGCGTGAGAAACGGCCGGTGATGGTCTTCATCTATGGCGGCGGATTCAACGAGGGCGCAGGGTCAATCGCCGTTTTCGACGGAACCGAGCTCGCGCGCCGCGGCGTCGTGCTTGTCACGTTGAACTACCGCGTCGGGCCGCTCGGGTTCCTGGTCTATCCGGACCTGACCAAGGAATCCGAACACGCAAGCTCTGGCAACTACGGATTACTCGATCAGATCGCCGCGCTGCGCTGGGTGCATAACAATATTGCGGCGTTCGGCGGAGATCCGGACCGCATAGCGATCTTTGGCCAGTCGGCTGGTGCGATTTCCGTCTATGACCTGATGCAGAGCCCACTAGCAAAGGGGCTCTTTGTTCGGGCGATTGCTGAGAGCGGCCCAGGGCTGCTTTCCGGCAACATACTAGGGCAAGCGTCACTGGCCGATCGCGAGCAAGCTGGGGTGCGCTGGGCGGAAGCAAAAGGCGCGCACTCGCTCGCCGATTTGCGCGCCATGGCTCCGGAGCAGACGGCGGCTTCGAACGGCCGCGGCGGACCGCCCGCGCCCAATTCACCTGTTGCAGACGGCTGGGTGCTGCCCGCACTGGGCTCGGCACCGCCGACAAGCGAAGTATCACTCATCGTTGGCATGGTCGCGGACGACTTTGGCGTTGCCAGTTCTGCTCCGCCGCAAAGGCCTACCGTCGCCAGCTATCAGGATGCCGCACAGAAAAAATATGGCGACATGTCCGCAGATTTCCTCAAGCTCTATCCTGTCTCGACCGACGACGACGTGATCCCCATGCAAAAAACGGCGACACGCGATCAAGGACGCGTCTTGATTGACGTGTGGTCGTCCAATCAAGCGAAGATCAGCGGGAAGGTTTACACGTACTATTTTGACCGGCCCATCCCTTGGCCCGCGCATCCCGAATTTGGGGCATTCCACACCTCCGACGTTACCTACGTGTTCGAAAATCTGGGCGCAGTCGCTCGGCCGTGGGAAGTCGTGGACTACGAGGTTGCAGACGCGGTCTCGTCTTATTGGATGAATTTCGCGGCGACGGGCGATCCCAACTCCAAAGGCCTCGCCGTTTGGCCCGCCTATAAGCCGGATGCTCACTTGACGATGGAAATTGGCGCAAAGATGGGCGCTATGCCGACCGGATCGACCCCGGAGCGTCAGGTCTTCCAACTGACGTATGTGCAGCGGCCGCAGCAGCCGTCTGCTTCCGGCCGCTAGGGAACGAACTCGCCGCGGCCTCCCGCGGCCCACGGATCGTAGTTGAGTGCGAAGCGAATTCGTTCATCGATGGGCGGATGCGTATAAAAAAGCAACACGGCCGCAGGATTCGGCGCGGGATCTTCGAGGTCCACTTCCCCCAACACCTGGAATGACTTGGCTGCCACCTGGCCCGAGTCGGCGACCAGTCCGTGCGTTACTTCGAGGCCGTATTGATCGGCTTGATGCTCGATGTAGCGGCTGAACGCGTTCTGCAGTGGATCGCTCGCGAAGCCAAAGATCCCGATCAGCAATAACAGCACGGGCAACGACGCCCAGTCGCTCACCTCGCGAATTCCCCAACGCGCGCCGTGCCGCGCGAGAAGCCAACCGAGCAAGCGGTAACCGAGATAGAGCATCACCAGGAGCGACGCTTCGCTCGCAGCGATCCCTTTCGGAATATGGTGCAGCACATAGTGCCCCATCTCGTGCCCAACCACGGAAACGGCCTCGGGCGTGTCGAGCTTGCTGATGGTGGTATCCCACACAACGATCCGTTTCGAAGCCCCGATACCGGTCACGTAGGCGTTCAGCTCGTTGGTCTTTTCCGATGCGCCCATCCAGAAGATTCGTTCGACCGGAATGTTCTCACCGCTGCGTTGAACCATTTGCTCGAGCGCGGCGGCCAGCGGCGCGTTTTTCTGCTCGAGCGGCACGAACTTGTGAAACATCGGATCGACAAACACGGGCTGGAGGAATACGAGGAATATAATGATCGGCACGGTTGCCGCCCAAAAGTAAAACCACCAGCGGTGTGGGCTTCTGCGAATCACGGCGTAGAGAATCCAGATGAAGATCGTTGCGCCCACGATCTCGAGGCCGCTTGACTTGGCCCAGTCCATCAACCAGGAAGACCATCCCTGCACGCTCAGTGCGAACCTGAGCCCGAGCCAGTGTTCGGCCGCGTCCACGGGCATTTCCAGAAGTTCGAGCGTGGCGACAAACAACGGCGCAAAGATAAGAGCTTGCCGGAAGCGTCCTTGGTTTACGCGTTCTGCCCAATCGCGATATTCGGGAGCGAGTCGCGCCCGCAGCAAAATCAGCATCGCGACGAGCCAATAGACTGCGCTCCCGATATCTCCCCAAAATGAAATTTGGCCCAGTTCATGCGCCTTGCGATAGGTGTCGGGTGGCAGCGTGTATGAGGTGACGCGCCGCTCCGAGGCCTGCTGCGCCGAGGTTGAGTTCTGAGGCGAAATTGTTTGGACCGAAACCGTTTGCGCTCTTGCCACCGCCGGATCCAAAGCGAACAGTAAGGCGAAAACTACGAGGAAACGGGCGCCGCCGATCAGCCAGCGCGAGGCGGCATGCAACGACGAAAACCCGTCGAGTGGACAGGTGCCTCTTTGGGTGCGCGCACCGGGCGCGTTTGCCGCTCTGGACGCCATGGGACTAGTATAAATAGACGGCCAGCTCTCCGAGGAGAAAGTCATGAGAACCGGACATCTTGCACTGGCAGCCATGCTTGCTTTCGGCGCAGGCGCTTTCACAGCCGCCGCTCAGGATAGCAGCGCTCCGCAACAGGACGCGCTCGCCGCGGCATCGCGCCGCGCGCTCGAAGCGAAGAAGGATCAGGCGAAGTCTGCCAAAGTCTTCACGAACGACAATTTGCCAACCGACGCGGCAATCAGCTTCGTCGGCCAGACTCCCGCAGCCCCGGCAAATGGCGGATCGCAGAATGCGTCCGCAGGTCAAGCCGCTCCGTCAGCGTCCGCAACCGGTGCCGGCGATCCGAAAAAGGCCCAAGAAGCCAATGCCGCGCTCGAGGCGGCAAAGGAACATCTGGCGAGCGTGAAGAAAGACCTCGATATCGACCAGCGCAAGTTCGCGCTCGACCAGCAAACCTACCAGAGCGACCCGAACCCCGATGCGAACAAAAGCGGCGCATCCGATCTCCAATCGGAAAAGGACGAAATCGCCTCGAAGCAGGATGAAGTCGACGCTGCTCAGAAGGCCGTGGACGATCTGATGGCGAAAATGTCCGAGCACCCGGCTGCTTCCTCATCGGACAATTCGCCAAATTCCAGTTCAAGCCCTTCGGACAACGGTTCGTCGGCACCAGCTGCGCCCGCGGTGACAACCGGCGGCATCAGCCTCAGTGCCACTCCGAGCAATCCCCAGAATTAACGAGCATTGGTGGCAGCTTCGGGCTTCCCCCAAGGCTCGATCTCCGGGCCCGTTTTGACGTCTTGAAACCCCACCCCAACTAATTGTAGCCGTATTCCCTTGACACACTAACGCGCTCGGGGCAATATTTGGCTCTGTCTTGGGCGTTGTTTCCCGGCGGTTCGGCTTTTCCTCTTCCGCCGGCGGCAAATCGAACTGGGAGGGAATCGATGCAACATCTGCCTGGCTGGACCGTACAGTGTTTGAATCCCGGTTGTTCGGCCCGCGGTCAGTGGGTGCGCGCTCATTCGGCAGACACTTCAACCTGCCCGCATTGCGGAGCGTCGCTTCACAACGTGCCTCCGCCGCTGATGCCGCACATGCGTTCGCGCCCGCGGCCCTTGATCGCGCGGCGCGCGATGGGGCGCCCACGGTGACGCAGCTGAAAGGACTTTGATCTGGTAGCGGCAGCCCCGCTGGAAATTCGGCGAGGTGATCGTCCCCGCCGCAGCCCCTGCAGCGAAAGCTGTATGAAAAGGCCAAAGGCCCGAATTCGGTTCACGCGAGTGGCTCGAATTCGGGCCTTTTTGTCTTTGCCGGTGTCCCGAACTCTTCCTGTGGGAAACGTGTGCGAAAAAAAAGTGAGCGGCTGGCGGGGGGACCAGCCGCTCTGGGCATGGGGAGGTGATGGAGGTTAAGAAACTCGGGGGTGCTTGCCGGCCTTGGGGGAAGACCAGATGCTCCCGAATCCACGATCAGGATGCCCGTAGGCTCCGGTCGGGTCGATAGACCCCCCGGTTTATTTCGCGGAAGTACGAAAGTACCTGCTTGGGCATTCGCGGCCCTTTCGCCGTCGCTTGCCAAACCCCGATTCTGATTTTGCCGCCGGGCACAGGCGTATTACGATGAGCCTCGCATGGAACAGACAACCGACCAGACCATCGAACGTACCGCCAAGCCCGCGTCCGGCACGCGCGGCGAAATGCTCTGGGAGTTTTGGTACCCCGCACTGCGCAGCGATCAGCTCAACGCAAGCAAACTCCGTCGCGCAGTCCTACTGGACGTGCCGCTCGTATTGGGCCGCGACTCCTCCGGAAAACCGTTCGCGCTGCTCGATGTCTGTCCGCACCGCGCCTATCCGCTTTCGTTTGGCCAGTTCGATGGACGGGCGGTTGAATGCGCCTATCACGGCTGGCAGTTTGACGCGCGCAACGGCCAGTGCGTCCACATTCCTTCGCTCATGGCAGATTCGAAGTTGAAGTGTGACCGAATCTCTGTCGGCAGTTTTGCTTGCGCCGAACGCGACGGAATGATCTGGGCCTATATGGCAAATCCGGAGGGGCGCCCGGTCGATCCTTCGACCGTGCCTCCTGCACCGGAACTTCCAACCTTCAGTGAACGCTACCAAACGGCGCATCTCTGGGCCGATCTTCCGTGCAACGTCGATCAGGCGATCATCGGTTTGATGGATCCGGCGCATGGCCCCTTTGTTCATCAGGCCTGGTGGTGGCGCACTCGCCACAGCATCCGCGACAAATCGAAGCAGTTCGAGCCAATCCCCAACGGGTTTCGTATGAGTCCGCACGCGCCCTCGGCCAATAGCGCTCCATACAAAATTCTGAAATTCATCACGGGTGAGCCAGCGACAACGACAATCGATTTCGTGCTGCCGAACATGCGCTTTGAGCAAATTCGCGCCGGGCGCTACTGGCTCTCGAGCCGCACGACGGTGACGCCGGTTCGCCGTGATTTTTGCCGTCTCGATTTCGTGGCCGCGTGGAACATTTTGCCGTGGTTTCCGATCGTTTCGTTCATCCTGCACGTCCTCGGTCCACGGTTCATCCGGCAAGATACCGAAGTGATTCAAAAGCAGTCGCTCGGCCTGCAATACTCCGATCGCATGATGTTGGTCGACGACGCCGATCGCCAGGCGCGCTGGTATTTCGAGTTGAAAACCGCTTGCGCCGAATCGCGCCGCTCCGGCGAACCGTTCCGTCACCCGATGAACGGTCCTGTTACGCTCCGCTGGCGCTCCTGAAAAACACTTAGCTCCAATGGCCCATTTCGACGCCTTACGTTCGCCTGTCCTGCGTTGCCCCATTTTTGTACAGACGTTCAGTTGTGATGTGCCCCACGCTGGAACATAGTCCTCGCGTCAAACGCGGGTGCAGTTTCCCGAGAATGCAGTCTCTGGAACCGCCGCACTCGCCATCCTGCTCCGACCGCGATTTGGGGGACTTTCGCCCGCCTTTCGCAATACGAGGCGGCAAAGATTCAGGGAGCGCAGGAGGGAACATGAAGCGAACGATTTTTCTTTTGGCCGGATTGGGATTCGCCCTTCCCGCAGTTGCTTCGCCCACGGCGTCGGTCAAGTGCGGCGCCAATCAAGAAAGAGTATGGGTTTACGATAACCTGACGACGTTGAATGTGAATGTTCGACTGAAATGCGGCGCAGCCGTAAGCATCGAGGGCCTTGAAAAGGGCTACGTAAGGATTCTCACCGCCGAAGGCAACGAGGGCTACGTTCCTGCCGACGCGATTCCGTCTTCCGATTTAGCTCAACTCAAGGCAACCGAACCCGCCGTTGCGCCGGCTCCGGTTTCCGCCGTTGCAGCTGCGGCACCGTTGCAACGCGCTCCGCAGCCCGTTGCTGCAGCGCAGCCAGCAGCTCAGCCTGTCCAGCAGTCCGTCGCGATCGTGCAGACTGCGCCAGCTGCACCGGCGCGCATCGCTCCCAGGCCCGTCCCGGTTGTGACCGAGGCTCGGGCGAATGTCACGCCTGCACCTACGGTCGCCGCCGTGACCGCGCCTCCGATCGCGCCTGCGCCCGCTGCTCCTGCGGCGCAACAAACGCAGCCCGCGCCAACCTATATACCGACCCCGGCACAAACGCCGGTTGTTGCACCGAGCACGCCCGTCGCGGCGCACGTGCAAGCTCCTCTTCCGCATCCGTCGGCACCCGCTCGAGCTACAGTCGCGAATCCGGCCGAGATCACCATGACGGTGGTCGCGACCGCTCCGCGTCCTGCACCTCAAACGCGTCCGGCGCCGGTAGCGGCTCCGGCTCCGCGCGCAAATCCAGGGCCCGCATCTCGGCCCGCTGAACGTCAAGACGCAACGCTCGTGATCGAACCGGTTGCTGCTCCGGCGCCTGTCTTGACACGCCAGCCGGCTGCAACCGTCGTCAAAGCAGCCGACTACACACCTCTGAAGAAAAACGCCGTGATTGCGGGGAGCATGCGTGACGTTTATTCAGACGACGATGAAGACTCGCCCGAAATCACGGTCAGGCCCGCCATCAACCTGGCGGCTTGCACCGTCTTCTTTTCGGCCTACGGTCTCACGCCGATGCAGTTCAAATGGATGGCCGAGGACCGCAGCAAGAGGTTTCCCGGGGTGTGTCCGGCTCCCGAGCCTTCGATGGTGGACTACGTCGTGATCTTCACGCACGACCTGGCTTACTTCACCACCACGCTGCCTGACGCGATTCACACCGACAAGAACGGCTTCTCGGATTGGAGCCCGATCACGGCAGCGGACAACACGATGATTCCGGTCTCGTCTCTTGACAAGGCGCATCGCGAATATGCCTGGGTGTTCCACGTCCGGCGCGGCTCCTTTGATCCTTCAAAGTTCACCGAACGCCGGCATCCGCAATTCACCAAATCCGAATCGACCGCACGCGCCTCGTCAAGAACGATCGAGGATGCGATACAGTTCATTTCCGAGAACGGCCCAAGCGTGAGCTTGAACCAGTGACGGATTTCGATCTGGTCTAGCGCAAGCTGTCCAGGTCAAACGATGTTTCTGCCCGCACCCCTTCCGGGCCGGTCACTTCCACTGTGGCCGGCCCGGTTCGTATTTTGCCGGCGTCGTAGGTCGCAGCAATCGTTGCACCTGTGTACCCGGTGAACGCTTGATCGTTATAGATGGGCGTCCCGGTTTCCGACTGCGAGGCGATTTCCTTCGCCTGCTTCAGATGAATGTGGAAGTCGTTCCAGAAGTGAGCGAGTTGCGCCGGCCCGGCAGCGGGCCAGGTCGGTGTGAAATATACCTGCACGCGGATGAGAAACTGGGCGGGCTTGCCGTAGTAGTCCTGCTGCGCATCCGGTGCGTGATAGTTCAACTTGTTTAGCGCGATGTCGTCGACGACCCGCGCAAAAGGCGTTTCGAGTTCAACCGACGCGATATCAGGACCGCTCTGCGGTGTGGGGAGTTGGTGGGTGTATTTTGCAAAGAATTCGTCTCGTTTGCCGGCATCGCCCTTGGCAAGAAAGTAGGCTTCGCGAATCGCCTCCGGAGAGAGAGGGTTATCGAACGCGAGCGCGGCCACAACAAAAATCGATAGCGCCGCCACGGCGATGATTGCTGCCGAGATCAGGCGCAGGGGCGGGATTCTCATGGTGAGTGCCTCTAGTTTGAGACGCTAAAAAGGAACGGATAGTGGCCTGCGGCCGCCATGAAGAAGAGCATCGGGAACGACATCCAAAACGATACGCGCGAGGCGAGAAATGACCAGCGCGCCAGATACTCGGCGCGCCCCGGCATCGGTGTACCGCGTTCAATATTTTCCGTGGTCCAGAAAATCAGCCGCTTTTGCGCGCGCCACATCACGCCCCAAGCGTTGAGCAGCATCTGCAAACCGAGCCCGCCACCTGCTGCAATTGCGAGGTGATTGTTCGAAGCGGGCGCGTTCGCGTTCAGATAAAGCACCACAAACATCGCGAGCAGCGTGACGAGGCCAATGCCAACCGCGCGCACCCATGGGCTATCGAGCAGGCCTTTGCGCGGCATTTGTAGCAAGTAGATCAGTGCATACGCGGCCAACCACAAGCCGGCCCATTCGCCCAACCATCGCCAGGCGAGCGTCGAATTGCCGTCGTTCGCCGCGTCAATCACCAGCATCTGCCAAAAGTAGCGCAAACCCGCGAGCACGGCGATCAACGCCGACCAGCGAAACCACCACATCGCGCGCGCCATGAGTGCCGGATAGATCCTGTCGCGTAGACCCGGTTGAAGCTCCTTCATCGCCGGCGTGCCGACGAGATTAAAAAAGTAGAGCAGCCCGATCCAGATGATGCCGGCCGTGATGTGGGTCCAACGCAGCGCGATCTGCTCATTGGCGAGCATGCCGGTCGGAAACCGAGGCCAACCCAACTGCTCGAAAATCAGAACGGCTAGCACGAATAATTCCCTCGCGCTTGCTCAGACGGCCCGCCGCCGTTCGTGGTTACGCCCGCTGGGCACGCGGCGTCCACAGAATTTTCCTCAGCCTCGGCGAATCGTCGCGCACGTGCGAACCGAAATTGTGTTAGTTTGAGCGTAGGCGACGTGGAGGGGAGGAGAATGGATCTGGTACGAGGCAACATGGGCTGGATCGAAGTGATCGTCGGCCCGATGTTCTCCGGTAAAAGCGAAGAGCTGATCAGGCGCCTGCGCCGGGCGGAGATCGCGCGCAAGAAAGTCCAGATCTTTAAGCCGTTGATCGACGATCGCTACTCGAAAAACGGCATCGTCTCGCACTCCGGGCTCGAGATCCAGTCCGATCCGGTCAGGGACGCGGACGAAATCGTCAGCAAGATCAATATCCTCACCGAAGTCGTCGGCATCGACGAAGGCCAGTTCCTGGGCGACAGCCTCGTACTGGTCTGCCAAAAACTTGCAGAAGCCGGCAAGCGCGTCATCGTATCCGGCCTCGATATGGATTATCTGGGACGCCCGTTTGAACCGATGCCGCGCCTGCTTATCCTGGCAGAAGAAATCACCAAGCTCCTGGCGATCTGCATCCGTTGCGGGAATCCCGCTGTTCACACACAGCGGCTCGTGCATTCAGACGAACTGATTGTCGTCGGAGCCAAAGGCATGTACGAAGCGCGCTGCCGTCGCTGCTTCGAGCCGGAAGTCGCCTCCCGCCCGCACCATCTGACCACCGCGGTCGCTGCGGGCAAGTAGTTTCGCGCAGCCAGCTATCCCTTGCCTGCGGCCCGCTGCCGCTCATACGCCCACCGCGCGTGTTCGGCAATCAAGGCGTCATCTGATTTCGCGAGGCGTTCGAGCAAACCGATCACGCGTGCCCGCATGGGCGAACCTTCCGGTATCGCCGCATTTCCAAGAGCAACACAGGCATTGCGCACCACACCACGCCACTTCGCGCGCTTCGCCGCACTCTTGCGAAAAATCCTGCTGAACTCCTCCTGCGTAAGCGTCGCCATCCATTCGAGCTCCGGCGCAAGAAATGATCTCGTGCCGCTCTGGTCGTCGCGGGCGCCCGTCGCTTCATGAAATCGGCGCGGTTCGAACGCCGCAAGCCCCGTCAGGGGCGCCTTTCGGTTCCACGGACAAACATCCTGGCAAATATCGCAACCGATCACGGCAGAACCCATCTGGGCGCGCAACTGTTCGGGAATGGCGCCACGCAGTTCAATCGTCAGATACGAAATGCATCGCCGCGAATCAAGCACATAAGGCTGTGGAAAGGCGTCCGTCGGACACGCATCCAGACACCGCGTGCAAGAGCCGCAAAGATCGCGCGGCACCGGTTCGCTCGGCGCAAGTGAAGGCTCAAGGTCCAGTGTCGTCACAATCACGCCGAGAAAGAGCCACGACCCGACTTTCTGATTGATCAGGCACGTATTTTTCGCGAGCCACCCGAGCCCGGCGTATTTTGCCGCCACGCGCTCGATCACCGGCCCGGTATCGACGTAGGCATTGGCCTCAAACGAATCGGCAAATTGCTGGCGCATCGAGCGAACCAGTGCGTTCAACTTCTCGCGCAGCAAATCGTGATAGTCATCGCCCCAGGCGTAGCGCGAGATCCATCCGCGCGGCGACTCATCGTCTCTAACATTTCTCGATTGGGGAATCTGCGCTTCCGGTGTGTGTGGATGCGCGGTGTTGTAGTTCTGCGCCACGACGATCAGGCTGCGGGCTCCGGCCAGCGCCAACCGCGGATCGCCGCGCCGCTCGTCATGCAAATATTTCATCTCTCCCGCGTAGCCGCTCGCGAGCCATTCGGGCAAATGCGCCACTTCGTCGAGCCCTTCAACCGCTGCCACGCCGCACAGATCGAAGCCCAGCGCGCTCGCCTGCGCCTCCACCCACCGCGTTGCTTCGCCCGGCGTCATATTGCCCATGATGCCCTATGCGAATGAGCCAGGGAAGACGAGCGATCCTCGCAAGCCGGCCGAACGCCAGCTCAATCCATGCGCCCGGTAGATCGAGAAAGACTTCCGCACGAGTAATGAGGTCGCCGATTGGTAGTACGAACGCCTGCGGTGATCGGCCCGCCCGGATTTCGGCGTGCATGTTCTCGTTCAGAATGATTGGTGACACTCGATAGAGTGTCGTCATGCAAATTCGATGGGGGAAGGTACCCAAAGCGCGAGAGCTCTCGCGCTTTGGGTACGCGCTGAGCCGACCGGCCCAGCTTCGCTTGCAGTGGATGACTCACTACCTTCGCAACGGTCGCAACGCCGCCTTCACTGCCCGGCATTTCGGCATCAGCCGGCAGACCTTCTATCGCTGGTGGCGCCGTTACGACCCGCACGATCTCAGCCGCCTCGAAGATCGTTCGCATCGCCCACACCAACTGCGGCAACCGACTTGGTCGGCCGCGCAGGTGCAGACCGTGCTCGCTCTGCGCCGGGAATATCCTCGCTGGGGCAAGGACAAGCTCGCCGTGCTGCTCCGCCGCAAGGGCTTTGGTCTTTCCACGTCCATGGTTGGCCGCATCCTCGGCCATCTGAAACGGCGGGGTGTGCTGGTCGAAACATCCCCGCTCGCCGCGGCCCGGGCGCGACGCAAGAAAATGCGCGGCCGCCCCTGGGCTTGCAGAAAGCCCCGGTTTTGGCCCATTCGCAAGCCCGGAGACCTGGTGCAGCTGGATACCAAAGAGATTCGGCCACAGCGCGGCGTGGTGCTGAAACACTTCTCGGCGCGCGACATGGTCTCGCGCTGGGATGTCGTCGAGGTGCACCAACGCGCCACTTCGCTGGCTGCCGCGCACTTCCTGGACACCTTGGTGAGTCGTATGCCGTTCCCTATCGCGGCCCTGCAAGTCGACGGCGGCAGCGAATTCGCCGCCGAATTCGAAACCGCTTGTCAGCAACGCGGACTGCCTCTCTTTGTACTGCCGCCGCGCTCGCCGAAGCTGAACGGGCGGGTCGAACGCTCTCATCGCACGCATCACGAGGAGTTCTATCAGGTGATCCCCGACCGCTGGAATGTCGCTTCTCTGAACCCACAACTCCGCCGTTGGGAGCACATCTACAACACCGTGCGTCCGCATCAGGCGCTCGGATACCAAACGCCGCTCGAATTTCTCGAGCGATGGAAATCTCAATCTCTCAAGGCCCAGTGTCACTAATCATGTGGACGAGTACACTACGTTGTCTGTCCGAACCATGAAAGTGTATGATCCTGCCGAAGTGATTTGGAGAATACGGCGACGTTTTCCTTTTCGGGACGGATACCGATGAAAATGGTCGTCGCGATTTTGGGTATTTTGTTTTTTGCTCTACGCTTCGCCGCGCCGCAGCAAGCACCGACACCAAAGAAAATCCTCACGCCTGACCAGCTGCAATATCAACAAGAAACGAAAAAGATTGATGCCGAGCGTTCACGGCTGCGGGCGGTCGCCAAACAGGCACTCGATGACGAGACGGCGCAGGAAAAAGAGCCCGAATGTCCGAATGCCCAGTCCAATCGCGAATGGCAGATTTGTCTGGGCGATGAGGGCACCACCACGGAAAAGAACTTCAAGGCGTTTGCGGATGCAATTCGCGCCGCGCTGGGGCTCGACCAACCCGCGCCGCCAAGCGCGGCAAAAGCGCCGCCCGTCCCGGGACCCGCCGGGGTCGAACTAACGCCCCAGCAGCTCGTCGACGAATTCGATAAGACAGAAAGGCTTTGGGAGACCTATCGCGATGCGGAATGCACCGCCGCATTTCACCAGTTCGGCGGTGGCACCGGCGGTCCAGGCGCGGAACTGGAATGCCGCGAAAGAATGATTCGCCAGCGTATGCATGATCTGGATTCTGTGTACAACGTTTTGATGTTCCACTAGGCGAGGCTTTCTGTGAAAAAGTCTTGATTATGCGTGCGATTCGAATATGTAGTGCTTCGCGGCTGCCATTTGCGATTGTGACGGCGGTGCTTGCCGCGGCTGCGCTGATGAGTTGCCCATGGCCTGCTCGCACCCTGGCGCAGCCCGGCGCCGCCGCGCCGACGTTTTACCGCGACGTGCTGCCGATTCTCCGGCAACACTGCCAATCGTGCCATCGTGCGGGGGAAATCGCGCCAATGGCATTCAGCACCTATGAAGAGACGAGGCCGTTCGCTTCGGCAATCGTGACAGATGTTGGTTCGCGGAAAATGCCGCCGTGGTTCGCCGATCCGAGCGTGGGACACTTTGTGAACGATCCGTCGTTGACAGCCGCCGAAATTCAAACGCTTGCCCGTTGGTCTGCGGCGGGCGCGCCCCCTGGAGAGTCGGCGGATGCACCACCGCCCCGGCACTTTGCCGAAGGATGGAATATTCCGCAGCCGGATCTGGTCGTGCGGATGCCGAAGGCCGTTGCGATTCCGGCATCAGGCGACGTCGAATACACCTACGAAATCGTGCCGACCGGATTCACCGAAGGGAAATGGGTTGCGATGTCGGAGATTCGTCCGACAAGCCGCGAGAATGTGCATCACGCGGTCGTCTACATTCGGCCACCGGACTCTCCTTGGCTGCGCGACTTGCCGAAGAACGTGTCGTTCACCGCGTCCGAGATGACCAACGAGCAGGACATGCACGATACACACACGACGAAAGCGGACATTTTGCTGGTCTATGCGCCCGGAAGCTCCCCGGATGAATGGCCCGCTGGAATGGCGAAATACATACCGGCCGGAAGCGATCTCGTGTTTCAGATGCACTACACAACGCATGGCCGCGCGACGAGCGATCAAACGTCGATTGGCCTGGCGTTCGCGAAAGTCCGGCCAGCGAAACGCGTGCTGACGCTGCAATTGACGAACAGCTCGTTCGTGATTCCGCCGGGGGTCGGCGACTATCGCGTCGAAGTTCACGGCTCACTGCCAAATGACGCACTGCTGCTCAGTTTTTTCCCGCACATGCACCTGCGCGGCAAGAAGTTTGAGTACAACATCTTGCAGCCGGATGGATCGGTTGATCCCCTGCTGCGCGTGAATTATGATTTTTATTGGCAGTTGAGCTATCGATTGGCTGCGCCGACGCCGTTAAAGGCCGGGACTGTGCTGCAAGCCGTCGCGTATTTTGATAACTCAAAAAATAATCCGCATAACCCCGACCCGAACGCGACCGTCTATTGGGGCGATCAGACCTACGATGAAATGATGGTCGGATTTTTCGATGTGGCCGTGCCGGCGAATATCGGCAAGCCAGAATTCTTCATTCGCGACGGCCGAGCAAACTAGAACTTTGTAACTTCACTAAAGTGGAAGTCGCGGACCTTCATCGCCGGAACGACCATTTCGAAAGCCTCTTCGCCCGCTGCACGGACCGCCGGGCCGAGCATCTCTACGTTGGCTAGCATCTCGATCAAGCTTTGATTGAAGCGGAAGTTGCGCACTCCTCCGGCAACTTTTCCATTTTCGACAAGGAATGTGCCGTCGCGCGTCATGCCCGTGAGAATCTTACTGTAAGGATCGACTTCGCGGATGTACCAGAGGCGGGTGACGAGCACGCCGCGCTCGGTGGAAGCGACCATCTGGTCGACAGATTTATCGCTCCCGGCGAACACGATGTTCATCGGCGCTTCGCCAAAATCGTTGGGCAGCGAAAACCCGTGGCCGGTGGGCTTTGTCTTCATCTTTTTCGCCGTGGAGCGGGCGTAGACGACGTTTTTTGGAACGCCGCGATCGATCAGCAGGACTTTCTGGCGCGGCGTGCCTTCGCCGTCGTAAGGCCAGCCAGTTTGCAGCGGATGGTAGACGTCGTCCCAAACCGTAATGTTTTCGCCGAAAAGTTTCTTGCCCATGCGGCCGGTGAGACACGAGCGTTTGTCGAGGAGCGCCGTCCCGCCAAAATCGAAGAAAAGGAATCCCACCAGATCGAGCACGGCGGCTGGTTCGAGAATCGTGACGTAATGCCCCGGCGCAAGCTCGCGCGGCTGGCGCGATCGCGCGGATTTTTCGCTGGCGCTTTCGGCCAGCACAACTGGGTCGATTTTGCGAATGTCGGGCGAGTTTGCCTTCGCCCAACCGGAAGAATCGGTTTCGAGAATCGTGATGGAGAATTCGGCGCGCGTCTGCCGGTAGTGGGCGAAAAGGCCCCTTGAATTTGCCATTACCGAGTGCGAGCCGCCACTGACGAAAATTCCCGCGGCCGTTTGCTTGTTTTTCCCGGCGTGCCTGCAGACTTTCGTCACAGCGCGAGCGCGGTCCTGTGGTGTCGTCTCAGCCGTAGACGCAAAATAACGTGCGACCTTTTGATATTTCTGCTCTCCGAGCGACGGCAGAAGATCGGGATTCTTCGGCTGGTTCTTGGCGAGGCTAGCGGCCGCCGCCACCACTCTGCGCAAGGAATCGTCGTCGGTTTTGTTTGTGGTAGCGCGGGCCGTGCGGCCATCGAAAATCGCGCGAACCGATATCGAAACCGTATGCTCGGCAACGTTCTGATGGATCGTGTTGTTCGCAAAGCGCGTGAGCGCGTCCGTATTCGTACCCGCGTCGACTTCCATGTGGTCGACACCCTCAGCTTTCGCCAGCTTGAGGACGCGTTCGGCAACGCGGCGGAGATCGGCGGTCGTGGTTCTGTCTTTGGCCATTATTTGGAGAATGCGACGCCGGTTTTGACATTGCGGAAGCGGGCCGGCGATGCGCCGTGGCCCGTTCCCATCGTCTGCATGGGCTGGCCCTTGCCGCAATTCGGTGTGCCCCAAAGAGTCCAGTAATCGCGCGAACAGATCGCGTCGCAGCTGTTCCAAAATTCGGTGGTGATCCCGCTGTAGCTGGGACTCTTGATCATCCGGCCCTTCTTGCCACCCTTGATCTCCCAACCGATCTCGGTCGAAAACTGAAAGTGGTAACGGCGGTCATCAATTGACCAGGAACGGTTCGTTTCCATCAAAATCGCGTCGTCGGTATCGGCGATGAGGTCCTCATATTTCCAAGTCCCGGGATCGATGCTCACGTTCGTCATGCGAATCATCGGCAGGCGATTCCAGCTTTCGCAACGTACCGTTCCGCCTGAGCGTTTTTCGCCGATTGCAGAAGCGGTTTCACGGCTGCTCAGGTAACCGGTGAAAAGACCGTTGGTGATGATGGGAATTTTTTGCGCGGGAACGCCTTCGTCGTCGTAGCCGAAAGTGCCGAGGCCCTCGCCATGTTCCAGTCGCGCGTCGGCCACGACATTGACGATATCGGAGCCGTACTTGAGCTTCCGCAGCTTCTCAGTCGTAAGAAAGCTCATGCCCGCGAAATTCGCTTCCATGCCGAGGACGCGGTCGAGCTCAATGGGATGCCCGATCGATTCGTGGATTTGGAGGCCGAGCTGCGAACTTTCCAGAATGATCGTCGATTGGCCCTGCGGACACGGCGCGGCCGAATGCAAAGCGACACACTCTTCGCCGACGCGTTGCGCGTTCCCGACCAGATTGAGCGATTCAATCAGTTCGTAGCCCTTGAGCATGTGCTGGCCGCCGAAGCTGCTGGGGTAGGAGCGCTTCTGGAGCTCGTTGCCCGAAAAACTGAGCGCGACGATCCCCGCGCCGGATTGCACTTTGGTCTGCTGGATTGAGGAGCCCATGCTTGAGACAAAAAGTTGGTCGATGCGGCGGAAAGCCATCGAGCCCTCGGCGACGGTGACGCCCTTTACCTTGCGCATTTCCCTGTCGGCGGCAAGAAGCAGGTCGATCTGGCGTTCGACTGGAATTTTGAACGGGTCTTTGAGATAGGGGTTCTGCCAGACATCCACGTATGCACGCTCCGGCGCGAGCGCAATGTCTTCGATTTTGGCGAGGGCCGATGCCTTGGCAATCGCGACGGCCTCTGCGGCGCAAGCCTGGACGCCCACGCGGGTCAGGCGGTCTGTCGAGGCAAAGCCCCAGGAGCCTTCGGCAATCACGCGGATGCCGATCCCGAGCGATTCGGATTCCGAGAGAGTGCCGACTTCGCCATTTTTCGTGGATACGTCGCGATGACGGATATCCATCACACGCGCGTCGGCGTAGGTAGCGCCGCGGCGCTTTGCGGTGTCGAGCGCCCAGTTGGCCAGGTCGTGCATCATCGGCTGCTTTTCCAGCGATTCATCATCATCTCGATTAGAACGCAGTTTTTGATGATTGCAAAGGGGTTAGATATGATTTCGAACCAGGGCGCTTTCGATTGCAAATTGATCTTCCTCGCTCGACCAGGTGGTAAGAGACGGTTCGAGACCTATCGTCGGCGGCTTTGGTAATTCCGACCGAGGCCTTACGACAAAAAACGACAGGACCGGTGCGGTTAAAGACGCGTTTCTAACGCACGCTGACATCTTAAGGTGACAGCGCCTTCTGTCAAGCGAGCTCTTCCCCGCCATTAAACCTATTCGCTCCTATCATTTAGCACGCCCCCAAGAAATCCGGCATAGCGTGTCGATTTCGGCCACTTTCATTCGACGTGTAAATGGAGCTAGGATTCAGGCAAAAGGCACGAAATCCGGCTCAAAACAAAAACGACAAGGGAGACGGACATGCGAGTGATGGTGATTGTAAAGGCGAGCAAGGAATCGGAAGCGGGGATCTTGCCGAATACAGAAATCCTGCAGAAGATGGGAAAGTACAACGAGGAGCTGGTGAAGAACGGCGTAATGCTCGCCGGCGAAGGGCTCCAAACCAGCGCCAAAGGAAAACGGGTTAAGTTCGAAGGCGAGAAGCGGACGGTCACCGACGGCCCGTTTGCTGAGACCAAGGAGTTGATCGCGGGATTCTGGCTGTGGCAGGTGCGTTCGATGGACGAGGCCGTCGAATGGCTCAAGCGGGCTCCCTTCGATGGCGGCACGGAAATCGAAATTCGCCGCGTGTTCGAAACCGAAGACTTCGGTTCGAACGCCACGGCGGAAATCATGGAGCGCGATGTACGGTTGAGGGCGCAGGTCGCACAGAAAAAATAATTTCCGCGCGATGTCGATTTGGGTGTCGCTCGTTCGATGTGAAAGTGAGGGCCCGATTCGGGCCCCACAGAGTCCAAAAATTTCGACAAAGGAGCAAGACCATGAAATTTCTTTGCATCTACAAACCGGCCAAGCCCGAGGGCACGCCTCCGGCACAGGACGAAATGACCAGAATGGGCAAGCTGATCGAAGACGGATTCAAGGCGGGCTGGCTGCTCGCGACCGAAGGATGTCTTCCAAGCGCTCTAGGCGCGCGCGTACGCCGTACGGGAGGAACGATCAGCGTGAAAGACGGTCCGTTCACGGAATCGAAAGAAGTTATCGGCGGCTTTGCTTTGATCAAAGCGAAGTCGAAGGAAGAAGCGATCGAACTCACCAGGCAGTTTATGGACGTCGCAGGCGACGGCGAAACCGAAATCCGCCAGATCTATGAAATGGCGGAAGCCACCTGCGCGGGGAACAACTGATTTCCGCCAATACCCGCACCCTCGCGTGATGCGAGATCGCAAGCGTCTCGCATCACGGCCGACGGTGATCGAATCACACCACGCGACCTGGACAGTTACGCCATGCGCACGAGAAAGGGGATCTGAGATGTCGAACGAGTTCAAAGTGTCCAAAGCGAGGCTTTGGACGGCACGAGTGATTGAGTGGCTGGTCGCAGCGTTTTTGATTTTCGACGGCGTGACCAAAGTGATGCAGGTTGCCCCGGTGAGGCAGGCATTTGCGGACATGGGCTACGCGGAGTATCTTGCTCCGCGGCTGGGCGCCGTGCTGCTCATCTGCGTTGCGTTCTATTTGATTCCGGCGACGTCGATTCTGGGCGCGGTTTTGTTAACCGCGTGGTTTGGCGGGGCGATCGACAGCCAAGTCCATGCCTTGCATCCGGTTTTCGACACCGTGTTTCCAATGGTGTTCGGCGTCCTGGCTTGGTTGAGTCTCTATTTACGAAATCCGAGGCTTGGAATGCTGCTGCCGTTGCGGTTGGACCAGGCAAATTGAGAAACAAGGAGAGGCAAGATGCCGAAAATTACTCCGTTTTTGTGGTTTGAGAGTCAGGCCGAAGAGGCGGCGAATTTTTACGTTTCGATTTTTCCAAATTCCAAGATCAAGTCTGTGAATCGTTACGGCGACGCCGGTCCGGGTCCGAAGGGTTCTGTGATGACCGTCGACTTCGAGCTCGATGGACGGGAGTTCACCGCGCTCAACGGCGGCCCCGTCTTCAGACTGAACGAGTCGATCTCGTTCGTGATCCACTGCAGTTCACAGGCCGAGGTCGACCATTACTGGGAAAAGCTCACCTCGGGCGGCAAGGAAATTCAGTGCGCGTGGTTGACTGATCGTTTTGGCGTCACCTGGCAGGTCGTGCCCGTTCAACTCATCCGGGCCATCACCGACCCGGATCCCACAAGAGCAAAGCGCGCCACGCAGGCGATGTTCGGAATGAAAAAGATCGACATCGCCCGGATTGAGGCGGCCGCGCGAGGCGAATAACGGCGCATTCGGTGACCGACTTCAAGCGACGCCTTGTGCCCCCGCCCTGAAGATGGTGTGATGGGAAGCTGTGTCAGCTTCCGATCCGCCTCTGCATAACGTAAAGGGCGACACGCTCCGCGAGACTCATGCGGCGATCGATGCCGTATGGCGCATCGAATCGGCCAAGGTGATCGCCGGGCTCGCGCGCATCGTCCGCGACGTCAGCCTGGCTGAAGAGCTCGCGCAAGACGCGCTGGTCGCCGCCCTCGAACAATGGCCAGAGTCGGGCGTACCGGACAATCCGGGCGCCTGGCTCATGGCCTCTGCCAAGCACCGTGCGATCGACCATTTCCGGCGCAGTGAAATGCAAGAACGCAAGCACGCCGAAATCGGTCGCGATATCGAGGCGGAGCGTGAAACCGTGGTGGCCGATCTTCATGCAGCGATTGACGACGATTTTGGCGACGACCTGCTGCGCCTGTTCTTCACCGCGTGCCATCCTGTGTTAACGCGCGATTCGCGCGTTGCGCTGACGCTGCGATTGCTCGGCGGGCTCAGTACGGACGAGGTTGCGCGCGCGTTCGTGGTCCCCGAGAAAGCAATCGCCCAACGCATCGTGCGCGCGAAACGAACTCTCTCTGAAGCCCGCATTCCTTTCGAAATTCCCCGCGGTACAGACCGCGAAGAGCGCCTTTCATCGGTTCTCGAAGTGATCTACCTGATTTTCAATGAAGGCTATTCGGCAACGGCCGGCGAAGACTGGATGCGCCCTGCGCTGTGCGATGAAGCGCTGCGTGTTGGACGGATCCTCGCGGAACTTGCACCGCAGGAGCCGGAGGTACACGGCCTCGTTGCATTGATGGAAATTCAGGCCTCGCGGGCGCGGGCGCGGGTCGGACCTTCGGGTGAACCGATTCTGCTGCTTGATCAGGACCGCTCGTGCTGGGATCAGTTGTTGATTCGCCGCGGGTTTGCGGCTCTCGAGCGCGCTGAGCAATTGGGTGGCCGGCGCGGTTCTTACGCACTGCAAGCCAGTATCGCCGCCTGCCATGCGCGCGCGCGTGCGGCCGACGAAACCGATTGGCGTCGCATCGTGGAGCTGTATGGCGAGCTTTCGCAGATCACGTCCTCACCGATCGTCGAGCTCAATCGCGCCGTCGCCGTGTCGATGGCGTTCGGTCCGGCAGCGGGACTGGAGCTGGTCGACGCGCTGAATGAGGAAGAATCGCTCAAGGACTACCATCTGTTGCCGAGCGTGCGCGGCGATCTGTTGCGAAAGCTGGGCCGCCTGGACGAAGCAAAAGTCGAATTTGAAAACGCTGCGGCGATGGCCCGCAATGCACGCGAACGCGAGCTTTTGCTGGAGCGGGCGCGGATGTGCGCGCCGGCAAACTGAGCCGCCAGCGAACCATGCCGAGGCAGATCGAATGCGCCGATTTCAAAGACCTTGCGCAGATGCGCGAGCTATATCGCCGCGAGATGAACTGCCAGATCGTTCATGATTCGTTTGCCCGCCGAGGGCTTTCCGACCCGTATGTGGCTCGCATAGACGGCGCGATCGCCGGATATGTGGCCGTCTCGAATAAATACGACAAGGGCCGACTGAACGAATTCTATCTGCTGCCGGAATATCGGGGCTCGGTGGCGGAGATTTTTAGAGAATTGCTCGTGACAAGTGGGGCCACTCACATTGAAGCGCAAACCAACGCTTTGCTGCTCGACACGATGATTCGCCAGTTCGGCACGAACATCTTCACAGAGAAAATTCTGTTTGACGAAGGAACGACGACTCATATGCCCACTCCTTGCGGCGGCGTATTCCGCAAGCGTACCGAAGCGGACGGACGCGGCCAATTTGAACAGGAAGGAGAGGCGCTCGCGGACTGGATCGTGGAAGCGAACGGTGAGATTGTCGCTGCGGGCGGATTTCTGACGCACTATAATCCGCCGTATGGCGACGTCTTCATGGAGGTCGCCGAATCGGCACGGCGGCAGGGATTCGGCAGCTACATCGTGCAGGAAATCAAAACAGTCTGCTATCAAGCGGGCAAGAAACCCGCGGCGCGTTGCAACGTGGCCAACATCGCTTCGCGAAAGACGCTCGAGAAAGCCGGGATGCGCGTTTGCGGAGAGCTTTTGGTGGGGGAAGTGAAGGAACTTTCGCGCGACAAGCAAGTCTTTCTTTGACGCTTTTTGTTGCGGGCGCTATTCTGCTGGCCGGAAACAGTGTGTTCGATCAAACATTGCATTTATATCGAAAGAGGAAATCGCAATGAGCGAGGAAGCGAAGAAGCCTGAGTTTTCGCGGCGTGGGTTTTTGGAACTGGGTTCGGCGGCGATGACCGCGACGGGGCTGCTGGCGGGCACGGCAGCGCAGGCGCAGGACGGCGGAATGGTCGGCGACCGGAAAACGAGCGAACCAGTGCCAAAAAATGCCGCGCTTGACGCGCAGAATCAGGATTCGATCCTGCCGCCGAGCACGGATGCGGGAAGCGTGCAGACGTTCAAGTATCCGTTTTCAATGGCGCACAAGCGGCTGCATTCGGGAGGATGGTCGCGCGAAGTGACGATGCGCGAGCTTCCCGTTTCGACGGCGATGGCTGGCGTGAACATGCGGCTGACCGCGGGAGGGGTCCGTGAGCTGCACTGGCATACGGCCGGCGAGTGGGCGGTCATGCTCTACGGAAGCGCGCGACTCACGGCAATTGATGCGCAGGGCCGCAGTTTCGTGGGCGACGTGAAGGAAGGCGATCTCTGGTATTTCCCGACCGGGATTCCACATTCGATCCAAGGTCTCGGACCGGACGGCGCGGAATTTCTGCTCGTATTCGACGACGGCAATTTTTCCGAATACGCGACCGTGCTGCTTACCGACTGGATGGCGCACACACCTCGTGACATCGTGGCCAAGAATTTCGGCGTGAGCGAAGCGGCTGTGGCCAAGATGCCCAAGGAAGAGCTCTTCATTTTCCAAGCCGATATGCCGGGCGCCCTGGCGGACGATCAACACGCGGCTGCGGGCTCGATGGGACCTTCGCCGCATGACTTCGCGTTCCGCACGGCGGATATGCCCGTGACGAAAAAGACGAAGGGCGGCGACGTGCGGATCATCGATTCCAGCGTGTTCAAGGAATCGACGACGGTCGCGGCGGCCATAGTGACCGTAAAGCCGGGAGGAATTCGCGAGCTTCATTGGCACCCGAACGCGGACGAGTGGCAATACTTCATCAGCGGTAAAGGGCGAATGACCGTATTCGCCACGGGAGGCCGCGCGCGAACGATGGATTTCCAGGCGGGTGACGTTGGATACGTGCAAAAGACGCTGCCGCACTACGTGGAGAATGCGGGCGACACGGACCTGAAATTTCTGGAGATGTTCAAGAGCGGCTTCTACCAAGATCTGGCACTTTCAGAGTGGTTAGCCCATACGCCTCCTGAACTGGTAGCCGCGCATCTGAATCTGGACAAAACTACGTTGAGCGCGATTCCGAAGGGCGAGGGCGTGGTGCTGCCGGAATAAATTTCTGAGTGTGCACCATACCCAGAAAAATAGGACGACGCAATTCCATCCTTACAACCACCGGTGGATTTGGACTCTGCGATTTCCGCTCTGAAGACTTTAGTGCGAAAGTCGCGCTGCGAAGTCGGGGAAATCGTCTTTTACTTGCGTAGCGAAATCAGATTTCATTTTCGCGCGCGAAGAAGCCGGCCACAGATCAAGATCAGCCGTCGCCTCATCGTACTGGCGGCAGACGACGTGTTGATAGGCGCGCTCAAGCAATACACGCGCGACTTGTTCTTCGTCGTCGCTGATCTTTTCAGCAGAGCCAAATTGCAGCAAATTTTGAGGGGAAAGCTCGGAATTCCACGCCTTGTTGTAGCCGCTTGAGGCACCGAAAATCCGGCCGCAAAATTCGGGCGTTGAATCAACCATTTTCCCGTCGCGCACGCGGAAAACGCGTTCGACAAACGGGCGGCCCGCTATCGGTGCGTCAAATTCGTCAGGTGCTTCGACGCGTTCCCAAATGACCATTTTGCCGTCAGCGTCCTTTTCGAACTGGGTCGCCCCCTCCTGATCGATATCAAACACCTTGTGGGGGCGTGGATATAGGGAAATCACGTTATAGACCCAGCAGCAGTGATTACCGCCTCCTGTGTCTGTCTGGAAGACGACTTCCGGGTGGCCGTCGCCATCGAAATCCTGGCCCGTCAGATTCTGATCAAACGTCACGTTAAACCCGCTCGTGCGAAAGACGACGCGACCGGCACTGCTGTAAATCGCCGCCGTGCAGTCGTCGCCGGTGTCCTCGCCATTGGCGGCCGGACCAAGCGAAATTTCATAGCCGTCCCAGAGTTTGCGCTTATAGGACTGCGTCGCCTTGGGATACGCCCGGCACGCAATTGCAGGCTCGCCACCTTGGCCGGCACCGTTGGCCACGATCGGCGGAGGCGCGGTTTGCGCCATCACCGGCACAGCAGCAGCCGACAGCGCCAAGAGAGCCAAGAACCTAGTGTGCATGAATTCAGTATAGGGCAGGCAGGGATCAGCGGTACTGGCTTGTAGCCAAAATGAAACCTAGACCGGAGTCGAAAATCGATCCTTAACAAGAGATTGCAGGGCAATAGGTTACGCGAGGAGTGAAACTTTTGGCCGCCGGCTGCGTTAGTTTCAGTAGGAGGCGATCATGATCCCTCAAATCATCATTTCTAAAATCACACGAGGCATTATTGCAGTCGTTTTGATATCCGCCGCAGCAGTTTTCTCGATTCCCTCTGTTTTGGCACGAAACAGTCAAAAGCCTCCCGCCAGCCGGGACCCGATGGCTGGAATGGATATGGGCCAGATGCAGCAAGGAACGGGCAGGAATTCCGACGCCGCAGCGGCAGCGAACGGGGCGATGTCTGATCACGACATGCAGGGCATGAACATGAGCGCGCACATGCACATGACGGATTTGCGGGCAGCCAACGCAGCCGATGAAAAACGCGCCGCCGACATCCTCGAGCAGTTGCGTCCTGCGATCGAGAAATACAAGGACTATCACGTGGCGCTCGCCGATGGTTACCGGATTTTTGGGCCGAACGTTCCGCAGCCTGTCTATCACTTCACGAACTACCGCAACGGATTCCTGAATGCGTTCAAGTTCGATGCAGCGCGTCCCACCTCCCTGTTGTACAAAAAGACTGCGGACGGGTACGAGCTGGCGGGCGTGATGTATACGGCGCCACGGCGTACGAGTGAGGACGGACTAAACGCACGAGTGCCTCTGAGCGTGGCGCGCTGGCACGAACATGTCGACCTGTGCCTCCCGCCGAAAGGCACGAACTTGCAGCGGATCGATTTCAAACAGTTCGGACCAAACGGGTCGATCGCGACGCAGCAGGCCTGCCAGGCCGCGGGTGGACGCTGGTATCCCATGGTCTTCGGATGGATGGTTCACGTCTACCCGTTTGAATCTGAGCCCGACAAAATCTGGGCGCACTAGACCGAACGCGGCTTAGGTCCTCGCCAAATGCAAAGGGGCGCTTTGAGCGCCCCTTTGCATCAGAAAATCCGCGACCGCATCGGGCGCGCCGCGCTCAGGTGCCTTCGTTCCAGGAAGCGAGGTAGTGCTCCTGTTCGGCGGTGAGTTTGTCGATTTGGAAGCCCATCGAGTCAAGCTTGAGCTTCGCGATCTGCTGGTCAAGATGCTCTGGAACCGCATAGACCTGATTCTTCAGTTCCTTCGAATGCTTGACCATGAACTCTGCGGCATAGGCCTGATTGGCAAAACTCATATCCATCACGGCTGCCGGGTGGCCTTCGGCGGCAGCCAGGTTGATGAGGCGGCCATCGCCGAGCAGATAGATCTTGCGGCCGTCCTTCATGTCGTATTCGTCCACAAACGGGCGCACTTCCCTCTTGGCGCTCGACTGCTTCTCGAGCGCCGGAATGTCGATCTCCACGTTGAAGTGGCCGGAGTTGCTGACCACGGCGCCATCCTTCATGCGCGCGAAGTGATCGTGGGAGATGACGTTCTTGTTTCCGGTGACGGTAATGAAGATGTCGCCGCTTTCCGCTGCCTGACTCATCGGCATCACGCGAAAGCCGTCCATCACGGCTTCGATCGCCTTTGTCGGATTGATTTCGGTGACGATCACGTCCGCTCCATGTCCCTTGGCGCGCATCGCGACGCCGCGTCCGCACCAGCCGTAGCCGGCGATAACAACGCGGAGCCCGGCGAGCAGAAGGTTCGTGGCGCGAATCACGCCATCGAGCGTGGACTGGCCGGTGCCGTAGCGATTATCGAAGAAGTGCTTCGTGAGCGCATCGTTGACGGCGATCACAGGAAACTTCAGCGTGCCGTCTTTCGCCATCGCGCGAAGGCGAATCACACCGGTCGTCGTTTCTTCCGTCCCGCCGATCACATTGGCGAGCAGATCGGTGCGCTTGGTGAGCAGTTGCGTGACCAGATCCGCACCATCGTCCATCGTGATTTGCGGCTTATGATCAAGCGCCGCGCTGATGTGCTGGTAGTAGGTCTCGTTGTCCTCGCCCTTAATGGCGTAGGTCGGGATGCCGTAATCCTTCACGAGTGACGCGGCGACTTCGTCTTGCGTCGAAAGCGGATTCGATGCGCAGAGCACAACGTCGGCGCCGCCGTCGCGCAGCGTGATGCCGAGGTTGGCCGTTTCGCTGGTGACGTGCAGGCAAGCCGAGATGCGGATTCCCTTGAGCGGTTGGTCCTTGATGAACTGTTTGCGAATCAGCTGCAGAACGGGCATGTGCTGATTGGCCCATTCGATTCGATTCTTGCCTTTCGCGGCAAGACCGATGTCCTTGACGTCTCCTGCGAGCTTCGTTGCAATTTCCACTCGATGCTCCCTTTTAGTTTTCGTTCGGTCGAATTTCGTGAAGCGGCGCTCCCTTAGCGAGAGACGGCCGCCGCGCCGCGGGTTTCAGCAGCTTTGCGAAGCGCGTCGGCTTTGTCCGTGCGCTCCCAGGTGAAGCCGGGACCGGTGCGTCCGAAGTGGCCGTAGGCAGCCGTCGGGCGATAAATCGGGCGGCGAAGATCGAGCGTTTCGATGATTCCCTTGGGCGTGAGCTTGAAGTACTCGCGGATCAGCTCGTTGATCTGCCCATCGGGAATTTTGCCGGTGCCGAAAGTCTGCGTCATCACCGAGACGGGATCAGCCACCCCGATCGCGTAGGCCAGCTGAACTTCCACTTTTGATGCGAGGCCCGCCGCCACGACGTTCTTGGCGACGTAACGCGCCATGTAGCAGGCCGAGCGGTCTACTTTCGACGGGTCCTTGCCCGAGAAAGCGCCGCCGCCGTGACGGCCATAGCCGCCGTACGTGTCGACGATGATCTTGCGTCCCGTCAGGCCCGCATCACCCATGGGGCCGCCGGTAACGAACCGGCCGGTCGGATTCACGTGGATTTTCGTCTGCTTGTCGAGCATGCGTTCGGGAATCACCGGCTTGATCACTTTTTCGATGATCGCCTCGCGGAGGTCGCCCTGTGCGACGCTGTCGCTGTGCTGCGTCGAGATGACAACGCAATCCACGCGTGCCGGACGTCCGTCGATGTATTCGATCGAAACCTGCGATTTGCCGTCGGGGCGGAGGAAATTGACTACGTTCTTCTTGCGAATTTCCGCGAGCTTGTGGCAGAGCTGGTGCGCAAGCTGGATCGGCATGGGCATCAACTCAGTGGTTTCGTCGCAGGCGAAACCGAACATCAAACCCTGGTCACCCGCACCGCCCGTATCGACACCCATCGCGATATCCGGCGATTGCTTCTTGATCGACGACATGACGCCGCAAGTATCCGCGTCGAAACCGTAATCGGAATGTGTGTAACCCACTTCGCGAACCACATCGCGCGCGACATCCGAGAAATCGACGAACGTCGACGTGGTGATTTCACCGGCGACCATGATCAGGCCGGTGGTGACGAGCGTTTCGCAGGCTACACGGCCCGCGGGATCGTCCTTGAGCACGGCGTCGAGCACGCCGTCAGAAATCTGGTCAGCAATCTTGTCGGGGTGGCCCTCGGTCACAGACTCCGAGGTAAAAAGGAACTTCTCGTCAAACTGAGCCAAGACAGTCTCCTAAGCAAGAATGGAAAACGCTTCATAGCTACGTGGTTAAAAACACCGGGTTCCATGGTAAAGGAGGGCTCCGGCACTGTCAATCTTATGCACCGAAAGGTGTCAAACCTCTTTTAAAATGTCCCCTTCCTTACCTCGATTAAAATGTCCCCTTTTTTGTGTTTTTGTTTTTGATCGATGAATTTCGCAACCAATGGGAAGGTATCCCCGTCGCCGCG